>Ga0154020_10000057_pt1 | contig 115105 bp, 106 predicted proteins | sample Klosneuvirus_201_FD_109709 | JGI IMG/M metagenome (GOLD analysis project Ga0154020, IMG submission 109709) | Active sludge microbial communities from wastewater, Klosterneuburg, Austria - Klosneuvirus_20160825_MG | ecosystem: Engineered > WWTP > Aerobic digester > Activated sludge | place... | reverse complement strand
TCCCGGACGGGCCCGTGGCGACGCCCGCGGTCGCGGTGACGAGCAGCGCCGCGGTGCGGGTCACGTTCTTTCCCGCTGGCTCTGTGCCCTACGACGGCGCGACGCTGCCCCTGGTCTCGCCCGACGGCAAGTACCTCGCGGTGCAGAGCGGCGAGGCGCCCACGTGGCCCACGCTGCTCGCGGAGCCGGCCGCCGAGCCCGTCAACCGCACCACGATCACCGTCTTCGATGTCTCAGGACCGACGCCCAGCCCCATGAACGGGCCGGACCCGGTGCCCGGCGGGCTGATGCTGGGCCGTGCGGCGGACGGGGCGGGCTTCCTGGTGGAGTCGCCGCAGCGTGATGGCAGCCGCTGGATCGGGCGCGTTGCATGGGGCACGGGCAATCTCCAGTGGCTCGCGAAGGACGGGAACTGCAACGCCCACGGCGTGCTCACCGGTGATGGCTCGCTCCTGTTCACCCGCCGCGCTCCCGGCGCGACGGAGGCGGACCTCGTGCTGGTCGCACACGGCAAGCCCGAATCCGTGCGACCCGCCGGGGGCGAGACGTTCGCGTTCCCGATGGCGGGCGACGATCCCTCGGTGGTGTACGCCTGCCGCATCGGGCGAAACGCCACCGATCTCGAAGCCATCCGTGTTCAGGGCGGAAAGCTGGAGGGCACGGTGATGCGCCGGCTGCTGGGCGCTTCCGCCGATCCGCTCCTGGCGCACCAGGTCGCGCAGACTTCTCCGGGCCCGGCCTCGGGGAGGCTGGGACTCGAACCCGGCCCGCTCGTGCTGTACAGCCCGCGGACCGGCTGCATGGCGGTGTTCGACCTTTCCAGCGGCGTCTTCGAGGCGCTCACGCCAAAGTCCGTTGCCGCCGCACGCTCCCCCGACCCGCTGAGCCCGGGCTACTTCTGCACCACACCCGAGGGACTGGCGTTTGTTCCCAAGATCGGCTCTGGGGGGCCGACCGGCGCCGGCACCACGGTCATCGGCACGCAGTACGTCCCGCGCCTCATCGCGGCGGGGCCCGAGCAGCCCTCGCTCCTGCTGGTGGGGCCGGTGCGACAGACGCCCGATCGGCTCGAACTCGTCCGAATGATCCTGAAGGCCCGCACCGAAGCGCCCGGCCGGTAGGCGGCCCATACCCTCGCGGGGCGTGGAAGTCAGTCCGCACGAACTCGCACGGCAGGTGGCAGGCTGCATGGTCCGGGACCGGCGCCGGCTGTTGCCCCGTCTGCGTACAGAACTCGAAGCCATGCGCCGGGGCGAAGACAGGTCCCGCCCGCTCCTGTCTCTGGCCCAGTCCATCGCGCCCGCTCACGCCCGGGCGGAGGCCAGGCGGCGCACCGTCCCGGCAGTCACCTACCCGCCCGATCTCCCCGTCAGCCAGCGGCGGGACGACATCCTCGCCGCGATCCGCGATCATCAGGTCGTCGTCGTGTGCGGCGAGACCGGCTCGGGCAAGACCACGCAGCTTCCCAAGGTGTGCCTGGAGCTGGGTCGCGGCGTCTCGGGCATGATCGGGCACACCCAGCCCCGGCGACTGGCTGCCCGCAGCGTCTCCGCACGCATCGCAGAGGAGCTGCGCGTTCCGCTCGGGGAGCACGTGGGATACAAGGTCCGCTTCGGCGACAAGACCGGGCCCGGCACGCTCGTGAAGCTCATGACCGACGGCATCCTGCTGGCGGAGACGCAGCGCGACCCGGACCTGGAGGCCTACGACACCATCATCCTCGACGAGGCGCACGAGCGGAGCCTCAACATCGACTTCCTGCTCGGGTATCTCAAACGCCTGCTCCCCCGCAGGCCGGACCTGAAGGTGGTGGTGACAAGTGCGACGATCGACCCGGAGCGGTTCAGCCGCCACTTCGATGATGCGCCCATCCTTACCGTGACTGGGCGTGCCCATCCCGTGGAGGTGCTCTATCGGCCACCAACGGAGGAAGGCCAGGACGAACGCGACGAGGGGATGCAGCGTCACATCGTGGACGCCGTGGACGAGTGCGCCACGCGGGGCCACGGGGACATTCTGATCTTTCTGAGCGGCGAGCGGGAGATCCGCGAGACCGCGGAGTCGCTTCGGAACCATCACGTGCCGGGTGCGCCCGGCACGAAGGTGCTGCCTCTCTACGCCAAGCTCTCCGCGGACGAGCAGATGGAGGTCTTCCGCCCTCACACGCACCGGCGCATCATCCTCGCGACCAACGTCGCGGAGACGAGCCTCACGGTCCCCGGCATCCGCTTCGTCGTGGACACGGGCGTAGCGAGGCTGAACCGCTACAGCCCACGGACGAAGGTGCAGAGGCTGGAGGTAGAGCCCGTCAGCCGCTCCAGCGCGGACCAGCGTGCGGGCCGGTGCGGGCGCATCGGCCCCGGCGTGTGCGTGAGGCTGTACGCGGAAGAGGACTACGAGGCTCGGCCCCGGTACACGCCGCCCGAGATCGTGCGGACCAACCTCGCGAGCGTGATCCTGCAGATGGTCGCTCTCAACCTTGGTGAGGTCGAGGCATTCCCCTTCCTGGAGGCACCCGACTCGCGCCTGGTAAGGGACGGCTACGACACGCTGCACGAGCTGGGCGCGGTCTCGGCATCCGGCTCGCTCACGCCCATGGGCCGCGAGATGGCCCGCCTTCCCATCGACCCGCGCGTGGCGCGGATGCTGCTGGCGGCGCGAGTGGAGCCCGGGTGCTGCCTGGCGGACGTGCTGGTGATCGCCGGCGCTCTCAGCGTGCAGGACCCGAGGGAGCGCCCGCTGGAGAAGCAGTCAGCCGCGGACGCTGCACATGCGAGGTGGCGCGACCCGAGGAGCGACTTTCTGTCCCTGCTGCGCCTGTGGGATTGGTTCCAGGACCGCAAGCGGCACCTCTCATGGAGCAAGCTCCGCAAGGAGTGCAAGGAGTCTTTCGTCTCCTTCGTCCGCATGCGCGAGTGGGAGGACATCCACCACCAGCTCGCGGACATGATCGGCAGCGTGGCCGGCGCACCCGCGCGCCCCGCCGGACGCCGGCGCGAGAGGGGGGCCGCGGGAGCGCCGCCCGGGCCGGAGGGACCGTCCCCGCGCCGCAGGCCCGCCGCAGAGCCGCAAGGCATCGCCGCACGCCAGCCCCTGGGAGATGACACGAAGGCGGAGCAACCCCGCGTGGACGCGATCCACCGTGCCGTGCTTGCCGGGCTGCTCTCCAACATCGGGCTGAAGGGAGAAGCGGGGGAGTACTCCGGTGCCCGCTCCGTCAAGTTCCGAATCTTTCCGGGCTCGGCCCTGTTTCGAGCGGGGCCGGGGTGGCTGGTTGCCGCGGAACTGGTCCGCACCAGCGCGCTCTACGCGAGGACTGTCGGGCCGGTGGAGCCCCGCTGGATCGAGCAGGCGGGAGCGCACCTGCTGAAGCGCAGCCACTACGACCCCCACTGGGACGCCAGGACGGGCAAGGTCATGGCGTTCGAGCGGGTCACGCTGCTGGGCGTGGAGCTCGCCGCCAGACGCCGCGTGCATTACGGCGCGATCGACCCCGCAAAGGCGAGAGAGCTCTTCATCCAGCACGCGCTGGTCGAGGGAGACATGATTCTGGAGGCCGACTTCCGCTCGCACAACGACGCGCTGCTGACATCACTGCGAGACATGGAGCATCGTGCCCGCAAGCCCGGTGGGGTTGTCGATCCGCACCGCGTCTTCGCCTTCTATGCCGCCCGGGTGCCGGCGGATGTTTGCTCCGTGTCCCAGTTCGAGGAGTGGCTGAAGAAGGCTCCGGGGCGCATCCGGCGCGGGCTGGAGATGACCCCCGCGGAGGTCTGCGAGCCGGGCGTCTCCCCTCCCTGCGCCGATGACTTCCCGGACAATCTCATGCTGGGCGACGCGAGCCTGCCCCTGGAATACCGCTGCGAGCCGGGGCACACGGCGGACGGCATCACCGTTCGCGCGCCCGCCGAGATCGCCGCCCACCTCCCCGAATCCCGCCTTGCGTGGCTTGTGCCCGGGTATCTTGATGAGAAGGTCGGCGCGATGCTCCGGGGGCTGCCCAAGGAGTACCGTCGCCTGCTGCCGCAGGAAGCCGAGCGCGGGGGTTGGAGCAAGCGACTGCCATTTGCAAAGGGCTCGCTCGCGGACCGTGTGTCGGAGGCGCTCGCCGAGTGTGGGCTCGACGTGCCCCGCGACGTGCTGGAGCGATCGCCCATTCCCGACTACCTCCAGTTGCGGGTCGAAGTGCCCGACGACGATGGCAAGCTGCTCGTGGCGGGGCGAGACATGCACGTGATCCGCGGGCACCTCGCCTCACGGCGCAGGGCGAGCGCGGGCGGCATCGTCGTGCACGGCGTGGAGCGATTCACCCGGGACAACCTGACCGCGTGGGACTTCGGAGAGCTTCCCGAGCGAGTGGAGCTCGACCGCTTCGGTACGCGATTTCCCGCATATCCGGGGCTCGTTGACCAGGGCCGATCGGTGGCCCTGCGGCTCTTTGAACGCCCGGAGAACGCGGCCAGAGCCACACGCGCGGGCCTGCGACGGCTGTTCTTGCTCGACGCCGCGGACGAGGTGAAGCGATTTACCCATCGCCACCCGGACGTGGAGCGACTCGTGCTCGCTGCGGCGGCCCTGGGCAGCCCTGACAGGTTCCGCGAGTCACTCGTCGGATTCGTTGTGGACCGCGCCCTCCGCGCAACCGACCCGCCCCCGCGAACCGCTCCCCACTTCAAGGATCGGTCGCGCCTGGCTGTGTCACGCCTGGGCGAGGCGGTGAGAGAGGCGTGCGCCGTCGCGGAGCCGATCCTGGCGGAGTACCGGGGCGTGGAGTCACGCCTGGCCACCCGCCACCCGGAACTCTGGGCGGACTCGATCGCGGACATCCGCTCGCAACTGGCATCGCTCGCACCTGCGGACTTCCTGCTCTCGACACCTCCGGCGTGGCTGGTTCACCTTCCCCGCTTCCTCGCCGCGGTCGGGCTGAGGTTGCAGCGCCTCGCGGGCAGCGGCGTGCACCGGGACCGCGAGCGGCTGCGAGAAATCACGCCTATCTGGCTTGGCTACCACGAGCTTGTGAAGCGTCAGCGAGAGCTCGGCATCACCGACGATCGGCTGGAGGAGTACCGCTGGATGGTGGAGGAGCTGCGCGTCTCGCTCTTCGCGCAGGAGCTTCGCACGTCGATCCCTGTCTCTGTGAAGAGGCTGCACGAGAAGTGGGAAGAGATCGTGCGGGCATAGGCCGCGAAGACCCCGTGTTCAGCCGCCGGGCGTGGGCGCATCGAGCCTCGCCCGGGCCGCGCGGACCGCCGAAGCCACGGCGTTGGGCCCCGTGCCGCCGGGCACCTCGCGCTTCGACATCCCAGCGCTGATCGCGAGCCGGTCGAAGACGTCAGCCTGCACCGCCGGCGCTGCGGTCCGCAACTGCTCGATCGAGAGGCCTTCCAGGGGCAGCCCCGCGGCCAGGCCCAGCCTCACCGCACGCCCCGCCTGCTCGTGCGCCTCGCGGAAGGGAACGCCCCGGCCCACCAGGTAGTCCGCCAGGTCGGTCGCGTTGCTGTACCCGCCCCGGGCGGCCTCCAGGCACGCCTCACGCTTCACCTTCAGCGTGTCGATGATCCTCGGCACCACGCGCAGGCACATGGACAGGTGGTCCATCGCGTCAAAGAGCGGCTCCTTGTCTTCCTGGAGGTCCTTGTTGTACGCGAGGGGCAGGCCCTTCAGCGTCGTCAGGATCGCGACGAGCGAGCCCACGATCCGCCCGCACTTGCCACGCAGCAGCTCCGCCGCGTCCGGGTTCTTCTTCTGCGGCATGAGGGACGACCCGCTCGACACCGCGTCGTCGAACTCCACAAACCCGAACTCCTGCGAGCCCCACAGGATCAGGTCTTCGCCGATGCGGGAAAGGTGAGCCGCCGTGATCGCGCACGCGCCGAGCGTCTCCGCGACAAAGTCGCGGTCGGAGACCGCGTCCATGCTGTTGCGGCTGGCGCTGTGAAAGCCCAGCCCCTGTGCGAGCGCGTCCCGATCCACCGGATACGCGGTGCCCGCCAGCGCTCCCGAGCCCAGCGGGCAGACGTTCAGACGCCTGCTCGTGTCCGCGAATCGGCCCTCATCGCGCTCGAGCATCTCGGTGTAGGCTAGGCACCAGTGGGCCAGCAGCACCGGCTGCGCTCGCTGGAGGTGCGTATAGCCGCTGACGACTGTCCCGGTCTCGCGCTCCGCGAGCGCGATCAGGCTCCGGCGGCACTCTCGGAGCTCTGTGGCACGCCCATAGATCGCGTCCCGTGTCCAGAGCCTCAGGTCGGTGGCGACCTGGTCGTTGCGGCTGCGTCCGGTGTGCAGCTTCTTCCCGAGGTCGCCGACGCGCGCGATGAGCTCACGCTCGACCCAGGAGTGGATGTCCTCGTCATCGCCCCGCGCGGGCAGCCCCGGGTCCGCCTTCACGAGCGTCGCGAGCTCGCCCAGCGCCGCCTCGAGCCTCGACAGTTCATCCCGCGAGAGCACGCCGGCACCGGCGATGGCCCGGGCCCAGCCCACGCTGCCCCGGATGTCCTGCGCGGCGAGGCGATAGTCAAACCGAAGCGAGTCGTTGAGCTCGCGGAAGAGGGAATCGGGCCCGGTTTCGAACCTGCCGCCCCAGAGCGCCATCGTGCGGTCTCCTTCGGCTCAGTCGAGCCAGTCTTTCGCCTTCAGGCGCTGGGGCACGTATTCCTCGGTGACAAACGAGATGCCCCGCTTCACCAGAGATTCAACTTCCATCTTGAAGCCGTTGCGGAGGAGGTGCTCGATCTCCTTCTGCCAGCCCTTGTGCTGTTCGAACCACGGGTAGGCCGCGATCTCCTTGGCCCGCTTCACGTCGTTGTCGCTGAGCGTGATCTTGACCGCGTCGGGGAGCTTGCACACCTCGAAGTCCTTCGAGCGCAGGCCCAGGAACTTGGCCTCGGGGATCGCCAGCCGCGAAGACTCGAACGCCAGCGAGATGGAGCCCTGCTTGATGACCGAGTAGATGTAGTGCCCCCAGGGGTCGCAGTCCAGCACGCAGATGATGGGCAGTTTCAGCTCCTGGTTGAATCGCTGGAGCAGCCGGCGGACGCCGCGCGGGGGCTGTCCGCCGCCGTGCGTCAGGATGCAGTTGTTGTCCTCCCAGAACCGGTCCTCATTGAACCGGTTCCAGACCGTGCCCTTCTCAACATGAAGGACGAACTTCGCCTCGCACTTCTTGAACTGAATCACGTCCGGCTCGACGATGCTCGGGATGCCGTAGCCCCCGGAACCCATCCGGCGGCAGTCGATCTCGTCTCCCTTGTCCACGATCGTGAGGTTTCCGACCAGCGTCCCGCGGTTCTCGGCGAAGATGTGCAGCTCCTCGCGGAGCGCGCCCAGCGAGACCTCCAGGTCCTCCAGGATCGGGTCGGACTCCCCCTGCTCGTCGAAGGTGTTCTCCTTCGTGCCCGCCACCGTGTGCTTGGCTGCGTAGAACAACGACCGCAGGCTGGAGGACTTCTCGGTCTCGATCAGTTCCTTGATCGACGACGCGTGGATCATCGTCTGCATGAACTGCTTGGCCTGGTTCAGATTGAACAGCTCACGCTGGGCGACGGCGTCGCCCATTTCCAGGATTCCCCGCCTCCGGTTCCAGATGGTGTTCGACTTGGTGCGGGTGGGGATCTCGATCGCCGGGTCCTTGCCCGCGAGGGCGGTCTTGGAGACGCTCGTTGCCAAGTCCACAAGTTTCGAGAGCGTCTTTGCGTCCCGGTCCTTGGTGCGTGCGCTCGTCTTGATCTTCGCCATCAGGGGCACTCCGTTGCCAGTTCCCGCCGAGTGTAGGGACGCCCGCGCGGCCCGAGCGCGCAACGCAGCCCCGGTCTGTTCCCCGCTGGCCCGCTCATGGCAGCGGGTTCAGGCCTTGGTCCACACCGCGATCTCGTTGCCCGAGGGGTCCTGGAAGTGGAACCGCCTTCCGCCGGGGAACTCCAGGTCCGGGCCCACCAGCGTGCCCCCCGCGGCGACCACCCGGGCCTTCACGGCGTCCAAATCCTCCGCGTACAGCACCGGCAGGGGCGGCGCGGGCGCGGGCTCCACACGCATGCCGCCACTCTCCCGCGTGCCGTCGTTGAACCCGATGTAGTCGGGCCCATAGTCCTGGAAGGTCCAACCGAACGCCGCGGCGTAGAAGGCCTTGCTCCGTGCGGCATCGCGCACCGAGAGTTCGAGATAGTCCGTGCGGGCATGCGACTTGGACACGCGAGTTCTCCTTGCCGTTGGGGGCGCCGCATTCGGGCGACGGACCCACGCCATGGTACCACCGCGACCGGCGCGGGCTGGCGTTCCGGCACGCCTCAGCGGGCCCCGCCGCACAGCGGCCGTCCGCAGCAGGGCTCGCAGCCGATGGTCCCCCAGCGCTGAATCTGGATGCCCGGCGCGAGGTACTCGTCCTTCGCCGGCTCCTCTCGGCACAGGTCCGTGCTCAGGTACTTCTTGTTGCTGTCGGCAAAGACGGTGATTACCACCGCGTCGTTGCCCAGCTCATCGAGCAGGCGGTCGGCGCCGAGGAAGTTCGCGCCCGAGGAGATGCCCACCGCGAGGCCCAAGCGCCCCAGCGCCTGCGCCATCAGGATGGCGTCGCCGTCCCAGACATCCACCACGGGGTCGAGTTCGTCCAGTCGCACGATTGACGGAATGAACTCGTCGCTGATGCCCTGGATGCGGTGTGATCCGACCTTGCACCCGGTCCGGAGAGTGGGGGAGTTGGCGGGTTCGAGCGGATGCACTCGCACCCCCGGGAACGCCGCCCGCAGGCACCTCCCCACGCCCATGACCGTGCCCCCCGTGCCCACGCCCGCGATGAAGGCGCTTGGGCGCAGTCCGACGGCCTGGACCTGGGCGAGAATCTCAGGCCCAGTAGTGCGCTCGTGGGCTTCTGCGTTTGCCGGGTTGTCGAACTGCCGGGGCAGGAAGACGCGCCGACCTGATGCCGACGCCGCGTACTCGCCCGCGAGCCGGATGCTCCCGAGAAAGCCCCCTTGCTCCTTTGACACGGGGACGACCTCTGCCCCGAAAGACCGGATGAGCGCCACCCGCTCGCGGCTCATCCAGTCGGGCATGTAAATCCGCACGGGGTGCCCCAGGGCCCGCCCCATCGCGGCGATCGAGATGCCGGTGTTGCCGCTGGTAGCCTCCGCGATCTCATCTCCCGGTCGCAGTTCGCCGCTGGCGTAGGCGCACCGGAGCACCCACAGAGCCATGCGGTCCTTGATGCTGCCGGTCATGTTTCGCTGTTCGTACTTGGCGTAGATGCGGCGGGGACGTCCGCGAGACTCGTAGTGGACCTCCAGGAGAGGCGTGCGGCCAACAAGGGCCGCCACGCCTTCGAGTCCGGCAGGGGCGTGTGCGGTCTGCTGGATGAACATGGCGACTCCCGTGCGGTTGGATGTGGGGGCCCGGGCCGTAAATAAGGGATGATAGGGTCGGCAATCCGTGCCCCGCGGACATCGGGGCAGGGCGGGACGTGACGTCTGGCGGGGCGAGCGAGGGGGGAATACAGAGGATACGATGATCCGTTATTGAGTAGGCCGGTCGGACGGGCGGGCATGTCCCGAGTGGAGGTTCTTTATGGAGCGTCGTCGTTCATGGGCCGAGCCGTTCAAGATCAAGATGGTCGAGCCGCTGCGCATGACCACGCGGGCGCAGCGAGAGGCGGCGATCGCGGAGGCCGGGTTCAACACCTTTCTGCTGCGCAGCCGCGACGTGTACATCGACCTCTTGACCGACTCTGGCACCGCGGCGATGAGCGATCGGCAGTGGGCGGGCATGATGCTGGGGGACGAGGCCTACGCGGGCTCGGAGAACTTCTATCACCTCGAGGACGCGGTGCGTCACGTGTACGGCTACAAGCACGTGATCCCCACGCACCAGGGACGCGGGGCGGAGCACATCCTCAGCCGCATGTGCATCAAGGCGGGGGACTACATCCCCGGGAATATGTACTTCACGACGACCAAGGCGCACCAGGAGCTGGCGGGCGGGCGCTTCGTGGATGTCATCCACGATCGCGCGCACGATTCCACGCTCGATCACCCGTTCAAGGGCGACATCGACCTGTCGAAGCTCACGGCGCTTATCGAGAAGGTCGGGGCGTCGAAGATCCCGTATCTGTGCGTGCAGTGCAACGTGAACATGGCTGGCGGGCAGCCCATCAGCCTCGCGAACCTGCGTGAGGTCTCGGCGCTGTGCCGCCGTCATGGCATCCGGGTGTTCCTCGATGCCACGCGCGCCGTCGAGAATGCGTACTTCATCCAGCAGCGCGAGCCCGGATGCGAGGGCCGCTCGATTCGTGACATCCTGCTGGAAATCTGCTCGCTCAGCGACGGCTGCACGTGCTCGGCGAAGAAGGACTCGCTGGTCAACATCGGCGGGTTCCTCTGCCTCAATGACGACGCCCTCGCCGAAGAGGCGCAGAACATGGTGGTTCTGTACGAGGGCCTGCACACCTATGGAGGGCTGGCCGGGCGCGACATGGAGGCCATGGCCATCGGCATCGAGGAGTCCGTCGAGCAGGACCACATGCGTGCGAGGATCGGCCAGGTGATCTACCTCGGCGAGGCGCTGATCCGTGCCGGCGTGCCGATCGTGAGGCCCATCGGCGGGCACGGCATCTTCCTCGACGCCGCCCGTTTCCTGCCCCACATTCCGCGTGAGCAGTTCCCCGCGCAGGCACTCGCGTGCGCCCTGTATGTGGACTCCGGCGTCCGGGCGATGGAGCGGGGGGCCGTGTCGGCGGGCCGCAACCCGGACACCGGCCAGGACATCTTCCCGAAGCTCGAACTCGTGAGGCTGACCCTGCCCCGGCGCGTGTACACGCAGGCGCACATGGATGTCACCGCGGAGTCTGTGATCGAGCTCTTCAGGAACGCGCCGAAGGTCGTGGGGCTCCGGTTCACCTTCGAGCCCAAGCACCTGCGGTTCTTCCAGGCACGGTTCGCGCCGGTCAGCGGAGACCGCGTGCTCCTCACCGAGGAGGGCGCTGCGCCTGTGGCGAAGTGCTGCTGCGGTGGTGGGGGCCGGGGTGGCTGCGGGGGCGGGGCGAAGAGGTGACGCCGGCGAATCCGCCGGGGAGGTGCATGCGCCGGGGCTTCTCACGGGCTGCCGGTGGCGACTTGTCGCTCGGAGGACCCGGGGCTACCGGTGAATGACGAGCACAAGCACCGTGCCGTCGGGCCCCGAGACGCGAGCGGATCGACCCGGGGCATCGACCGAGACGAGGCGGTAGCCGGGTGCGACGGCCTCACCCACGCGTCTGAGCCGACCATTGACGATCGCCGCGCTCGGAGAGCCCTTGCCGGCGGACACGCCCGAGAGCACCAGACCGGGGTTCTGCGTGCCGGGTTGCTGAGTGCCTGGTCCCTGAGTCGTGGCGGAAGGGATCTTGGGCAGTTCGGTGGGCTGCGGCTCAGGGGCAGCCTCGACCATCGGCGACTTGAAAGCCGGCCCGTCGAGCGACTGTTGCTCCCACGCCTCGATCGCGAGGTCCGGCGCGGGAGCCGCGGTCGCGCTGGCCTCCTCACCGGTGTCCTGGGTCGCGGCGGCGGTGTCCGGCCCCTCCGCACCCAGGAGCAGGCCGCCCAGTCTCACGAGCGCGATGGGGGCGAGCACGAGCATCGAGCGCTGGACCCAGGGGTTGGAGAAATGCCCGATCACTCGTCACCTCCGTTGCCGGCGGTCGTGGCGAGCTCCGGACCGACGTGGTCCAGCTCGAGGGTCGCGATGACCATGTCCACGCTCCGATTCCCCTTCCGAACGATCATGGCGGAATCGACTCCTGCGTACCACTCGTGGCGGGCCAGCGACGCCATGAATCGCGTCACGCCCTCGTAGGTGCCGTGCACCGTGACCGTCGTCCTGAACTCAGCGTCCCGGTTCGGCGTCGCCGGCGCCTCGTCGTCCGCCTGTTCGGTGCCCGCACGCTCCACGCGCTGCGGGCGGACCTGTTCCAGATGCACGCCCGATCGGGCGGCGAGCGTCTCCAGCGTCTCGAACACGCCGCTCTCGCTCCCGGACGCCCGGGAGGCCCGCCGGATGATCTCGGCCTGGGCGTCCGCACGGCGGGAGTCGTCGCGGTGGGCGGGAGCGGTCGCCGCGGCGTCCGCCAGCAGCTGAGAGTCCGTGCGGAACTGCTCTATGCGTTCCAGGCCTTCCTGGGCGCGGGCGTGGGCCGGTCCAATCCACAGCATCCTCACCGCGAGAAGCGCGGCGACGGCGATGGCGGCGGAGGAGATCAGGCCCCGGGTGCCGCTGGTGGTCATGGCGTGTCTCCTTGCGTGACTGTCTCTCCGGCGAGCCTGACGGGGACCAGCCGAATGCGGAGGTCCATGGAGAAGTCCGCGCCGTCACTCTCCGACGTGACTTCGCCGAGCCGAACGGTCTCGACCACGGGCAGTGCGCCCAGGCGTCGGGCGAACTCGCCAAGCAACGGTGCCACCCCGCCCTCATGCGTGAGGCAGGTTCCCTGGATCGAGCAAGTCGCGCCGCCGGCATCCTGCGAGAGCTCGACACGGGAGATCCGAACATGCTCCGGTGCCTCCCGTGCGATGCCGGCGAGCAGTCCGTGCCAGGGGGCGCGGCTGGGCAGCACGGTCCGCACCCGAGAAAGCGTGTCGTCGACCGCTTGCCGCAGAGGTGAGGGCGCAAGCGAGCCCACGGGGTCTGGCTCGGCCTCGATACTCAGGGACTCGCACAGCCGTCCGATTGCCGCCGCCTCTCGCTCCGCCTGAACTCCCTCCACGCCAACCGTGATCGCGGCGAGGGCGACGCCCGCCCACAGCAGCCCGCGTCCTCTGCGTGTGTCGCGGCGCGTCTGCTCCGCCTTGGGCAGCAGTGCGGGGAAGTCGATCCGGGCCCCCGGCTCCAGCGTGGCGGGTGTGCAGTTCGGCACGCCCGCGGCGTCGCCGACCGTTGGAACCAGGCCCGGCACGCCCGCCCCGGGGCCCATCACCACGCACGAACATCCCGCGCGGAGCTCGGCGGCGATGCCGAAGCGGATGGTCTGCTTGGTCTCTACCGCGAGCCGCCTCACGATGGGAACGAGCGTGGGCGCGAGATCCTGGGCGATGACACCCTCTCTCACCTGCCCTGTGGCGTTCGCGCCGGGCACGCCGTGTTCGCGGAGCACGCCCTCGGCTTCCACACCGTTCAGCGTGACCTGCACCCCCGACGACTTGGCCGTGAACGGCCGCTCCAGCGCGTCGAGCAGTGTCCAGACGCCCACGGGCACGGCACGCACCATGGTCACGGCGCCCTCCTGCCTCGCTACCAGCACCGAGGACGCGTCGCCGACCCACAGCGACACCGAAGCGCGGCCCCGCTCCCCTCTGCCGGAGGTGGCGGCGAGGGCCCGCGCGGACTCGAACGCGGCGTCTGGAACGAGGCGCTCGACGCGCAGCCCTGCGGCGGTCGCGAGCTGGTAGACCTCGGCGACGATCCCAGCCTGGTCCGCCGCCGCGAGCATCAGCCGCGACGCCCCGCCGGCACGGACGTCGATGGCGTCGTGAGGGCTCGCGTCCAGGTCCAGCGTGAGTGATTCCGCGAGAGAGAGCAGCGCCCCGGAACGGCGCTCGCCCGAGGCCAGGCCCGCGGGGAGCCTGACAACCGTCGAGACGCCGGTCGCGCTCGTGTAGACGATCGTGACCCGAGCGCCCGCAAGGTTGTGCTCCGAGACAATCGCGGCGAGCGAGGTGCGCCATGTGGCAAGCCGCGCGTCGTCCGAGGCGGGCCTGTCGTGGCGGACGTGGGCCCGGACGGTGCCGTCGGATGCGATGAGCTCGACCGATCGGTCGCACAATCTCAGGATGGGTGTCTTGGGTCCGAGCATTTCGAGCCTCCGTGTCTATGTCGTCTCGTGCTGGCGTGGGCTGGCCGCGGCCTGGTCCGGGCCGATGGGCACCGGCCCCGTTCTCGTCCTACTTGCCCTTTCCCTTGCCCTTTCCCTTGCCCTTTTTCTTGCCCTTGCCCTTGTCGCTGCTCTTGCCTTTGGCTTTGCCCGTGCCCTTCGCTGTGCCTCCGCCAGCCCCCGGAGGCGCGGGGGACGGCGACCCGGGATCATCCATCTCGATCTCGATGTACCGCGTGCGGGTCACTGCGCCGCAGGTCGCGACCGCCGTCAGCAGCCCGTCTTCGTACTCCACGACGACGGACGCACCGTCGAGCGTCGGGTCGTCGGCATTGAGGCCGTTGTCGGAGACGCCGCCGATGGTCCCGTCGCCGTCGGTGTCGAGCCCCGACGCGATCTCGGCGAGGGCGAGTTGCATGCCCGAGTCGCACGCCGCGACCGCTCGTAGATTCTCCGTGCGCAGCGACGCCAGCCCGAGGCCAGAGCCTGCGGCGACGGTGGCTGCGGTCACGGCGACACCCAGGAGCACGATGGCGAGGACGAGCGCCGTGGCGATGGCGCCGCGATTGGCGGGGGGCCGACGTGCGGTGCCGCGATGAGTGGGCGAGTGTCGCCTCATGGCACCTCCCGCGTGAGCGCCCTGGGGAACACGCGTGTTCGTAGCGTGCGCTCGCCCGCGCCGTCGGAGTCCCTGAGCTCGATCGTCAACCGCGTGATGGTGGCGATCTCGGCCGGGCCAGGTATCGCGGAGATCTCCAGCCCGCTGGGGCCAACGCCGGCGATTCGGAAGGACTCGCAGGGCGAGCAGAGCACCGCGGGCTCCTGGCCGGTCTCGGTGAACATCAGGTCCTCGCCGCTGAGTCTCAGCTCGCTGCCCGCGCCCCAGACAAGGCTCGTGGGAGTCAGCACGGAGATGTCCGGGCCGGTATCGAGCGCCGGGATCTCCCGGAGTTCGTCGGTGATGCGCCGCAGCGCAACGGAGGCCTTCGCGGTCGCGGCGCTCTGGTCCAGCACGCCCTGGTTCGCGTCGACCGCCTCGCGCAGTACGGCGACCGCGGCGAGCGCGGCGGTCGCGGTGATCGTCATCGACGTCACCAACTCGACCAGCGTGAACCCGCGTCGGTGCCTCATGGCAGTTTCTCCGCGAGCACCGTGGTGGCGGCGACGGTCATGGGCGTGCCCCTGCCGCCGGTCCATTGCACCGCGACGCGGACGCGCACGAAGCCGCTGCCCGGTGACTTCAGGTCCGGGCCGCACGCCTCAAAGGTCACGCTGCGTGCAAACCCCGGGAAGCCGGAGACAGTTGCTTCATTCGGGTAGTTCCTCGCCGCGAGGTATGCAAACCCGCGCCCCGGGGTGCAGCGGTCGGCGGCGATGTCCTCCAGGCGTTCGGTCGCGAGCCAGTACGCAACCTCCGACTGCGCGGGGCCCGCGGCGGTTCGCCGGGACTCGGCCAACGCCCACAGCATCGGCGGAACACTGACGCTCAGGAGCACCAGGCCCACAATCGACTCCACCAGCGTGAATCCCCGCCCGCCGAAAGTCCGGCCGGGAGCCGGGCGGCGGGAGAATCGCGTCTTGGTGCGGGTGCGAGCCATTACGTGCCTGATCCCTTGACCACCGCGCGGCCTGTCTGGGGCGAGATCTCCACCCGGGTGCCCCCGCCGAACTCCACGCTCGCGCCGGTGGTGAGCGGCACGCCCCCGGGGGTGGTTGGGCGGCCAAACTGGTCAAACCGAAGCTCTGCCGCCGTTGTTCCCGGCACCCTGACGCCGCCGAGGTCGACCTCGCCCCACTCGGGGCCGACAAACCGCACCGTCCACGGAGCACGCGTCACCGGGTCGATCACGGGCTTGGCCGCGGCTCTCCCCGCCTCGGGCGTGGGCTCCTCGAGCACCGAGTACTCCTCCAACCCTGGGGCGAACACGACAAACGTCGCGCGCCCGCTGAGCATGGCACGGTCGCGGGCGCTGTCGAGGTCTCGTGCGAGGGTGCGGGCGGCCGCGGCCTCACGCACCCTGCCCATCGACGTGATGACGGGCAGGGCGAGTGAGCCGAGAACGATCACGATGCTTGTGACCGTGATCAGCTCTATGAGGCTGAAGCCGCGTGTCCTGGCGCGCGTTCGGGACATACGTTCACCAGGAGTTCTCGTTCACGCTGGCGGTCGCGGTGTTCGCCCAGAAGCGACCCGTCGCCGGGTCGTAGTTCCAGCCGGCCTTGCCGGCGGTGGGCGGAGTGGTCGCGTTGAAGACAGCGTTGGCGATGGTGTCGGACTTGTTGAATGGGTTTGCCGGCATCTCCTCGCGGAGGACGGTGCCCAGCGTGCGAAGCTCCTTGAGCGTGGGGTACGCGGCGGTCCCGGTGGCGGCCTTGTCGGCGTAGAAGTTCGCGATGGCCGTGCGCGTCGTCGCGAGCGTCGCTTTGACCGAAGCTTCCTTGGCCTTGTCCGTATAGTTGAAGAACTTCGGGATCGCAACCGCGGCGAGAATCGCCATGACGGCGATGACCGCGATCAGTTCGACCAGCGAAAAGCCACGACGCCCCATCCGAACCAGATTCCCATTCATGAGCAGTTCCTTTCGCGAGTGTTGTGGACTCCCGGCCCCCCTCGAGTCGGGGCCACGCTGAACTTTCCTCGATTCGATCAGCCCGTGAGTGTGACCAAGTCCCACATCGGGAGAAAGATCGCAAGTGCGACTACCAGAACCGCCGCTGCGATCCCTACAACCAGAACGGGCTCGATAACCGTCCCCAACTGCTTCGTAAGGTGGCTGGACTCCGCGTCGAAGTGGTCCGCCACCACGGCGCACATCCGGGGCAGTTCCGCGCTCTGCTCGCCGGCTGTCAGCAGCCTCTTGGCCAGCTTGGGGAGGTACTCAGATCGCGTCAGCAACGGGTGCAATGGCGAACCGCCCTCTACGCTGGCGGCCAGTTCGGCGGAGAGCGCGCCCATGCGTCCGCTCCCGCTCGACCTCCCCGCCATCTGAACGGATTGCACCAGGCCCAGGCCCGAGCCAAGGCACACGCCCAGCACGCGCGAGAACCGGGCGACGGCACGCCCTCGTGCGATCGCGCCCACCACCGGCACGCGGAGGAGCAGGCCCTCCAGGCTCGCCCGGACCCGCTCACGGCGCAGCGCCGCCCGAGCCGCGAAGAAGCCGATGACCGCGAGCGGCAGGTACACGAACCAGTACGACTGCACGGACTCTCCCGCGGCGACCAGCGCCCGCGTCAGCAGGGGCAGCTCGACGCCCCGCTTCGCGAACATCGACGCGAACTTCGGCACGACGAAGATCACCAGGAAGCCCACCGCGAGGATGAGCGTCGAGACCACGCACGCCGGGTACATCAGCGCCCCGCGCACCTGCCGTCGTGTTTCGTGGTCTCTGTCGAGCATGGCGGAGAGGAACCCCAGGACCTTCGTGAGGTTGCCGGACTGCTCCGCGGCCCGGACGGACTCGACGTAAATCGTTCCGAAGACCACCCCGTGGTCCCCCAGCGCCTGCGCGAGCGGGCGCCCGGCCTGCACCGAACCCGCGAGCGCCGTGAGGACGGTGCGCAGGCGAGGGTGGTCTTCCTGCTCAGCGAGCGACGCGAGCGCCTCGCTCAGCGTGAACTTCGCGCCGAGGAGCACGCCGAGCTGCCGCGTGAACTGTGCGACGTCCGCCGGCGAAACCCGGCGTGAGCCCCGGGTCCCGCGCTGCGCCGCGCTGGGCACTACCTCCAGGGGCGTGAGCCCCGACGCACGCAGCCTCGAGAGCGCCGCGTCGCGCGTCGCCGCCACGATTGTTCCACGGGATCGCTTCCCGCCGGTGTCCGTCGCGCGGTATTCGAAGGAGAGAGCGCTCACGCGGCCCTCCTTGTCACGCCTGAGATGGCCGGGTCGGAGAGGTCATCCGGGTCCGCCACCACCGCCTTGGACAGGTCCTCGAGCGTGACAAGTCCCCGCCGGGCCTTGTCGAGCCCGTCGAGCCACATGGGGCGCATCCCCCCGCGGATCGCGGCGACCCGGAGCCGATCCGACCCCGCGCCCTGGTCAATCAGTCCCCGAACCTCGCGTGTCACTTCGAGGAGTTCAAGCACCGCCAGGCGGCCCTTGGAGCCCTGCCCGCCGCACATCGCGCAGCCCGCGCCCTGGACGAACCCGGACTCTCCGGGCGTCAGCCCGAACTTCGCGAGTGTGGCCTCCGGGGGCGAGCAGGGGAGGGCGCAGGCCTGACAGGCGCGTGACACCAGCCTTTGGGCCAGCACTCCAAGCAGCCCGGCGTTGATCGCGAACGCGGCGCAGCCCAGGTCACGCAGGCGCGGGATTGCGCCCGCCGCGTCGTTGGTGTGGAGCGTCGAGAGCACGAGGTGGCCCGTGAGTGCGGCCTGGAGAGCGGTCCGCGCGGTCTCCTCGTCGCGAATTTCGCCGACCAGCACCACGTCCGGGTCCTGCCTCAGCACGGCCCGCAGCGTGCCGGCAAAGGTCATTCCCGCCTCGGCGTGCACCTGCACGTGCCTCACCATTGGGAGCCGGATCTCCACCGGGTCCTCGATCGTCATGACGTTGGCGTCCGGGGTGTTCAGCCTCTTCAGGGCCGTGTACAGCGTCGTGGTCTTGCCCGAGCCCGTGGGGCCGGTGACCAGCAGCATGCCGTGCGGGTGTGCGATGAGCCGCTCGATCGCCTCGGAGGCCGGCGCGGACAGTCCGAGCTCGGCGAACCCTTTGATCGCGGCGCCCGTCGCCAGGATGCGGAGCACCACGTTTTCGCCGTGGATCGTGGGGAGCACGCTGGCGCGGATGTCTACGGCCTTCTGTCGCGAGGCGAAGCGGAACTTCCCGTCCTGCGGAAGCCTGGTCTGAGTAAGGTCCATGCGGGCCATGACCTTCAGACGCTGCACGAGCCCGGTGTGCGAGGACTTCGGCGGGCCGGGCCGGCGGTGCAGGTCGCCGTCGATCCTGAACCGCAGTTGCAGTTCGTGCTCGTCCGGGCTGATGTGGACGTCCGACGCGTTCTCGGCGATCGCCTGGGCGAGAATCTGGTTCACCGCCGCAACAATCGGCTCGTCGCCCGACAGCAGCGACTCCGCCGGCTTGTCGGCGCCCTCCTCGCCAACGCCCTCCTCGAGCGCCATGGAGTACGCCCGGCTGATGAGGTCACCAAGGCCTGAGGCGTCACACACCACCGGCTCGAGCTCGCACTGCAGGGACTGCCGCACGCGGTCCAGCAGGAGCAGGTCGAGCGGGTCCACCATCGCCAGTGTGGCCACCTGCCCGATCACGAACAGCGGGAACACCCGGTGGCGCTCCGCCAGCGACCGCGGAAGCAGCTTCGCGTTGGTGACATCGATGGTGTAGTCCGACAGGCGGACAAAGGGCACCTCCGCGATGGTCGCGCGGGTGATGGCGATCTTCTCCGCGGTGATCCCCTCGACGCCGACCAGCGCTTCATCTAGGTCGATCCCGCGTTCCGCGGCTATCGCGCGGGCCTTGGCGGCGCCCTCCGGCGTCAGCACCCGTTCTTCGAGCAGTGCCGTGGCGACGAACGAGGAGATGTCAGGCATCTGGCGCCTCCCCGGCTTCCCCCGCCAGCGCCCGCAGCACCGCGACATCGGACCCCGCCGTCGAGGGAACCTCGAACGATGTCCCCATGTAGTACGTCGCCGTGCCCGGTCGCATCTGTACGCGCTGGACCCGAACCCGCATGGTGAGTGACCTCATCTCCCCCCCGCTCCTGGCATCAAGCCCCGAGAGACGCACCTCTAGCTGGCTCCCCCGCGGGAACATCACCGGCCCCCGGATGCCGAGCCCCCCGTCGCTGAAGTCCACCACGAGCGAGTGCTCCGCGGCGTTCTCTAGAGCCTGCTTCGTGAGCTGCACCTGGCCGTCAACGCCCGTGGGGGCGACGACCGCCGCGAGGCAGCACGACCGGCGCGTGTGCTGACGAACCTGATCGTTGTCGATGGTCTTCATCCTGGTCTCCGGGCGAAGCGTCCGTGGTATCGGCCCGCCGAGTCACCGGGAATGGTCCAGTCATGCCGGGATGCGCGTGGCACTCGGTCTGATCGCTACAGCCGGACCAGTGGGGCCGGTAACCCCCTTCGGATCTGACACTGGGGCCCTCCGAGCCGGGGCTGAGGCGATGCCGCCCGGCCCGCTGCCAACGTCCGCGGTACTTGGTGACGGCCGGCTCGCTTCCGCGCGACCGGAACAGTCCGCGGTTTCGCGGCTTGCTCTGGCATCGGGGGTGAAGACCTGTGCCAGCTCTCCCGATGCTGGCACCGAACCCACCGAGGAGGCGCGGAGTTGACGAATCACAAGACCTACCGCGCCGAGGGCTCCGCCCGACCCCGCCTCCGCGTCGCGGCCTCACTGGCGCTGCTGTTTGGCGTTCTCGCGCCGGCCATCGTGCTCTCGGGCCCCCGGGCCGCCGTCGCCGGGGAAGTCGGGGCCCTGCCGGCTGGCATCGGGGCGTGCGTGTCCTGCCACACCATGGACTCAGCTCTGTCGCACCCGCTGCTGGTCGCGCCCAGCCATGGGGCGCCCGCTAGGCTCCCGCTGGACGCCGGCCGGATGACTTGCCTCACCTGCCACGACCAGGACAAGGCCCAAGGCCACGACTCGCGAGGAAACCAAGGCGAGTCCTATCTCCGGGGAGCAGAGACTGCCGGGGGGCTCTGCATCCAGTGCCACACCGGGGGGCCCGACGCCGCTTCGGCCCACGCCGCGGGGCTGGGACGGGCACACCTCCTGAGGGGATCCCGACGTTCGGGCCCGCACCAAGCCGGCCGGCTCGATGAGGAGAGCAAGGGGTGTGTCGGCTGCCACGACGGCTCGACAGCCAGCGACGCCGGCTCGCACGCGATGCCCTTCTCGCCCGGCGGCGATCCATCGGACCACCCCATCGGGGTACTGGTCAACGCCAAGACCCAGCGAGAAGACTGTGGCATCCGCTCCTCTCAAGCCATCGACACCCGCGTGAGGCTCTACAACAACGCCATCGGCTGCGGCTCATGCCACAACGTCTATTCCGACCAGAAGGACCTGCTCGTCATCAGCAATCAGCGCTCCGCGCTCTGCCTTTCCTGCCATGTCCAGTAGCCCGGCCCCGGCCCGCCGCCTCCCCATACGCTCTGCGCGGCATGATCCTGCTGATCGACAACTACGACTCGTTTACATGGAATCTCGTCCAGCGCCTCGGGGAGATCGACCCATCGCTCGACGTCGGGCGCGACCTGCTCGTAGTCCGGAACGACGAGATCGACGCCATGCGGGCCCGCGAGCTCAATGGCGGGCGCGGCCCCAGCCGGGTCATCATCTCACCCGGCCCCTGCACTCCGAAGGAAGCAGGCTGCTCCGCCGAGATCATCGCCGCCTTCGCCGGCAGGGTACCCGTCCTGGGAGTCTGCCTCGGGCACCAGACCATCGCGGACATGCACGGCATGACCGTGACCCGCCACACCATCCCCGTCCACGGCAAGACCAGCCCCATCCACCACGACGACCGGGGGATCTTTGCCGGCCTGCCCAACCCCTTCGACGCGACCCGCTACCACTCGCTGGTGGTCCTCCCCGAGACCATCCCGCCCCAGGCACCCGGGGGTGATGGCTGGGAAGTCTCCGCCTGGACCGACGAGCCCGACCCGGTCAGCGGAGGCACCCGCCGCGTGGTCATGGGCCTCCGCCGCCGGTGGGCGGACCCTGCCAAATCCCCTCTTGAAGGGGTGCAGTTCCACCCGGAGAGCTTCCTGACCCGCGAGGGACCAAGGCTGCTGGCGAACTTCCTCGGCAGCTAGACCCGCTCCAAAGCGGCTACCGGAGGGGCTTCGCGGGCCTTCCAGCGGTCAAAACACCAAACAGACAACGATCAAACGGAGTACATCGAGTATTCCGTGTGTTCTGGCTGGATGGAATGTGAGTGTCGCGCGAGAAATTCCGTCTGAAAGGGTGGCACGACCCAGAATGTGTGGCACATTCGGGTTGTCTTGTCTCTCTCTCCTCCTTGACTCGGGTGCAGGCGGAATCTTGCAGCCGGGCTTCATGAAGGGCGGCCGATCGACGGGCCCTTCGACGAAGTCTTGTCTCTCTCTCCTCCTATGACTCGCCTGCGAGCGGAAACGCGCAGACGAGTCTTTTCCCTTTTTGGGCGTCATGCGGCTCGGTCGAAATGGCGGTACCCTCCGCGTGCCCGGTCACCGGGCTTGGAGGCACGGATGCTCCTGCTCGCCGAGGGCCTGCGAACGACGGACTGGCTCGTGCTCGCGCTCTACGGGGCTCTGATCATCGGGGCCGGTGTCTGGTCCCAGGTCAAGCAGCGGTCCCGGAACGCGACCGACTACTTCCTCGCCGGGCGTCACATGCCCGTCTGGGCCGTCGCAGTTTCGACGATCGCGACCGTCCAGTCCGCCGCCACCTTTGTCGGCGTTCCTCAGGACTCCTACGCCAACGACCTCACGTACTTCTCCGCCAGCATCGGCGCCCTCCTGGCCGCCGTCTTGCTTGCACGGTTCGTCATCCCGTCGTACTACCGCCTCGGCGTCGGCACGCCCTACCAACTGCTCGAGTCACGCTTCGGGCCCGGGGCCAAGCTCGCCACGAGCTGGGCGTACCTCATCGGTCGGGTCTTTGCCAGCGGCTCGCGGGTGTATGTCGGCGCCATCCCCGTCGCCATCGCGTTCTTCGGCGACCGCCCGGACATCACCATGATGTGGGTCATCGCCGGCATCATGGTCTTCTCGGTCCTTTACACGCTGTGGGGAGGGCTCGACAGCGTGATCTGGACCGACGTTGTGCAGGTCGTGGTGTACGTCGGAGCCGCCCTTGCCGCCGTCATTGTCCTGTGGAATCACATCCCGGCGCCCGCGTCGGACATCCTGAACGCGTGGCGCCAGGGCATGCCCGACGGCTCCTCCAAGCTCACGCTCGTCCGCACGGGCCTTGATTCAGCCAAGCCCCTGGGTTTCGATCCCGGCGCGCCCTTCACTGTCCTCACCGCTCTTACGGGCTGGACGCTGCTCAACCTCGCGGCGTTCGGCACCGACCAGGACCTGGTGCAGCGACTCCTCGCCTGCCGCGGGGCCAAGCAGGGGGGACGATCCATCATCGCCAGCACGCTGCTGGGCATTCCCGTGGTGATGATCTTCGCGGCGGTGGGGCTGCTGCTCTGGATCGTCTACGCGAGGCCGGACCTCATGGGACGTCCGACCCCCGAGTACGCCGCGGGAGACTCGGCGGACGTTTTCCTGAAGTTCGTGATGCGGGAGATGCCAGCGGGTGCGGCGGGGCTGGTCGTCGCCGGCGTGATCGCAGCGGGGCCTGCGGGCGTGAACGCCTCCCTGAACTCCATGGCCGGGACGCTCGTCAGCGACTTCTACCGGCCCGTGGTGGCACCGGGGCGCGACGAGGCGCACTACGTGAAGGCCGGACGCTGGGCGGTGGTCCTCTGGGGCCTTGTGCTCGGCGGATTCGCCGTTGTCTGCATCTGGTGGCAACGCCACAGCGGACAATCCATCATCGACTTCGTCCTGGGCGTCATGGCGTTTGCCTACGCCGGGCTCTTGGGTGTCTTCTTCACCGCGCTCTTCACGCGGCGGGGCACAACCGCGTCCGCCGTCGCGGCGATGCTCGTCGGCTTTGTCGCCGTGTTCCTGCTCCAGCCCCCGGTGTGGAAAGTCTGGACAGCGTGGAGCGACTGGACCGCTACGAACCTCGCCGCCGTCCGCATCGCGAGCCCGTGGCGGCTGGTGATCGGCGCGGCGCTGGCCACCCTCGTTGCCGCCGCACCGCGGGGCAAGGCCCTCGCGCCAGGAGCAGCGGGATGACCGCCGCCGCTCGCTCGCACTGGCCCGCCGCACTGCGGCTGTTCCCGCCTCCCGCGTCCCTGAAGTGGAACGGCACCACCACGCCCGCGCCGCCCGGGGCACTCGCCTGGGCGGCTTCGGACCCGCTCCGCATGGGCCCGGCACCCGCCTGGCTGCACGAACAGGCGACGGGCGGCTGGTGCGGCGCGACTGCGAGCGATGCCCAGGCCTTTCGGCTGCGTGTCAGGCTCGATGGCACGGTCGAGTTGGAGGCTCCGGGCCCGGCGGGGCTCCGCCACGCACGTGCCGCGCTCGCGCAGGTGCTGCGGTCCTGCGGCCTCACGCTCCCGTGCATCGAGATCGAGGACCGGCCAGCGGTCGCGCGCCGCGGCGTGATGCTCGATGTCTCCCGCTGCCGGATCCCGACGATGGACGAGTTCGAAGGGGTGCTCAGAACGCTCGCGGCACTGCGCTGCAACCACGTGCAGTTGTACACGGAGCACACGTTCGCGTACGCGGGGCACGCCGCTGTGTGGGAGGGCTGGTCGCCCGTCACTCCCGAGGAACTCGTTGCGATCGACACTCTGGCGTCCTCCCTCGGGATCGAGCTCGCCGCCAACCAGAACTGCTTCGGCCACCTCCGCCACTGGCTGGAGCACCCCGGTTATGCGCACCTTGCCGAGACCCACGGCGACTGGATGTTCGACGTCTGGCCACGGTCGGGCCCGTTTTCACTCTGTCCGACCGACCCACGCTCGCTCGCCTTCGTTGACGACCTTCTCGGGCAACTGCTCCCGTGCGTGTCGGGCGGGCTTGTCAATATCGGCTGCGATGAGACCTACGACATCGCCTTCGGCCGCTCCGGGGCCGAGGTTCAGGCCCGGGGCCGGGGCGTGGTGTTCGCGGAGTTTGTCGCGAAGATCGCGGCGATCGCGTCGCGTCACGGCAAGCGCTCGATGTTCTGGGCCGACATCGCGCTCTCGAACCCGGAATGCCTGGCCATGCTCCCGCCGGACTCTGTGCCGCTCGCGTGGGGCTACGAGCCCGATGCCCCATGGGACCGCTGGTGCGGGGCGCTGCGCGGGCGAGAGTTCTGGCTCTGCCCTGGCACGAGTTCCTGGCGCAGCCTGACCGGCCGCCGAAGCGAGCGCCGGGGCAACCTTGCCGGTGCGGTGCGTGCGACCATGGAACACGGTGCCTCCGGCCTGCTTGTCTGCGACTGGGGTGATAGCGGCCACTGGCAGACTTGGCCCATCGCGCTGCACGCCATCGCGGAGGCGCTCGGAGCGGCGTGGACTGGCGCGCTGCCCGGCGACTCCGAAGCTTCCCACGCTTCCGCCCTGCTGTGGGGTGACGACGGGGCCTGCACCGCGTGGATCGACGCGCTGGGCGATGTGGACGCAGCTCTGCGCGCGGAGTGCATGGGTCTCTCGCGTCCGGGTGTCATGGGCGCGATCCGAAACCAGACCGCCCTCTTTGCGGACCTCTTTCAACCGTGGGACGCGCACACCGACGTGGGCACGCGCGATGCCTGGCATCAGGCGTGGACGGCGATGGAGCGCCTCGGCCCGCCGCCGGGTGCCGGGCCGCTCGTCGCCCGCGAACTCGCCCACACGCAGGGTGCGACTCGCTGGATGCTGGGGCGGTTTGGGCTGCGTCGAGGGTGGGACGTGCAGTCAGACCTTGCGGATGCCGGGCGGGCCCTCGGGGCTGTCCGCCACGGGCACGAATCGCTCTGGCCCGAACGATCCCGCAGGGGCGGGCTCGCTCAGAGCCTGGCGTTCTTTGATCGCATCGCCCCGGTGCCGGGCGATCCCGCAGGAGGAGCCTCGTGACGACCCTCAAACGCTCCGTCGTCGGTTGCATGACGGGCACCAGCCTTGATGGCCTCGACGTCGCGCTGGTGGAGATCGAAGGGCGCGGGCTTGACATGACGCCGCGCTTCGTCCGGGGCCTATCCGTGCCCCTGGGGAGCGTCGGTCCTGTGCTCCGGCGCGCCGCGGAGCAGACCCCGATGCCTGCGGGGGAAATTGCCCGCGCCGCCTTGGAACTGGGTGAGTTGCACGCCGGAGCGGTGGCGGAACTGCTCGCTGGCACCGCTTGCGATCTCGTCTGCGTCCATGGCCAGACCGTTTTCCACAAGCCTCCCGTCTCGTGGCAGGTGATCAACGTCTTTCCGATCGCCCGTGCGCTCCGCACCCCCGTCGTCTTCGACCTCCGCCAGACGGATCTCGCCTGTGGGGGGCAGGGAGCGCCCATCACACCCATCGCGGACGCGATCTGGCTCCGGGGCGTCCGTCGCCCGTGGGCCGTCGTCAACCTCGGCGGCTTCTGCAACGTCACCCGTGGTGGTGGGGGTGGTGGGGTCGCGTCGCGCCTTGGTGACATTCGCGCGGGTGACGTCTGCACGTGCAACCAACTGCTGGACTGCGTCGCCCGCGAGGTTCTGGGGTGTCCGTTCGATGACGGAGGCTCGCACGCGCGACGCGGCTCGGTGAACGCCGCGGCACTGGCAGAGCTGAGCCGCATCCTGGCTGCTCAGCACAGCGCCGGTCGCAGCCTGGGCACGGGTGACGAGGCCGGGGACTGGGTGCGCAGGCACCGCGGAGCGGTCTCCGGGCCGGACCTCGCTGCCACGGCCTGCGAGGGCATCGCCGCGAGGCTGGTGGAGTCTGTGCCCGGTGCGTCCGAGCTCTATCTTGCGGGCGGGGGCGAGCGCAACGCTGGGCTTGTCGGGGCGATCGCGAAGATTGCCGCAGATGGCACGGGCGCGAGGGTCAGGCGACTGGCCGAGATCGGGCTGCCCGGGGAGTTCAGGGAAGCGGCGGACTTCGCGGTGCTCGGAGCGCTGTGCCAGGACCGGGTGCCGATCACGCTGCCAGGGGTGACTGGCTGCCGAACTGCCTCCCTCTCGGGCGCGTGGGTCCTGCCGTGAAGCCTCCCCGTGATGGGTGTGGTACCATGAAGCCTTGGCGTCGGGTTTGAGCGGCCCGCCGGGAGCGAGTTCCCGCGGCCGACGGCCTATGGCACCAATCCAGGAGTTGGTACATGCGGAATCGTTCGAAGTCGTTCGTGGCCGGGGCTTGCCTCTTCGCCCTCATTGGTGCGGGCGTGGTTGTTCAGTCCGGATACGCCCAGCCTGGAGCGGGAAGCGGGCAGCCCCGGCAGCCTGATGGCCCGGGTCGTCGCGGCGGCCAACCCGGCCAGCCCGGCGGTCCTGGTGGACCGCAGGGTGGCCGCGCGGCCTCCGTCGAGGGTTCCATGCGCGGCCTCAATCGCGCTCTCCGCGAGGTCAAGGCCGCGATCAGCGACGCGACCAAGCAGGAGCAGGCCCTGATGGGTGTTTACGGCATGCAGGCCGCCTGCGCCACGGCGAAGCGATCCAAGCCCGAGCACCTCAAGGGTGACGAGGCCAAGATGCTCGCCGAGTTCCGCCGCGACCTGCACGCGATGATGGCGCTGCTGGTGGAGCTCGAAGGCCAGGTACTCGACGGCAAGGCCGACGCCGCCGCCGCGACCGTGAAGAAGATTGAGGCCGCCCGCGATGCCGCCCACGAGAAGTTTGGCGTGAAGGACGAAGAGGATGAGGGTGGCGGCAAGCCGGCCCCGTCGGGAAGCTGAGTCCGCAAGCGCAGCCGTTGAGATCTCCAGAGACTCGGAAGGCCGCTCCATGACGGGGCGGCCTCCCGTGTTTCTGCGGGGAGAATGTTGACGCAAGTGGAATCACACGAGGCGGTTAGGAGTTTCCATGCCCTGTCGCTTGCAAGTTGGGACGTTGTTTGGGTATGCTGAGGCTCGCGTCCGGTGATGGTGCCGGCGCATTCGGCCCGCAGACCGGGGGTGGCCGGCGGGGCCACAGGAGAACTGACCTATGGCATTTGCAGCGAAACTGGCGTCGGTGTGTGTGATCGGGGCTCTCATCGCGGCGGCGGTGGCCCAACCCGGGAGCGACAAGCACCCGGCAAAGGCCCCGGAGGCACCGGCCGGTCAGCCCGACATGGCAGCGATGATGGCAGCTTGGGAAGCCGCCGCCAAGCCCGGCAAGATGCACGAGCATCTGAGCAAGGGTGCCGGCACCTGGGAAGGCACAGTCAAGATGTGGATGGACCCCTCTGCTCCGCCCACCGAGAGCAAGTGCACCACGGTGATGACGTCTGTCATGGGTGGCCGGTTCGTCCAGGGTGAGACCAAGGGCAACTTCGACATGGGCGGCGGGCCCGCCCCGTTCGAGGGCTTCGGGATCTACGGCTACAACAACACCACCAAGCAGTTCGAGTCCACGTGGTGCGACAACATGGGCACCATGATGATGCACTTCACCGGGTCCCTCAGCGCGGACGGCAAGGCCCTTACGTGGAACTCCAAGTTCATCGATCCCATGACCGGCCAGGAGACGTGGATGCGCGAGGTCGAGACCCACACCGGCCCGGACTCCATGAAGCTCGAGATGTACGGGCCCTCCATGGACGGCAAGGGTGAGACGAAGATGATGGAGATCACCTACAGCCGCGTGGCCAAGGCCGCCGCGGCCAAGGTCGACATGTCCAAGTAGCCAGCGAGAATGCGAGCGTGAATCCACCCGGGGTCCAACGGCCCCGGGTGGTTTTTTGTGACAGCGGCGTCGTGGGCCTACGCCGAGTCTGGCGCGGGGCCGCGGGTCGTCGCCCGCCGGATCGCCTTTTCAGATTCGACGATGAGGAGCACTCCGGCTCCGACGAGCAGGACACGGCTCCAGGCGCTCACGTCGAGTGGGGCGGTGTGGAAGAGGCGATTGATGACCGGCGCCTGTGCAAAGGCATACTGGACGGCGAGCATCGCGACGATCCCTGTCCACAGCCACATGTTCGAGAACATCGGCACCGCCCAGGCGGGACGGAGGAGAGCGCGGCTGGAAAACAAGTAGAAGACCTCACCAACGATGATCACCGAGACCGCGGCGGTCCGGGCGGTGGCCTCGCTCATGCCTCGGTTCAGTTCCCAGTGGAACAGGCTCATCGAACCCGCGCACAGCAGGAACGAAACGAGCCCGGTGCGCATGAAGAGCTCGAACGTCAGGAGCGGGCGTGAGGGATCACGCGGCGGGCGGGACATGACGCCCGGCTCCGTGGCCTCGAAGATCAGGGGCATGCCAAGCAGGATGGCTGTGACCATGTTGATGTAGAGCGCCTGGACGGGGAGGATCGGCAAGGGCCATCCGAGCATGATCGCCGCGAGGATGATGAACGCCTCTCCGCCGTTGGTGGGGAGGGTCCACACGATGAACTTGGTGAGGTTGCTGAAGACGTGGCGGCCTTCCTCGACCGCCGCCTCGATGGTGGCGAAGTTGTCGTCCGCGAGCACCATGTCCGCGGCGTCCTTGGCGACCTCGGTCCCGGTGACTCCCATTGCGATGCCGATGTCGGCCTGTCGGAGGGCCGGGGCGTCGTTCACACCATCGCCGGTCATTGCAACAATGTGCCCGCGTGATTGCAGGCTCTTCACCAGCCTCAGCTTCTGCTCGGGCGTCATGCGAGCAAAGACCGGGGTCGACTCGGCATGGGTGGGTAGCTCTTCGTCAGAGATGGCGGCCATGTCAGCGCCGGTGAGGACCCGGGGTGTGCGGACGTGCTCCGCCCGCGTGGCGTCGCCGGGGCTCGGTGTACTGGGCCCCCCGGCCCCGTCGATCCCGATCATGTCCGCGATCGTCGCCGCCGTCAGCCCGTGGTCGCCGGTGATCATCTTGACACGGACGCCGGCGCGCTGGCACGCCGTCACGGCCACGCTGGCCTCGGGCCTGGGCGGGTCGAGCATCCCCTGCAGGCCCAGGAATGTGAGCCCATGTTCGACCATGGGGTCCGTCAGGTCGTGGGTTCCCCTTTCGGCGTCGGCGCGGGCAAAGGCCAGAACGCGGAGGCCTCTGGCGGCAAGGGCCGCAGCGGCGGCGTGCGCGAGGGCGGCGTCGAGCAGGAGGACCTCGCCTCGGGGGCCCATCGCGGAGTCGCACATGCTGAGGATTCGTTCGACGGACCCCTTGAGATAGATCACGGGCGGGCCCGCGCCGCCGGGTGTCTCGTGAGACATGGAGTGGAGTGTGGCCATGAACTGGCGGTCGGACTCGAAGGGGATGGCGTCCAGCCGCGGGAACTTGGCCGCGAGGTCGTCACGCGAGAGATCGACGCCCGCCCCACCCGAGAGCTTGCGGGCCGCGACGATGAGGGCGGCCTCGGTCGGGTCGCCGTGAATCTCCCATCGCCCATCGCCGGCGACGAGCACCGCGTCGTTGCAGAGCGCGCCGCACAAGAGCAGTTCCAGCAGCGCGGGGTGGTCCTCGGACCGCGATGCGACCGACGTGCCTGCGCGGCGCACCACGCCGGTGGGGTCGTACCCGCTGCCGGTGAGTTCAAACTCCGCCTCTTCGCACCACGCCGCACGCACCGTCATCTGGTTCTGCGTGAGCGTCCCGGTCTTGTCAGAGCAGATCACCGTGGTCGAGCCGAGCGCCTCGACAGCCGGCAGCTTGCGGATGATCGCCCTCTTTCTGGCCATCCGGGCCACACCCACCGCGAGCATGATGGTGACGGCGGCGGGCAGGCCCTCGGGTATCGCACCCACCGCGAGGGCGACCGCGGCCTTGAACATGTCGCTCGGTGGGTTGCCGCGTGCCAGACCAACGACGAAGGTCACCGCCGCGACCGCCAGGATCACCCACAGCAGCTGGTGGCTGAACGTGGCGATCTTGCGAGTCAGCGGCGTGGCGATGTTATCCGCCGACGAGATCATCTCGCTGATGCGCCCGACCTCTGTCGCGTCGGCGGTCGCGACGACGAATCCCTCGCCCGTCCCGCGGACCACGAGCGACCCCGCGTACGCCATGCACCGACGCTCTGCGAGCACCGTCGACCCCGCGAGCGGAGCGGGGTCTTTCGAGACCGCCCTGCTCTCGCCGGTGAGCGTAGATTCGTCGATGCGGAGGTCCCGTACGGTGCCATCGAGCAGGCGAAGATCGGCGGGCACCTTGTCCCCTGGTTCCAGCAGCACCACATCCCCCACAACGAGATGGGCCGCGTCGATCCGTCGTCTCTTGCCATCCCGTCGCACCGTTGCTTCGACCCGCATGGAACCGGCCAACGCATCGATCGCGGCGACGGCCTTCTGTTCCTGCACAAAGCCGATGATGGCATTGGCCAGCACCACGCCCAGGATCACCGCGCTGTCTGTGTACTCGGCCAGCCAGAACGTCACCGCCCCGGCTGCGAGGAGGATGTACACGAGCGGCGCATGGAACTGGCATAACAGCCGCACCCACCAACGCCGGCCCCGCCGGGCGGAGATCGTGTTGGGCCCGTGCCGCTCGCGACGAGCGGTTGCCTCGCCAGCGGAAAGGCCCGAACGCGGATCGCAGTCGAGTTCGCGAGCCGCGTCGGTTGCGGAAAGGGCGTGCCACACGCGCATCGGGAGTCCGTGCATGAACCTGAGCGTAGGTCCACCGGTGTGCCGGACCCTACGTCGGCAACGCCGCCGCCGGTGGGTCGACCCGCGGCGTTCGTGGCCCGGGGGGCGTTCAGGCGTGCAGCCGCATCGTCACCCGATTTGCCTCGGGGACGCCGGGCGCGCCCGCACGCTCGAAGCTCGTGGCGTTGTCGATGGTTGTCCGTGCGATGGCCTCACAGGCCTCTCGCGTGAAGAAGCCCTGGTGGGCGGTGATGAGCACGTTGGGGAAGGTCAGGAGCCGCACGAAGACGTCGTCGTGGATCACCTCGGAAGAGAGGTCCTTGAAGAAGAGGTCGCCCTCTTCCTCATAGACATCCAGCCCGACCGAACCGAGATGCCCGCGCTTGAGGGCCGCGATGAGCGCGCGAGTATCAACGACGGCCCCGCGGCTGGTGTTGATGAGCATCGCGCCGGGCTTCATCGCGGCGAGCGCCGCGGCGTTGATGAGGTGACGGGTCGCCGGCATCAGCGGGCAGTGCAGCGTGATGATGTCCGAGGCGGCGTACAGGTCCTCCAGCGGGACGTACCGGACGCCGATCGCCTCGCACGCGGGGCTCTTCGCCGGATCGAACGCCAGCACGCGGCAGCCGAACCCCCCCAGGATGCGGCAGACCACCTCGCCGATCGTGCCGGTGCCGACGACGCCGACCGTCTTTCCGTGCATGTCGAAACCCATCAGGCCATCGAGCGCGAAGTTCTGCTCACGAACGCGGGCATAGGCGCGGTGGAACTTGCGGTTGAGCGCGAGCATGAGGCCCACGGCGTGCTCGGCGACAGAGTACGGGGAGTACGCGGGGACACGGGCGACCACGATCCCCAGCCGCTGCGCCTCGGCGACATCGACATGGTTGAAGCCCGCCGAGCGCAATGCAAGGAGGCGCGTGCCCCCGGCGTGCAGCGTGCGGAGCACGGGGGCCGAGGCATCGTCACCGACGAATATCGATACCGCGGGCACGCCGCGGGCCAGCTCGGCGGTTGCCGCGGAGAGTCTCGCGTCGATGTAGATGATCTGATGCCCGGCGGCTTCGTTCGCGGCGCTGAGGAAGGGTCTCTCGTAGGGCTTGCTGGAATAGATGGCGAACTTCACTCGCACCTCGCGTTCAGGAGAAGGCACCAACATCCGGTCATCGACTGACGGCGACCGTGACTCCAAGCGCCGCGGAGACTCGCTCGATCGACTCCCGCTCACGCCGGGCGTACTCCGCGTCCGCGTCGATGATGGACCGGCCGAGAATGGCCTCCAGCCTTTGCTGCGTGAAGGCGGGCGGATTTGGGGCCGTCGCCTTCGTGCCATACTGGTCGAGGTTGGAAGCAAAGATCCCCGCGGCGCTCACGGGCAGGAAGTCTTCGTAACGGATTCCCTCCACGCTCACATAGCCGAGCCTGACCAGCTCCAGCAGGTTTCGCGTGGGCAGCGAGCCCTTGGCCGCGATCCCGGCGGGCGTCGCCTCGTACTCGCCGAACGCAAGCCCGGCGCGGAGCAGCCCGTGGAGAGACTTCGGGATCGGATCGAAGAAGGTTGCGTACGCGGCGAGAGACCCGGCGTGGTCCGCCGCCGGATCGGGGATGGAGACGCCCCTGGCTTGCTCGGCGGCGTCGGCGCAGCGGTTGTAGAGGGCTCGGCCCGCGGGGGTCGCGGCGAAGAAGCGCTGCTCGATCTCGCCGAATCGCGCCGTGTGCGTCATGTCCACCACCGAGCCGTCCGGATTCTGCACCCGCACGGGCTCCGAGAGCGCCTTGTACGCGTCCTGACGGAGGAAGACCGGAGTCGCGGCGTCGGGGCCCTCCGTGTAGTCCTTGAACCCGGCGTGATCCAGCTCGTGCAAATCAAACTCCGGTGCGCGGAGCGTCTGGATCAGCCGCTCGACGGCTTCCGCCACATCCGCCCGTGACGGCTCGGCGTATGCGAACCCGGCGAGCTTCGCCGCGGAGAGGTGCTTGAAGTGCAGCAGCATGTAGTCGCGGTCCGCGACAGCGAGCATCTGCTCCATGGCCCGCGTCGCCCGATCGCGGAATGCTTCCTCGTTGATCTCGCCCAGGCACACCTCCATCGCGGCGGTGTAGAGGTCCATGCAGAACGTATTGGGCGTGAGGTGGTTGAGGTGGTGTGCCTCGAAGCACGCGATGTCGGCCGCGATCTTGAACCCCGCGTCGCACAGGTGCGTGTAGAGGCCGAAGTCGCGTGCGGTCCCCGTCCACCTGAAGATGTGCTCGACACCTTCGGCGATCAGGGCCGCCGCATCATCGGCGGAGAGGCCCCCCTGGCGCTCGCCCTTCTGGATGAGTTCCCTGGCCCGGTCCGTGAAGACGCGGCGCTGTGCCAGGAGGGCCTCGATGCGGGCCCGCGTCCGGTCGTCGAAGTACTCTGTGAGCAGCAGCGAGCAGAACACGCGGTGCTCCGGGCGCTGCCGCGAGCGATAGGCGGTCGCCACGACCGGCTGGCTCTTGGCCCCGACGCGCGACATGTCGTAGAAGTTGTGCGGCTCCATTCCGAACAGGGCGAACCAGCGGGCGACCCACGAGTACTCGTCGGGAGTGCCGATGCGGATCGCGCCGTGGCGCTCGCCGCTGGTGCGCTCGATGTCCGCTTCGGTCATGGAGAATCCGCGATACGCCCGAGAGAGCAGATCGCAGACGGCCACGTTGCACACGAGGTTGACCCGGAGCGAGCCGCCGTAGAGCGGCACCTCTTCGGCGAACGCGGCGGAGAGCGCCACGAAGAGCCGATCCTGCATGGCGCGCGGATCAGCAAATGCCTCGCTGCTGGCGGGCAGGTCCGTGGGCAAGGAGGACACTGCTGCGGTGCGGTGGTTCATGGGCAGTATTATTGACGGTTCGAATAGTCGGGCGCAGGCGCCGAAGTTGGCGTGGGAGCCTGTCCGCGGCAAGGTCGCCGGTCGGCGTGGCAGAGGCGGAGCGATCCCCGGCGGTGCGGGCCAAAGGCCATCCTCGCGGCGCACAGCGCGTGGCGGTGGGCGCCCCGGCCCTCAACTCCTCGGGGTGGCCGGGTCGGAGCCGAGCCTGCCCGGGTTTCGCTGATGCGTGCCGAGTGTGTGCCGTGGGAGTGGACGTCGCTCGTGCCCGTGAGAGATCATCCGGGCGACTTGTCATCTGCGGGAGGGGCGGCGGGTGCTGGGGCCGGAGCGGCGTCCGCAGGCGGGTCCTTCGCTGGGGCGGGCTTGCCCTCGCCCAGGTGTCGGATGAGGAAGTCCTCGTACTTGCGGTAGCGGCCGATGGTCTTGACGTCGCCGTCGAGCCCGTGCCCGCCTGTGGGGTCGATGAACAACTCGACGTTGACTTCCTTGTCGGCCTTGAGGAGTTCGCGGTAGACGCGAACGGTGTCCTGGTAGAGGACGTTGGAGTCTTCCACGCCGTGGATCAGCAGGAGCTTTCCCTTGAGGTTCTTGGCGAGGGGCAAGAGAGAGTACTTCTCGAGGTCGGTCTTGCCCGGGTCATTGGCGCCGATGGTGCCGGTGGAGTACCAGGAGTTGTAGTTGTGCCACTCTGTGGGGCCTGCGCCGGCGAGGCCCACGGCGAAGACATCCGGCTCGGTGTACATGACCATCTGGGTCTGGAACCCTCCGAAGGACCAGCCGTGGAGGGAGAGCTTCTTCTCGTCCACGCCCTGGTTCTTGACGAACCACCGCGCGCCGTCGACGAGGTCCTCTGTCTGGGGTTTGCCGACCTGCTCGAAGTTGGCTTTTTCGAAGACTGCGCCGTAACCGGAGGCGCCGCGCGGGTCGATGGTGGCGGTCACCCAGCCGTGGTTCTCGGTCATGTAGCGTGCGAAGAAGTAGGACGGGGCGGCGAAGGCGCCGCGGGTGGCCATCTTTCGTTCGCCGAGCGGCCCGCCGTAGACGTAGATGAGGAGCGGGCGCTTGTCGTGTGGTGACCAGTCGGCGGGCTTGAACATGTGCCCGTGGATGGTCTGGCCGTGGCGGTTCTCGTAGGTGAAGTACTCCGGGGCTGCCAGGGTGAGGGCGTGGGCTTCCTTGGGGTGGGAGTCGGTGACCTTGCGGGGTGCCGGAGACTCACCGGGGGTGGTGAGGAAGAGCTCGCCGGGAGAGGCGAAGTCCGAGTGGATGGAGGCGAGGAGCGAGCCGTCCTCACGCACCGCGACGTCGCTGTGCACGCCCTGAGCGGTGGTGAGGCGTGTCACCGCGAGCGTGTTGAGGTCGATGCGGCAGACCTGCTCCTGATTGGGGTCGCCCTCGGTGGTGGTGGCAAAGAGCGAGGTGTTGTCGCGCGTGATGTGGAAGGGATAGAGCTCGAACTGCCCGGAGGTCACCTGGGTGAGCTGCTCGTAGCGAGGGTCGAGCAGGTGCAACTGGCGGAAGCCCGAGAGTTCCGTGATGAAGACCATGCGGCGACTGTCCGGAAGGTAGAGCGGGCGCACCATTCCCGGAGTGTTCGGGCCACCGGCGTGCAGGAACTGGTAGACCACGCGCGCGTTCTCGATCTTGAACTCGGGCTCCTTCTCGGCGTCCGGCGCCTTGTCGTCATCGGGCTGCGCGGCACCCTCGGGCTTTGCGTCGGCCTTGGCCTCGGGCGATTTCTCGGCCTCCTTTTTCTCGCTCTTGTCCTTCTTTTCCTCGGCCTTGAAACCGGCCTCGAGGATCTTCATGACGCCCTGCTGCTGGTCGAACGCGGCGAAGGCGATGCGCGAAGAATCCGGCGACCACTCCGGGACACGCATGACGTCGCGCGGTCCCCCGACTTTTCGCGTGAAGACCCGCTCGAGTTTGCCCTCTTCGGTGGGGTGGCCCCTGAGGTCGTAGAGGTACACGCTGGAAAAAGACTCTGGCCAGGGGTCGTCGGGCATGTGCCGACGCACTTCCTGGGCGCGTGCGAAGCGATCGCGGTAGTTGACGATGGTGACGCGCGCGGCCCGGTCGTTGGTGGTCTGGCCTCTGGACGCGAGAAAGACCAGACGCTTCATGTCGGGGCTCAGGCGGTAGCCGACCATGCGTTCGCCGTCCTTGAGTTCCGGATCGAGTTGCACGATCTGGTGCTCGCCGAAGGTGACGCGGAGGAGCGCCCCGTCGCGGAGGTAGGTGTACCCCAGGCCGTCGGGGAGGTACTGCACGTCGGACTCGCGCTCGCGGGTGCGGGTGAGGCGGGTGAGGTCGCCCCGGTAGGGAATCGCGACCTTGAGAGTGGTCTTGACCGGCTTTGGTTTCTTGGCGGCGGGTTTGTCAGGAGCGTCGGGCTGCGGGGCGGCGTCCTTGTCGCTGGCACTCGTGTCCGCGGAGTCTGTCGTGGCTGGGTCGGCCTTGCCCGCTTCGCTCTCGGGCCTGGGCTCCCCGTCGGGCTTCGCCGCGGGGTCGGTCGCGGGCGGGGACTGCTCGGGGCGTGTCAGCGGGGCGTCCCACTTGGCGAGGTCGATGGTGAGGCGGTAGATGTCGCCACCGGATTGCACGAGGAGTTCGTGGGACTTGGGAGACCACTCGACGGACGATACGCCTTCGTACCGCGGCGCGGGGTCCTTCACGGGCTTCCCGTCCTTCTCATCGTTGATGTCCGCGTCGTCGGCGAGGACGATGTCGGCAAGGGTGAGGCGCTCGCCCATGGCGTCGAGCACGCCCCGGGGTTCGCCCTCGGGCGGGGGCTCGGGCGCCCTGCGTGTGAGGGAGGCGGAGAGGTCCTGGGCGGGCTCGGTGAGTTTCAGATTGGCAGTGAGCGAGGCTCCATCCAGCGAAAGCCCGAGCGAGCCCTTCACCTTCAGCGTCTTGTCGTCGATGGTGGCCTTGCCGGTGCCCTTGGCTTCGTCGAGGTCGACGTCGGAGAGGGCGATGGTGACGAGGCCGATGCGCAGCGACCCGGCGAAGGCCCCCTTGTCGTCCTCGGTGAGTGTGAGCAGGATGTCGCCGGTGAGCGGAGTGTCGGAGGTGGCTGCCGCGCCCGTCCAGGCGTCGACGAGCAGGCGGTCGTTCCAGCCCAGCGTGCGGTACTGCTCCCGTGCGAGGCGGTTGGTGGTGTAGCCGGCCTTCTTCGCTTTCTTCTCGCGGTCGTCGCGCACCTTGCGGGCGTCTTCCTGGAACTCCGAAAGGCGGCTTGTGCAGGTGATGCGACGGGCGGTGTTGGTGACCGTGTCCAGGATGTAGAGGTCGCTGCCGTGTCGGCGTTCCGCGTATGGGCGGTAGAGGAATGCGAGGAATCGGCCGTCGTGGCTGAAGGTTGCACCGCGCGCACCGGGGCCGAAGATCGACTTCTTCGGGAAGATTCGATCGAGCGTGAGCTTCTCGGCCTCGCCCGCCTTGGCGGGGGCCGCGGGCTGCCCCGGCGCCACGCGCGCGGTCGCCGGGGGAGGCTCGAAGGACACGGCCCCGAGTCCGGCCCCGGACGCGGCGAGCAGGCCGAGCGCGAGCAGCCTGAGAGGTGTGCGGGCGGGATGGGAACGCGGGGTGTTGTGCGTCATGCGTCAACCTCGATCGGACGCCCGGGGAGAAACAGTGGGCGTGGCGGCCCGGGCGTCAGGACGTGCGAGGATACTCGAAATCCGGCGGCGGGTGGCCTCGTGTTGAGGTGAGCGGGGGGGCTACTTGCCTCCCAGGCCGGGCAGAAAGGGGATGACCATGGAGGCCGCGATGAGGATGATGATGATCCACTCGAGGACCTCCATGCGTCGAGCGCTCGCTTCATCCGCGAGCTTCTGGGAGAGATCATCCACGGTGCGGAGCTTGCGGAGAATGCTGAGGTCCCAGTCGGCGAGGTGGAAGCGGCGTGCGGCGGCGGCGTACAGCCGCGCGAGGTGCTCGTCGCCCACCAGCTTCAGCGCGTTGTTCACGCCCTCGAAGAGGATGGCGTTTTCCATCTGAAGTGCCGCCAGGCGCCGACGCTCGGCCCGGTTCGGGTCCACCAGCAGGCCGAGGGGAGAGCGAGGGATTCGTCCCTTCGCGTCGCGGCGGAGCAGAGAGCCGTACGAGCGGTCGAGCGCCGCGTCAAGGCGGTCATCAAGGAGCCGCATTTGTAGCAACTCGACGTTCGCGAACTCGAGCACGGCGAGCGTGTCGGACTCGTCGGCGCCGAGCGCGAGAGCCGCGTTCCAGTCGATGACCGTCGCGTCCATCTGAGAGTACGAGACGAGCGTGGAGAGCGCGGACGCGACGGATTGGTCGGAGAGGACAGCCCCGTCCGGCTCGGCGAGGAGGAGCGCGGCGACCGAGCGGGCGTCGCCCGCGAGGGCCCGCTCCGCGGGCACGGGCTGGGCTGGCGTCCACGCGCGGGCGTGATAGACGGTGTAGTCCTCGACGAAGGGATGGAGGGCGGGCCGATCAAAGGCCCCGGCGAGGCGCGAGGTGAGCAGACGCACGCGAGCGTTCGCGTCCTCCCGGAGGTCGGTGCAGTCAAAGAGCCGCTGCCCGAGCGAGGCGAGAGACGACAGGGGCAGGCCCAAGGTGCCGCCATCCAGCGGAATGCGGTACGCGACGGAGACGGCGCCGAAGTCAAAGAGGGTGCACTCGACCCGCTGCGAGGCGTGGAAGCCCGCGAGGTCCAGCACCGCGACCTCGGGGCATGGCTGGTCGATGCGCAGCGGCGCGGGCCTGAACTGGAGGTGCGCGGGCGAGCGCTTCTGGTGGGGGATGGCCTCTCGGTGGGTGGCTTCTCCCTGGCGTGAGCCCCCAAGGGTCAGGAGGCGCTGCGCCTCGTCGAGGTCGATGGCGTACGCGGCGTCGAGGGCGAAGAAAACCCAGCAGTCACCCTCATGCACACGGATGGAGCACCGGGGGGCGGGGGCGGGGCAGGGTTGCAGGGCGCTGGTCATCTGTGGCGCCTCGGGCGGGAGCGGGCGGGGAAGTCAGAGCGTGCCAAGCCGGCCACCATCGACGGGTAGGTTCACGCCGTTGATGTATCCCGCGGCGGGGGAGCACAGGAACGCGACGGCGGCGGCGAGGTCCGCGGGGCTGCCAAGCCTGCCCGCGGGGATTGTCCCGATCCACTCGTGCTCGATGGTTGAGGCGGGCACGCCCCGGGCCTTGGCGCGGGTTTCCATGAGCGAGCCCAGCCGCTCCGTGGAGGTATATCCCGGCAGCACGTTGTTCACCGTGATGCCAAAGGCACCGACCTCCTGGGAGAGGCACTTGGCCCACGCCGCGACCGCTGGACGGACGATGTTCGAGATCGCGAGGTTTGCGATGGGCTGCTTCACGCTGGTCGAGGTGATGTTCACGATTCGGCCGAAGCGGGCCTCCTTCATGCCCGGCACCAGCAGTTGGCTGAGCAGCTGCGCGGTGACGAGCTGGGCGTTGAACGCGGCGACGAGCTGGCCGGCGGTCGCGTCGAGCACGGCGCCCGCTGGCGGGCCGCCAGTGTTGTTGATCAGGATGTGATACGAACCGTCGGCGAGAGAGGCCTCGACCATGGCGCGGGCCGATTCCGGGTTCGAGAAGTCCGCGACGACCACGCCGTGGCGGCCCGGGCCGGAGAGCGTGGAAAGGGCCGCCGCGAGCTTCGTGGCATCCCGGGCGGCGAGGGTTACAGAGGCGCCCAGGGACGCGAGTTCCTGCGCGCACGCACGACCGATGCCAGCGGTGCTGCCGCAGACCAGGGCACGCCTGCCTGAGAGGTCAAGGTTCATGGTGCAGAGGCTAGGCGCGGCGAGCGCCCGCCGGTCCATACCCTGAGGGCGATGTCCAACCCGTCCACGCTCACGCTCGTCACGCTCGCTGGCCCTCCGATCGGCCCGTTCACTGTGCGGGCGGCGGGGACGACCAGGCTAGGGCGAGCGGCGGAGTGCGAGGTGTGCCTGCTCAGCGACGAGGTGTCCAGGCGCCACGCGTCGCTCCTGCGCAAGCGGGGGACGTGGTTTGTCACGGACGAATCGAGCCGGGCGGGAACGTTCTTGAACGGCGTGAAGTTGCCGCGGGACACCCCGGCACCGATCGGGAGCGGGGACCTCTTGCGCGTCGGGCCTTGGGCGTTTCGGGTGGTGGAGGGCGAGGCCCGCACGCGGGCCGCAAAGACGGTGGACGACGCCGGCGTGAAGTCGCAGCGCATCGACCGGGTCATCAGCACCGACGGCGCGGGCCGGAGCGACCGGCGACTCAGGTTGCTCTCGGAGTGCATCGGGCGCTTGGGCGCGGCCCAGGACGAAGAGGACGCGGCACGCACGGTGTTGGAACTCGCGGTCGCGGGCAGCGGCTACCCGCGTGCGGCGGTGCTGAGGCGGCTCGCGGGCCCGCTGGGCACCGTGGGCGTGGTCGCGGAGCATCGGGCAAATCCGGAGGACCGGACTCCGATCTCCTTCAGCCGCACCCTCATCGAGCAGGCGGACGCGGGCGAGGCGGTGGTGCTGAGCACGATGGCGAACGTGAGCGAGAGCCTGGCGGGCGCTGGGGTTCACTCGGCCATGTGCGTGCCGGTGGTGGTGGCCGGGTCGATCACCGAGTACTTGTACATGGACTCGCGGGGCGGAGAGGCCCACGTGCGCACGGACGCCTCCGGGTTCTGCGAGGCGCTGGCGACGGCGTTTGGGCTTGCGCTCGCGAACATCAAGCGAGCGGCGCTGGAACGCAGGCAGCGGGACATCCAGTCCGAGCTCGATGCGGCGCGGGAGGTGCAGCAGAGCATCCTGCCACCGTCGCAGGGCGTGATCGGCCCGGCGCGATACGCCATGGTGAGCCGGCCCGGCAGTTTCGTCGTGGGCGACCTTTTCGACGCCGTCCTCCTGCCCGACGGGCGCGTGGTGTTCTGCCTGGGCGATGTGGCGGGCCACGGCGTGGGGGCCGCGATGCTCATGGCCTCCGCGCAGTCGTTTCTCAACGCGGAGCTGCTGAGGCTCGCGCCGAACGAGGGGCCCGCGTCGGCGGTGACGCACCTGAATCGCTACCTCGCGAGCCGTCCCCTCGCGGGCCGATTCCTGTCGCTGTGGGTCGGGCTGATCCGGCCGAACGGGGAGATGTCCTATTGCGACGCCGGGCACGGCCTGTGGCTGCTTCTCCAGCCAGCGGACGACAGGGCGCACGCGAGGCTCGAGGGCGAGCTTCGCGGAATCCCCGTGGGCATCGATCCGGACACCGTGTACCACGACCAGCACTACCGGCTCGAGACGACCGATCAGATCGTGGTGTACTCCGACGGCATTGTGGAGCAACGGAACCCCGCCGGAGAGCCCTTCGGACGCGAGCGGCTGCTGGAGGCAGTGCTGGTCGGCCGCTCGGCGCAGGAAGACGTGGCGCTTGTGATGCGAGAACTCGACCGCTTCGCGGGCGTGCCTTCGCTCGAGGACGACGCGACGGTGGCGGCGATCGAGTACGTCCGCCCCGAGTGAGCCCCGCCCGCGGCGTGGTACGATGCTCTCGGACCCAATCAGGAGGATTCACATGATTCACGCGATCGCGGCGGCCATGCTGGTGCAGGCGCAGCCTATTCCGGCGCTGGTGGTGACGGGGCAGAACAACCACAACTGGCAATACACCAGCCGCCTGCTGGCGGACACGCTGGATTCCACCGGCCGCTTCCGAGTCGCCGTGACGGACGATCCCGCGACGGACCTCGCCAGGCCCGGTTTCCTCGGCGGGTTCAAGGTCATCGTGCTCGACTACAACGATGGCGGCTCGGGAAAGCGCTGGGGCTCCGACGCGGAGGCCAACTTCCTTCGCGCGGTTTCGGGCGGCACCGGCGTGGTTGCGGTCCACGCCGCCAACAACGCATTCAAGGGCTGGGACCAGTACGAGAAGATGCTGGGGCTCATGTGGCGCGAGGGCGCGGGTCACGGCCGGATCCACGAGTTTGAGGTGGAGTTCGTCCAGGCCGATCACCCGGTGCTGAAGGGCCTGCCCGCGATGACGGCGCACCGCGACGAGCTGTACCATGGGCTCACCAACCCGCAGAAGGCCCCCTACGCGCTGCTCGCACGCGCGATGTCCAGCAAGGAGTCCGGCGGCACGGGCGCATTCGAGCCCATGGCGATCACGCTCGCCTATGGCGACGGGCGCGTCTTCGCCACGCCGCTCGGTCACGTCTGGACAGGCGACGACGCCTCCAAGGAGATCGTCTGCGACCCGAACTTCAAGGCCCTGATCGCGCGGGCCGCGGAGTGGGCCGCCACAGGTGAGGTGACCCTCCCCGGCGAGCTGAAGGACCAGCGAACGCACAACACGCTGACCCCCGCGGAGGCGGCCGAGGGGTGGTCGCTGATGTTCGACGGCACCTCTCTCGCGGGCTGGCACGCATGGGGCAAGAAGGAAGTGCCCGGGTCGGGCTGGTCCGCCGCGGATGGCTGCCTGACCTTCACCCCGGGCAAGGCGGGCGGAGACATCGCCTCCGACGGGCAGTTCGGCGACTTCGAGCTGACGCTGGAGTGGAAGGTTGGCCCCGGGGGCAACAGCGGGATCATGTACCGCGCGACCGAGGACCACGGCTATCCGTGGGAGACGGGGCGAGAGTGCCAGGTGCTCGACAACGCCCGCCACGCCGACGGCAAGAAGCCCAAGACCCGCGCGGGGTGCATGTACGACATGTTCGCCGCCGCCACGGACGTCGCCCGTCCCGCCGGCGAGTGGAACCGCGTCCGAATTATCGCGGACGGCACGCGCCTGGAGCACTGGCTCAATGGATTCAAGATCGTCGACGTGGACACCGCGTCGGACGAGTACGCGCAGGCGCTCGCGGCGAGCAAGTTCACCAAGATGCCCGACTATGGCTTGCGGAGCAGCGGGCACATCGCGCTCCAGGACCATGGCGACATGGTCTGGTTCCGCAACATCAAGGTCCGCGCCCTGAAGTAGGCCAGTGCCCGAACGCACCTCCAACCCGCCCGCATGGTGGTTCGACGCGCACCTCGACCTCGCTTATCTCGCGGTCTGCGGCAGAGACCTCACGAGGCCTCTGGCCGGGCTCGCGGGCGCCCCGGCAGGGCCCCACTCGCCCGCGGCGGTCACGCTTCCTTCGCTCGCCGACGGGCGCGTCCGGTTCGCGCTCGCGACGATCTTCACGGAGCCGCGCGGCGGGGACGCGGAAACGCTGGAGCCCTTCGAGTATCGCGAGGGGGACGCGGAGGGGGCCCACCGGCGAGGTCGCGCGCAGCTTGAGGTGTACCTGACGCTCGCGGAGCGCGGGCTTGTGTCCATCGACCTGCGCGGCGCCTTCCGTGCGCAGGCGGGCACGGGCGAGACGCGCGGCGGCATGGGGGTGGGGGAGTTCGAGCCCCATCCGCCGGACAAGGCCGCGGCGGCCCTGGCCCGCAAGCCCGGCCTGCACGTGGGGCTGCTGATGGAGAACGCCGATCCCATCCGCGACCCCGGCGAGCTGGGCTGGTGGGTCGAGCGCGGCGTGTGTGTCATCGGCCTGGCGTGGGTGCGGGGCTCGCGCTACGCGCAGGGCAACGGGTCGGAAGCGGGCCATGGACCAGGCCTCACCCCCGTGGGGCGAGAGCTCGTCAAAGAGATGGACCGCCTTGGCGTGGTGCACGACGCCTCGCACTTGTCTGACCGCGCGCTCGAGGAGCTGCTGGACGCGACGCCCGCACGCGTGGTCGCGTCTCACTCGAACTGCCGCGCGCTCATCGCCCGCGCCGATGATCCCCGGAACTGGCAGCGTCACCTCACGGACGCTGCGATCCGCGAGATCGCAAGGCGTGGCGGGGTAATCGGCGTGAACCTCTTCTCGCCGTTCCTTCTTCGTGGTTCGCCCCAGGGTCAGCGCGCGGGGATCGATGACGTCGTGGCGCACATCCAGCGGGTGTGTGAACTGACGGGCTCCCACCTGCACATCGGGCTGGGTTCGGACGCCGACGGCGGGTTCAGCGCGGCGAGCCTTCCGACCGGCATCGACCGGCCGGCGGACCTCTGGCGTCTGGCCGAGGCGCTCCGCAGAGCGGGCTGGACCGGAGCCCACCTCGAGGACTTTGCCTGGCGGAACTGGTGCCGCACGCTCTCAACCGGGCCGGCTGATCGATAGTCGGTCGTTGTCAGGGCATTCGCCGCAACAAAAATGACGAGTTTGCTTGCACCACCCCGAATCGTGAGGCACCTTGGCAGAAGGAGTCGCATGCATCGCGGGATACCCGCGGAGCGCTCCCGGGGGCAGAGGGAAGTCCATGAAGACCATGTGCCGCACTGTGGGGCTCGTCGCCGCGTCGGCCCTCGCGCCGCTCGCGATGGCCGATGTCATTTTCCAATCGCAGAACCGCGTGATTCAGGTCGAAACCGCCGCGGACGCGAATCTGCTCTCGCAGTCCGCTCCGGACTTTGCCGCCTTCGTGGCCACGCTCGACGCGGACACGGGTTTCACGGACCTGAACCAGATTTTCCGGCGCAACCGGGGCCGGTCCGCCATCTCGTGCTTCATCGACTTCAACGCGATCGTCGCGGCGGGCACCTTCACGACCCAGGGCGGCATCCGCATCGGGCCCGGCGGGGCTCCGGAAAATGTCTTCGGCGAGGCGATGTTCCTCCTTGATGTCACCTTCGAGCTCACCGCCCCGACGTCCTTCCGGGCCCTGGGGTCGAATCTCGACATGCGGCATCTGCCCGGCGATGAGTTCGAGCTCGAGTTCGAGAACCTCTCGACGGGCGCTGAGATATTCAGGTACAACGACGCGAACCCGATCGACACGCTCGATGTGTCCGGCGACCTGCTGCCCGGCGTCTACCGCCTGCAGTACCAAACCGAGACCAGTTCCATCGGCGACGAGTTGTCGCAGGATTACTCGTTCCAGTTCCTCATCCCGAGCCCGGGCGCCGCGAGCCTGCTTCTGGGTGCCGCCGCGTGCCTCGGGCGTCGCCGCCGCGTTCAGGCTTTCTGAGCCAGCACGGGGAGCGGGCGGTAGTTGCCTTCCAGCACGTCCTTGCTGGGTGCCCTGAGCCATGAGTCCAGGATTCCCGCGTAGACGCTGCGGAAGTCAATCGCGTACTTGAGATCGCCCGAGTCAAGGTCTCGCATGGACGGGTGGTCGCCGATGACGCCCCGCCGGATCATGGGACCAACAAGGAACATGGGTGCGGCGGTCCCGTGGTCCGTGCCTCCGGACTGATTCTGGCCCACGCGCCGGCCGAACTCTGAGAAGGACATGGTCATGACGCGGGAGTCATTGCCCTGGGCTTTGAGCTCGGTATAGAACGCCTTGATGGAGGCGGCGAGCTGGTTGAGGAGTTGCCCGTGGCGGCCGTTCGTGCCGCCCTGCCCGGCGTGGGTGTCGAACCCGCCGTGGTTCACGTAGTAGACGCGGGTGCGGAGGCCGGCGCGGATCATGCTGGCGACCATGGCCAGCTGGCGGCCCAGGTCGGTCTGCGGGAACTGGGTCGAGGGGCGGTTGGCGACCGCCTTTCGGATCATGTCACTGGAGACCTGCGCGTCGAGCGAGGTGCGCATGAGGAACGCGGCGTTGGAGTTCGCGCGGGCCGCCTGGCCCTCGCCGGACTCGCGGCGGTTGAGCGCGTCGTAGGGGTCGCGGAGGGAGTCGTGGATGTCCTGCCCGGCCCAGCGGAAGAGGTCGACGCTCTCGAAGGAGACGGGCATGACCTTGCGGCCCTGCATGGCGAGCGGGGCGCTCCTGCCGATGGCGATCCCCGGGGGCCCGCCCGCGGGGGCTTCCGCGGTGCCGCTCTCGCCCTTGCCAAAGCCCACGCACTCGGAGTCGAAGTACTTGCCAAGCCACCCGTCGCCGGTGGCGCTGGTGTCGGCGGTGTGCCAGATGTCCATGGACTTGAAGTGGGAGCGGTTGGGGTTGGGGTAGCCCACGCCCTGCACGACGCCCACGAGCCCCTCGTCGTACATCTCCATGAGAGGCCGGAGCTGCGGGTGCAGCCCCACGCCCTCTGCGCCGGAGAGTTTGAGCACGTCCTTCTCAGGGATACCGATCCCGGGGCGTGCGCGGTAGTACTCCTGGAAGCCGAAGGGCACAACGGTGTTGAGCCCATCGTTGCCCCCCGAGAGCTGGACGACGACGAGGATGCGCTCGTCGGGCACGCCCGGGACCGATGAGAGCCCGCCGAAGGCGCGGTGCATCGCGAGCGCGGAGGCGTTCAGAAAGGTTGGGAGGGTGGCGGCGGCGGAGGCCATGATGAGGCCGCCCCTCAGGAACTCACGGCGTGTGTACGGGTTGGGCTGGGACATGTCGAGATCCTCTCGGTCGTGGCGTGGCGGCTCAAACAGAACCTAGCACAACTGATATTCGGGCATGGTCGTGATGAGCAGGAGCATGCCGGTCACCGTGCGGTTGTCGATGACCCCGTCCTGCGACGCGGCGTATTCCACCAGCGTTGACCTGGGTGTCTGCGGTGCCCAGCCCAAGGTGAGGCGGAGCAGGGCCTCGGCGACGGCCTCGGGCTCGCGCCGGCCCACGCCGGAGTCCTTCGGGTAGGGCGCGAGCAGCGCGAGCGCGTCGTAGGGCTGGGAGTCCGCGGTCGCGTCGTACCCCTGGGGCTTCTTGCCCGCGATGAGGAAGGCGAGGACGTTCTGGCGGACGAAGTACGTGCTGGTGTTGATCCAGGAGCGACCGCCGTCCCACCCCTTCACGCTGGGCGGATAGAACAGCTTCTGCCCCATGAGGTCCATGGCGTCGTTGAGGATGGAGAGGTCGCGGACGGGCGTGCGGAGCGATCGCACGGCGCCGACGACCAGCATCGCGGGGCTCTTGATCTGGTCGTTGCGGAACCTGGGCTCGTAGAAGTGCTCGGAGAGGAACAGGCGTCGGAGCAGGGGCTTGATCTCATACCGCCCGCCCCGGAAGGCGTCCGCGAGCTGGCGGAGCACGGTGCGCTGCGCTGGCTCCAGGTCCTTGTCGCCTCCCCGCTCGTCCGGGGGCACGTCCGCGACGAAGTAGCTGTAGAGCTTGCGCGTGATGTACTTCGCGCACGCCTGCTGGTCGAGGATGATGCGGACGAAGTCATCGCCCGTCCAGGTGCCGGTCTGGCCCAGGATGGTCTTGGTGCCGGTATCGTGGTTGTTCTTCTGGAAGCGGAACTCGTCGTCTTCGAAGGTGTAGCCCGTGAGGGCGCGGGCGCCCTGCTTGATGTCCTCCTCAGTGTAGTTGCCGACGCCCAGCGAGAACAGCTCCATGATCTCACGGGCGAGGTTCTCGTTGGGCTTGTTCCGGCGGCTGTCGTTGTTGTCGAGATAGGCGAGCATGGCCGGGTCGCGGATCAGGCCGGTGAGAAGCTCCGCGTAGCTCCCCATCGCGTGCTTGCGGAAGAGCTGGTTCTGCACGAACATGTGGTAGCTGTTCTCGATCGTGCGGAAGCTGGTCGCGAGCAGGCCATGCCAGAAGAGCGTCATCTTTTCTTCGAGCGGGCGGGGCGTCTCGATGAGCCGCCTCAGCCACCACTTCTGGACCTCGTTCATTTGCAGCCGGTCCTCGCGCTCGCGGCGCTGTCGCTCCAGCCTGATGCGTGCGAGCGTGTCCTCGTCCTGCATCTGCTGGGCCCGGCGGGCCATCTGCCGCTCTTCCTCGTTGGGCGGAGCGATGATGGAGGCGTCGAACTGATCGGCCTTCACCGCCTCGGCCGGCACCTTGTCGGTGTTGAGGAGCGCGTCGACCGCCTTCTCGGGACCAATCTCGGCGAGCCAGCGGACCTGGGACTCATCGCCGCCGAAGCCCGCACGCCACAGCAGGTGCCGCGCGTGCTCGTAGGACCAGTCCGTCTTTCGGACCGGGCGGAGCGAGTTCTCGATCCGGTCTTCCGGATTGGCGGGCGAAGCCTTGACGGGCTTGGTGGTGACAGCAGGCTGAGCCATGACGGGGCCTCCGCGTGGGACCGACCGCTCAACGAACGGACTGCCGGAACATTGCAGCCCCGCCCAGTCTATCGGCTTTCGCTCGGGGCTCAATGCCCTATTGGGGAGGCACGGCGCCCGCCCGGGCGGATAGGTGAATCCGGCGAACCAGCACGAACAGGCCGGAAGTCAGCCCGATCAGCAGGGCCCCGTTGGCCTGGTGGGCGGTCCGCAGGAGGGCCCGCACGGGGTCGACGGCGTTTGTGTCGCCACGGGCCATGAAGGCGATCCAGCCCAGGATGAACTGAAGGGCGACCACCACGCCCACCGCAACACCGAGTTTCGAGGCGGCGCGGGCCGCCGGGTGGGCGACGTCTTCGCCCCGGATGCCCCCAGCCGCGAACCCGGCGAGCATCGCGGCGATGGAGACCACGACCGAGAACACCACGTGCGTCCAGAGCACGTGCGGGCTGGGGAAGTGGCGGTACCAGGCGCCGAGCACGAGTTGCAGGAGCAGGGAGTGCATCGCCGCGGTGGCAAGAGCCCGTGCCCGCCGGGTGTTCTCGAACCCGCCTGTGCCCGGAAGCGTGGTGAAGGCGGTGGAAAGGTATGTGGCAAGCATGGCCAGGCCACCGAGCAGCGCCTGAGCCGCCACGCCGTGGACCATCGCCAGACCCTGGTTCTTGGCCTCGACGCGCATCCCGCCCATGTAGCCCTGAACGACGATGACGGCGAGTAGAACAAGGGACCAGACACGGGTCCAGCGGTCGCCCGGCTGGGTGCGTGAGACGAGGATGGCACCCGCGACGCCGATCCCGGCGAGGGTGAGGGCGAGAGCGAGTTCAGAACCCCAGCGGCTGGCGAACGTGCCGTCCGCGGCGGAGACCCGCAGCCCGAGCATGGCCAGAACGCCGACAAGCGTGACGCCAAAGACAGCGAGGAATCGGGTGCGGAGAGAAGGGGTCGCCCCGCGCAGGCACGTCCAGAGCGAGAGAATGAGAAGGCCAGTGCCCGCGAGAGTGCCAAAGAGGCGGTGCGAGTGCTCGAGGAAGACATCGCCGGGTGCCCTGGGCCCGATGGGGTAGAGGAACATGTTGGTCCCGAACGTGTTGGGCCAGTCCGGCACCGCGAGGCCGGAGTTCGTGCTGGTCACGAGACCCCCGACGAAGATCAGCGGGGCGACGGAGAGCGTGACCCAGATCGCGAGGCGCCCCAGCCAGTTCGCCGGGCTCTCCGGCTGCCTGACTTTCAGGACGATGGCGGACGCCAGCGCGCCCACGACGCCGCCCGCGGCGAGAAAGGCCAGGGAGATGATCCACGCCTGCGGCACGAGGTCCGCCTCGGGCGAGCCGGCGACGGATTGGGCGGGGCGCAGCTTGGAACCGACGATCGCCAGCCCGAGGAGTGCGGTGACGAGCCCGGCACCTGCTCCGGCTCTGAGGCGGGCGGCTGGGGGGACCCGCAGGGAGAGGAATGCGGTCACGAGCAACCAGATCGCGACGAGGCAAGGCATGGACACAGACTCAGGGAGCCCCAGCCACGGGAGGTGGGTGAAGAACCAGGCAGTCCAGAGCGCGACCGCCGCGGCGAAGCCGTTTGCGACGATGGGGCCCGCGAGGGAAGCAGAGCGCTGGTCGCCAGAGGGTGGGGTCATCGGGACTGCCCTTGAGGTGGGGGTGGAACTGCGCGGCGGGTGCTTCACGGCGCCGCTGAGAACGAGTCTCATTTACGGTCTGACAAGAACCGCTACTTGACAGCGTAGCCCCGCTCTGGCCCAATTGCGGTTCTACAGGAAAAGTGCCGTCCGAGTTTGTATGCTGTGCCCCGTCCGGAGGGGGTCGCTTTTTCGGACGGCAGGGGTTCGGTCGCGTCTTTAGGCCCTGTGGGCTTGTGGAGCCAAGGAGGCCGGCTTTGTCGGTGATCTTCCCGAAGTGGATGAACGTGCTGCCAACGGTCGCCGCGGTCGGCACGCTCCTGGGTGCTGTCACGGTCGTTGGTGGGTTCTGGTACTACGCGACGCCGAAGTTTTACCGCGTTGGGTACATGCCCACGCAGCCCGGCGGCGGGTTCAACCACCAGATCCACGCCGGCAAGCTCGGCATGGACTGCAGGTACTGCCACACAAAGATCGAAGAGAGCGCCGAGGCGAACATCCCGAACGTCTCCACGTGCTACGGGTGCCACCAGGATGGCAATCTGACGCTCCAGAGCGGCGAGCCCAACGGGCCCCACGCCCAGAAGACGCAGTTCATCCGCGAGGCCTACGCAAAGGACTCGACCATCCAGTGGCGCCGGGTGCACAAGGTCCCGGACTATGTGCGGAACTTCCCCCACAGCGTGCACCTCAACGCGGGCGTGAGTTGCTTCTCCTGCCACGGACGGATCGACACCATGCCGGTTGTTTTCCAGGCCGAAGCGCTCTCGATGAGCTGGTGCCTGGACTGCCACCGTGACCCCGCGGCTGCGCTTGTGCCAAAGGACAGGGTGACGGACCTCCAGTGGGTTCAGGACCAGATGACGCAGCGAGCTTCCGGCGATCCGGCGGCGAAGGCGAGCGCCCAAGTGCTCCTTGACTCCCTGCTCCAGGCGCCGCCTCAGAACTGCGGCGCGTGCCACTACTAAGTAAGCGGCACGAGGCGGGGCCACGCGGCCCTGCCCGGGCAAGGAAGACCGCAAAGCAACGTCCGAGACATCCGCCACTTCTCTCACTCGTGCGAGCGCCATGACACACGATCAATGCCATTCGACGACTTCGGGTGACACGCAACTCCCGGACAAGCACCAGTTGGCCAACCTCCCGCGCCGGGCGGGCACTGTCAACGGGCAGCGCGTCTGGCGCTCCGCGGAGGACCTTGCGGACTCGGGCGAGTTCCGGGACTGGATGGAGCGGGAGTTCCCCGCGGGCATGGGCGAGCTGGTGACGCGTGAGTCCATCGACCTCTCCGAGGCGGGAAGCGCCAAGGGCGGGGAGTCGCGTCGCGACTTCCTCAAGATCATGAGCGCCTCCCTGGCGTTGGCCGGCGCCGCGACCATCCCCGGGTGTCGTCGCCCGGACCACAAGATCCTGCCCTATTCCAAGGTGGTTCCGGAGGACGTCGTCCCCGGTCGCCCGCTGTTCTACGCGACCAGCTTTGTCAGGCCCGACGGCGGGGCCGAGGGCCTGCTGGTCGAGACGCACGAGGGGCGTCCGACAAAGATCGAGGGCAACCCCCTTCACCCCGCCAACAACGGCAAGTGCTCCATCTGGGCGCTGGCAAGCATCATGGGCCTCTATGACCCGGACCGGCTCAAGACCCCAATGTACCACAATCCGTCTCGCGGTCGCATCGAGGCGACCTGGGACGACTTCCGTGCCTGGGCTGGCCCGCACTTCGCGCAGAGCACGGGTGAGGGCCTGGCGTTCATCGTGGGCAAGGGCTCCAGCCCCTCCCGCCGCGCCGCGTGCGAAGCGCTGAAGCGCAGGTTCCCCAAGGCGGAGTGGGTCGACTGGGCGCCCGCACAGGCCGCGTCCGTGGTCGAAGGCACGCGCATTGCCTTTGGCGCGCCCATGCACGAGGTGCTCAACCTCTCCAAGCAGACCTCGCGGGTCATCCTCTCGCTCGACCGCGACTTCCTCCAGAACGAATCTTGCGAGCTGACCAACGCGCGTGGATTCGCGAAGTCCCGCGAGGTGTTCGGCACCGACGACGACATGTCCCGCCTGTACGTGGTCGAGAGCGGGTTCTCGGGCACGGGCGGGCAGGCGGACCACCGTCTGCGGCTGGCTCCTTCCCGCGTGACCGCGTTCGCTGTAGAACTTGCGAAGTTCATCGCGGCGTCCGCAGGCCCGGGCTTTGCGAAGGTTGCGCAGGCCGCCGCGGCGGTCAAGGTGCCAGAGGGCGCCGACCTGTCGGGCGAGGCCCGTCGGTTCCTCGAGGAGTGCGCGAAGGACCTGGCCTCTCCGGCGAACAATGCCAGAGCGGTCGTCGTGGCGGGGCCCACGCAGCCCGCCGCCGTGCACGCCCTGGTCGCGGCGATCAACGGTGCCATCGGGGCCATCGGCTCCGCGGTGTCCTACTCGCCCATGGCCGCCGACGAGGCGTCCGACTCCGCCAGGACGATGGCGGCTCTCACCGCGAAGATGAAGGCCGGTCAGATCAAGACGCTCGTGTGCGTCGGCGCGAATCCCGCGTACGACGCGCCCGGCGACCTCGACTTTGCCGGCGCCTTGGCCAAGGTGCCGACCACGGTCACGCACTCGGTCGAGGCGAGCGAGACGGCGGCGGCGTCCACCTGGTCGCTCAACGGCGCGCACTACCTCGAGAGTTGGGGTGACGCAGAGGACGCGCGGGGCGTGGTCTCGCCCGTGCAGCCCGTGATCGCTCCGATCTACGAACCCGCGCTCAGCGAGTTGGAGTTCCTGACGCTGCTGGCCTCCAACGACATGGGACACGCGGCCATCAGCGGGCACCAGATCGTGCGTGACCACTGGCGCACGGGGCTCCGCGTGGGCGGTACGGACTTTGAAAAGGCTTGGCGACGGGCGCTGCACGACGGCGTACTCGCGGGCACCGGAGGCCAGCTCCAGAGGCCCGCCGTGAACTTCGACGCCGTGGCGTCGGCGGTCGGGGGCCTGTCGGTGGGCGCGATGCCCACGCCCCAGTCGCTGGATGTGGCGTTTAGTGTCGGTCACGTGTCCGACGGACGCTTCGCGTCGTGCGCCTGGCTGCACGAGCTGCCGGAGACCGGCACGCGGACGGTGTGGGACAACCCCGCGCTCATGAGCCCCAAGACCGCGGAGGCGCTGGGCGTGCTGCCCCAGGCCTTTGACTCGCACGACCCGAGCCAGATCTATACGAAGCCCAAGTATCCCATGGCGGCCATGGCCGAGCTGACCGTGCCCGGCGTGGGCAAGGTGACGACGCCGGTGTGGATCATGCCGGGCATGGCCGACAACACCCTGGTCGTGAGGCTCGGGTACGGGCGGACGGTGAGCGGGCGCGTCGCGGACGGGGTGGGCGTGAACTTCTACCGAGCCCGGTCGTCCGGCGGCGGTCTGTGGGCCACCGGCGTGGGAGCCGCGAAGGTCGACGGCTCCCACATGATCGCCAGCACCCAGAATCACTGGTCGCTCGAGGGCCGCACCGCGATCGTGCGTGCGGTCGACCTGCCCCGGTGGAAGAAGTTCGGCGGGCATATCGAGAAGATGGCGGACACGTTCTACGGCACGGAGAAGGAACTGGGCTTTGGCGAGCAGCTCGGCGAGCTGGCGCACACCCCGGCGAACATCTCGATCTACAAGAACCCATTCAACCGGAGCCCGGGCGACCCCGACCCGCGCGACGTCGCCGCCTCTCCCAAGGGCCAGGCGCCTGCCTACTCGCAGCGACAGCAGTGGGCGATGACCATCGACCAGACGCTGTGCACGGGCTGCGGGGCCTGCACCATCGCCTGCCAGAGCGAGAACAACATCCCCGTGGTGGGTAAGAAGGAAGTGGCCAAGGGCCGCGAGATGACCTGGATGCGCGTCGACCGGTACTTCACCGGCGATTTCGACAACCCGCAGGCGATGCTCCACCAGCCGGTGTGCTGCGTGCACTGCGAGAACGCCCCCTGCGAGACCGTCTGCCCCGTCAACGCCACGGTGCACGGCCCCGAGGGCATGAACTACATGACCTACAACCGCTGCATCGGCACGCGGTACTGCTCCAATAACTGCCCGTACAAGGTCCGCCGCTACAACTTCTTCGAGTACGGCAAGCTCGCCTTCAACGGGGACTACGCCGGCAAGGACACCATCGATTCCATCGGCGGGGCCGTCCCCGGGCAGGGTGTCGGGCCCAACGGCTCTCCGGCGCACAACCGCATCAACATCAACTTCGTCCCGCCACGCCTCCGCGAGAAGATCTCGGAGCTCGAGCGGATGCAGAAGAACCCCGACGTCACAGTCCGCATGCGCGGCGTGATGGAGAAGTGCTCCTTCTGCGTCCAACGCATCAACGGCGCACGCATCGAGACCAAGCTCAAGGACCTGCCCCACATCCCCGACGGGTTCTTCCAGGTGGCTTGCCAGCAGGCCTGCCCGTCGGACGCCATTACTTTCGGCGACATGCTCGACCTTGACACCGAGTACGCCGCGGGCGAGGGCGAGCTCTTCGCCAAGGACGAAGTCCGCAAGGGCAGCAAGGTCGCACACACCCGGCGGCACGCCCGGAACTACGCCCTGCTCGGCTACCTCAACACGCGCCCTCGCGTCACCCACATGGTGCGGATCATCAACCCCAACCCCGCGCTCTGCGACGAGGAGCGAAAGCACCTGTGGGATGAGTCCCCCTTGCACCACGGCGGGCACGAGGGGCACGACCACGCGCCTGACCAGCCCCATTCCTTTGTCGATCCCAGCAAGCACGCCGAAGACCGCGGCTACGCGCTCAGCCTCCGCGTTCTCCCCGGGAGCATGGCATGACCACCCACCCGCACCCCGACGAGATCACCGCCCAGCGGCTCGCCGGGCTCCGCCCCGCCCCCAAGCCCCCGCACCAGGGGGACGCCGCGCACGGTGACGGGACCCTCATCGACACCCCGGGGGTGCGCCCGCCTCTGGTCCTGAGCAACCGGACCTTCGGGGAAGTGACGGACATCATCTGCGGCTATGCAGAGAACAAGCCCCCTCGGTGGTGGCACCCCATGGCCGCGATCACCGGCCTCCTGGCCGCGATGATGGGTGCGTTCATCCTCTACCTGGTCATCACCGGCATCGGTACCTGGGGCCTGAACAACCAGGTCGACTGGGCCTGGGACATCACAAACTTCGTGTTCTGGATCGGTATCGGCCACGCCGGAACGCTGATCAGCGCCATCCTGTGCCTGCTCAAGCAGAAGTGGCGCACCGCCGTCAACCGCTCCGCCGAGGCGATGACGATCTTCGCGGTTATCTGTGCGGCGACGTTCCCGGGAATCCACATCGGCCGCCAGTGGATGGCCTGGATGCTCTTCCCCATCCCCAACGCGAACGCGATCTGGCCCAACTTCCGCAGCCCGCTGCTCTGGGACGTGTTCGCGGTGTCAACCTACGGCACGGTCTCGCTGCTGTTCTGGTTCATGGGAATGGTCCCGGACCTCGCCACCCTCCGTGACCGCGCCGACCGGCGACTCCGGGCAAACCCCGAGGGCGGCGCGCTCCTCCTGCCCTTCATCCCCATCCGCGTCGACTCCATCCGCGCCAAGGTGTACGGCTTCCTGTCGTTGGGCTGGCGCTTCAGCAGCCGCCACTGGCATCGCTACGAGGCGGCCTACCTGGTGCTCGCCGGCATCTCGACCCCCCTTGTGCTCTCGGTCCACTCGATCGTGTCGACGGACTTCGCGACCTCGATCTTGCCCGGCTGGCACACCACGATCTTCCCGCCCTACTTCGTCGCGGGGGCCATCTTCGGCGGCTTCGCGATGGTGCTCCTCCTGCTGATCCCGGCGCGGGAGCTCTACCCCAACATGAAGGACTTCGTGACCACCCGCCACCTGGAGAACATGGCCAAGATTCTCCTGCTCACGGGCATGATGGTCGGCTTCGCGTACTCGATGGAGTTCTTCATCGCCTGGTACAGCGGAAACGAGTACGAACTGTTCTGCTTCCAGAACCGCGCCTTCGGACCCTACTGGTGGGCCTACTGGACCATGATCTCCTGCAACGTCATCTCGCCCCAGCTCTTCTGGTTCAAGAAGCTGCGGACGACCCCCATGGTCATCTTCATCGTCTCGGTGTTCATCACCATCGGCATGTGGTTCGAGCGATTCGTCATCATCGTCAGCAGCCTTCACCGGGCGTTCCTCCCCGGCGAGTGGGGAATGTTCCACCCAACGCCGGTCGACATCTGCATCTTCGTCGGATCGCTGGGCCTCTTCACACACCTCTTCCTCCTGTTCCTGCGGTTCCTGCCCGTCTTCCCGATCGCGGAGATCAAGGCTGTCATGCCCCAGGCCAGTCCCCACCATCACGACGACCACCAGGGAGGCCACTGACCCATGCCACGCGCGACTGGAAAGGTCTACGTCACCGAGCAGGGCGAGACGATCCACGGCATCCTCGCGGAGTTCGCCACGCCCGCGGCTCTGTACCATGCCGCGGAGCACGTCCGCGATGCGGGGTACTCCAAGTGGGACACCTTCACGCCCTTCCCCATCCACGGGATGGAGGACGCCATGGGCGTCAGGCGCACCCGGCTGCCCGTGCTCGTGGCGCTCATGGCGTTCGTCGGAGCTGGGCTGGCGTTCCTCATGCAGCACTGGATGTCGGGCGTCGCCTACCCGCTCATGCATCAGGGAAAGCCCTACAGCTCGTGGCAGGCGTTCGTGCCCATCACCTTCGAGCTCGGCGTGCTCCTCGCCGCCTTCACCTCGCTCATCGGGATGCTGGCCCTCAACGGCCTGCCCCGTTGGCACCACCCCCTGTTCAAGAAAGAACGGTTCCTCGCCAGCAGCGACGACCGCTTCTTCGTCTGCATCGAGGCCTGCGACAGCAAGTTTGATCCCGACGCGACCCGCGCGCTTCTCGAAAAGGCGGGCGCCACCAGCATCGAGCTCGTCGAGGAATGAGCACCACCCCGGTGAACGCATGAACAACCGACTCCTCACAACCCTTGCTCTTCTCTCCCTCGCGGCGCTCGGCGGCTGCCGCGGTGACCGCGAGGACGCACCGCCACGCGAGTTCTTCCCCGATCTCGACACCCAGCTCAAGTGGACACCGCAGGGCGGCAGCGAAATGTTCGAGGACGGCCGCACCATGAGGCAGCCCCCCGTCGGCGCCGTGCCTTTCGGCCGTCGCGCGACCATGTCCGACGCGGAGTGGGCGAACCCCTGGACTTCAGAGCGAGATCGCTTCCTCAAGGACGATCCGGCGTTCTTTGAGGGCAGCACCGGGCGAGACGCCGCGGGCAACCTCGTTTTCATCGAGAAGATCCCCGCGTCCGTCACCGTCGACAAGGCCCTCCTGCTCCGAGGCCAGGAACGGTTCAACATCTATTGCTCCGTCTGTCACGGGTATCTCGGCGACGGCAAGGGGCCGGTGGGTGTGCAGTTCAGCCCCGCCGCCGCGGACCTCAATAATCCCGCGTTCCTCGTCGCCGGCGCGCCCCAGACCCGGGACGGGTACATCTACAACATCATCAGGCACGGGAAGCCCAAGCCCGACGGCAGCGGCGGGTTCACGATGCCCGCCTATGGGCACGCCATGTCCGAGGCTGATTCCTGGGCGATCGTGGCCTACGTCCGCGCTCTGCAGGCCTCCCGGAGCGCATCCCTCTCTACGACTGGAGGCTCGCGATGAGCGCCGCGGTGCATGCGGACCTTTCCGACTCGAACCTCACGCTCGCTCATGGGAGCGGGCGGGGGCTGGGCATGGGCCTGATTGTGGCCGGCGTGCTCTGCGCCCTAGCCACCGCCGGAGCCGCGTTCGCCGGTGCCGGCGGCATCTCGCTCAAGCAGTGGCTTGCTGCGTACCACGTCGGGGCCATGAGCGTCCTGGCCATGTGCCTGGGTTCGCTCTTCTTCATCATGGCGTTCCACCTGACCAACGCCGGGTGGGCCTCCGCCATCCGCCGCCAGTTTGAGAACGTCGCGTCCTTCCTACCCTTCGCCTGCCTGCTGGTGCTGCCCACCCTCATCATCGAGGTGGCCACGCACGGCAAGCTCTTCCTATGGCTGAGCCACGACATGGCGGGGGACCCGCTGCTGGAGCACAAGAAGGCTTTCTTCTACCTGAATCAGCCCATCGGGGGCTTCCCGGCCTTCTTCGTCATCCGCGCCGTGCTCTACGCGGTGATCTGGACATACCTCTCTCGCCGGCTGTGCAAGCTCAGCCGTCAGCAGGATGAGTCCGGCGACATCGCTCTCTCCGCGCAGGCCCGGCGCACGAGCGCCTGGGGCATGCTTGCCTTCGCGCTGTCGGTCGCGTTCGCGTCCTTCGACTGGCTGATGAGCATGGACTTCAAGTTCTTCAGCACGATGTGGGGCGTGTACTACTTCTCGGGCGCGGCGTTCTCGGCGGCGGGCTTGGTCGCCATTGTCCTCGCCCGGCTCGTCGGGGCGGGCAAGCTCAGGGGAGTGGTCACCAGCGAGCACTTCCACGACCTGGGCAAGCTGATGTTCAGCTTTACCGTCTTCTGGGCGTACATCGCCTTCTTTCAGTACTTCCTGATCTGGTACAGCAACATCCCGGAAGAGACCGCCTTCTACGTCTATCGCAACAACGAGCCTTGGAAGAGCATGGGCGTATTCCTCATGCTCGGCCACTTCGTCGTGCCCTTCCTGATCCTGCTGTTCAGGCCCGTGAAGAAGAGCCCCGCGGCTCTCACGGTCATGGGCCTGTGGGCGCTCGTCGTGCAGGTCGTCGATCTGTACTGGGTTGTCAGGCCCATGGTCCACGCCACCGAGGGCCACGCGCCCTCTCTCACTCCCACGCTCTGGCTTGACGTGCTGGCCATCATCGGGCCGCTGCTTGTTCTTGCCGGATACCTGTTCGTACGGGTCTCCGCGAGCTGCCTGGTGGCACGCCGCGACCCGTGGATGCCCGAAGCCCTTGCCCACAGGAACTACGTCTGACCGAACGCCCCGCGCACCCCGAGCGAGCACACACGATGGGCCATCACGCACACACCCCCGCCCCACACGAACACTCCGACTCGTGGCACCACCACGCGACGGAAGAAGGCCGCCCGCAGCACGAGCACGCCGCGGTCGTCAACACCATGTCGCTCGCCCGGTGGTTCGTCATCCTCGTGGTCGCCCTGGTCGTTGTGATCGTCGTGATCTCTGTCTACTTCACCTCGTCCGTGACGCGGATGAAGGCGGAGCGTGTGGAGACCAATGCCCTGAGTGCAGACATCAGCCGCGAGAAGGCCCGGACGGGCGCCATCCTCGCGACCGGCAAAGACCCGCAGGGCACACCGGTGCAGGTGCCCATCGATCAGGCCATGGAACACGTGATCTCGGGCTATCAGAACCGCCAGTAATCACCATGAAGCGCACCCCGCGCACAACCCGTTGGTTCGCGATCCTGGCGTTGGCGCTGGGCGCCGCGTGTGCGCGCCCCGCGGCGGCGCAGGACGAGCGGGCCCTCAACCAGCTCCGCGGGGTTGACATCGACGAGCACATCGGGCGCACGCTCCCGCTCGAGTTGCAGTTCACCAACGACAGGGGAGAGACGGTCAGCCTCGGTGACTACTTCGGCAAGGGCGACAGCCGCCCGGTCGTGCTGGGCCTGGTCTACTACAAGTGCCCGGTCGTGTGCGACATTTTCATGGCCAAGACCGCGGGGATGATGGGCAGCATCGACTACACCCCCGGCACCGAGTACCGCACGCTGTTCTTCAGCTTCGATCCGCGAGAATCCACCGACGACGCGGCGCACGCCAAGGAGCTCTACTTCAAGTCCTTCGCGAGGCCCGTGACGGACTCGGTGCGCGGCGGCTGGGTGTACCACACCTCCGACGGCGAGACCGCCCGCCAGCTCGCGGACGCCGTCGGCTTCCGCTACAAGCAGATGCCGGACGGGAACTTCACCCACCCGGTCTGCAAGTTCATCATCACCCCCGACGGCAAGATCAGCCGCTACCTCTATGGATACGAGCAGGACCCCCGCGATCTCAAGCTCGCGATCCTCGAGGCCGCCGAGGGCAAGCTGACCCCGACGGTGGGAGAGCGGATCATGGCGTTCTGCTATGTGTTCGACCCGAGCGTCGGAAAGTACACGCTGCGTGCCCTGCGGGTGATGCAGGTGGGGGGCGGGGCCACGCTGGTTGGGCTCGGGGTGCTGATCGGACTGCTGTTTCTCGGCGAGCGGGCCCGTCGCCGCGCCGCACGACTCATTTCCCACCATGCCGCCGGAAACTCCGACGCGCATTCCGGGGTTCGCCCATGACGATGACGACACCGTTGACGACACTCGCCGAGGACACGATCACCCGGTGGTGGCTGCGCGCCCCGGCCGCCACGGAGTTCGGTAAGGACACAGACAGCCTCTACATGTGGCTGTTCTGGTTCTGCGTGGCGTGGTTCGTGCTGCTGATGGGGCTGATGTGCTTCTGGGTCGTCAAGTACCGCCGCCGCCCGGGCAAGATCGCGGAGGCCAGCTCCTCTCACAACACACCTTTGGAAATCGCGTGGACCATCATCCCCACGCTGTTCCTGGTGTACATCTTCTTCCGCGGATTCTCCGGCTACCTCGACACCATGATCGCGCCCGCCGGGGCGATCGACATGGACCTCATCGGCAAGAAGTGGTCCTGGGAGCTCAAGTACCCCAAGGGCGCGGTCGCGACGGAGACCACCGTCATCGGCCAGCAGCAGGTGCCAGTGTGGTACATCCCCGCGGGCAAGGCCATCCGCCTGAAGATGGTCTCCAACGACGTCATCCACGCGTTCTGGGTCCCCGACTTCCGTGTGAAGCAGGACGTGATGCCTAACCGCTACACCAGCGTCTGGTTCAAGGCCGCGGACCCCTCCGGGGCCAAGCGCATGCCCGATGTCGCGCCCGGCTCCCTCGACGCCACTTCCAAGGTGAAGGTCGCGCTCTCCGGCGTGCCCTACGAGGACCACTGGGTCTTCTGCGCCGAGTACTGCGGCGACATGCACTCCGAGATGGCCGCCATCGTCCGCGTCATCCCCGAGGCGGCGTGGAACAAGTGGATCGAGGCCGCCGGCGAGGGCTCCCTCAGCCCCGAACAGCTCGGCGAGCTTATGTGGAAGACCCAGTGCGCGTCGTGCCACACCGTCAGCGGCGACAAGAACACCGGCCCGACGTGGAAGGACCTCTACGGCAGCGAGGTCGCCCTCTCCAACGGATCCACCGTGCTCGCCTGCGATGACTTTCTCCGCGAGTCCATCGTCAATCCCCAGGCCACCATCGTGAAGGGGTACGAGGGCATCGTCATGCCTTCCTTCGCCCAGCTCTCAAACGAGCGGATCAACGGCATCATCGCGTACATGCGTTCCATCAGCGCCAAGGGCGGGGATGATTCCCCCTGCAACAAGACCGAGAAGAAGTAACACCCCCCGCCGCCCCGCGGCCCACGGAGGTTCGAGCATGTCCGGCCACGAGCATCATCACGGGAGCTACCTCACGTCCAAGGGGTCGCTCTTCACGAACATCGTGGATTGGGCCACGACCGTCGATCACAAGAAGATCGGCGTCATGTACCTGTTCGCCATCCTGTTCATGTTCTTCCTGGGTGGCATCGCCGCGATCGCGGCGCGCCTCGAACTCGTCCACCCCGTGCGTGAGAAGGTCGTGCTCACCGTCTCCGGCCCGCTTGTGGCGCCGGTGATGAACCCCTCGACCCTCACCACCCCCGACGGCCGCACGATCGAGCTCGAGCCCGGCAAGCACATGGTCCGCTGGACCGAGAAGGACGGGACCGAGGTCCGCCAGGGCGCGACCATGGCCATCGCCGCAGGTAAGAAGGTCGATGTGCTCGATATGAAGGGAAAGCCCCTCGCGGTAGATGGCAAGGAGGTCAGCGGAACCTTCGCCGCAGAGACCACGACCGCGCCCCCTACCGGGGGCGTGAAGGCCACCACCACCGTCAGCGGTCAGCTCCTGCCCAAGGTCTTCGGGATGACCGACGCCTCCATCGCCGAGGGCAACAACATCTACAACCGGTTCTTCACAATGCACGGCGCCATCATGGTGTTCATGGTGATCGTGCCGAGCATCCCCGCCTCGCTGGGCAACATCTTTCTCCCGATCATGCTCGGTGCAAAGGACGTCGCGTTCCCAAGGCTGAACCTGCTGAGCTGGTACATCTACGTCCTGGGCTCGATCTTCGCCGTGGTGTCGCTGCTGGCGACCGGTGTGGACACGGGGTGGACCTTCTACACGCCGTACTCATCGACAACCGATCCGCACCACTGGCGCGTGGTCTTCATGGTGCTCGCCGCGTTCATCCTCGGTTTCAGCTCGATCCTCACGGGCCTGAACTTCCTCGTGACGGTGCACAAACTCCGCGCCCCGGGCATGGGCTGGTTCGACATGCCCCTGTTCGTCTGGGCGGTCTACTCCTCCGGCGTCATCCAGGTGCTCGCAACGCCCGTCATCGGCATCACGCTGCTCCTGCTGGTGTTCGAGCGCATCTTTGACATCGGCATCTTCGACCCCGCCAAGGGCGGCGACCCTGTGCTCTACCAGCACTTCTTCTGGTTCTACAGCCACCCTGTGGTGTACGTCATGATTCTCCCCGGCATGGGGATCATCTCCGACGTGCTCGCGGTGCACAGCCAGAAGAAGATCTTCGGCTACCGCGCCATCGCCTTTTCGTCCCTGGGCATCGCGGGCGTCTCGTTCATCGTGTGGGGCCACCACATGTTCGCGAGCATGAGCGAGGTCGCCAGCACCGTCTTCTCCGCGCTGACCTTCCTTGTCGCCATCCCGACCGCCATCAAGGTCTTCAACTGGATCTCCACGCTCTACAAGGGCTCCATCGCGCTCACCACTCCCATGGTCTACGTGCTGATCTTCCTCTTCCTCTTCTCCATCGGCGGGCTGACCGGCTTGCCCCTGGGCACCCTCTCGACCGACCTCCACCTCCACGATTCCTACTTCGTCGTCGCCCACTTCCACTACGTCATGATGGGCGGCACGATCATGGCGCTCATGGCCGGGCTGCACCACTGGTGGCCCAAGATGTTCGGCAAGATGTACAACGAGAAGTGGGCCACCGTCGGCGCCCTCATGGTGTTCATCGGGTTCAACGTTACCTTCTTCACGCAGTTCTTCCTCGGCACCCGGGGCATGCCCCGGCGATATGCCAGTTACCCCGATGAGTTCGCGCTGCTCCACCAGGTGTCGACCGTGGGGTCGCTCCTCCTGCTCGTGGGCTTCGTGATCCATGCCCTCGTCTTCGCGCAGAGCCTCATGGCCGGCCGCAAGGCCCCCAAGAACCCCTGGGGCGGCCTCACGCTCGAGTGGGTGGCGGATTCGCCGCCCAGCGAGCACAACTTCGACCACGAGCCCATCGTCACCCACGGGCCATACGACTTCGACACGACCGTCCCGCCCCACTGGGACCCAAAGGACTACCCCATCCCCGCGGAGAACCTGGCCCGCGCCAAGGCCGAGGCCCACTAGCACACCACGACGCACCCGGAACACGACGCCATGACCACTCTCGACCCCCAATCTCACGCCGGCAAGGGCGCCGCGGCCCGGTGGATGAAGTACGTCCACGGGCACCACTGGCGCACGCAGACCGAGGAGTTTGACGGCTGCAAGCTCGGCTTCTGGCTCTTCCTCACCACCGAGGTGCTGCTCTTCGGCGGCATCTTCTGTGCGTACGCCATCTTCCGCACGCTCTATCCCCAGGCATGGGCGGAGGGCTCGCACGCCCTCAACTGGAAGATCGGCGCGTTCAACACCGCCGTGCTCCTGATCTCGTCGTACACAATGGCCGCGAGCATCTACTCCATCCAGACCAACCAGCAGAAGCGGGCGCAGATGAACCTCATCGTGACGTTCGTCTGCGGGCTGCTCTTCGTGGGCATCAAGTTCGCGCTCGAATACGTCCCCAAGTGGTCAGGGTACTTCCTCGTCTGGGACCCCGCCCTGCATCACCATACCGCCAGCATCGTCGAGGGAAAGACCGCCCTCTTCGGGCTCTTCCAGTTCGTCGAGGGCTACGGCGGGAAGCGCCCCGGCGCCCTCTTCGACCACCCCTTCGCCGTCGACCCACACGTCCCCCTCTGGTGGGCCGTCTACTACTGCGGCACCGCCATCCACGCGGCCCACGTGCTCATTGGCATGGCGCTCATCGCGCGCGTCTACTTCAAGTCCCGCAAGGGCGATTACGGCCCGACGTACTACGCCGGCGTTGAGATCACGGGTCTCTACTGGCACCTGGTCGACCTCATCTGGATCTTCCTGTTCCCCCTGCTGTACCTCGTCCACTGAATCAACAGAGCGCACCCATGGCACACCACGCTCCCGCCTCGAACGCCGACTTCAACGAGCTCGACCCGCACGGCGCGGGTTCGCACGGGCAGCACGCGAGCCACGTCATCGTGAGCCCGCTGCAACTGCGCACGGTGCTCGCGATCCTGCTGTTCTTCACCTTTCTCACCGTGGGCTTTGCCTGGGCAGAGCAGTGGGCTGTGGACACCTTCCACCTCACGCTCCCCTGGTGGGTCAACGTCTACGGCGCGATGAGCATCGCCGTAATCAAGGCGCTGTTCGTCATGGCCATCTTCATGCAGCTCAAGTACGACAACCCCATGAACAGCATCCTCATGGCCTTCACATTCGCCGCGCTCGCGGTGTTCATCACCTTCACGGGCATCGACCTCTTTAACCGCGGCGCAGTCATCTCGTGGAAGGCCGGCCCCGTCCACCCCGGCGGCACCGGAGACCTCGTAAGCTACCCCTACGGCCCGCCCGCCGCCGCGGGAACCAGCGTCGTCGACGCCGCCAAGCAGCGCCACCTGAAGAAGCTCGAGGAGCGTCTGGGCTCGCCCCAGGCGGCGATGCTCGAGTTTGAGCGTCAGCGCGCGGAGAACTCGCACGCCGCCCACGACACGCACGCCGACCACGCAGGCAACTCCGCCAGCCGCACGCGCCCACGCGTCGGCCGGACCGACGCACTCGATTCCGGGACCAGCGCAGCCCCACCCGCCGGTGCCGGGCACCACTGATCAGCCACAGGCGGCCCGGGGAGGGGCCGAAGCATGGTTCGCCGCCGCATCACCGCCTTTGCCATCGCGATCTTCGCGGCCCTCGGGGCATTCTGGTGTGTCCGCGACATGTCCGCACGAATCCGGGTGTTCCTTGAAGAGCACCCGCCGAACATCTACGCCTTCCTGCCCATCCTCACCAGAGAGTTCACCTTCGCCGATCGCACGGTCTCGCTCACGGACGAGACGCTGCCCGGCAAGCCCGCGACGCTCCTGGTCCGGTTTGGCGACACCGACGTTCGTGTGCCGGTCACCATCCCGCCCCGACACCGTCTGCCCGGCCTTGTGACCCACGAGGACTGGCTTCGCGTCATGCTGTTTGCGCCGCGCTCCGGTATTACGATGGAGGCCTTCGAGGATGGCGTGAGGAGCGGCGAGATCCAGACCCGCCTCGCCGTCGTCTCTCGCACCCCGCCGGAGGGCTTCGACCCCGAGAGTTGGGGCGCCGTCCGCAAGAAGGACTGGACGTTCGACTTCTGGGAGCTGAAGACCGACGGCTCCGTCGAGCACACGATGCTGAGGTACCCGACCGCGCGAGGCCTCAAGGAGCCTCGGCCCGGGGAACTCCACGAGAACACCTGGGAGTTTCAGGCGGCCCTGCTGCTCATGCCAAACGCGGGGAAGAAGGGGCCCACTCGCAACTTCTACGGCGATGCGCTCAGCGCGGCCGGGTGGCGGCTGCCCGCCGCCGCGTTCTGCGGGCTCATCGCGACCGTCGCTCTGGCGTTCGCCGCGGCGCCCGCGGGCCGGGGGGGCGGCGTGTCCTGGCGGACGGGCGGCACGCCCAGCCCGGTCACTTAAAGACCGAGTCCACTCCGCCATTGAGCATGAGGTCAATGTCGTTCAGGCACTTGGCCAGCACCAGGCTCATCAGGATGATGGTGATGAAGCTGGTGACGAAGGAGTCGGTGGTGGCCTCGCCCACGCCCTCGGCGCCGGGCTTGCAGGAAAAGCCCTTCCAGCAAGCCACGAGGCCGATCCCGCCGCCAAAGAAGAGCGACTTCACCATCCCGCTGAAGATGTCGTACCAGGTGATGAACTGCGCCGAGTAGCGCCAGTACAGGTCCGGGTCCGCGTCATAGAAGCGCGTGGTGATGAGAAACCCCCCCAGGACGCCGCACAGGTTCGAGACCACCGTGAGCGCGGGGATGACCAGCACGCAGGCGAGGAAGCGCGGGACGACAAGCACGCGGATGGGGTCCGCCGCCATCGCCCGCATGGCGTCAAGCTGCTCGGTGACGCGCATCGTTCCAAGCTCCGCCGTGAGCGAGCACCCGACGCGTCCTGCGAGCATGACCGCCGCGAGCACCGGCCCGAGCTGCTTGACCAGGCCCAGGTTGATGACCCCGCCGAGCCGGGCCTCCTGGCCGATGGTCTGGAACTGGCGGTACCCCTCGAGGGCCAGCAGCATCCCGATGAACGCGCCCGTGAGCCCGACGACCGGGACGGACATGGTGCCGACCAGGTAAAGTTGCTTCAGCAGCCGGTCCCGCCTCAGCCACGCCGCCCGGGTGAAGAGGCCCGCGCCGACCGCGGTACAGAAAGCGGCAAACTGCCCGAACCCGGCGACCGCGTGGTACGACTGGAACCGCAGCCCCGCGAAGAGCGCGAAGGGCGTCATGAGCGCTTCGAGAATCGGGTGGATGGGCCGTGACTCGCCGGGCGGTGCGGGCATGCCCGGAAGGCTAGGCGCGGGACTTTCTCGCCACCCCGCGGGCGACCCTCCGCGTGATCTCGGCGTAGGCGTTGTGGTTGTGGATGCTCTCGTAGTTCTCCGAGCTGATGGAGTACCACGTGATCCGCTTGTCCCGGTCGAGCGCCAATGCCAGGTCCCGCACGATGTCCTCCACGAACTTGGGGTTCTCGTAGGCGTGCTCGGTCACCCACTTCTCGTCCGGCCTCTTCAGCACGGCGAACACCGGGCAGCTCGCCGCTCCCTCGAGCAGCGCCACCAGTTCCTCGATCCACAGCATCCCCGTGAATCGCACCTTGGCCTCGATGCGGCAGCGCTGGTTGTGCGCGCCGTACTTCGAGATCTCTTTGCTGCACGGGCACAGGCTCGCCGCCGGAGCCGCCACGCTCATCACGAAGTCCGTCTCGCCGTTCGCCGTGCACTCAAAGCCCACCTCGTAGTCCATGAGCCCGGGCTGGCCCGTCACCGGCGCGTCCTTCCTGATGAAGTACGTGAAGTTCGCCTGGAAGTGGGCCGTCTCCGCGTTCAGACGCTCGCAGATCGCCCGCGTGAGCGCGGGGATCTGGTCCGGCGTGATGGGCTCGGCGGTGTGCTGGTTCAGCACCTCCAGGAAACGCGACATGTGCGTGCCCTTCTGCGTGTGGGGCAGGGAGACGTACATGCTCACGTTCGCGACGGTCGTCTGTTCGCTGACCTCGCCCGTACGGGCGCACCGCGTCCGCAGCCGGATGGGGTACGTGATCGCCTTCACCCCCACCTTGTCGATGGCGACACGCCGCGCGTCCGCGCTGGCCTGGACATCGGGCATGCGTCGCGCCTTCGCCGGGGCAGGTCGTGCCGCGGGCGACTTCCGAGCCTTTGCCTTGTTCTCGCCGCGTTGTGCCATCACGGTTCCTTGGTTGTCGTGTCTCTGTCCGTCGCAGGTCTTCGTAGCACCCCCGCCGCCGGATTGCCCTCAGGCTGCGGCTTCCGCGTGCAAGTCCGGCGTCACTTCCGCCGCCCGGACATCCAGCACCGCCCCGGCCCAGCCCATCCCGATGGGAACCCCAAGCAGCACCCCCGCGGCCCAGTCGAGCGACACAGGCCGCACGAGCGGGAGAACCTTGCCCCCATACACCGCCGCCAGCATCGCATCCCCGTGCATGCCCTTGGCGATCAGCGGCGAGACCCCGGCCACCAGCGCAAGCCCGGCCATCGCGGGGAGCGGTGAGAGCGACGTCCGCAGCGAGTTCCCCGCGAGGTGGGACGCCGCCCCGGCCCCGATCCCGCCGATGAGCACAGCCAGCAGCGTCTGCCCCCTCAACTCCGTCACCGCGCATAGCCAGGTCACAAGCGCACCTGCTGCTGCGCCCGCCAGCACGCCCGCGATGGTCGCGTTGCGGCGATTCGCCCCAGATTCCGCGTCCAGCAGAAGCAGTCCACGGCCCTTGCCTCCGTCCGGCTGCCGCCGATTCGAGGCACCCACGATCAGGGCCCCGATCCCCAGCGCCAACAGGCCGACGGCAAGGCCCTCCACCGCCAGCAGCACCAGGTCTGACCCGTCCCCAGCCCGCCTCACGATCGCGTCCAGCGTGCCCAGGCCCCAGCGGGCCCACGCCAGCACAAGCCCCGCACAGGTCAGGCCTGTGCCCATCGAGAACGCCCAGCCCCCCAGAAGGCCAGAGCCCGCGGCGAGGGTCAGCGCCGCCACGCCCGCGAGCAGGGCGGGGCCCGGAGTCGCGTTCACCAGCAGGGTCGTCGCTGGGCCGCCGGAGGCGTCACGAAGGCCCCCCGTGAGCCGGGCGGCGAGCGGCCCGAGCACCACAAGGCAACCCAGGATCAGGACCCATCGGAGCGAGGATCGAATCATGGTCCCATCGTAGGGGGCCCTGTGCGACGGGCCGGGTAATCGGCCATAATCCGGGCATGACGCCCCAGCCTCCCCGCCGACAGCCCGTGCCCGGCTTTGACGATCTGGCAGCCTCGCTCCTGTGGCCCATGCTGCTGCGGACCGGCGCGCTGGCCCTGCGGCCCGCCCGTCTCTGCACCGCCGCCGTGCTGCTCGTGCTGGTCACCCTCGTCCTCAGGCTCCCTGACCTGTGGCTCGATGAGGAGGGGCCCGCGAGCGTGGTCGCCACCAGGGCCCTCGTGGCGTCCGGAGACATTCGCGAGGGCACCGTGGAACTCGATCCCTCCAAGGTCATGGACGGGGTCGTAAACCTCCTCGCCCGCACGCCCGTGTCCGTCGCCGAGCGGTTCCCTTGGTCGACCGCCGCCATCGCGTTGCCGATCCTGCTCATCTGGGGCGTGCTCGGCGCCGCGATCTCCAGGTCCGCCGCCCGGGAGGTGTCGCTGCGCGACCGCGGGCCCTGGACGGGCGACCTCGCCTTCGGGCTCTCCAAGTGGCACTCCGCGGCGTTGGTCAAGCTGGGCCCGATCGTTGCCCTGGGTGTCTGCTGGGGGCTCGTCGCGTGCGTGGGGTGGCTGCTGTCGTTCCAAGTCGCCCAGATCGGGGTGGGTGTTGTCTACCCGGTCGGGCTGATGCTGGCCCTGGCGTGCGTGGTAGTGGGGCTGTGCATGCTGGGATCGATGCACATGCTGATCCCCGCGGTCGCCTGCGAGGGAACGGACGCGATCGACGCGCTGCAGCGGTGCGTCGCCTATGCGCTCGCGAAGCCCCTGAGGCTCATCGCGTACGGCGCGATTCTCATCGCGCAGGCGGTCGTGCTCACGATCATGCTGCACTGGATCGTGGAGGGCGCGATCACGGTGTGCGTCAACTCCGCCACCGCGTGGGTCGCGGAGCCCGGCGCAGAGGTGTTCCGCACCGCCGCCGCGGGCGGGGACTCGGCGCCCGCGGGGTGGTCGCCTCGCACCGCCGCCGCGCTCGTCGGGTTCTGGTCCTCGCTGCTCAGGCTGGGCGTCGGCGCGTTCCTCGTCAGCTTCTGGTTCTGCGGCGGGACGGTGCAGTTTCTGCTCATGCGCCGCGTGTGCGATGGTCAGGACGTTGAGGAGCTCTGGACCCCGGGTGCCGCCACGGCCTCGCCGGGCGACGTCCCGGAGTCCAACGACGCGGACTACGCCTGAGCCAGGGCCCGGGCCGGGGCCTGAGCCAGGGCCTGAGCCAGGGCCTGAGCCAGGGCCTGAGCTATTCCGGCGGCGTGGGCAGCAGATCGGTCTGCGAGAGCTGTCCGGGCAGGCTGTCCGGCGTGCGGGACATCGAAAGGTCGTAGGGCCCCACGCGGGTCCGCCGCAGGGCCGTCAGCATGCCTCCGGTGCCCAAGGCCGCGCCGATGTCGCGGGCCAGGCTGCGGATGTACGTCCCCTTGCCGCAGGTCACGCGGACGGAGAGCGACGGAAACACATACGACAAGACGCGGAGTTCGTCGATCCGCACGGGCCTGGCCGGGAGGTCCACCGGGCGGCCCTCGCGCGCCAGGTCGTACGCGCGCCGTCCCCCCACGTGCAACGCCGAGAACGCCGGCGGCCGCTGCTGAATCGTCCCCACGAACGGCGCGAGCACCGAGGCGACCTCCGCGTCGGTGGGGGCGCGAAAGACCGCAACCTCCTCGATCTCTCCCTCCGCGTCGTCGGTGTTCGAGCGTCGTGCGAGGTCGATACCCGCCTCGTAGACCTTGTCATCCGCCATGAGGCGGTCGCACAGGCGCGTCGCGCGGCCGATCAGCACCACCAGCACGCCGGTTGCCATCGGGTCCAGCGTGCCCGTGTGCCCGACCTTCACGCGCTTCGGGGCGCCACCCCGGCGGAGCAGACCGCGCACGCGCGCGCAGACGTCCATCGACGTCCAGCCCGTGGGCTTGTCCATCACCAGCATCCCGCTCAGGGACGGCGCGTCGGTCAAGGCGTTGCCCCCTCCGCCCAGGGCGGCCCGGGAATCTCGCGCGTCTGTTCGACGATTACCCACACGCCGGACTCTCCCTTGGAGTAGTTGAAGCCCCTCACCCCGGCAAGCCTGCCCAGCGGGGGCCAGCGCTCCGCTGCCCCAGGTGGCAGCACCACCAGCCCGCCCGGATTGTCGCGCAGCCACGCCTTCAGTTCATACTCGTCCACCCAGTCGGCCCGGCCACGCAACGCGAACACCGAGCTGTCCTCGTGCAGTTTCACGAACGCAATCGGGCGAGCCTCCCCGGCCTCTAGCCTTGTGAGCGTGCGGCACAGGCCGTGCACCACCCACGCGCCCCGCACACGAGGCAGCGCGAGCATCAGCCCCGCACTTCCCATCCCCGCGATCAGCATGTTCAGGCGGAGCAGGCCGAGCCAGTCTCGAGCACGCACGCGGCCGAGCGCCCGCCACACGTAGTAGATCGAGAGCGAGAGCCCCGCCCCGACGCAGGCACCGGCGATCAGCAGACCGAGCCCCGGCTCGCCAAGCCCCGCCAGCAAGCCGGCGCCGGTGGCGGCACCGACGAGCACGAGCACCCCCGCGTTGCTCGCATGCACAAGGAGCAGCCCTGCGCGGGTTGCAAGCCAGCCACGCTGCCGCCAGCGCCAGGCCAACGCCGCGCGGCTGGCCAGCAGCAACACGGGCGGATACAGCGACATCGTGTAGTGGGGGAGTTTCGTCGATACCACCTCCAGCACCCACCACACCGGGACAATGGTGCACAGCAGAAACAACTCCGCGTCACGCCCGGCTGTGATCGTCCCCACGCGCGCCCGCAGCCGGTTCCAGCGCGAGCCGCCCGCTGCCGCCCGCGCCGGCATGCCCCGCGCAAAGCCCCGCACCAGCCCACCCGCAGCGAACAGCAGGCCCGGCCCCAGCGTCACCAGAAGCACGATCAGGTAGTACCCCGGCGGGCCCGAGTGCCCTTCCGCGGCTTCTACGCTCCGGCCCAGCACCTCCTTCGAGACAATCGCGGCGTAGGCCTGCCAGCCGATGCGCTCGCCGGTGATCCACAGCCAGGGCAGCACGATGGCGATGACGATCGCGATGCCCGCCCATGGACGCACGCGCCACAGAAGCCGTCCGCTGCCCGAGACGACGCACAATGCCAGCGTGGCCGCCGTCACAACCAGCGGCGTCATCGGGCCCTTTGTCAGGACCCCAAGCCCGACCGCAACCCACATGAGCCAGACCGAAGTGCCAGCGGGCCGCCCGAGCCTGTGAGCTCGCCACACGCGCCAAAGCATCCAGGAGGCCAGGAGCGTGAAGGCGACGAGCACCATGTCCGCGCGGGCCTGCCTCGCCTCCCAAGCGAAGACGGGGCAGAGCGCGAGCATCGCCCCCGCGAGCCAGCCCGCGCGCCCGCCGAATAGCTCCAGGCCCCACCGCCAGCACATCAGAACGCACGCGATCGCCCCGAGCACGGAAGGCAGGCGGTACATCCACACCGCATCCAGCGCCGGCTCTCCCCCGGTACACGCCCAGGCGCTGCCCACCTGCAGCCAATAAATAAGGGGCGGCTTGTTCAAGCGGGGTCGGTTCTCCACCATGGGCACCGCCCAGCCCCCGGCGTGCGCGCCCAGCGGCGCCCCTGTAGCCGCCATCCGCCGGTCAAGCCTCGACTCGGGCCACGCGGCGGCCTCGAACATCTGGCGGCTGGCCTGCGCAAAGCGGGCCTCGTCCCTGTCCACCGCCGGGAGCGCCCGCAGCCCGGGCACATACACTGCAAGGCACAGCAGCACCAGCATCACGCCCGGCCGCCAGCCCGACTCGGTTCTCGTGACACCAACTCCCAACATCGCCCGCGACTATACCCCGACCCCGGCGAGATTCCGTCCGTGGCTCGTGCTCGCCTTCGGACTTGTCGTGGGGGTGGCGCTGCTGCCCGTCGATCAGCCCGTCGCCGAGTTCTGCCGCCGAGTCCAGCCCGGTCAGAGCCTGGCGCTGGGTGGCGACCTGCGCCGAAGCCTCGAGATGTTGCAGCAGTTCGGCGACCTCACGACCTGCCTCATCGCGGTGATTCTGATCTGGCTGCTGGACCCGCCCAATCGGAGGCGGGTTGCCGGCGTCATCGGCGTGCTGGTGGGCGTGAACCTGCTCGCCCACGCCGCGAAAATGCTCATCGGCAGGCCCCGCCCGTCGATCATTCTCGGCGGACACGCGAAGGAGGGCTTCGACTCGGCGCTGTGGTTCGCGGGGCCGTTCAGGACGTATCCGCTGCCCCGTGCCGTCGACGGCGAGTGGACCCATGTGCCGCGCCACGGATGGGAAGTGTGGGGGGGCATCTCGTTCGATCTGGCATCGATGCCTTCGAGCCACACGCTCGCCGCTGCCGCGCTCGCGGTCGCGGTCGTGCGGCTATACCCCCGGCTGGGGCCGCTCGTGTGGCCCTGGGTCGTGCTGGTTGGCGTCGCGCGGGTGGTGCTCGGCGCGCACTATCCCTCGGACGTCGTGGTGGGTGGGGCGGTGGGCTTCGCGGCAACCACCTGGCTGTTCTCGCTCACTTCGCGAGCTTTGCCACCAGCCGCCACAGATCGTGCCGGCTGAGGCTGCGACCCGTGCGGGCGTTGAAGCGCTCCGTGAGCGTGTCGAAGCGTGCGTCATACACCAGTTGGTCTCGCTGGCCCAGCGTGCCGGCCTGCTCGGTCACAAGACCCTCAAGGAGTGCCTCTTCGTCCTCGGTCACCTTGATGCTTGGTCCCGCGGCTCGGCCGAGCCTTGGCAGCTTGTTCGCCTTCCGGAGATTGTGCAGGCGGTGGAGCACCTCGCGCCGGGCGAGGCCGCCCTCACCCCCCAGCATGGTGACGAGCCGCTCGAACTCGTCGGTGTAGGGGAGGTCGTCGAGTGTGCGCCCGACCGCCACGTACGCCGCCACAAGGTGGTCGTCGCCGCCGGGCGTCCGCGGCTGGATGTCGCCGAAGAGGGAGTCCACGCTTACTTCTCCTTTGAGAGCGACGCGCCGCCCGTCCACTCCGCGATCCAGATCTGGCTGCTGGGGCGTGCCTCACCCTCGGCCTTGGGTCCGCGCTGGCTGGTCCACATCATCCAGCGACCATCGGGGGAGAAGACCGGGAGCACATCGGCACCGTCGGAGAAGGTGACGCGCTGGCGCCGCGCCGCCACGGGCACGGTCGCCGCGACGGTGTCCTTCGCGGCGGCGGCGAGCTGGTCCTTGTTTACCTCCACGGCGAAGATCTCGTAGTTCTGGTGGCCCTCCTCGCTGCTGCCATAGACCAGGAAGTTGCCCGAGGGGTGCCAATAGGGTGCCCAGTTCACCTGCCCGTTGTCGGTGATCTGGAACTCGCGCTCGATGCCGACGGGCACGTCCACGCCGTCCGCGTCCTTCTCGAACTTCAGCGTTGCGACGAAGAGCTGGAGCAGGTCATCGCCCTTTCGGTCCGAGCGGTAGCAGATGGAGCGGTTGTCGGGGGAGAAGAACGGCCCGCCGTCGTAGCCAGGGGCCGTGATGATCGGGTAGTCCTTGCCCGTCTTGGAGTCGTAAATGTAGAGGTTTGCGTCTGGGCGGCCCATCGCGAGCTCGTCCTCGATGTGGGCGTAGAGCACGAAGCGGCCCGAGGCATCCCAGGAGCACTCGGCGTCGTAGTTTGGGCGGGAGAAGAGCGGGGTGGCGGGCGCGGAGGCGAGGTCGGGCCTGGCCGCGTCGGGCTTGGCATGGGCGTCCCACGCGGGGGCGAAGAACGTTTCCACGATCTCCATTTCCTTGGGGAACATCCAGACGTACTTGCGTGCGCCGACCTGGAAGCCGGACTTCTGGTCGTCTTCCGGGCGGGTGAGGGTGGAGCCCATGAGGATTCGCCAGGGCTGGGTGGGGTGGAACCAGCCGCAGGTGTTGGCGCTGCCCGGCGGGCTGACGCGGGTGACCCCGGCGAGGTGGGTGGGGGTTCCGTCCCGGAAGGCGTCGAGGCGGGCGGCGTACATGGCGTAGAAGGGGTCGGGCTGAGTGCCCTCGGTGGGCGGGGCCACGGCTTGGAAGACGACCCACCTGCCGTCGGCGGAGAAGTACTGCTCGCCAGCCCGGACAAACTGGGCGCGCGAGGTGAGTTGTACGTGGTTGCGGAGCAGGGGCTTCTCGAGCTCCTTCCAATCCAGTGGCGGGGCGGCGGGCTCCTTGGCGCTCGGGTGCCCACCGGGCTGGGCCCAGGCAAGTGTCGCTGCAAGCAGCGGGATCAGGCACGCGGCATGGATGGGGATGTTCATGTGTGGATTGTTGGCGGGCAGGGGCTTTGGGAATCGCCAACTACGTCTTTCGCGGGCCCGGAGGTTTCGGTATGCTGCGGGGGCGTCGAGACCACCCTCGAACGGGCGTGCGCGAGGCCTGTTTGACCCAGCATGATCGCGCTTGAGTGCACCATGTCACAGGCTCCCCGTGCCCCACGCGGCCCGTCTATCAAGCCCACCGCCAGCAACAAGGCGGGCGCGTACATCGATAAGTCCGACACGCAGGGCGCCCACAACCGCTCCCAGCACGTTGGCATGTCCCACCAGGGCCTGAAAAACCGCATCACCACCGGGCAGGCAAAGGGCGGCACGGCGACCAGCTTCCTCAGCAAGCACGACCAGAACAAGGCCGCGGCGTCGGTGCTGAACACCAAGGCGGCACAGACGACCAAGAGCCAGGTCGGCCGGGGTGCGATGCACAACAAGCAGGCGGTGAATGCGAACTTCAACGCGAACGCCATCGGCGCGCGGACCGCGCCCATTGTGAAGGTCGCGCAGAAGCAGGCGAACGGGAGCATTACAACCTTCAACGCGAAGGTCACCCAGACGCGGATGGTCGTGAAGAAGGGGCCCGACGGCGTGCGCTCGCAGTCGACATTTGCGACGGGTCTGACCCCGCTGCAGAAGCCCGCGCCGGGGCCCTCGCTGAAGCCCACGACCAAGGCGAACGTGACGGGCATCGCCAACGGTGCCACGGGTCTGCGAAAGGTGGGCGCGCCGGCGGCGAAGCCGCTGGCGCTGGGTGACCAGAAGCGATTCAAAGGCGTGACGAAGAACGCGCTGCCGGGGAACGTGAAGAAGCCCGGACAGAAGTAGGCGTGTGCGCGAATGATCTGAGAAGGCCCGTCGCAGCCGCGGCGGGCTTTTTTTGCTGCGATTGGGACCGCGTGAAGTCCGGGTCGAGCGGGGGGCGGCGTGGCCGCTTCGGTGACGGTCGAACGAGCGGGTTGGAGTCCCCGTGCGCGGCGGGCGAACCCATCGGTCTATAGCGGGATCGCCACGGGATGCGTCGTTCGGCGAGGCCCCGGAAGCGAGGCACCGGACAAGGGGCCCTTCGTGGGTCGGGCATGGGCGAGAACTCGCCGACTGCCGGCGCCCGGCACGGAGAGAGCGACTCATGACGTGCGGTGCCAGCAGCCGGGGGGGAGCAGGAGCACCGACTAAGCCGCAAAGCCGGTTGAGTCGGTGGCACGAAGGCGGTGCCACCCAGCCGCCGTCGGCTCGCTGGGGTGGCGGCACTTGGTGACCGCGGGCACGCGGCTTCTGGTGGGGCGGGCATCAGGCGCGGGCGTGCTGTGTCGCTGCGTCGGCGAACTCGGCGGAGAGTTTCTCGAAGACGAAGAGGAGATTGACGTTGGCGTCGATCTCGTGCTCTGCGGCGGTGATGGCGTCGAGGCAGGCGAGGGAGGCGTCGGGAGAGGCGGCGAGGTCGGCGGTCCAGCGGTGGGCGAGCAGGCGCAGCATCCAGGCGGCGCCGTCCTTGTTTGAGGCGTCCTTGCTGATGTTGGGGCCGGACTTTTCCTGGGCCTGCGCGGACTCGTCTACGAGCTGGTGGCAGGCGGGGCCGAGGTCCGGGCAGTAGCGGCCTTGCGCGCACTCGTCGAGCATGGGGGCGAGGCGGTGCCACCAGGAGGCGAGGCCCAGGCGAGTCGCGGTGTCGATGACGCCGGGGGCACCCTCGGCGAAGTCGATGAGCCAGTCTCGCTCCGCAGGCGGGAGGGAGATGCCGGCGTGCTTCAGCCAGAAGGCGAGGTCCTTGGGTGAGAGGGGAAGGAAGGGCACACGCTGGCAGCGCGAGCGGATGGTGGGGAGGAGGGCCTCTTCGCTGCTTGTGACGAGGATGACCACGGTGCGCTCGGGGGGCTCTTCGAGGAACTTGAGGACCGCGTTCTGGGCGGGGCCGGCGAGGAGTTCCGCCTCGTCGACGATGAAGACCTTTGCGGCGAGAGAGGGGTTGGAGACAGCGGCGGCGAGGTTGCCGGGATCGAGGAGGAACGAGCGGACCACATCGACGGGGATGTTTGAGAGCTTGCGTTCGCGGATGCGGGGGTCGTCGTGGTAGCGTGCAAGCTCCTTGCGGACGACGTGGAGGTCCGGGTGAGAGCCGGTGGAGAGGAGGCGCGCGACGGGGCTGTCGGCGTCGGCGCGGGGTGGGGACTTGGCGGTTGCGCTGGTGGTGGGGTCGAGGAGGAGTGCGGCAAAGGAGAGAGCGGCGGTGAACTTTCCGACGCCGCGCGGGCCGTGGAAGATCCAGGCGTGGTGCACGCGGCCCGAGCGGATGGAGGCGTCGAGGATGGACTTGGCGCGGTCCTGGCCCAAGACCTCGTCCAGGGGGAGGGGCGGGGGGTGCGTGGGCGGGCGGTCGGGCGCGGGGTTGGCGATCTCGCGGAGGGCGGGCTCGCGTGGGCCGCCCTTGGACCTTGGGGAGGCTGCCTTGGTGGCTGGCTTGGCGGCTGGCTTGGCGGCTGGCTTCTTGGCCATGGCGGGCGGCTCGGGGCGTGGCTACTCGTTGTATTGGCCGTAGTCGTCGAGGCGTTTGCGCTGCTCTGTGATGTGGAGCTTGAGGCTGTCCGCCTCGAGGCGGGTCTTGAGGAGCATGGCGGCGTGGACCTGGCCCGCTTCGTCTCGTTTGGCGAGGTCGGCCTCCATGAGGCGGAGCTGGGTTTCCATGAGGCGGAGTTCGAGCTGGAGCTTGCGCCCCTGGAGCTCGTTCAGCCTTTGGTGCTGCTCGAACAATTGTTGCTCGTGCTCGGCATGGGAGTTCGTGTCCCCCGCCCCTTCGGCCTGCTTGTCAATGACGGCGGCCTGGTGCTCGATGAGGGCGCGGTGGGCACGCTCGCGGCGCCACGAGGCATACAGGACGAAGGCGACGGTCGCGAGGAGTGCGGCGACCAGGAGCAGGACGAGGTCCTCGCTGCGCACGACGAACTGGCCGGATTGGGCGAGGTGGCGGAGCACGGGGGAGGATAGTCGCTAGGGCCGCTCTGCGGTGGCTCGGAGGAGACGATCGAGCACCGCAAGCCAGATGTGGGAGTCTGGGCCGGAGGGCGATGGTCGCTCGATGAGGATGGCGCTGGGGCGGAGGGCGTCGGCGTCGCGGAGCGCGGCGTAGAGGCGGGCGGCGTATTGCGGGGCGTCTTCGGGCATGCGGATCGAGCGTGTGGAGGCGGGCAGAGAGAGCGGCGAGTGGTGGACGACGACGGCGGCGAGAAGGCGGGGCGAGCCTGAGCGGATGTCGGCGTGGAGGTCGGCCCGGAAATGGGCCTGGAGATCCGCGGTCATGAGCAGGAATGTGGGCGAAGCGGGTGCGTAGTGGGAGGCGAGCAGGCCGGGAGAGGCCAGAGGCGTGGAGGCGTCGGCGGCGGAGCAGGCGGGCGAGTCGACCGGGACACCGAGTACGGCCTGGAGTTGGTCGGCGCTGATGACACCGGGGCGGAGGATTCGCGGGCGGGCGTGGGCGAAAGAGACAACGGTGGACTCGATGCCGCGGGCGCAGGGGCCACCTTCGAGGACGAGGAGATCGGGGAAGGCCTCGCGGACATGGGCGGAGGTGGTGGGAGAGACGGCGCCGGAGCGGTTGGCGCTGGGGCCGACGAGAGGCCCGGCGAAGGCGGTGAGAAGAGCGAGTGCGGCGGGGTGTGCTGGGCAGCGGAGGGCGACGTTTGGTGAGCCAGCGGTGACGAGGGAGGGGATGCGTGGGGACTTTGGGAGGATGATGGAGAGGGGCCCGGGCCAGAAGGCGTGTGCGAGGGCCTGGGCGCGCGAGTCCCAGGCGGAGGTGAGGTCGCGGGCGGCGTCGGCGGACACGACGTGGACGATGAGGGGGTTGTTGGCGGGGCGGCCTTTGAGTTCAAAGACGCGGGCAACGGCGGGCGGGGTGAGGGCGTCGGCGCCGAGGCCGTAGACGGTCTCGGTGGGGAATGCGACGGGCTCGCCGCGCCTGAGGGCGTGGACGGCTGCGGCGAAGTCTTCCGGGCCTGGGAGCACGTGGGATTGTTGGGGAGCGGGGACGCCGCCGCTAGGGCTCGACGTCGGCCCAGTCGGCCAGGGTTTCACCCGGCGCGGGGACGACGACGCGGATGTTGTTTCGTTCGAGGGTGGTGCCCATGGATTGGAAGAGGAGGGAGATGGACTGGTTGTACTCGACGGTGGCCTGGACTTCGGCCTGTTCCTGGGCGGCGAGTTGCTCGTGGTCGCGGAGTTCGAGGTCGAGGCGTTCGACGGTGTAGCCCTGGGTCCGTTCCTTTTCGACGAGGAGGACGCGGAGTTCTTCGGCGGCGGCGAGGCGGCTGCTGCGGGCCTGGCCGATGAGTTCGTAGTTGAGTTTGACGCGGTTGATGGCGGCCTTGACCTCGCCGACGGTCTGCTGAACGACGTTGCGGTAGGCGAGGACGGTCTGTGCCCGTTCAAGGCGTCGCTGGCGGAAGACGGCTTCAGCGCGGCGGTTGCCGATCGGCTGTTCGAAGTTGAAGCCGACGAGGTAGTCGATGAAGTTGCGCTGGCCGACCTCGCCGTAGGCCTCACCGAGGGTGCTGTCGAGGCCTGCGAAGCGTGTCTGGAGGCGGAGGGAGAGGTCTGGGAGGCGGCCGCTGTTTGCGACGACCTGGCGGATGGAGGCGTCGTCGATGGCGAGGACGGCCTGCTGAACCTCCGGGCGATAGGCGACGGCTTGCCTCATGCTCTCGACGAGGCTGAAGCGGACGGGCTGATCCGGGGCGGCGTCGACTGGGAGGAGAACGACCTCGGACCCGACGGGGACTTGCGGGTCGTTCATGAGCGCCTTGAGGCGGTCGCTGAGGAGGCGGAGCTGGGTCTGGGCGCGGCGGAGGTCTGCGCGGCGTCGCTCGACCTGGGCGCGGGCGCGGGCGATCTGTGCCTGGTTGGCGTCGATGGTGGCGCGGTTTTCGAGCTGGGTCTTGACCTGCTCGCCGCGTTCGAGGAGGCGTTGGAGGATGACGAGGTCGTAGGAGCCGCGGAGCAGGTCCCAGTAGGCGGTCTCGGTGTCGGTGACGACGCGCATGATGTCGCGGCGCATGGACTGCACGGCGTTTCGTTCGGCGTTGCGGGTGAGGCGGACCTCGGCCTGGGTGACGTCCGAGCCGGCGTTGCGGAGGAGGGGTTGATCCCACTGGAATGTGAAGGCGGCCTGTGTGGCGGGGTCGGGGCTGGTGACCTGGCCTGTGGTGCTGTTGTCGGAGTAGGAGAGGTCGTGCTGGAACGTGAAGCGCCCGCCGCCGACGAGAGTGCGACGCCAGCCGAGGTTGCCGGAAAGGGTCTCGACCTGTGAGGTGTTGACGGGGCTGGTGCTTCCTGTGAAGGCGGAGGAGACGCTGGGGGAGTCGACCTGGGACCACTGGCCGCTGGCGAAGAGGGTCCAGTCAAAGGCGGCCTCAGCGGCGATGACCTGCGCCTCGCTGACAGCGGGCGCGAGGCGTGCGAACTGGACGGCGATGTTGCGGTCGACGGCGGTGGAGATGGCACGCTGGAGGGAGACCCCGACGGCCCGTGCGGGCTGGCCCATGAGGTCCTCGCCGAGGGGGAGGTCCTTGAGCGTGTAGGACCCTGGGCCGGCCATTCGTTCGAGCTCGGGCATGAACTCGGCGCGGATGCCGAGGCGGGCGGGCGTGTCTTCGCGGGCGGTGACGACGCTGGCGGGCTGGAGGCGGGCGTCGGCGAGCTCTCGCTCGACGGCTTCCATGACGCTGCGGCGGAGTTCACGTTCGGAAGTGGGCTGGGTGAAGGGGGAAGGGGCGCACCCCGCCGCAAGGCCTAGCGTGAGGGCGGCAAGGCACTTGCGCGCGAGAATCGGGAATCTCGGCGCGGGTGAACGGGGGTGGCTCGGGTGCCTCATGGGATGCACAACGTAGCGGCGGGGGGGGCGGGGGTCAAAGCCCCGCCTGTTGGAGACGCCCGGGGTTGCCCGCTGGGCACCGGCGTATCCTCGGTGTGACCGGGACTTACAGTCTCCAGTCACGGAAGACCGAACAATACGGTCGCCCCACGTGCCGGTTCCACACCGGCCTCGGACGGCTGCCAGAGAAGGAACTCGACGATGAACAGCACTCTTCGGTGGATGGCTCCGTGTTCGGCGATCGTGCTCGCGGCGTCTGCGGCGTGTGCGCAGATCGCGGACATCCAGCCTTCGTACGCGATTGTGACTTCTGAGAAGGCACTGATGCGATGCAGCGACAGCGACCGGTTCTACCAGGTGTCTGAGCTGACGAAGGCTGCGATGGTGGTGGTAGACGGCGAGGGCGGCGGCTGGTCGCGGGTGAAGTACCCGGCGGGGACGGCTGCGTTTGTGCGAGCCGAGGACGTACGCGTGGAGGGAACGTCGTTGGTGCTGACGCAGGCGAGCCGGCTGAAGGCTGCTCACGGGACGGCGGGGTACGAGGGTTCGTACAAGGCGCTGCTGAGCGCGCCTCTGGCGGCGGGGGCGACGCTGAAGTTGATCGAGCCGGCGAAGGACCCGACGGGGGCGATCAGCGGGTACAAGGTGATTGCGCCGGAGGGCGCGCGGGGATTTGTGGAGAGCCGCCACCTGCGGCGAGCCACGGAGGGGGAGATCGAGGCGTTCCGGGCGAAGACGGGCGCTGCGGCGCTGCCCACGGCTCCTGCGACGACGCCTGCGGCGAACCCCGGCGTGACGCCTGGTTTGACGCCTGGAACAACGCCTGCGACGACTCCGGCTGTGGTGCCCGAGCCGGGTGCCGGGAATCTGCCGACGCTGGATGGCGGCAATGCGGCGCCCGGGTCATTGGTGACGCCGATGCAGCCTGGGCAGGGGCAGCCCACGACGACTCCGGTGCCGGGGGAAGCAACGCCTGTGCCGGCGGGAGAGACGCCCGCCGCGAGCCCGACGGGAACGCCGGATGCGGCGCCCGCTGGGGCGCCTGCGCCGGTGGCGGTGAAGGCACCGGAGCCCGACCGCGTGATCGCGACAGCGCAGAAGTTGGAGCAGACGTTTCAGGCGGTGTGGCGGCAGCCGATTCTTGAATCGGAGTTTGATGAGTTGGTGGCGGAGTATGACAGGGCGATCGAGGCGACGCCTTCGGAGCGGCCGAACCTGCTGGCGGCGCTGCAGAGCCGGAGGCAGGCGCTGGAGGTAAGGAGGCAGTTCCGGGACGTGGTGCGTCGGCAGGCTGAGGAGCGTGCGGCGATTGACCGGTCGAAGGTGGAGTCTGACAAGACGCTGGAGGCGCTGGCGGCGTCGCGATATTACACGATCATCGGGCAGGTGCAGCCGAGCCTGATTTATGACGGGAGGCAGTTGCCCCTGATGTACCGGATCGTGTCGGTGGGTGGAGTGACGCCGCGAACGCTGGGGTATCTGCGGAAGTCGGAGAAGGTGGACCTGGACAAGGTGGTGGGACAGGTGGTGGGGGTGATCGGCGATGCGCAGCTTGATCGCTCGCTGCAACTGAACCTGATCACGCCGGTGCAGGTGGACGTGCTGAAGTACACGCCCGCGGCGGGGTCGCCGACGGGGGAATGATCAGACGCCCGAGGCCCGCAGCAGGGAGTCGAGTTCATCAAGGCTGGTGGCGGTGAGGTCCGAGGAGAGGGACCTCGGCGCTTCGGGCGTGAGGCCCCTGTCTTTGAGACGGCTCGGGCGGTTGATCCACGCGGTGGGGATGCCGAGGGTGCGCGCGGGCGTGATGTCGTGGTAGTGGCTTTGCGCGACGTGCAGGAGCTCGTGGGGCCGGAGGCCGGTGAGGGCGAGCGCGACGCGGAGGTGGCGCGGGTGGGGCTTGTAGCTGCGGCAGTAGTCGGCGGTGACGACCCACTCGAAGTCGGCGCCGAGTTTCTCGCGGGTGGCCTCGAAGAGGTCGGCGTCGACGTTGGAGCAGATGACGAGGGGGAAGCGAGCCGCGAGCGAGCGGAGCGTGCGTGGGGTGTCGGGGAAGGCGGGCCAGGTGGGGAGGGATGAGGGGAGGCGTTCGATCTCGCGGTCTTCGAGCGTGGCGCCGTACTCCGCGGCGAGGTCGCGCATGACGCGGGAGAGCACCTCGCGGTAGTCGATGTAGTCGCCGGATTCGTGGAGGGCCTCGAGGCGGGCGTAGGACCGGAGGATGTCCTCGTCGATGGGGCGAAGCCCGCGCACGCTGAGAACGGGGCGGACGGCGCGCAGGATGCCGGTCTCCCAGTCGATGAGCGTGCCGAAGCAGTCGAAGGAGAGGGCGCGGATGGAGGAGAGGTCCAAGGCTAGTTGTCTTTCCGGCGGGGGCCTCTGAGGCGCTGGATCATGGTGATCTTGAGCATGATGGAGCCGGCAACCATGAGGGGAGCGCCGGCGGCACCGACATAGACGCCCCTCATCATGCGGGACTTGGTCTGGGACTCGGGCGTGGCGGGCTCGTCGAGAGGGTGCTCCAGGTTGCTGCGGTAGAGCTCGACGAGGGGCGCGAGGGCGAGGCCCATGCCGGTGAGCATGATCGCGCCGCCGAGCAGGAGGAAGGCGAGGCCGAGGTACTTCTTCATGCGGCGGGTTTCCCGGGTGAACAGGTCCACGATAACGTGTTTTTGGCCCTGGGGATGGGTTCTGCCGGTGTGGGCGGAGATTCCGGTCAAGTTTGAGCGAGCGGGGCGACGATTGGGGTGGAGCGGGGCGGCGGGCACCGGTAGGATGGGCAAGGGGCCAAAGGGACCGGGGGGCCGGCCGGGAGCGGCAGGGAGAACAACATGCGCAGAACCGACGAAATCGGCGGGAGCGGCTTTGAGGCGCTCGAACCCCGGCAGATGCTCGCGACGGACCTGGCCATGAGCCTGGGGACGCTGGAGAACCGGTTCGACAAGCGAGCGAAGACAGACAAGATCAAGGTGGTCGCGACCATCACGAATGTCGGGAACCAGCGGTACACGGGCAACGGCAACGTGGTGTTCTTCCTGAGCACGGATAACGTGCTGGACGACGACGACGTGCGGTTTGCGACGCAGAAGCTGCCCCGGGTGACGAACCCCGGGTCACGCGGGACGGTGAAGCTGGACGTGGCGGAGCCGAAGTTCGTGAACCCCTCGAACGCGGCGAACGCGCTGGCGGCGGGGGAGTACTTCGTGATCGCGAAGCTGGAGTTGAGCCCGGGCGGGGTGGACACGAACGCGGCGAACGACAGCGCGGCGAGCGTGCAGACCGTGGCGGTGGATTACACGTTCGGGCGGGTGGACTCGGCGAACACGTACCAGAGTCTGACGGTGCAGTTGCCCAACGGCGCGAGCGTGGAGTTCAGCCTGAAGGGCGCGGGGCAGGGGACGCTGAGCCGGGACAGCAGCGGGCGGACGGTGATGACGATCACGGGCACGGACCGGAAGACGGACGTCACGATCAAGGTGAAGGACAAGAAGCGGACGGGGACCATCGGCGTGGTGTCGGTCACGAGCCCGCTGAAGTCGCTCAAGGGCGAGAACGTCTTTCTGCAGGGGAGCGCGAGCTTCACGCGGGGGGTGGGAGAGCTGAAGCTTTCGGGCGTGAGGAACTCGTCGGTGACGATCGCGGACCCGTTCCTGTTCTACTCCGAGACGGTGCTGGACCTTGGCGACGTGACGAACTCGGTGGTGGTGCAGGAGGACGGCACGGTGAACCGCCTGCAGGTGAAGTCGTGGAAGGACACCGACGGGTCGCCGGACGTCTTCCGGGCCGTGTCGGCGAAGCAGATCAGCGCGGCGGGGGACTTTCAGGCGTCGGTGACGCTGGAAGGTCCGAACCGGGAGGGGCTCGCCGTGAGCCGCGTGCAGATCAACGGGCAGGTGTCGGGCGAGTGGCGGATGGCGCGCGGGGTCGGGACGATCCAGGTGGGCTCGGTGGCGTCGTCGTTCCGCGCCGGGATCGTGGGGCCGATCGAGAACCTTCGGACGTCGAAGGATTTTTCGGGCCTGTGGGCGTTCCAGACACTGAAGCGGATGGAGATCGCGGGGAGCGTGAACGGGGCCACCATGCTCGCGGGGACGATTTTGGGGGAGGACCTGCTGCTGGGCGGGTCGGGTGCGAACGCGGACCAGTTCTTCCCCGGCACGATCGAGTTCATCACGATCAAGGGCCGTCTGAACAACTCCACGTTCGCGGCGGGGCTGCGGACGACGGACGACGTGCTGCTCAACGCCGACGACACGTTCGTGACGGTGGGGTTCAGCGGGATTCGCGCGCTGGAGGTGCGGCTGGCGATGCAGAACACGACGTTTGCATCCAGCGTGCTGCCGGACCGCGTGAAGATCAATCGCCGGAACGTCAACACGAGCGGGGACGTGCGGTTTGTGCGGGTGCTGCCGGTGGGGGCGTGACCGGGGCGGGGCTGGGGACCGGCAGGGTCAGGCATGACGAGTGGTGCGCTGCTCGATGCGCTTGACACTGTGCGTGCGCACAACGCGATTGACGAAGCTGCCCGGCGTGTGGACGACGTCCGGGTCCAGTGCGCCGAGCGGGACGATTTCCTCGACTTCGGCTATGACGAACTTTGCGGCGGTGGCCATCATGGGGTTGAAGTTGCGCGCGGTGTGCCTGTAGATGAGGTTGCCGAAGGGATCGGCCTTCCAAGCCTTGATGAGGGCGAGGTCGGCGAAGAGGCCAGTCTCCATGACGTATTCGCGTGGCGAGCCGGACTGTGGGAGCTGGGCCCCCGGTGCGGCGGGGCGGCCCGCGTGGCCTCGGCCCGGGATCGTGCAGCCGCAGAGGCCTTCGGAGGGCCTGTAGAACTCGCGGGTGTCCTTGCCATCTGCGACGATGGTCCCTGCGCCGGTGGCGGTGAAGAAGGCGGGGATGCCTGCGCCGCCGGCGCGGATGCGTTCTGCGAGTGTTCCCTGTGGGTTGAACTCGACCTCGAGGTCGCCGGCGAGGAACTGCCTTTCGAAGGTGGCGTTCTCGCCGACGTAGCTGGAGATCATTTTTCGGATCTGGCGTGTCTGGAGGAGCAGGCCCAGGCCCCAGTCGTCGACGCCGGCGTTGTTTGAAATGCAGGTGAGGCCGGTGACACCGGAGTCACGGAGGGCGAGGATGAGTTGTTCGGGGATGCCGCAGAGCCCGAACCCGCCGACCATGACGGTGATGCCGTCGCGGAGGAGGCCCGAGGCGCGGAAGTCGGCGAAGGCGGCGGCGGGAGAGTCGCAAGTCTTCTGTGCCATGCGGGGGCAGGGTAGCGCGGGGGCGGCGCCCCCGGGCTGAAGTCAGGGGGTGATGACAGAGGGCGTGGCGGTTCAGGAGAGGAGGCGGGCGGGCTGGGGCGGGGCGTCATCGCCGGCGGCGAGGGGGTGAGTGAAACCCTCGGGCTTGATGGCGAGGACGGAGCAGAGGGTGTCTCGAAGGGCCTTTTCGGCGGTGCTGCCGAGCAGGACGTCGCGGAGGTTGGTGCGGCCGCGGGTGCCCAGGGCGATGAGGTCTGCGTGGACTGCGCAGGCGTACTCGACGATTCCGGAGCGGTGTCCGGCATGGTCGAAGACTTGGATGGTTGATCGCAGGCCGGGGTGGGAGTCAAGGACAGGGGCGGCGAAGTCCTGGAGGCGGCGCTGCAGGGTGTCGCGGTACTGCTGCTGCTGGTGAGGCTGGGCCAGGGGCGTGGGAGAGCGGTAGTGCACGCCGTGCCAGGGCGCGGAGAAGACGTGGAGGACGTGGAGCATGGCGCCGTCGCGCGAGGCGTAGTCCGCGGCACGCTGGAGTGCGCGGAGGGAGTTGGCGGAGAAGTCCACGGCGGCGACGATGCAGCGGAAGGGGGCGGCCGGGGCGGCAGGGCGCGAGTCTCGGACGACGAGCACGTCGGTCATGCTCTTGCGGACGCAGGCGCGCGCGACGCTTCCGACTCCGACGTCCGCGGCGTGCTCGCCCGCGGCACCGAGCACGAGGAGGTCCGCCTTGTGGTCGCGGACGGCCCGGAGGATGCCGACGATGCGGTTGTTGATGGAGACGTGCAGAGAGACGCCCCGGGCGTCCACCCCCGAGATGGCGGAGGCGAAGCCCTCCCAGGCGTTCTCCGCGTCACGGACCATGGCCGAGCTGATGCTCTCCTGGAGCGCGGAGAGTGCGGCCTGGACCTCGATGACGACGGCGGTATCGATGACGTGAACCGCGGCGACATGAGCGCCGGACCACGCGGCGATGCGGACGGCTTCTCTGATGGCGGTGGAGGAGCAGTGCGAGAAGTCGGTGGCCGCGACGACGGAGGTGTAGGGGGCGGGCTGCGGGGTGGTGGGCTCGGGCATGGGATGATCTCCTGCGCTGGGTGCTCGGGCCGGAACTGCAAAGTCTAGAACAGCCGCTGCTGTTCCTTGACGTCCTTGACCTGGCCTTCGAGCAGGTTGAGCTGCTGGCGGAGCTCATCCACGCTCTTGAAGCGGTAGTACTCGCTCGCGAAGCGGACCCAGGCGACTTCGTCGAGGGTTCGCAGGCCGGCCATGACGCGCTCGCCGATGATGCGGCTGGAGACTTCGCGGTCGAACTCGCGGTGGAGCGATTCCTCGAGTTCGTCGATGAGTCGCTGCTTGCGGTCCTCGGGGATGGGGCGTTTGCCGCAGGCCGCGGCGATGCTCCGGGCGATGTTGTCGCGGCTGAATGGCTGGTGGGTCGCGTCGCGCTTGATGACGACGAGCCGGTGGGTCTGCTCCACGCGTTCGTAGGTGGTGAAGCGGCGGGTGCACTTCATGCACTCGCGGCGGCGGCGGATCATCCGGCCGCCCTCGCTGGCGCGGCTATCTATGACCCTGTCGTCGTCCGCATCGCAGAACGGGCAGCGCACCGGGAGGCTCCTCCACGAAGAAAACCGGAGCGGCCCCACGGCGGGGCCGTCTCCGGTCCATCGTATTGGGTCCGGGCGCCCGGCGTGGGCTGCCCGGTGGAGGGCTACTTGGGTGCGGGGTCGCCGGGTGTGATCCGAATTTCGTCGGCGACAAGGGCCTTGTCGCCCTGTTGGATGCTGACCTTGCCTTCACCGGTGGGGCGGATCGTGGTGGTACCGGTGAGCGGCTCCGTGGTGGAGGACCGGTACAAGTTGCCGAGCAAGGGAATGTCGGCGAGAATGGGGATCTCGCGCGAGGTGGTGATGGTGGCGGTGGAGGCGGCGTCGGTGAGGAGCTGGTCGAGCACCCACTTGATCTTGGGGTGATAGCGGGCGGGGGCCTCGAAAAAGACGCGGGCACCAAACTCGCGGCTGGAAGCACGATCGCCGCCGTTGTTCGCCCAGGTGTCCGGGAAGACGAGAGACTCCACGAGGCTCTTGGCCTGGGTGACGATCTCGGAGGGGTCGATGTCCTTGCCGGACGCGGCTTGGCGGCGTTCGATCACGGGGGAGAGGTCAAAGGTGATGAGGCCGGTCTCCTGACGGTCGAAGTACTCGTTGGTGGCGAGGACGAGGGTGCCGTTGCGGAGGCGAAGGCCCAGCAGGTCGGCAGATTCCTGCGAGCCGTTGAGGGCGGCGAGGAGGTCCGCGGCGGTGCAGGGCCCTCCGGGGCTCGCGAAGTGCTGGTCGCGAGAAACCCCGGATTGCTCGAGGAGGTCCCAGCGGACAGCGACGGGCTGGCCGCCGGACTCGAGGAGTTTCACAAGCTGCTCGACCGTGACGGTGGGCTCCGGGGTCGACTGAATGTTGGCGGCGATGGCGTGTGCCTGATCTTCAGGGGGCGTGAAGACGGAAGACGGGAGTGAGGCGGGGGCGAGGGCGTCGGCGTAGGTGAGGTGGCGCAGCCGGGGGACGAGGGCGAGTTCAATGCCCGCGATTTCGGAGCCGTCCTCGGGCGGGCAGGCGGTGACGGAGCTTCCTGCGGCCGCCATAAAGGAGCGGATGGCTGCCTGGTTGGGGTCGGTCGAGGCGGGGGAAGCGGTGGGGGTGGCGGGTCGGAGGAGGGTTGCTCCGCCAAAGGCGGCGGCGGCGGCGGAAACGGTGAGGACTGCGATGTGCATGCGAGATCTCCGTTGGGAGGGGACGATGGCGCTTTGGAATCGGCGGGCGAGGGCGGCGGCGTCGCCGAGCTCCGCGATGGCGCGGGAGGTGGCTTGGGGCTCGGTCATGCCGGCGAGCATGAGATCGCGGACGCGTTCTCGAAGGTGGGATGCGAGCTCTTCGCGGATGGCGTCGACCTCATCGCGCGGCGCACGCATGAGCGTGGAGAGAACGCCGAGCCAGGAGTCGATGGTGTTGGTGGAGCTGGTGGAGTCCGGGGGCTGGACGGATTCGGTGAGGCGCAGGGGCGTGGTCATGAGCGTTCACCCTGCGGCGATCCGCCCAGGAAGGTATCTATGAGCGCGGTGTAGGCGCGATGGGCGACGATGCGCTGCTCGAGCCTCTTGCGGCCCTTTGGCGAGATGCGGTACCACTTTCGGCGGCGGCCGGATTCGTCGTCGGCGGAGCCCTCGGCCTTGATCTCTTCCCAGGAGGAGGAGATGAGGCCCTGGGCCTCGAGGGACTTGAGCATGGGGTAGAGGACGCCGGGTGTGAGGCGGAGGGCACCGCTGCTTCGAGCGGCGGCGTCCTTGGTGAGCTGATAGCCGTAGCTGGCCCCCTCGGCGAGGAGGGAAAGGACGACGAGCTGGGCGGAATCGGACTTGTCGAAGAGTGCCATCCGGGTTCTCCGCGGCCAATATATCGTGCAACGATATATGTGTCAAGTCGGGGGGGCGGGCGGGGTGCGGCTGGCGGGGGAGCGAGAGGAGCGAGCTTGGGGGGCGAATGGCGTGGCTTGGGGGGCGTCGGGCGGGCGGGGTCGCCTGCCAAAGCGGCAGGCCGGGGTCGGTCCGGGGGTGAAGGAGGGGCCCGGGAGGAAGCGTGGGCCGCGGGGAGGTGGCCCTCGGCGACGGGGGCGGTTGGCACCAGCATTGCAAAGAGAGGGAGGTCACCGCAAGAAGAAGGATCAACCAATGGGTAACAAGATCATCGGAATCGACCTGGGCACGACCAACTCCTGCGTCGCCGTCATGGAGGGCGGGTCGCCGAAGGTGCTGATCAACAGTTCGGGGAATCGGATCACGCCGTCGGTGGTGGGGTTCACGGACAAGGGGGAGCGGCTGGTGGGGCAGCCGGCGAAGCACCAGCAGGTGACAAACCCGAGGAACACGATCTTCTCGATCAAGCGGTTCATGGGGCGTCGTCGTGCAGAGGTGAGTTCTCTGGCCGACAGCGCGTACGGGCACAGCGGGAACGAGGAGAGCAAGGTTCCGTACCACCTGACGGGCGGGCCAGACGAGTTTGTGAAGGTGCAGGTGAACCAGGGCGAGTTCACTCCCCAGCAGGTGTCGGCGTTCATTCTTCAGGACCTGAAGAAGACGGCGGAGGACTATTTGGGCGAGAAAGTGGAGCGGGCGGTGATCACGGTGCCGGCGTACTTCAACGACGCGCAGCGGCAGGCGACCAAGGACGCGGGTGAGATCGCGGGCCTGAAGGTGGAGCGCATCATCAACGAGCCGACGGCGGCGGCGCTGGCCTATGGCCTGGACAAGAAGAAGAATCAGAAGATCGCGGTCTTTGATCTGGGAGGCGGCACGTTTGACGTGAGCATCCTGGATATCGGCGACGGCGTGTTCGAGGTCCTCTCGACCAATGGCGACACGCACCTGGGCGGCGATGACTGGGACCAGCGCGTCATCGACTTCCTGGCGGAGGAGTTCCGGAAGAAGGAGGGCATCGACGTCCGCAAGGACCCGATGGCGCTCCAGCGGCTGAAGGAGGCGGCGGAGAAGGCCAAGATCGAGCTGTCGACGATGAACGAGTCGACGGTGAACCTGCCCTTCATCACGGCGGACGCCAACGGGCCCAAGCACCTGCAGGTGGCCCTGACCCGCGCGAAGTTTGAGAGCCTGTGCGCGGACCTGTTCGAGCGGCTGAAGGCCCCCTGCCTCTCGGCGCTGAAGGACGCGAAGCTCGACGCGAGCAAGCTGGACGAGGTGGTGCTGGTCGGCGGCTCGACCCGCATGCCCAGGGCCCAGCAGATCGCCAAGGAGCTCTTCGGGCGGGAGCCCAACAAGAGTGTCAACCCCGACGAGGTGGTGGCGGTGGGTGCTGCCATCCAGGGCGGGGTGCTGGGAGGCGATGTCAAGGACATCCTGCTGCTGGACGTCACGCCGCTCTCGCTGGGCGTTGAGACCCTGGGCGGGGTGATGACGAGGCTTATCGAGCGCAATACGACGATTCCTTCGAGCAAGAAGGAGGTTTTCTCGACGGCGGCGGACAACCAGCCCAGCGTGCAGATCCATGTGCTGCAGGGCGAGCGGGAGTTTGCGAAGGACAACCGGACGCTCGGGCAGTTCGAGCTCGCGGGGATCGCGCCGGCGCCGCGGAGTGTGCCGCAGATCGAGGTCGAGTTCGCGATCGACGCCAACGGCATCCTGACGGTGACGGCGACGGACAAGGCAACTTCGAAGAAGGCGGACATCAAGATCAGCAACAGCGGGGGGCTGGCGAAGGACGAGATCGATCGCATGAAGCGGGACGCGGAGGCGCACGCGGCGGAGGACAAGGCCCGGCGCGAAGTGGTGGACCTCAAGAACAAGGCGGACGCCATGCTGCTGCAGGTGCGCAAGCACCTGGAGGAGCACGGCGGGAAGGTAACGCAGGAGGCCCGGGGCAAGATCGAGAGCGCGATCTCGAACCTGGACGCCAAGATCAAGGGCGACGACAAGGGCGCGATCGAGGCGGCGATGCGGGAACTCGAGGCCGCGTCGCAGGAACTCGGGAAGGCGGCGTATGAAGCGGCGGCGGCGCAGACGGGCGGCGCGGCGCCGGGCGGGGCCACCGGAGATTCGGCGAAGAAGGACGACGTGATCGACGCCGAGTTCAAGGTGAAGGACGAGAAGTAAGCCGCGGGCGAGCCAGCCGCGAGGATTGAAGAGGGGCGGGCCCGCGGGCTCGCCCCTTTGTCGTTTCGGGGTGCTGGGGTGTTGCGGTACCCTGCTGCTGATGGAACTGACGCCCCTGCGGTATTTCAAGGCGATCGCGACGCACGGGCACCTGACCCGGGCGGCGGAGTCCCTGGGCGTGACGCAGCCGGCGCTCTCGGCGATGCTGCGGAAGCTGGAGGCGGAGGTTGGGGCGGCGTTGTTTCACCGGGGCGGGCGTGGGGTGGCGCTGACGGACGCGGGGCGGGTGTTTCTGGCGCACGCGGAGGTGGCGCTCCGGGGCGCGGAGGACGCGGCGCGAGCGGTGCGGGAGTTGATGGGCCTGGAGCAGGGAACGATCCGCGTCGGGGGCGGGGCGACGGCGACTACCTATCTGCTGCCGCCGGTGATCTCGTCGATGAGGCGGGCGCATCCCGGGCTGCGGTACTTCGTGCGAGAGGCCGGGAGCGGCGCGGTGGCGGGGGCGGTGCGGGACGGGGAACTGGACCTGGGGATCGTGACGCTGCCTGTGCTGGCGTCGGGGGCGCAGGACCTGGTGCGGGTGCCGCTGGTGGAGGATGAGCTGCGGCTGATTGTGCCTCCGGGGCACGCGCTGGAGGGGGCGAAGGGTGGCTTCCGGTGGTCGGCGCTGCGTGGGGAGAGCCTGGTGGCGTTCGAGGCGGGATCGGCGGTGCGCGGGGTGATTGATCGCGCGGCGGCGGAGGCGGGCGTGGTGCTGGACGTGGTGATGGAGCTGCGCTCGATCGAGTCGATCACGGAGATGGTGCGGGCGGGGATCGGCGTGGGGTTTGTGAGCCGGTTTGCGGTGGGGCCCGCGGGCGGGCTGCACTGCCGGGAGCGTCGGCTGACGCGGTCTCTGGCGATCGTGAAGCGGCGCGACCGGGAGCTGAGCGTTGCGGCGGCGGGGTTCGAGCGTGAACTGCTCCGTGCGGCGCGGGGGATGCGTGGCTAGCGCATGAGGCGCCGGGCGCCGAGGATGACGCAGTCCCAGTCGAAGGCGGGGCCGGGGTCGACCTTGTTCTTCTGGATGTGGAAGTGGCCGAGCACGCCCGAATAGGCGTGGAGCTGGTCGGGCGGGAGCACGGTGCGGAGGAGCGCGCCGGATTCGTCGCGCGGATAGTCGCAGCGGACTTTGGGGAGGACCGTGCAGAGCGTGGCGACAAGGCGGGTGAGTGAGTGGTATTGCTCGGGGGTGAGGTCGTACTGGCGGAGTTGCGTGCCGTGAATCTCGCCGAGGATCATGTTGGAGCGAGCGGGCCTGGCGACGAATCCCGGGGTTCGGACGCCGCCGTCACCGAGGCGAGAGGGGATGGTGATCCGGAGGTCTGAAGCACCAACGGTGCCGGGCGGACCCTGGGCGGGTGCGCGAGAGTACCACTGGTCAAAGGGGTCTTTTTCGCCCGGGCGGTAGGCACCGATGTTGGCGATCTCGATGCCGACAGAACGGTCGTTGCTGGTGGTGGCGTGCCAGGCCCGTTCCTTGAGGTCGAGAGTCTGGTAGATGGTGCCGTCGATATCGAGCATGAAGTGGACGGAGAGGCCTCGTATGTCGTGGAGGACACGGAAGCATGTGCGGGAGGTGCCGCAGACGTCGTAGTGGATGACGAACTGGTCGACGTGCTGTCGGAGGAGGTCGAGGCTCCAGCCGCCGCCGCGGACCTGCTCGAGTTCATCGGGGGAGAAAGTGGTGTCGGCTGCGCGCTCAAAGCGGAGGTTGTAGCGGTTTGGGGAATCGATGCCGGCGCCGGATTTTTCCCAGGCGGAATCGGCGAACGGGACGAAGCGTTTCTCGACGCGGTAGGCGTCATAGCCGCCGGGGTCGGACCAGAGGACGACGGGCGCGCCGGTGTGGAAGAGCCTTCCCGCGACCATGATTTCATCGCCGCGGCGGGGGAGTTCGGCGCCGGGGCGGGTGCATGAGGCGGCCAGAAGGCAGAGCAGGAGCGGGAGGAGCCATCGCATGGGGTAGGCTAGGGACTGTCCTGCGCCTTGTGAGAGACGGTCGCGAGCCGGTGCGGAGATGGAGGCATGCAACGGCCCGCGGCCACCGCGCCGGAGAGCGGTGCCGCGAGAGGGCGTGGTCACGGGGTCCTGCCCACGAGATAGCACACCCAGTCTTCCGGGAGGTCGGTGGGGCGGATGGGCAGGGGTGCCTGTCCCGGTGCGAGGCCGACGTGGGGGTAGACCTCGATGGAGATGAAGCCGGCGCGGAGGAGCGCGCGTTCGAGGGTATCCAGGGGCCAGAGTCGCCACTCGTAGACGAAGGCGCGGTGGAGGTCGTGGGTGGCGCCGTCGGAGGTGGTGAGGTGGAACGAGATGGAGTTTCGCACGCGGTGGGTTGCGGGGTCGCCGGCCTCGTGGCGCCAGACGTAGCGGACGGTCTCGCGGGCGCGGGTGTGGTGCTCGCGCATGATCTCGAGAGGCTGGTAGGCTGCGGGGCCGCCGGTCATGTCGCAGACGAAGACGCCGCCGCCGAAGCCGTGGTTGCCCATGGCGAGTCTTCGGCGGGTGCGTTTGAGGTAGGCGGAGAGGAGGTCTTCGTCGTGGATTTCGGCGAGTGAGAAGTTGCCGACGTAGACCACGTCTGCGTCGTCGGTGGTTTCGACCTCGGCGCGGATGGAGTCGAGGGTGTGCAGTTCGATGCGTTCGAGGAGGCCCTCGCGCGCGGCGGCGGCGCGGGCGTGCGCGAGGGTGGGTGGGTCGAGGTCGGTGGCGACGGCGCGGGCGAGCTCACCCCGGGCGAGGCCCTCGGCAACCCAGCGACGAGAGACGGCGGCGGTGCCGCAGAAGTCTTCGCGGAGGACCAGAGGCCGCCCGGCGTGGGCGGCTCGGAGCATGGCGACGGCGGAGCGTGGGGTCTGGACACAGAGTTCATAGAGGTCGAGGGGGTGCATGGGCGATGTTGACGCATGAGGGCGACAGGAGAACTACCACCCGGGGGAGAACACGCTGGTTGCCAACCAGGCCCCGAGGGCGACAAAGGCGAAGCCGATGACGGCGTTGAAGGTGAGCGAGGCGACGATGAAGAGGCTGCGCCCGCCATCCGTCATCTCGCCGTTTCGGTCGCGGAGCAGGCCGACGGCAAAGGGGGCGATGAGAGCGGCGAGCACTCCGGCGTAGAACATCAGGACGAGCAGCGACGGGGGTTCGGTGGAGTCGAGCGCGAGGAGGAGGAAGCAAGCGGCTGCGCAGGCGACCATCGGTGCGGCGGCCCAGGCGAAGGCCTTGGCGTAGCCGGGCCAATGAATGAAGGTGGAGGCCACGAAGGGTGCGGCGCGCACGCCACACTCGGGGCACGAGACCATGCCCTCGGCCTGTGGCAGTCCGGTCAGTTCGTACATGCAGTTAAAGCAGAGGAGGGTGGGCCGAGCGGGCGGGGCGACGTCGTCTGTAGGGGTGATTGGTTGAAGCGGCGCATCGGGCACGCGAGGCTCCTGTGGAGTTGGCGGCAGAACGGGCAGAACGGGCAGAACGATCGGAGTACGCGGTGGGCGGGTGCGGGGTTCGGCGTGAGGGGCTCGCCGGGGGCGAGGAGGGGTGGTTGCGGAGGTCGGAGCGCGGCTCTGCAGAGCCGCGCCACCAGGAAGCCGAGCCGCCGGGGGGCGATGCCATGAACTGCGGAAGCGTGAGTTGCTCTCGATCAGAGGGTGATCAGAATCTGGAACACGAGTCGATTCACGACGAAGAGCACGGCACTCAGAAACCAACTGCCGAGAAGGAACAACGCCCAGCCCCTGCCCTGGGTTCGGGCGCGGCGGCGGAAATCCACGACGAAGGCGGGCGCGATGATGGCCGTGAGCAGGGCGCCGAACTGGAGGATGAGGCCGGCGGGGACAAAGCGGAGATACTCGCAGGCCATGCCCCCGAGCAAGAGCCCGGTGCCCGGCCCGGTGGACCAGAGGAGGTCGGCGAGGGTCCATCGCCACAGGCGTTGGGGGGGAAGGGAGGGCGGCGCGCACGTGCCGCACTCGGGGCAGGAGACGCTGCCGCCCAAGGTGGGGAGGCTGGAGACGTCATAGTCGCAGGAGGGACAGCGACAGCCGGTCCCCGCTGGGCCTGACGTGGCGGGTGGTGGCGGGCGGTTCCTGTCGGTGGGATGTGACACGGGGGTGTGCACGGGGGCCGGGCCATGTGGGTGAGTGGGATGGTACGTGGGCGCTGGATTGGAGGTCGTGGTATTGTGGAGGCATGCTGAGCACACTTCTGGCCGTGGTTTCGCTTGGGCAGGCACCGGAGTTCCGGCCGCCGGCGGTGCCGCTGGTGGTGGGGAATCCGTATTTTTCGGCGTGGTCACGGGGCGATCGGCTGACGGACGACTGGCCCCGGCACTGGACGGGCGGGGTGAACGGGATGGTGGGGATGGTGCGGGTGGACGGGAAGGCGATGCGGTGGTGCGGGCCGTTCCCGCAGGAGGTGCCGGCGATGGCGCAGACGGCGGTGCGGGTGAGCGCCACGTCGTCGGAGTATGACTTTGAGAGCGGGGGCGTGCGGATGACGGTTACGTTTCTCTCGCCGACACTGGCGGAGGACCCGGACCTGGCGTCGCGGGCGGTGACGTTCATCACGGCGGAGGTGCGGTCGATCGATGGGGCGGTGCACGAGGCGAGTGTGTACCTGGACCTGACCGGGGAGTGGTGCACACACGAGGCATCGCAGCAGGTGGTGTGGTCTCGTGCGCGGGTGGGGGAGATGGACGTGCTGCGGATGGGGACGAGCGCGCAGCCTGTGCTGGAGCGGGCGGGGGACCACACGCGGATCGACTGGGGCTACGTCAACCTCGCCGCGGCGCGCGGGCCGGCGACGACGACCTGCACCAGCGGACACAACAGCTCTCGCGGCGCGTTCGCGAAGACGGGAGAACTGCCCGAGGCGGATGACCTGAGGATGCCGCGGGCCGCACACGACGACTGGCCGGTGCTGGCGACCGTGATCGATCTGGGGGCGGTGGCGGAGGGGCCGTCGCGGGCGGAGTTTGTGGTGGCGCTGGACGAGGGGTACTGCGCGGAGTACTTCGGGCGGAAGCTGCGGCCCTATTGGGCGCGGTCGGGGAAGGACTTTGGCGCGATGCTTGGTGAGACCTGGGCGGGGCGGGAGGAGATCCGTGCGCGCTGCGTCGCAACGGACGCGGCGCTGAAGTCCAGGCTGGCGGGCAGGGTGCCGGCGGAGTTTGCGAGGACGTGCGAGCTGGTGTATCGCCAGGTGATGGCGGCGCACTGCATCGCGGCGGACTTTGACGGCACGATGCTGATGTTCAGCAAGGAGAACACCAGCAACGGGTGCATGGGGACTGTGGACGTGCTGTTCCCGTCGGCGCCGTTCTTTCTGGCGCTGAACCCGGAGCTGCTGGAGGCGAACCTGAGGCCGGTGTTCGCGTACGCGGCGAGCCCGAGGTGGAAGTTTGACTTTGCGCCGCACGACCTTGGGACGTATCCGAAGGCCAACGGGCAGGTCTATGGGGGCGGGGAGCGGACGACGGACAACCAGATGCCTGTGGAAGAGTGCGGGAACATGCTGATCCTGACTGCGGCGCTGGCGAAGTCGCGGCCCGGGTGGCAGGTGCCCCGGGAGTGGTGGGGGAGCATCGAGAAGTGGTCGGCGTATCTGGAGCAGCACGGGGTGGACCCGGAGAACCAGTTGTGCACCGATGACTTCGCGGGGCACCTGGCGCGGAACGCGAATCTGGCGGTGAAGGCGTGCGTGGGGGTCGCGGGGGCTGCGCGGCTGCGGGCAAACACCGGGGGGACGGTGGGGCAGGTCATGGCGGGGCCCATGATGGCGAAGCGCTGGCACGAGCTGGCGGATGCGGGGGATCACACGGTGCTTGCGTATGAGAAGCCCGAGACGTGGTCGCTGAAGTACAACATGTTCTGGGATGCGTACCTGGGGACGAATCTGTTTCCGGCACAGACGAGGGCGCGGGAGGTGGCGTGGTACTTGAAGAAGAACCAGAAGTACGGCGTGCCGATGGACAGCCGCGTGAACTACACGAAGCCGGAGTGGGTGGTGTGGTCGGCGTGCCTGGCGGAAAGGCGAGAGGACTTTGACGCGCTGGTATCGCCGATCGGCGCGATGGCGAGCGGCACGCCGGACCGAGTGCCGGTGACGGACTGGTACACGGTGGGGGACGGGAAGACGCGCGGGATGTATGCGCGGAGCGTGGTGGGTGGCTTGTACGCGCCGCTGCTGCCTCTGGAGCCGGCAGGGAAGTGAGCCGGCGCGGCGTTGAAAGCGGGCGAGGTGCGCGGGTGATCAGACGAGCATCATTCGGCGGACGCTCTCGGGGCTTTCTGGGTTGCGGGTTCGAGCGCTGAGGAGCGCGGTCTGGCAGAGGACCAGGACGGGGGCGAGGGGGATGGGCCCGGGGTCCGGGGCGGCGTCGGAGAGGAGCCTGGCGAGGCCTTCGGCTGTGAGCCTGGCGCCGGTCTGCGCAAGGTCGGTGGCGCCGCGGGTGCGATGGGAGAGGCGCTGCTCGTCGCGGCGGGCACCCTCTGGGCCGACCCACTCGAAGCCGTCGTCGTAGAGACGGAGGCGGCCCGCGCCGGAGACAAGGGTGATGACGCTGCTCCAGCGGCCCGCGCCGTTGGAGGCCGCGATGACGGCGGCGCGGCCGTCACTGGTGCGCATGGTGGCGGAGAGGTCGCCGTGGAGGTCGGAGAAGGTGTCTGGCGGGGTGGTGAGGACGGTCTCACCCGCGGCGGCGCCGACGTAGGAGGCGTTGATGCTCTCGGGCTCGCCCAGGACACGGAGGACCAGGTCCATGGCGCCTAGGAGGCGCGCGGCGAGAGAGCCGTCGCTCGGGCCGCACCAGGCCTCGATGTGCACGAGGCGTGGGGTGCCGAAGGCTGCGCGGATTTCCTCGCTGTCGACCCAGACGCGGGAGGTGGATGGGATTCCGACGTAGCGGAGGAACTGAGCGGCTTCGATGCCGGCGGGGGCCTGGTCGGTGCTGGCCCAGCCGCCGGGGCCGAGGTTGAGTACGGAATGGGGGACGGGCTCACTGCAGGCGATGCGGACACCACGGGCTGCTGCTGCGGCAATGGCGCGGGCGTCGGCCTGGTCGGGGGTGGTGCCCAGGCCGTGGGCGCTGGCAAGCCAGACAAGGGGCGCGTCTGTGGTGGAGAGGAAGGCGCGGAGGTCGTCGAAGGGTTGGGCGTTGAGGGTGGCGGCAACGGTGGCGGACTGGCCCTTGGCCGGGGAGCCGGCGAAGGCGGGGGTGATGTCCGCCGCGAGCAGCGCGGTGCGGACAAACTCGAGCTGGTGGGGCAGGAGCCAGACGGCGGCGCTGTGGACGGGCGGGGGCATGAACTGCATGGTATCGGTGGGCGTAGGATGCTGCTCAGTGCGGCGAGGCGGCCGCGTATCGGCGCTCGCTGATCCGAGGAAAGTCCGAGCACGGCAGGACACGGTGGTGGGTAACGCCCACCCGCCCGGAGGCCACGGGCGAGGGAAAGTGCCACAGAGAACAGACCGCCGATGGCCCGCAAGGGAACAGGCAAGGGTGAAACGGTGGGGTAAGAGCCCACCGCCCCGACGGCGACGTCGGGGGCACGGCAAACCCCACCGCGTGCAAGGTCAAGCAGCCCCCGGAGTGGCGTGCCACTCCCGATCGGTCCGGTCGTCGCGGGGCGGGTAGACCGCTGGAGCCCCGGGGCAACCCTGGGCGTAGAGAAATGGCCGTCACGCACGGCAGGTCCGCGGAAGCGGATACCACCGGCGCGACAGAACTCGGCTTACCAGCCGCACGGGCCTCGTACGGGCCTCCGAGAGATCGGGGGCCCGCGACGTTTTTGGTCAGTCGGGCTGGAGGGGGTCGGGGAAGAGAGAGGCCGGGGCTGCGCGGCTGGGGAGGCCGAGGTACTCGCTGCCCGCGCTGGTGAGCGCGCGGCCCCGCTTGGTGCGGGCGAGGAAGCCGATCTGGAGGACGTAGGGCTCGACGACGTCTTCGAGGGTGCCGGCGTCCTCGTTGAGGGTTGCGGCGATGGCTTCGAGCCCCACGGGCCCGCCCTGGTAGGTCGTGCCGATACAGCGGAGGTAGGCGCGGTCCAAGTCGTCCAGGCCCATGGCGTCCACGCCCTCGAGGTGGAGCGCGGCGTCGACGACGTCCTGCGTGACGCGACCCTTGGCCTTTACCTGCGCGAAGTCGCGCACGCGGCGGAGGAGGCGGTTGGCGATCCGGGGCGTGCCCCGGCTTCGGGCGGCGATGCAGGAGAGGGCTGCGTTATCCGCTCCGGAAATGCCCAGCAGGGTGCAACTGCGGGCGAGGATCGAGAGCAGTTCGCTCTCGGAGTAGAAGGTGAGGTGGTGGGCGATGCCAAAGCGAGAGCGCAGGGGCGAGGTGAGGAGCCCGGCGCGGGTGGTGGCGCCGATGAGAGTGAAGGGCTTGCAGCGGACCTGGACGGTGCGTGCCGAGAGGCCCTTGTCGAGCATGACGTCGATCCGGAAGTCCTCCATCGCGGGGTAGATGAACTCCTCGACGCTGGCGGGGAGCCGGTGGATTTCATCGATGAAGAGGATGTCGGTGTGTCCGAGGCGTGTGAGGGAGGCGACGAGGTCCGTGCCTCGCTGGAGGGCGGGGCCTGAGGTCACGATGACCTTGGAGCCCATCTCGCCCGCGAGGACGTGGGCGAGAGTGGTTTTGCCCAGGCCGGGCGGGCCGTGCAGGAGCAGGTGCTCGAGGGGTTCTCCGCGGCCCTTGGCGGCCTGGATGGCGATGCGGAGGCGCTGGATCAGTACGGGCTGGCCGACGTACTGCGAGAGTTCCGTCGGGCGCAGGGCCCAGTTGAGTTGCTCGTCCTCGCCCCGGGGCTGGCTCGTGAGGAGTCGATCCGTCGCCATCCGTGAACCTTTCTGTCATTAGCCGGGCGAATGCTTGGGTCGGGGGCGGATGGGGAGTCAGTCCATGGGGAGGCCCTTGGACCTCCAGAGTGAGACGAGGCGGTCGAGGTCGATGGGCTCCCAGAGCGTGCCGTCGGCGAGTTCGGTCCTGACGAGTTTTCCCTTGTCGTTGTACACAGAGACCTGGGCGGGCTTGTCTTCGGTGAGGCGCGTGGTCAGACGCCAGGCGCCGAGCATTTCGGAGGGCTGCTCGAGGAGGTCGCGGCGGAGTTTGATGGTCTCGGCGCTGGACTGGTAGGTGTAGAAGCCCAGGTCCGCCTGCACGCGGGCTCGGACGAGGATCTCGGGGAGCAGGAGCGATTCGAAGCGGCTGACGTAGCCATCGCCCTGGAAGACGGGGCGGACGTCGCGGCCCGGGGTGCCGGGAGCGGCGATGCTGACGAACATGCTGCGTCCGGTGCGGCCGCCGGTCTCGGTGAAGACCTTTGGCTGGCTCTTGCCGCTGGGCGTGCCGGCACGAACGGCGTTCTGCACGGTCCAGGCTTCGTCGGCGCGGTCGAAGGACATGAAGTAGACGCTTCGAGAGTCGACCACGCGCCCGCCGATGAGTTTGCCTTCGACGACGCGGGCACCGTCGAGGTATCTGGCGTCGAGTTGCGCGATGAAGCCCGGGTCGCGCGAGCCGGCACCGCCCGCGGCACCGAGCGCGGCGCGCGTCCCGATGGAAAACCGAAGGCGTCGGTAGCCAAGTTCGGTCGCGTCGGAGTCGGCGCCAGTGGCGGCGGGGCGATAGAACCGCTCCCAGCGCTCGGGAAACTGCTCGACGAGCTCGCGAAGTTCGGCCTCGCCTACGCGCTCGAAGACCTTCAGGCCCGCGGTGACGGCGGCCGCGCGGTCGGCGCCGATGCGGCTTGGGTCCTCGAACCTGGCGGTGCCGACAAAGGTCTCGTAGATGGCGCGGGACCGCGCGAAGGCGGCCTCGGGCGAGATGAGTTCAAAGGTCACGAACTGCGAGGGCGTGGTCTTGAATACGGTGAAGCCACGGACGATGGAGCCGCCCCGCTCGCCCGGAACTTTGATGTAGACGCGTTCGGCGGGCAAGCCGTTGATGAGAATGGTCCGGCGGGGCTCGATGATCTCGCCGTTGTACCCCACGAGCGAGGGCTTGCCCCCGGCGGGGTCCTTCGCCCAGGCTTCGCCGGACTCGCGGAGCACCTGCGTGGCGATCTCGTCGACGGCGTCGGCGGTGGTTGTGTCCGGGTTGGAGGTCTTGGGGGTCTGGATGTTGACGATCCAGGAGGGTTCGCGGGGCTGGATCTGGACGCCGGACTTGCTGCCGACGGTGGTCGACTGCGCGGAGACGTCCGTTGGCAGCATGAGGGTGAGCCCGACGGTGTCGAGGCGGAAGAGGTCGTCGGAGAACTCAACGACGGTGCCGGGGCGGGGCCCGGGCGGCTGGCTCTGGGCCAGGCAAGGGGACCCGACGGCGAGCACGAGGAATGCGAGAGCGTGGCGGGCACGCCAGGGGTGGAAGCGGCGAGCGGTGGGGGCGGTTGGGGTCATCCGTGAGCTCCCGGGCTGCTGGGTACGAACTACTTTTCTACACGATCGAGCATAGGGCATCGGCCGGGTTGGGTCCGGGGCTTGATCGGGTGGGCCGCATGGGGAGGGCGCAGGCTCTTCCCTGGGTGGACCAGGGTGAGAAGCGCCGCGCGGCGGGGCGCGGGTCGGATTGGTACCGGCGGCTGTTTGACATCCGCAAGGGAGTGGCTAATGTTCCCTCCCTGCTCCGGAAGGACCGGGGCGTTGTCCATGGCGCACGGCGCGCCAGACGCCCTTGGGACTGTGGCCGGAGAGGGATCGCGACAGGTACTACCCCGATGCAGGGCGGCAAGATTCGAATTCGGATGGAGGCGTACGACCACCTGGCGCTGGATGCCTCCGCCAAGGAGATCGTGGACCACGCGAAGCGAACGAACGCGAAGGTTGCCGGGCCGATCCCGCTGCCGACGCGTGTTGAGCGCTACACCGTGCTGCGTTCGCCGTTCATTGACAAGAAGAGCCGGGAGCAGTTCGAGATCCGCACGCACAAGCGGATCATCGACATCCTGGAGCCCAACGCGCGGACGGTGGAGGCGCTCAACCGCCTGGTCGTCCCCGCGGGCGTGTTCGTGAAGATCAAGGCCTGAGCGGGCCAAGAATGACGGCCCCGACGGGCCAGACGGACGATCAGGGCCCGCACGACGCGGCGCACCGGATTCCGAAGAGGTATGGAACGATGAGCTTCTCACTGCTTGGCAAGAAACTCGGCATGACTCGGGTGTACACGGACAAGGGTGTGTCCGTGCCCGTGACCGCCATCCAGCTCGGGCCGTGCGTCGTGACGCAGGTGCGCACCGAGGAGAAGGACGGCTACAACGGCGTGCAGATCGGCTTCGAGGAGATTGATCCTCGCAACTCGACCATGCCCCTCATCAAGCACGACTTCATCGCTGGTGCCGCCCCGCAGCGGCACCACCGCGAGTTCCGCTGCGACGCGAAGGACCTGGGGGGCTACAAGCCCGGGGACACGCTGGGCGTTGACAAGCTGAGCGGCACCATGTACGTGGACGTGATCGGCACGAGCAAGGGCAAGGGCTTCGCGGGCACGATGAAGCGGCACCACTTCAAGGGCCTCTTCGCCACCCACGGCACCGAGCGCAAGCACCGGTCGCCGGGCTCCATCGGCTCGCTGTGCTCGAACCGCGGTTTCGGCGGCGGACTGAAGAAGGGCAAGCGCATGGCCGGCCACATGGGCGACGAGCGCGTCACCATGCGGTCCTTGGACGTGGTGCGCATCGACGCCGAAAAGGGCATCCTGCTCGTCAAGGGCAGCGTCCCCGGCAGCAACAACTCGCTGGTGGAGGTCCGGCCGGCGGTTCGACTGTACAAGAGCAAGGCGGGCAAGGTGGCCGCCGCTGGGAAGTGAGTAATCGGCCTGTCGCGAGTGTGCGGCAGGCCGTTGTGTTTGGAAGGTCGGTTCGAAGGAGTTGGTTGAACTGATGGATTGAATGACTCCTCGTCGGCGGCGTAAGCAAGACGCCACCGGCGAGTCCGGAAGGTCCGAGACAATCGGAAACCACCGGACGGCGACAAACAACCCGCGGCGAGCACAAGCGCCGCGTGGATTGGACGGCCGAGTCGAGTCCGATCCGCCCCCGCACCGGAAGGTGCGAGACCGCCCCGGGCAGTGTGCCCGGTCAGCGGCGAGAGGAGGCGAGACGGATAGGCACGAGTCGCGGGACGAGGGCGAGAGCCCCGATGCCCGCCAGGCGTCAGGACGAGGTGAAGACGATGCAAGTCCCCGTCTATAACATGCAGGGCGCACAGGTCGCCACACTGAACGTTGACGAGAAGTCCCTCGGCGGAGAGGTCAACGCGCCGCTCTTGAAGCAGGCGTTCGTGATGTACCACGCCAACCTCAGGCAGGGGTCTTCCAAGACCAAGAACCGCCACGAGGTCGAGGGCTCCACCAAGAAGATCTACAAGCAGAAGGGCACCGGCAACGCCCGCCACGGCGACCGCAAGGTGAACATCTTCAAGGGCGGTGGTCACGGCCACAGCAAGAAGCGGACGCGCGAGGACTTCCGTCTGACCATGCCCAAGAAGATGCGTCGCGCCGCGAACCGGAACGCGCTTCTGGCCAAGCTGGTGGACAGCGAGGTCCGCGTGATCGATTCCATCGCGTTCAATGAGCCCAGGACCAAGGCGTTTGAGGCGTTTCTGTCCGCGGTGAAGGTGGACGGCCCGGCGGTGGTCGCGCTCCCGACGGACGAGAGCAGCGCCCGCAACGCGAGGCTCTCGGGCCGGAACGTGGACCGCGTCCGCATGATCGCGGTGGACCAGTTGAACGTCTACGAGATGCTGACGAAGCGCTTCGTGGTGATCGGGAAGAAGGAGCTGGAGGCCTGGCTCTCGGGCCCCTCCAGCCAGACCACGAAGGAAGCGAAGATCAACCCGATGGGCCGCAAGGCCACGGAGGCGAACTAAATGCCCGCGCACATCGATGCCACCCAGATCATCAAGCGCCCGCTGCTCTCTGAGAAGAGCACGTACGCGATGAACGAGCGCAACCACTACTCGTTCATCGTGGACGTTCGTGCGACGAAGACCGAGATCAAGTCCGCGGTCGAGTCGATCTTCAAGGTGAAGGTCGTGGGCATCAACACCCAGGTGCAGAAGCACAAGGCCCGCCGCGTGAAGTACGGCGTGTCGCGTCCGTCCCCCACCAAGAAGGCCATCGTCCGTCTCGCCGAGGGCGAAAAGATCGAGCTGTTCTGAGCCCGGCTGAAGGAAGCACGCCATGCCTATCCGCGTATACAAGAGGACTTCGGCCGGACGCCGCAACGCGTCGGTGAACGCCCACGCCGAGGTCACCAAGAAGTTTCCCGAGAAGAGCCTGCTGCGGCCCCTGCCAAAGACGGGCGGTCGCAACCACCACGGCAAGATCACGGCCCGCGGGATCGGCGGTGGGGTGAAGCGGATGTACCGTCTGGTGGACTTCAAGCGCAAGGATCGCGACGGGATCGCCGGCACGATCGTGGCCGTCGAATACGATCCCAACCGGTCGTGCCACATTGCGCTCGTGGAGTACGCGGACGGGCAGAAGCGGTACATCATCGCCCCGGCGGGCGTCCAGGTGGGCCAGAGCATCGCGACGTCGAGCACCGGCCCGGTCGAGCCGACGCCGGGCAACTGCATGCCCCTGCGGTATATTCCGACGGGCCTGGACGTGCACGCGGTGGAGCTGCTCCGCGGCGCGGGCGCGCGGATCTGCCGCTCGGCGGGCACCTATTGCCGGCTGAGCAACAAGGAAGGGGACTACGCGACGCTGGTGCTTCCGAGCGGCGAGGTTCGGATGGTGCCGATCGACTGCCGCGCGACGGTGGGGCAGGTCGGCAATCCGGATCACCGTCTGCGTCAGCTCGGCAAGGCGGGGCTGAGCCGTCTGCTGGGTATCCGTCCGAAGACCCGCGGCGTCGCGAAGAGCCACCATGCCCACCCACTGGGCGGCGGCTCAGGCCGGAGCAAGGGCAATCGTCCGCCGTGCGGCCCGACGGGCGTGCACGCGAAGGGCGGGAACACCCGCAATCCCCGCAAGCACAGCAGCAAGCTGATCCTGCGTCGCCGCGTCAGCAAGCGTTTCGGGCAGAAGGCGCTGTAATCACCAGGCAGGAAGGAACACATGGGTCGCAGCCTGAAGAAAGGTCCGTTCGTCGTCGAGAGCCTCTACCGGAAGGTGGAGAAGCTCAACAACTCCCGCCGCAAGGAGGCCATCAAGACCTGGGCGCGGCGATGCACGATCGTGCCGGAGTTCGTGGGGCATACGTTCAAGGTCCACAACGGCCGGCAGTTCCTCGACGTGTTCGTGACCGAGGACATGGTGGGTCACAAGCTCGGCGAGTTCAGTCTCTCCCGCACGTTCCGCGGGCACACGAACAAGAAGGAAGGCATCGAGGGCGGCGGCGGCGCTGCTGCGGCGCCGGCCAAGAAGTAAGCACCAGACGAGGAAGCACCCGTGAAGATCCGAGGCAACAAACTCGAGAAGGCGATGAAGAACGCGGGGGTGACCCCGCAGCAGCTCGCCGACCAGCTGGCGCAGCCGGGCCTGGACGCGAAGGACGCGCTGCGTTCTTTGAACAACTGGCTGGCGGACCGTGACCACCCGCGCTGCAAGGCGAAGATGGTGCGTCAGATGGCGGAGGCCCTGCGGACGACCCCGAAGGACCTGGTCGCGTTCACCAGCGAGGTCCGGCACCACCGGGGGAGCCCGCGGAAGGCGCGGCTGGTGACGGACATGATCCGCGGGAAGAACGTGGACCAGGCGCTGAACATGCTGACCTTCACGACCAAGCGCGCCGCGGTGAACGTGAAGAAGTGCCTGAACGCGGCGATCGCGGACGCGGAGCAGAGCGAGTGCGACATCACACGCCTGTTCGTGGCCGAGAGCCGCGTCGACAACGCCTCGGTCATCAAGCGATTCCAGCCCAAGGACCGCGGCCGGGCGCACCCGATTCTCAAGCCCCTTTCCCACATCACCATCAGTGTCGAGGAGCGCGCCGCGAAGGCCTGACCACCCATGGGACAGAAGACGCATCCATTCGGTCTGCGGCTCGGGATCACGGAGGCTCACAAGAGCCGCTGGTACGCGCCCAAGGCTCTCTACGGGGAGTTGCTCGTCGAGGACGAGAAGATCCGCAAGTGGCTGGACAAGCGGTTGAACCGCCGGCCACCAAACGCGGCGGTCTCGGACGTGCACATCGAACGCACGCGTGAGGAGCTCAAGATCATCATCAAGACCGCGAGGCCGGGCCTGGTGATCGGGCCCAAGGGTGCCGAGGTCGAGCGGATGACCGAGGAACTGCAGTACATGACCGGGCGGAAGGTCGCGATCTCGATCATCGAGATCAAGAACGCGGACATGGACGCGAAGCTGGTGGGTGAGTCGGTCGCCGAGCAGCTGTCCAAGCGGGGCTCCTTCCGGCGTGTGGTGAAAATGAAGGCCGAGGCCGCGATGAACGCGGGAGCCAAGGGCATCAAGATCCGCATCAGTGGGCGGCTGGGCGGTGCGGAGTTGTCGCGAGTGCTGGAGGTGAAGCTGGGATCGCTCCCGCTCTCGACGCTCCAGGCGCACATCGACTACGGAACGGCGGAGGCGTTTACGACCTACGGCGTGATCGGCGTCAAGGTGTGGATCTACAAGGGCGAGTACACGACCGAGCGTACCGAGGAAGAGTCCAACGCGGCGGGCGGGCGTGCACGTGCCCGCGGGCGTCGCTGAGTGTTTCCGGATGTTGCGCGGGGCCAGGGCCCGCAGGAGTGTGATCGATGGCGCTGATGCCAAAGCGAGTGAAGTTCCGCAAGGAGATGCGGCGGGTCCGTCCGCGCAAGGCGACGAAGGGCAACTACGTCGCGTACGGCGACTATGGCCTGCAGGCGCTCGAGGGCTGCTGGCTGCCCGGGAACGTGATCGAGGCGGGGCGCATCTCGTGCCAGCACTACCTGAAGCGAGAGGGCAAGCTCTTCATCCGCATCTTCCCGGACAAGCCCATTTCCAAGAAGCCCCTGGAAACGCGAATGGGAACGGGCAAGGCCGAGGTTGAGTACTGGGCGGCCCGCGTGAAGCCCGGCACGATGCTGTTTGAGATCGCGGGCGTGCCGGAGGCGACGGCAAAGCTGGCGCTGCTGCGCGTCGCCATGAAGATGCCCGTTCGCTGCCGGTTCATCGGGCGCCGGGTCAGGGTCTGAGTTCTGCAAGGAGCGTCGAAGATGAACGCGAAGGAAGTACACAAGATGGGCGACCCGGAGCTCGCCCTTGAACTGAAGAAGCTGCGGACGGACCTGTTCGACCTCCGGTCGCAGGCGGTCACGCAGAAGGTCGAGGACACCAGCAAGTTCGGGAAGATCCGCAAGGACATCGCCCGGCTGCTGACCGAGCGGACCCGGCGCACCCGGGCCAAGGCCTGATCCCAGAGCGAGCAAGCACACATGCCCACCAAGAACACCAGCAAGACACCCGCTTCGCCCGCCGCTGACGCCGTCAAGGGCACGCGGACCGGCGTTGTGGAATCGGACAAGCGGAGCAAGACGCGTCGGGTCGTCGTGAGTTACTCGACGATGCACCCGAAATACGGGAAGTATGTGCGTCGCCGGACGATCCTCCACGTGCACGACGAGGGCAATCAGGCCAGGACGGGGGATGTCGTGGAGGTGGCACCGTGCCGCCCGATGAGCAAGACAAAGTTCTGGACGCTCGTGCGGATCGTCGAGAAGCGCGCCGCGACCGCCGCGGCGGTGGCGAGCGTGAAGGAAATCCAGTAATCCGGGGCCGTCGGCCCGAGGTGCCAAGCCATGCTGCAACAAGAAACACGCTGTGAAGTCGCGGACAACTCGGGGGCGAAGATCGCCTACGTCATCCGCGTGTACGGCGGGTCGACCGCGAGCGGGAAGTTCACCCGCCGGATCGCGAACGTGGGCGACCGCGTGTTCGTGTCCATCAAGAAGGCTCTGCCCGGGGCCGACGTCAAGCCGGGGGACAAGCACAAGGCGGTGGTGATCCGCACCACCAAGGCGACGAGGCGTGCGGACGGCTCGTACGTGAAGTTCGACAGCAACGCCGTCGTTCTGATCCAGGACGACGGGAACCCCAAGGGCACGCGCATCTTCGGGCCTGTCGCCCGCGAGCTGCGCGAGAAGAACTACATGAAGATCGTGTCCCTGGCCTCCGAGGTCGTCTGAAGTCCGCTCAGAGGAGTCTGCAATGCCCGCGCATGTTCGAAAAGGTGACACAGTGATGGTCAGGTCCGGCGACCTGAAGGGTCAGGTCGGCGAGGTCATGAAGGTCATGCCCGACAAGGGGCTTGTCTACCTGAAGGGCCTGAACCTCGTGACAAAGAACCTGAAGCCCTCACAGGCCAACCCGCAGGGCGGCGTGATCACGAAGGAAGCGCCGATCCGGATCAGCAAGGTGAACCCGGTCGTAGACGGGAAGCCGGTCCGCGTGGGCTTCCGGACGGAGAAGGACGGCAGCAAGGTCCGGGTCGCGCGGCGTGAGGGCAAGGAGCTGAAGGTCCTGTCCGTCGTTCGTGGCACCAAGGGCAAGAAGAAGTAATCCCCACCCCGGACGTCCGGGCAATCAGCGAGTTTGAACCATGTCGAAGGACCCCGAACAGAAGAAGCCCGAGCACGCCGCGAAGGCCGAGAAGGCCGGCAAGGCGCAGGGTGCGCGGAAGTCGCCCGCCAAGAAGCAGGCGGTAGACGATGGCGAGACGCCGTCGGGCCCCCGCGTGCCTCCGCGGCTGATGGTGGCGTACGACGAGAAGGTCCGCGCGGCGTTCGCGGAGAAGTTCGGCGAGAAGAACCGGCTGGCGCAGCCCCGGCTTCAGAAGATCGTCGTGAACATCAACATGGGCCGGCACCTGGAGGGCACGAAGATTCCGCCCGACAAGCGCCAGACGGTGATCGACACGATCACCACGATCACTGGCCAGAAGCCCGTGGTGGTGAAGGCCCGCAAGAGCGTGTCGAACTTCAAGCTTCGCGCCGGGTACGAGGCTTCGGCGATGGTGACGATGCGGCGCGACCGCATGTGGCACTTCCTCGATCGGCTGATCAACCTGACCGCCCCGCGTATCAAGGACTTCCGCGGGTTGCCCGACAAGGCGTTCGACCGCCAGGGCAACTACGCGATGGGCCTGACGGAGCAGGGTGTGTTCCCCGAGATCAACATGGCCGACGTGACGTTCACGCACGGCATGCACATCAACTTTGTCTTCTCCAACTCCAACCCCGAGAGAAGCAGGTTCGTCCTTGAGCAGCTCGGAATGCCCTTCCGCAAGCCCGACCAGAAGTAAGCCCGGAGCACGACGCCCATGACCACCAAAGCACAGATGGCCAAGAGCCGCCGGAAGCCAAAGTTCAGCACCCGCACCGTGCGGCGGTGCGAGCTGACCGGCCGCGCCCACGGTGTGTACCGCAAGTTCCGTATCTCCCGAATCATGCTCCGCAAGCTCGCGCTCGAAGGGAAGATCCCCGGCATGCGCAAGGCGAGCTGGTAGGCCTTCCCTCCGAACCACACGAGCAAACGCACGAGGAATCAATCATGGCGATCGGTGATCCAATCGCGGACATGCTGACTCGGATCCGCAACGCGGCCCGCAACAAGGCCAAGTCCGTCAACGTCATCAACACCAAGGTGTGCCGGGGCATCGCCTCCGTTCTGAAGGACGAGGGGTATATCGAATCCTTCGACCTGGTCGAGGACGGACGCCAGGGCCAGATCCGCATCCGCCTGCGCTACGGGCCGGGCGGGGAGGCGATCCTGCACTCCCTCACCAGGCAGAGCAAGCCCGGCCGGCGCGTGTACGCCTCGGTCGACGAGATCCCCCGTCCGCTGCAGGGGCTGGGCATCGTCATCGTTTCCACCAGCAGTGGCGTGGTCAGCGACCGCAAGGCCCGCCAGGACCGCATCGGCGGCGAACTGCTCTGCGTCATCGAGTAGCTGCAGCGGAAGCCCCGCGGAAGACGCGGGTGAGCCTCACGCTCAAGGAGTTTTCAGATGTCTCGTATCGGAAAGAAACCAGTCGATGTCCCCGCCGGCGTGAAGGTCGCGGTCAAGGATGGCTCGATCAAGGTCGAGGGTCCCAAGGGCGCGCTCTCCATGCAGCACAGGCCCGAGGTGGTCGTGACGACCGCCGAGGGAGGGAAGTCCGTGAGCGTTGCGCTCGCCAAGGGCTTCAGCGCCGACGACAAGCGCTGCAACGCCTATTGGGGAACGACCCGCGCGCTGCTCCGCAACATGATCGAGGGCGTGAGCAAGGGCTTCGAGCGTCAGTTGGAAGTGGTGGGTGTGGGCTGGACCGCCGCGCTCGCGGGAAAGACGCTCAAGGTCACCGTCGGCTTCGCGAACCCGATCGTCGTTGACATCCCCGCGGGGCTGACCGTGACCGTGGAAAAGCAGTTCATCAAGGTCGCCGGGGCGGACCGCCAGCTCGTGGGGCAGTTTGTCAGCGGCGTGCGGGCCAAACGCAAGCCTGAGCCCTACAACGGCAAGGGTATCAAGTACGTCGAAGAAACGATCAAGCGCAAGCAGGGCAAGCAGTTCGGCGCCTAAGCCCACGGAGATCGAGCCTCATGAACAAGAACTCAGCCAAAACCCTCAGGCGCTCGCGGCGGCGGATCGGCATCCGCAAGCGCGTCGTCGGAATGACCGACAAGCCCCGTCTTTCCGTCTTCAAGTCGCTCTCGCACACGTACGCGCAGGTCATCAACGATCTCAACGGAAAGACCCTCGCCGCCGCGTCCACGGTGGAGAAGTCGCTGAAGCTCGAGAAGACGGGCAATGCGGCGGCGGCGAAGGCCGTGGGCAAGGCGCTCGCGGAGCGCGCGAAGAAGGCCGGCGTCGAGGCCGTGGTGTTCGATCGTGGCGGATTCAAGTTCCACGGGCGCGTCAAGGCGCTCGCCGACGGTGCCCGCGAGGGCGGCCTGAAGTTCTAACGCAAAGAGACAGCAATGACTGAGATCATCGATCAGAGCGGCCACATCGAGTCCAACACCGTCGCGGTTCTGCGATCCAGCGCCACGGTCAAGGGCGGTCGGCGCTTCCAGTTCGGAGCGCTCGTGATCGTTGGGGACCGCAAGGGCCGCGTCGGCATGGGCTACGCAAAGAGCCCAGAGGTTCCTTCCGCGGTCGAGAAGGCCCAGAAGTACGCCAAGCGCGACATGCGTTCCATGCCCATCATGGGCGGGACCATCCCGCACGAGGTCGAGGGCACCTTCTCTTCAAGCAAGGTCAGGCTCATCCCCGCGGCACCCGGCACGGGCGTCGTCGCGGGCGGCACCGTCCGCGCCATCCTCGAGATCGCCGGTGTCACCGACTGCCTTACGAAGTGCTACGGGTCCACCAACAAGAAGAACGTCGTGAAGGCGGTCTTTGAAGGGCTCAGCAAGCTCCGGCCCGGCGCCACGGTCGGCACTCTCCGAGGCCAGAACCTGGGCGCCACGGTCATCGAGTCCAAGATCGAGCGCGGCAAGAAGTTCATGCCTGTCGCTTCCAAGGGACCCAAGGTCAAGGGGCCGGTCAACACCGTCGGCGATGACCGCAGGGGCCGAGGCGGTCGCGGTCGCCCGCGGCGCGATCGTGGCAGCGAGGGCGGTGGTGGTGGTGGTGGTGGCGACGCCCAGGCCGCGTCCGCTCCGAAGGCCTCATGACCGAGTTTCAAACGCACAACCGCGGCATTCGCCGCGACTGATCGGAGTTCCCAGCCATGATGATCCATGATGTCACCGCCCTTTCCGGTGGCCACCGCAAGCGCAAGCGTGTTGGTCGCGGTGAAGGCTCGGGCCACGGCAAGCAGTCCGGTCGCGGTCACAAGGGCGCGGGCAGCCGCTCGGGCTACGCATCGAAGCGTGGCCACGAGGGTGGCCAGATGCCCTACTTCCGCCGCCTCCCGAAGTTCGGCTTCACCAACGCCCCGTTCAAGACGCACTTCTGGGCGGTGAACCTGGTGGACATCGTGGCGCACCCGAACTTTGCCAAGGGTGGCGAGGTGAACGCGGCGGCGCTGATCGGCGCTGGCCTGATCCGCGACGACAGCCGCGACCTCAAGATTCTTGGGAGCCTGGGCAAGGACAAGGCGCTGAAGGTGAAGCTGAAGGTGGAAGCGAGCCGGGTGACCGGGCCCGCCCGCAAGCACATCGAGGATGCCGGCGGGACGGTGAACGAGACGGGCACGCGGCGCGACCGGGTCCGGGGGATCGACCGTAACAGCGACGATCCGAAGCCGACCAAGCTGACGAAGAAGCTCAGGCGTGGCGGAAAGAAGCCCGCCGCTCCGGCCTCGCAGGCATCCGAATGACGATCCTCCTACCATCCACCTGATCGACGTACCGCCCCCGGCCTGTGCGTGGGCGGTTTCTGTTCAAGCACAACTCTGCCCGGCGGCGTGCCGGGTCCGGATGAGGCACGATGTTTCAGACGTTTGCCAACGTCTTCAAGGTCCCGGAGCTCCGCTCGAAGGTGCTCTTTACCCTGGGCATGATCCTGGTCTTCCGGATCGGCCACTGGATTCCGATTCCCGGCGTCAACAGCGAGCAACTCGAGAAGTTCATGACCCAGGGGGCCGCGGACTCGTGGTTCGGCCGCCTGACCGACGCGGTGTCGCTGCTGTCGGGTGGTCAGCTCGCACACTCGACCATCTTCGGCCTGGGCATCATGCCCTACATCACGGCGGGCATCATCTTTCAGCTCCTGGGCACGGCGCTCCCGCAGATCAAGAAGCTGCAGGAGGAAGGGCCGACGGGTCGTCAGAAGATCATGGAGTACACCCGCTACGTGAGCGTGGTGCTGTGCCTGGTGCAGAGCAGCTTCTGGCTGGGGTTCCTGGGGCAGAACGGCCTGATCTATCCGCAGTTTCAGCACAACCCGCTGTGGTGGATCATGGCGACCTCCACGCTCACCGCGGGGTGCCTGTTCCTGATGTGGGTCGGCGAGCAGATCGACAAGCACGGCATCGGCAACGGTGCCTCCATGATCATCATGGCCGGCATCCTGGCGGGCATGCCCCAGGCCATCCGCAGCGTCATCGCCCAGTTCAACCCCGGCGAGCCCGGCCACATCGGCTACATGGGGGTGATCCTGCTGATCGCGGGCTTTGTGGGCGTCATCGCGTGCACGGTGCTCATGACCGTCGCCCAGCGGCGGATTCTGGTGCAGCAGGCCAAGCACACCCGCGGGCGCAAGGTCTTCGGCGGGCAGAAGAGCTATCTCCCGCTCCGCCTGAACCACGGCGGGGTCATGCCGATCATCTTCGCGTCCTCGCTCATGGTGTTCCCGGGCATTCTGTTCGGGCAGATCAAGAAGATCGCCGAGGCGCACCCCACCAGCATGTGGTTCGATGTCGCGAACTTCCTCGAGCGGAGCTTCCACCCCGGCAACTTCGTCTACATCGTGCTCTACATCGGGATGGTCTACTTCTTCAGCTACTTCTGGATCACGGTGCAGTTCAACCCCGAGGAGATGTCCAAGCAGCTCAAGGAGCACGGCTCGTTCATCCCGGGGCTGCGTCCGGGCCCGCGCACCGCCGAGTATCTTGAGGCGGTGATGACGCGCATCACGTACGTCGGCGCCGCCTTCCTGGCGATGGTCGCGGTGCTGCCCTCGGTTGTGAACCAGAGCGTGGGCATCGACTACAGCGTGACGCAGTTCCTCGGCGGCACCGGGCTGCTCATTGTCGTCTCGGTCACGATGGACTTCCTGCAGAGAGTCGAGGCCAACCTGCTGATGCGGAACTACCAGGGATTCCTGGGAGGCAGCGACGGCGAGGGCGGCCCGCGGATGCGTGGCCCCAGGGGCTGAGCCGCCCCCCACACCCCCGCCCACCTTGGAGGCAGCTAGCACCCGAATGAGCAAACAAGAAGACAAGTTCACGTTCGAAGCGGTGGTGGTGGAAGCCCTCCCCAACGCGATGTTCAAGGTGAGGCTGCCCAACGAGCAGAAGACCGAGGTCTTGGCCTATGTCTCCGGAAAGATGCGGATGAACTACATCCGTATCCTCCCCGGGGACCGGGTGACGGTGGAGATCAGCCCGTACGACCTTTCCAAGGCCAGGATCACGTTCCGTCACTGAGTCCGTGGGCTTCCGGCGTGACAACGCCCGACCGGGGGCCTACAATCCCAGCCCAATCTTGCCCGGGTCGCCGCGAGGCGGCTCCGTGCCGCAAGAGCCGTCCGAAAGTTGCAGGTGAAGCGTGAAGGTTCGATCCAGCATCAAGAAGATTTGCGCCGGTTGCCAGGTCGTCCGCCGAAAGGGCAAGCTGCGCGTGATCTGCAAGTCCGACCCGAAGCACAAGCAGGTCCAGGGCTGAGCCCGTCGCGAGGAGTTCCAGCGTGCCACGTGTAGCCGGTATCGATATTCCCGACAAGAAGAAGATCTTCTTCGCCCTCCAGTACATCCACGGCATCGGCCCGAAGGTCGCCGCGGACATCCTGACCGAGGCGGGGGTCAACCCCGACCAGCGGTCCAACGAGGTCGACGAGCAGAAGCTGGCGCAGATCAACGCCATTCTGGACAACAGCTACCTCGTGGAGGGCGCGCTCCGCCGTCAGGTCCAGCAGAACATCCAGCGCCTGAAGGACATCCGGTCCTACCGGGGCGATCGGCACCGCAAGGGGCTGCCCGTCCGCGGGCAGCGGACTCAGTCCAACGCCCGCACGCGCAAGGGCAAGAAGAAGACCGTCGCCGGCAAGAAGGGCGTGAAGGCCAAGTAATCGAGACGCCGCCCCGCGGCGTTCGCACAGCACCCGCCGGGCGAGGAGCCCGGCATCATCGGGTAGGGCCCGTTTAGGACCCGACGATCCGAGGAGACGCAGATGTCCAAGAAGGGCAAGGTTCGCAAGAACGTGGTTCGTGGCGTGGTCCACATCAAGGCCACGTCGAACAACACGATCGTGACCATCACCGACATGAACGGCGAGACCCTCTGCTGGGACTCGGCCGGGACGATGGGCTTCAAGGGCGCCCGCAAGAGCACGCCCTTCGCCGCCACGCGCGCTGCGGAGCAGTCCGGCTCCAAGGCCCGCAAGATGGGCATGACCGAGGTTGAGATCCGCATCAAGGGCTCGGGCGCCGGCCGCGAGAGCGCGGTGAACGGCCTGACGGCCGCGGGCCTGCGTGTGACGGCGGT
>Ga0154020_10000056_pt1 | contig 115285 bp, 72 predicted proteins | sample Klosneuvirus_201_FD_109709 | JGI IMG/M metagenome (GOLD analysis project Ga0154020, IMG submission 109709) | Active sludge microbial communities from wastewater, Klosterneuburg, Austria - Klosneuvirus_20160825_MG | ecosystem: Engineered > WWTP > Aerobic digester > Activated sludge | place... | reverse complement strand
AGGAACGCGGCAGCCCCTCCGTCACCAAAGGAGCAAGCGCCGGCAGGGCAAGCAGCGGCAACAGCGGCAGCCAGAGATAGCGGAGCACCGTGCTGTGTCGCAGTGAGCTTGGTGTATAAACGTTATTCATAGAGGGCGAGATGGGCGCGGGCAATTTCCGGCCACGCGAACAGGTGGCTGCGCCGGCGCGCCTGCTGACGCAGGGTGGCGGCCAGCGCCGGGTCGTCAGCAACACGACGCACGGCTGCGCTCAACGCCAGAACATCCCCGGCCGGCGCAAAAAGGACATCTTGGCCATCCACCAACTCCGGCAGCGGATGCTGAGGCGTCGTGGTGACGAGGGCGCAGCCGTTGGCCAGCCCGGCCATCAGGGTGCCGCGTCGCAGGCTGACGCCGTCGCGGAAGGGCAAGACCAGCACATCGCACGCGTTCAGGTCTGCCGTCACCTCCTCGTCTGGCAGGCTGCCGGTCCATTGTACGTACGGCTCGAGCTGATGATGGTGGATGGCGGCCTCCACTTTCTGGAAGTAAGCGTCGTTAGTGGCGTCACTTGCGCCTGCGCGTTCGCCGATCATCAACAGGCGCACGTTAGAACGTTCCTGGACAAGCTGATGCGTCATCTCAATCAGATCGGTGACGCCTTTGCTGTGATTAAGAAAGCCGAAATAGGCCACGACAAAGTCGGCGCCGGTGTAGCCACGGTGTTGGCGACGCAAGTTGCGTTGTTCCAACGTAAGCGAGCGGCCAACAATGTTGCTGCCAATGGGGATGCTTACTGCATTGACCCCGCGCTCGGCGAGGCGCAGGCGGTCCGCTTCAGTGGTGGTGATAATGCGCTGCGCGCTGCGCGTGGGGCGTTCCGTCACCCAGGTGCGGAGCCGGCGTCCCGCCTTGGGGAACAGATACATCGGCAGGAGATCGTGGTAAGTCCAGGCGGTGCGCAGACCCTTGCGACGCCAGTGCCAGGGCGCAAAGTTGATGGCTGGGTGCATATCGAACGCCGCGGTCTGATACTGAACATGCACCCAATCGGCGCCCAACTCATTGGCTAACGCCGGCGCCGTATGGAAGAGATGCCAATCCCAGTGCTGCATCGCCGGCAGGACGCGGATACAGCCGCCAAATTCAACGCAACAAGGCTGCGCCGCGCGCTGCGACGTAAGCACCGTGATGCGGACGCCCAGGGCTTGCAGCGCGTGCGCCAATTCCAGCGTGTAGGCGCCGACGCCACCTTGCATGGGGGGATATTCACCGGTCACATAGAGAATGTGCATCGGCTAAGCTCGCAAGATCTTTTCGAGGGCATAGCCACGAAAGGCATGTTCGACAAATCCATGTTGGGCAAGCAGATTAATGGCGGCGGCCTGATGCATACGGACAAAAACAATGATCTGCTCCAGCGACTGTTGCGCGGCGTCGTTGATCATCCTGCGTAGCAACCAGCGGCCAACATCCTGGTTGCGCCAGCGATCGTCGACTTCCCAATGCACCAGGTGTGCAATGCGGAGCGAGCGCCCCTCCTGCTCGACCACACACTGGACGGTGCGCGCCTCTCCAATCTGTTCGGTGCGACGAAAGAAAACCTGATAGCGCCGATCCAGATTCGTCCCGCGGAAGACCAGCGTCAAGGCTGACTGGGGCGCGCTCTCCTCAAAAAGTTCTTCGCCCAACGACCGTGCAAAACAATAGCACCGATCCGTATAGCGGAAATCGTATTCAGTCAGCAGCCGGACTTGCTCCGTCCAATTGGCCGGCAGCAGCCCAATGCCGGCCTGCCACTGGGAATAGCCGGTGCTGAGATGATACGCCTTGACGCGGCCCACGCCGCTGCGTCGCCAGAATTCCTCCGCGGCGGCCAACAATCTGACCGCGGCATCGTTGCGGATAGCGGGATCTTCAGGCAACACCAGGAAACGCAGCAGCCCCAGCGGCTCGAAATCAGGCAGATCGAGACTTTCGCTGTCCAGCCCGACGGCAGCGTCGAGCAGGCCCACCAGCTCGCCCACGCGCAGCAGCACAAAGGTGCTGCGCTTTTGCCAACGCGCAGTAAATACACCGGGCGGCGCCTCCTCCAGAAACTGAGCGTCTACATCAGCGGGCGTCATCGCTCGGCTGTAGATGCTGAGCGCCAGCATCCGGTTGATGAGGTGACAGGCTGCTTCGGCGTCTTCGGGCGTCAATGGCCGGACAAACAGCGTGGGTGCAAAGGGCAGCATCACGGCGTCTTGTTACAGAGAACGTGAACTTTTGGCGACCAGCAGATCCAGCAATGCGGCGTGCTGTTCGACGGCCGGCAAGGTGACGCTGCGCAGATCGTCCAGATCGAGCAGGCCATTCGCGTGCAGAGGATGATAGGTCACGACGATGCCGCGCGCCATGCGGCCAGCTTCGAAGGCGCCGTCAAGCTGGCGAAACTCGACGCGCTGGGTGCGCAGCGGGGAACGCAGCCAAAAGCCTTGTGGATCAAGCTCGACCATGGAGCGCCATTGCATGGCAAAGGAAAACGCAGCAAAGAGACAACCACACAGAAATATCACGGTGATCCAGTCGAATTGCCGCCACAGCGACCACACGCACAACAAGGCGGCCACCCCCCCTGCACTCGTCAGCAATGCATACCGCGAGGTCGCGGGATAAGTGGAAGTAAATTGAGCTTCTTGCATATCTTGAATTTCCTGACCGTAATGCGTGATGAGTAATGCGTAATGCGTGATGCGCACTTCCTCGTCCCTCGCCCCTCGCCCCTCGCCCCTCGCCCCTTCAACCATTCTACCCCACAATTGGCCCAACCGCCTGCCACAACAACCGCACGCCGAACATCGCCAGCAACAAGGCGCTTGCCAGGAGCAGGCGCTGATACCACCGATCGTTAAGAAAGCGGCGGCCGCCGGTCACTCCCACGGTAACCAGCGCCTTGCTCCCAATCAGCAGCCCGTAAAAGCCAACCAGAAACCCGGCTGCCGACCAAGCGCTGGTCTGCCAGGCGCGAGTCAGGAGGGGAGCGGCTACGCCGATCCAGAACAGCCACGGGTGCGGACTGAGCAGGTTCACCATCATCCCCCGCCAGATGTCCGAGGCCGCGTTTGCATTGGACGCCACCTTCCCCGTGACCAGGTGTGCGTGGCGGGCGTCGCGCACAATCTCCCACGCCAGATAAAGCACAAAGAGCGCGCCCCCGACCGTAAGCACTGTTTCCAGCCCCGGCGGCAGCACGTTGAAAAAAAGGACGGTGATAAGGATGATCGGCAGGTCGGTGAGCAGCGGCGCCACCGCGACGCGCAGCCCCGCGGCCAGCCCGCGCTCCAGCGTCCTGGTGATCACCAACGTCAGCAACGGGCCGGGGCTGATCCCGGCGGCGAAGCCCAGGCTGATGCCGGCAAAGAGAAAATTCATGTAACTCCTGCAAGGATTTCGTGATAGATGGCTTCGATCTGGTCGACATGTTCAGTGAGGCGCCGCGGCGCAACGATGCCGGCGCGCAACGTTGCGAGGCGAGCAGGCGCATCGACCAGCGACTGCAACGCCGCACGCCAAACCTCGACGTCGCCCGGCGCCAGCAACAACCCATCGACGCCATCGCGGATCGCATCGGTGAGCGCGCCCATTGCCGACGCCAGCACCGGCGCGCCTGCGGTCAACGCTTCGTGCGCGGCGAAGCAGAAGGTCTCGTGCCAGAGGCTGGGAACGACCACGGCGTCGGCGGCGGCCAATGCCTGCCAGATCTCGGTGCGGGTCAACCGCCCCAGAAACACGACGCGCGCGTCGGCAAGATGGCGCAAGGTGGAGACATAAGCCGGGTTGGCGGTTTCGTCGCCGGCGATGGCAAGCCGGATCGCACCCGTGACGCCCTGCAGCGCCTCCAGCACGACGTGCACGCCTTTGTTGGGCGCCAACCCGCCGAGATAGAGCAAATTCACACCGGCGCCTTGCGGCTTACGACGCGCCACGGGCTGCGGCGGGGGCGTCACGCCTAAACGCACCGCCTGGAGATGGCGCACCGGCGCACCGTGCGCCGCATACCAGCGACGCACGAACTCGGAGGGCGTGAGCAACGCGGCCGCACTTGCGAGCAAGGGATGAAGCCGCCGATTGCGATCCGCAAGCACTCCCCAGAGCAGCGGCGCCGCGCCCCACGCCGCGGTGGAGCCGGCGCGGGCGACCGCGCAACGCGTGCAGTTAAGGTAGGCTTGCGGCCCATCACAGGGCGTCGCGTCGTAATTGGTCAGCAAGTTGGCGTTAGCGCACTGCCACCAATAGTCGTGCAAGGTGACGACATAGGGGATGCGCCGTGTGTGCAGCACATCGAACAAAGAGACGGGCAGCCCCATCAGATGCTGCACGTGAACGAGATCGGGCGGGAATTGCTCCAGCGCGGCCAGCCAGTGCGCGTGAAGCGTGGGCTGCCACCAGGTTGCCAGAAAGCGCGACGTGGGCGCCAGCGCGCCGGCCGCGGCCGCAAACGTGACGACATTGCCTCCGTCGCCGCTCTCACTGCCAGCGCTCTCACTACCGCCGTTTTCGCTACCGACGGTGAGTGCATCAGCGTCGCGATAGGAGCGGTAAAAGACGCCAACCTCCCAGTTGCGCCGCACTAATTCGTGGGCGAGCGACTGGGTGTAGAGTTCGACGCCTCCAACAAATTCCGGGAGATATTGATGCACCAGGTTCAGAACTCTCACGCCGCACCGCTCGCTTCCTGGCTGAGCCGCGCGTAGACCTGCTGGATGCTTGGATATTTGTGCTGCCATGTATGCTGGCGCTGCACCTTGGCGCGACCGCTTTCGCCCAGGCGCCGGCGCAGTGCGGCGTCGGCCGCGAGTTTCCAGATCGCACCGGCGAGCGCCTCAACATCGCCAAAGGGAACCAGCAGGCCATCTCGATTGGCATCGACCACGGTGCGGACGCCCCACGCCTCGGCCGCGATAACCGGCTTGCCATACGCCCACGCTTCGAGAAAAACGATGCCAAACGAGTCGGTGCGGGAAGGAAGCGCCAGCATGTCGATGGCGTCGAGCAAATCAAGCTTGGTCTGATGATCGACAGGGCCCAGGAGCACGATACGGCTGCGTTCATCCGCCGGCAGCGCGTCCAGGTATTGCTGGAATTGCGTCAGCACAGCGCCGGCGAGCACGAGGTTGATCGCACGGCCTTGCCGCCACAAAGCGCGCACAGCTTCGACGACGTGCACCGTGCCCTTGTCGTAGGCCATCGCCGACAGCACGCCCACCACAGGCCCTTCCAGCCCAAAACGCTGGCGCAGACGTGCACCATCCCCACCGGCCAGTTCCGCAAGCTCGATGCCCGGCCCGGCGACGAGGGTGCGGTCGGACGCCAGCCCGCGCGCCCGGTAGAAATCGGCTTCGTCCTCGTTGATGGCGATGAGAAACGCGCTGTTCAGCACCAGATCGACCTGATGGCGCATGGTGTAAAAACGGCTGACCGCATCGTGGCCGGGCGTCGGCCCCACGCCGAGATGGGTCAACGGATAGATCACAAATGGTTTCCCGCGCCGGCGTGCGAAGTGCTGCGCTGCCAGGATCAGCGGCTCGAAGACAATCGTCATCCCGGCCATCACGTCGAACGGTTCAGTCGTTTGCGCCAGCCAGGTGAAGAGTTCGGGCGTCCAGGGGGTGAAGCGCGCCAGTTGTTGCAGCCAGGCGGCGGGCGGCCACGGCATCTTGGCCAGCAGCCACAGCAGCCGTCGCATGGCAGGATAGCTCAGTTGTGGCGCGGGCAGATGGCGCACGGGAAAGCGCAGCACGCGCACGCCGTCGATCAGGGCTTCCGGCTCTGAGATGCGACGTGCACGTGGATTCCAGAACAGTTCGAAATCCTGCGCGTCGGTGGTGACGACCGTGACCGCGTGCCCATCCGCGGCCAGACGTGTGGACACGCCGGCAAGGTAAAGTTCGGCGCCGCCGATGGCCGGCAGATAGCGCTGCGTCACGTGAAGGATTCGCATACGAGATAGGATACTCGAAATCGGGCGTTTGGCGAATAACGCCGGGATGTAGCCTGTCCCTATTCTTTCACATTCGGGCGCGCGCCACTGCGCTCGGTATGCTTGTACATCAGATCCTTGATGCGGCCGATCGTGTCGTCGGTGGCCTGCTTGACCTCGTCAATGTAAGCGTCGGGATCTTGTGATTGAACAAGCGTCGTCCAGTAGCTGTTGTAGATAATCCCCAGCCAGGTGATGAACTGGAGGTTTTCCTCCAGCGCCTGCAGCGGACGGCTGACGAAGTAGCCGAGGAAAGCCGCGACGCTCAACCCGCCAAAAACCAGCGTCGTGACGACGTTGTTCTGGAGCAGCGCGATCAGCGCGGCGACTACGAACGCGGCGACGCCCACGCCAAAAAGGATGCGATACATCCACACCGTCGTCCAGTAAGGGTTCATAAAGGCTTCAAGCACGCGGCCGAACATGATTTCATTATTCTTGAAGCCGTTTTCGATGTGCGTGCGCCACGCGGCGTAGAGCTGTGGGTCAGCCTTAGCCAGCGGCACGCCGGGCGTGGGCGACGTTGGCTGTGGCGTCGCCGGCGGCGAGGCCAGTTGTTCATCCAGCGCAACGCCGGTCGCGCTCATCGCGGCAGGACGCAGCGCGGCAAAGGCGGCGGCATACTCGCGCATCTTGCCGGCGTAAAAGTCAGGCTGACCCGACCCGTTGTAGGCCAGGGCGAAGCGCCGATACTCCTTGGCGCGCACCGCGTCGACCAGGTTGTTCACTTCCATAAAGCGAAAGAGTGCGCGCAACTGCGCGCCGGCGTCGTGCTCGAACGCGGCGAACATGGTCTGCGGGGTGGGATAGCCAATGGAGGCGTGGTTGAAGCCCATGATCTGCGCCGCGCCCATGCTGATCGACTGGATCGCGGCATGCTCATCCAGGCGGCGCGCAAGCTCGAAGACCTGCCATTCCTGCGCATTATCGACATGACAGGACAGCCAGGTGACGCCGTCAGGACTCCAACGATGCCCCTGCCAGGTCACTTGCGGGTCAAAGGCAAAGTGCTGGTTGAAGATCGTGGGATTGGCCTCGCCCCAAAAGCGCCAGAACAGATGGTTCTCAAAACGAATAAGCATACGGCCCTCCGCGCCAAAAGGCTGCCCGGCCGATTCGGTGACCAGAACGCCAACCGCGTCCGCCGGGTCGATGCGTAGCCGCGCGCATTCGTCGAGAATCAGCCCGCCGTAGCGATTCCAGAAGAGCGCGGCTGCTTTGGCGCTGAAATCGATGATGCGCTCCGCGTCGATGCGTTGTGCAGCGGGCGGCGGGAAGGTGGCAGCGAGGTCGCCCGTGTCTGCCGGCGCGTAGACGATCGTCCACACCGGCGGGCCAAACTGGACGCCCGCCGGATTAGCCAGCCGCCAGTCGCTGCGCAGCTCGGTGGACGACGCGTGCGTCACGAACTCGACGGCAAGCGTCGCTTCGGCGCCGGGCGGGGTGACGGGGACGGGCGCGGCTGCCGGCGCGCCCAATCGCTCGCCCGCGGTGTGCACCAAGCGATAGCCCTCGCCCCACGTCGTTTCGCCCGTGTTGCGCAGCACCCAGCGCTTGGTGAAGCGTGCGCCAGGCTGGAGCACAGCGCCATCCTCGACCGGATCGGCATCGCGCACGTAGGCTGCGTCGTCGATGCCAGTTGCAACCGGCGTGGGCGGTGGCGCTTCACCTCCGCCGGGCGGGAGAGCAGCCTGGCGCGTGCGCTGAAACGTCACCAGGAACGAGTGATGGAAGCGCGTGTTGCCGTCCTGACCGTTGCTGGTCTTTTCGCTGGCTTCGTGATCCGTGTGCAAATTGACCACCCGATCCGACGGCAGGCCATCGCCTTCGAGCCAGACCGCGATATGCTGTCCCTCGTTGACGTCGATGTCAGCATGGCCGATGTCAGCATCGCCCTTGTCGAGCGGCCGCGGCGGGGCTTCTTCTTCTGCGCGGCGACCTATCCATGTGTAAGTTGCACGCAGTGCGGGATTGCGCGCGCGCATCCCTTGCTCGTCGAGGGCGCGCACGTAAATGTTGTGCTTGCCGCGATTCTCGTCGGCGCTCAAGTGGCGGATGTTGATAACCTGCCAGAAGAGATCACCGTCGGGTGGATTGGCCGGCGCCAGACTCACGCCGTACGCTTCGGCCTCGTTGATGGGAGCGTTGGCGACGGCTGCCGCAGCCATGACTTGCCGGGTGGGAGCAGTGTGTTTGCTAGGCATAGTCTCTCCTCGGATTCAATCCAAGAGCAAATATTTTGACGCAGGAGCGCAGAAAGGCAGAGGTTCGCACAAGAACTTCTCCAGGGTGATTGTACCAATATGATCATGGCAGTTCAACCGGCGCGAAACAAGCTTGGAAAATCGATCTGGTCGGATGCGCTGGAACGGGGAAGAAAGCAAGTGGAGCAGACGATAACACCGAGTGTATGGCGCTCATCAGACGCCGCACACCTCGCAGTGGCCGCGAGAGAGTGGGTCGATAGCAACATATCCAACCCAGGCAACGCACGCGGCAAATTGGACAACGAGCAATCGCGTCCACAGAGATACTATGGTGACGGCCGCGCGGGTTTAACGAAAATTGTTGTCCGTCAAGACCTTACGCGCTGACGGCGCCGATAGCCCACCTTCGATGCGCACGCGATAGACGCCGTTGCTGGCACTGCCGGCAAGGACGGTTATCCGTCCCCAGCGCTCATCTTCCAACTCCAAGATCATCTCCTCTGCAAAAATGGAATCGGCCGACAAATCACGCTCTCCGTTCGTGACATAAATCTTTGCTTCGACATCTTGTGACCCACTCTGGACAAAACTATACTCGACGGTCGCCAACCAAATGCCCATGGCGTGTATGGCGCCGCGCCCGACAACGCGCACTTCAGTATCCATTTTTATTCCCTTCCTTTTGATGGCGATCTTCCGACAACGGCCGAAAAACTATTTTGGCTCAACCGGAATTCATGTGGTCGGGCTTTACGTGCCGGGGACGGGCTTGCGGTGCTTCGGTCGAGCAGACAACGATCAGCCCGTCCCCGGCACGTAACCTCACGAGATCCGTTTGACCCACTATTTTCAAAGTAGCACTTTCCAGGAAAAGGCGCATCGTCCCTATGTCGCTACCTGCTTCAGCCACAAATGGCAATTACCGGTTATCTGTGATCTGAAACACATCTTGTGCGCAACCCTCTTCACTGCGGCGCGCCTGCCTCTCCTGTACGCTAATGGGGCGTCGATGCAATGGTCGGAACTCTGTCACTGCCGATTTCCGCGCAGAACTGCATCAACGCCGGTTCACCCCCCATCAAGCCTTTTGTGAAAGGAGGTGCGCCATCGCTATTTCATCGCTGCCCTACGGTCTTAGCCCCGGATAATCTGGTCTGATCGGTTCGACTGACACGTAAGAAGGAGAAAACTCATGCACATCCCAAGATGGCTTTCGCTCGCACTGGTGCTGTTTGCCTGTCTGGGCATCTACAATGTAGCGGCGGCGCACGGCGACAACCCGCCGTTGCCGCCCGACCAACTCCCCGCCGTCGAGGTCAACGGGGCGGGTATTCATGCGGCCTGCGCCGGCGGCCCCGTGATCGACGGCATCACCCTCGACGAGTGCATCACGCGCAATTTCACCGTCGGCGGCATCGGCAAAAGCATCCGCGTCTGGTACACCAAAAACCCGGTGACAGCCAACCGCACCGAGGACGGCGTCGATTACGTGCTGCAGCACTGGATCAACAGCGACGCCGAAGCGCAACAGGTCGCCGAGTGGTTCGAGGAAGCCTGGCAGCGCTATTTCGCCGACTCCGGCCATCATCTCTACGACACCGGCTGTGGCAACATGGTCAACGTGCGCATGGAAGATGGCATCGGCTGGTCGGGCATTGCCTACTGGGGCAGCTCCGGCAACTGCTGGATCGGCATCGACTCGCCGATGGTGCGCGGCGGCGGCGGCCAGTGGACGGTCTACCACGAGGCGCAGCACTACCTGCAATACTCGTATGACAGCGGCTGCTACGGCTACCTGAAGCCCAACTACCCCGATGACTCGGAGTTCGTCGAAGGCTACGCCGACCTCGGCGCGGACAGCGTTGATGCTGCGCTCGATGCCACGGGCTACGGCGGCAGCACCTACAACTCGACGACCTCGATGTACGACAAAAGCTACGGGAACATCTTCAACAAATACTTTATCGAGCAACTTGGCACGATCGCAACGCCTGCCGACCCGTGGCACCACATGGACGCGCTCTACTCTCACTACAGCGAGTGCGACAATCAAGACAACCTCTACGTGCTCAACACGCTCATCCCCACGTTGAGCAGCGGCAAGTGGAGTGAGCGCGCGTTCTTCCTGAACTTCTTCGCCGCCAACTGGGCCAAGGACTGGGCCGACCCGGTGACGCAGCCCGAACTGGTCTACACCGACGACGACGGCAACCCTTACGGCAACCTGGCCTCGCTGACCCAGAACATCAACATGGCTGGCGGGACGCAGAGCTTCCCCGACAGCACGCCCGACGACTGGGCCGCACGCTACTATCAAGTGACGCCGCAAGCCGGGTGTCCGTACCTACAGATGGAAGTCGACGGCGCGTCAGGCGCGCAGCTTGGCATCAACTTCATGGCGGCCAAGACCTCGGCGCCGACCAAAGTGCTGCGCTCGGCCAAGATCGGCGAGGACTTCGTGCGCACCTTTGCTGCGGCCGGCATCCACAATCGGTTGGTGGCGGGCGTCAACAGCTTCGCCAGCAACTACAACTACACGGTCAACTTCGCCTGCGTCACGCCGACCATCAACATCCTGGAGCCGCGGCAGGTTAAATTCGCCCTCGTCGGCGACCCGACCAGCCCCATTGCCTTTCTCGCCCGCTGGAGTGTGAGCGACGGCGCCAGCCCGATCCGTGGCTTGCAGGAAAGCAGCTTCACCTTCGATGCCGAGGGCGGCGCGATTACCGTCGTGCCCGGCACCTTCCAGGAAGTGGGCAACGAGTACTGGGCCGTGTTGCTGCCCCCCGTCAAGCCAGCAGGCACGACCTTTGTCGACTTCAAGGTAACGCTTGACGGCAGCATCAGCGACATGGAGACCGATGCCCTGCTCTACGTGGCGCCGGGCAACTCCGACATTGCCCTGAGCTTCGACGCCAGCGGTTCGATGGGCTCTGAGGATGTCATCGGCGAAGGCACGCGGCTGACCAATGCCAAGCGCGCCGGTCAGGTCGTGGCCGACCTGCTGCGCGCCGGGGATCGCCTGCTCGTGCAGGACTGGTCAGCCGTTGATAGCCCAGCGGGCTGTGGTCTGCCCGGCGGCGACGGCAACTGTCCGTTGGACGTGCGCACGCTGCTGCCGCGCACTGATCTTAACGCGGGCAACCTCAGCACCATCATCGGCAATGCTCGCGCCCAGATCAGCGCCATCTCTGCTCGTGCCTGGACGCCCGTCGGCGCCGGCATTCAGGCGGCCCAGAATGCGCTGGTGGCCGGCCCTGCCAACACGAACCCGAAGCATATCTTCCTGCTCTCCGACGGCGAAGAGAATGTCAAGCCGCTCTACAGCGACATGCGCGCTGCCCTGCTTGCTTCAGGCGTGGTCGTCAACACGATTGCCTTCGGCCCCGAAGCGCCCGGCAGCCTGATGGCGCAGATCGCGGCGGACACCGGCGGCATCTATCGCCCGGTGGCGACGAGCGGCAGCGGTTCGAGTGTAATGGCCGCCAGCGCCAACGAAATTGCGGCCTTCGACGCGCTGAACCTGCCGGTCGAGGCGTCGGCAGTGATGGCGTCTGCCTATCTGCCTGGACAGTTGGGGCTGGCGAACGTCTACGACTACTTCGACACCGAGGCGCAAGGCGCCGCGCGCGTCATCAACATGAACTACACCGATGTGCCGGCCTTCGACAACCCCAACAGCGTCAAGGAAATGGGAATCATCATCGACAAGAGCGTCAACCAAATGCGCCTGGTCGTGGCCGGCAAGCAGCCCGACGACGAAGGCTGCACTGTCAGCGACGTGCGCAAGGTCGATGTGCTCATGCCCGGCATGGACCCGCAAAAAGATCGCTGGATCCCGATCAGCCCGCCGCTCAAGAGCGTGACGCCAGCCGACTGGGACATCCGCAACAATCGCTTCGACGACGTATTGGTCGTGAACAACCCGGCTGAAGGCGCATGGCGCTTCCGCACCTACTACTACCCGACCCTTTGCATCGGCCTGGCAGCCGAAGCAAGCGCCGCCCCTGCTGGCGAGGAAGTGATGGCAGCTACGGTGGATGCGACTGCCGCTCCCGCCGACGCCGACGCCGTGACCAACGGCGCCCCCTACGCCTTCATCATGAACGTGTCGGTGCAATCGACGATTCAACTTGAAGGGCGTCTGCTGGGTCTCACCGCCAATCAGGGTGAGGCCGGCGACGAAGTGACCATTATCGGCACGCTACTGGACAAGAACGGCACACTGCCCGCCGTGGCCATGGCTGCGCTGGTGGAAGGGCCAGCCAGCAGTCACGTAGTGGCGCTCAAAGATGATGGCGCCAACAACGACGGCGCGGCTGGCGACAACATCTACGGCGCCCGCTTCGCCCAGACCGTCTACGGCGGCGGCTACAGCGTGCGCATCCTGACGCTGGTCAAAGACCCCGCCAACCCAGCCAATACCCTGTGGCGTGAATGGAACGGCGGCTTCTGGATCAAGGGGCCCAAGCCCGACCAGCAGTGCGGTGGCGAGAACGACAGCGACAAAGACTGCATGCCAGATGACTGGGAGCGGCGCTGCAAGCTGATCATCGGTGAAGATGATCGCCGCAGCGACCCAGACGGCGACGGGCTGAGCAACGCTGAAGAACTGCAACTGGGCACGCGCCCCTGCCGCGCGGACACCGACAACGGCGGCGAGAACGATGGCTCCGAGGTCAAGAACGGGCGCAATCCGCTTGACCCCAAGGACGACAAAGTGCGTGACATCGGCAAGATTCGCGTGCGCCCGCTCAACACCCTGATCATGATTGACTGGAGCTACCCGCTCTCCTACACGAACATGGTTGGCTACCTCTCCACGGATGTCAAAGTGCTGGGCACGCCCTTGAACATGGGCCAGAAGGGGAACTTCCCTGTCACCGGCTTGATGAACGATACGACCTACTATATCCGGCTGCAGGGCGTCAATGGCGATGCCGTCGGCGATCTCAGCGACCCGGTGGCCGTAACGCCGAAGGCTGACCCCGACATGCCCACGGGCGCCATCCTGATCGAGAATGGCAAGGAAGTCGTGTTCTCCAAGCAGGTCGTGCTCAACATCAGCGCCACGGACCGAGTGTTGAATGGCGCGGCGCAGGGCGCGGCGGCGCATCAAACCGATATGCTGTCGCAGCTCATCAACCAGGTGAGTGGAAGCGTGGAGATGCGCATCTCCAACAGCGAGGACATGAGCGGTGCGGTCTGGGAGAAAGTGACGCCCACCAAGAGTTGGACGCTGGCGTGCAACCCAGGCGAAGCCTGCATCGTGTATGCGCAGTTCAAGGACGCCGCGCAGAATGTATCACTGATCGTCAACGATGCGGTCGAGTTGGACGCTACTGCGGGGACTGCTCAGATCTTCCTGCCGCTGATCAACCGGTAACAAGTGAGGCTTCCATCTGTCTGGATGTTCCCCGACATTCCGGCAGGCGCACGCATTAGAAGATCTATAAATGACGGTCACTTGAGAAGTGACCGTCATTTATTTTTGTCGAAACTCCACCAGTGCGGCTACATCCCGCCCGCTGCGCCCGCCGCCACCAGGAAAAATCCCAAGACGCCGACAATGCCGACGACCAGCATAATGTAAAAGATACCTGAGTAACCGCCTTCTTCTTCCATTGTCCGACTCCGCTTTGTATTGACGCTAAATGAGGGTGATATAAAAGACGACGGAGCAGGGATTAAAAGGATACGGTGACTTGCGTTTTGGTTGCATCCGCCCCATAATCTGGTTCAGTGCATATCCGATTTCACAGGATGGACAACTGAAGGATGACATAACCGTGGAAGAGAAAACAACAACGATTGCACAGCCGGCTGAAAAGATGCGTTATCTTTCGGAATTGGCGGTTTTTCAAGACCTTTCCCCGCGTGAGATGGAAGATCTCAATCGCATCACCACCATGAGCACTGTGCCCAAAGGGCGCGTTTTCTATCGTCCGGAAGAGCTAGGCGAAGTGCTTTTCATCCTCAAAGAGGGCAAGGTGCAACTCTATCGCATCAGCCCGGAGGGAAAAAAGCTTGTCATTACGACGCTGGGTGCGCATACGCTATTTGGCGAAATGGCGCTGCTCGGCGCCAAGATGCACAATACTTTTGCCGAGGCGGTCGAGGACTGTCTGATTTGTGTGATGAATCGCGACGATCTTGAACGACTGATCTTGGGTAAACCTCAGGTGGCGCTCCGCATCCTGGACAGCACCGGCCGCCGTCTGCGCGACGCCGAGGAACGCCTGGAGAACATGGCCTTCAAGGGGATTCCGGCGCGACTGGCCAGCCTGTTGCTGCGTCTTGCCGAAGAACAGGGCAGCAACGATATTACCGGCCTCACCCATCAGGATCTGGCGGAAAGTGTGGGCACCTATCGCGAAACTGCCACCCAGGTGCTTAACGATCTCAAAAGCACCGGCTATATTGACATCGGACGAAAACGGATTACCATCTTGGATGTCGAGGCCCTTACTGCTGTGGCCGAAAGTTAAATAATTGGTGGAAAACAGAGTCCACAGAGTTGCGCTAAATGAAGCTAAATCAGTTGACATTTGTGAAAAACGTCAGTACAATCCGAACAAGATTGTGCTTCATGGCACAAAGTGGTCGGTGAGAATCCACCCAGTTCATCAAGCACGTCTTATTTGATTTATCAAATTTATCAATGATGTCTGACGCCAATAGATTGTATTGCTTAGGAGGTTTTTCATGACGCATGTGATTTTTGACTTGTGCATCCGCGATGGCGCTTGTGCAGAAGTCTGTCCAGTTGAATGCATTGTTCCGGGCCAACCAGAAGATGAATGGCCCTGGTACTATATCGACCCTGACACGTGCATCGATTGCGGCGCCTGTGTGCCCGAATGCCCGGTTGAGGCCATCCTGCCTGAGGAGGATCTGCCGGAGGAATACCAGTACACCACGGAATTGAACGCGCTCTTCTTTACGGAAGGCCCTGGCTACTCGGCAATGGGCAAGTAACCAGAGCATTGGCCTTGCGCTGGCCCGTCTTGCGCTGTCCGACCTAACACTGGTCAGATCGGACAGTGCAGCGACCTGTCTCTGTATTATGGATCGAAAAGAGCCTCTGCATGTGCAGAGGTTCTTTTTTGTAGGGAGAAAGCCGATCGAATTATGAGTGACAACTCTTTTAACAGCACCCCGGATTGGTCAGATGTCAAGCGCGCTTTGGTGATTGTGGCGCATCCCGATGACGCCGACTTTATCTGTGCAGGCGTCTGTATCCAAATGGCGAATCTAGGCATCGAAGTCACCTATATGGTGCTGACCAATGGCGACAAGGGCAATCACAACCCGGAGATCACGCGCAATCAACTGATCGCCATGCGCCAGATCGAGCAGCGCAAAGCGGCCACGTTGTCGGGCGTCAAGGAAGTGCTTTTTATGGGCGAGGAAGATGGCTTCCTGCACTCACACCCGGACATCCGCAAGCGTGTCACGCGCGCGATTCGCCGCATTCGCCCCGAACTGATTATCTGCACCCACCCCGACCGTTACTTCGTCGGCGAAGGGTACATCAACCATCCCGACCACCGCAACGCGGGTCTGATTGCCATCGAGTCAATTTTTCCCGCGGCGGACAATCCCATGTTCTACCCCGACATGGCCGACGAAGGCTATCATCCGCACAAAATCAAATATCTCTACGTGCACGGCCACGACGCGCCCTCGCTCAAGATCGACATCACCGCGGAATTGCCGACCAAGATCGAGTCGATCCTTTGTCACAAGTCTCAGTTTAGCGACCCGGAAGGCGCCAAGCAGCGCTGGCTGGAGATGTGGGGTGAGCGCCAGGAGGACGGCTCGCTGCGTTACTACGAGGCGTTCAAGGAGATGAAGTTCGGATAGAAAAGGATAGACCACGGATAAAACGGATTTGGCGGATTTGCACGGATGTTTAATAGAATCCGTGCAAATCCCTCTCATCCGCCAAATCCGTGGTCTATGCTTTGGCAGAGACTACTGCGCTTCGGCCATCATGGTCTGCTCTTGCTCGTTGGCAAAAGTCGTCAGATCGTCCAGCGTCTGCTGAATATCGGCGCCTTGCATGATGGCGTTGAACGCCTCGGTTGCCTTGTCGCGCACCGATGTGTAGGAGATCAACTGCGGCTCATAGGCGCTGAAGGGCAACAGCTCCACACCCTGCTGGAACGGCGCATTGGCTTTCAACGCGTCGGAGAAGAATTCGGCGGTGCTGGCGCGGGTCGGGAAGTAGCCGCTGATGTCGCTCCAGCGCGCCTGAATTTCCGGCGAAGTGAACCACTTGATAAAGACCCACGCCGCCAATTCCTGCTCTGGCGTCGTCTTGGTGATCATCACATCGCCGCCGTAGATGTTCTGCATAGGGTCGGCGGTGGTGTGCGGGATCGCGGCTACGCCCCAGACATCAGGCTCCGTGCCTTGCTCCTCGGCCACCTTGGCAACATCGCCGGCGTAGAAGGGAATGCCGGAGGTCGAACCCTGTGCAAAGATGCCCTTGCGTGCGGCGAATTGCGTGTTTGGATAGCCTTCCGTGAAGAAGTAGGCGCAGCCCGCATCGTAGAGATCCTTGAGGAAAGTCATGGCTTCCACAGTCGCGGGGCCGTTAAAGACATAGCTCTTGCCGTCTTCGGTCAACACGTGACCGCCAAAGGCAAAGGTCCAGGCAGCCAGCGCGGACGCGTCATCGCGCAGGATGTAACCGCCTGTGCCGTCGCCCACTGCTTCCGCCGCGGCGCACGCCATCGTCTTAAACTCTTCAGGCGTGGCTGGCGGGCCGGAGAAACCAAGTTCTTCAAGCCAGCTCTGGTTGTAGAAGAGCACTTCCATCGAGCGATTCGGCGGAAAGCCCAGGCGCTGGTTGTCGAAGATGGGGTTGACGCTCTGCTCCAGGAAGGTCGGATAGAAGTCAGCCACTTCTTCGGCGGTCAGACCCCACGTCGGGTCGTTCATCAGTGTGTTCAGATCGACCAGCACGTCGTTGAGTTGGTAGAACGATTGGTCGTTCTGATAGCCGACCAACAGGGCGGCGGGCAATTCGCCGGCCGCGATGCTCGAATTGACCTTGTCGCGGATCTCATCGTAACCGCCCTGGTTCTGCGGGTCGATGGTGATGCCGTATTCGTTGGTCGAGTTGAATTCGTCGAGCAGCGCCAGCAATTTTTCCTCGCGCGAGCCGGTGTGCTGATGCCACCAGACGACGGTCTGTCCGGTCGGGTCGACGCCCGCATAGACGCCTTCCGTTGCAGCGTCCGCCGCAGCATCCGCCGGCGCTTCGGCGGCGGCTTCGGTCGCCTGCTCGCCCGCGGGCGCCGCAGGCATGGCGGTGCAAGCCGACAGCGCCAACACGCCGATCAGCAAAATGGCGAGCAATCCTAGATACTTTCGCATAATTGTCTCCTTCTTTAACGATGAATGGATACTTTTACGATATAGCGCAACAGTAGACGCCGAGCGCCTGCTGTCGTTCACCAAACTCGGTAGTTCACGGTTTTGCCTCACACAGAGACACAAAGCAGACAGAGAAAAGCCCTTTCTTCGTTTTTCTTCGTTTTTCTTTGTGTTCTCCGTGTCTTCGTGTGAGCCATGAATCAGGTTTCTCACACAGAGAAAAGCCTTTTCTTCGTTTTTCTTTGTGTTCTCCGTGTCTTCGTGTGAGCCATGAATCAGGTTTCTCACACAGAGACACAAAGCGAGCTTCATGCTCATCCTTTCAGCCCCGTCGTCGCGATGCCTTCGATAAACGTCTTCTGCGTAAAGAAGTAGAGGATAATCACCGGCGTCATGGTGATCACAGAGCCGGCCATTTGTAGATTAAATTGCGACCCCGCTTCGTCGATAAAGGCAAAAAAACCATAAGTAATTGGGCGCCACGCGGGCGTCGTCGTCACCAGGATCGGCCAAGCCAGCGCGTTCCAGGCGCCGATAAAACCAAAGAGCACCAGCGTCATGATCGCCGCCTTCGAGAGTGGAATCATAATGCGCAGCAGATAGCGCAGATGTCCGGCGCCGTCGATCTGCGCCGAGTCCCACAGATCATTGGGCACCTGCATAAAGAACTGGCGCAGCAGAAAGATGCTGAACGCGCTTGCCATAAACGGGATGGTCAGCGCCGGCCAGTTGTTGATCCACGGGATCGGCCCCACGCGCCCCAGCCACGAAACGGTGATAAAGTTCGGCACCCAGATGATCGCCTCCGGCAGCATCAGCGTCGCCAGCAGCAGGCTGAACAACAGGTTCTTGCCCCAGAATTCCATGCGCGCAAAGGCGTAGGCTGCCAGCGTGCAGAAGACGATCTCCCCCGTGACTGTAATGGCGGCAATGCGGATGCTATTCCAGAAATAGAGCGAAAAATTCGCTTCATTCCAGGCATTGATGTAATTGCGCCACTGCGGCGAACTGGGCAGCCACGCCCCGCCGTTCGCTTCCGTCAGATTCATCAGCGAGACGCTGATCGTGTAAAGAAAGGGTACGATCGCCATCGCCGCGCCGATGAGCAAAATGAGATAAGTGCCGGCGAAACGAAAGATCGGCCGTCGGCTGCGCGGCCGGCGCGCCGTGGTGGTGGTGGGGTGTGTCATCGAATCAGCCATAGTGCACCCGTTCGGCCGCAACGCGGTTGTTGACAATAGTCAGCAGAATGATCACCAGCAGCAGCAGGATCGCCAGCGCCGACGCATAGCCATAGCGTGTGTCGCGCTGGAAGGTCTGGAAGATTACGACGCTGGCCGTGTCGGTGGTGCCAAGCGCCGCGCCGGTGCGCAGGACATAGATATGGTTGAACGCCTTGAAAGTGCCGATCACCGAGTAAAGGGTCAGGAAATAGAGCGTCGGCGACAGCAGCGGCAGCGTGATGTAACGGAACTGCGGCCAGCGTCCCGCGCCGTCGATGGCCGCCGCCTCGTACATTTCCTTCGGGATATTGCCCAGCCCCGCCAGGAAGATGACGGTATTGAAGCCAAAGAAGCTCCATACGCCGTAGATCATGATCACGATCAACGCCAGACTTGGCCCTGCCGACCACGCCGGCAGTTGCACGCCCGGCGTCAACAGATTCAAAATGCCGGCCGGCTCGTTGATCCACGCCTGGGAAGGAAGGCCAAAGAAGCTCAGGATGCTGTTGATCGGCGCGGTGGGCCGGCTGGAGAAAATGATCTTGAAGACAGCCGCTGTGCCGACGAAAGGCGCAATGTAGGGCAGAAAATAGATCACGCGGAAGAAGCTGCGCCCGCGGATCTCCTGGAAGAGCAGCACGGCGAGCACCAACGCCACGATCAGTTGTGGCGGGATTGTGCCCAGCGCGTAGTAGAAGGTTGCCAGCAGTGCATTCCACCATTTGGCGTCGCCCTGGGCAATAATGCGCGGCGCTTCAGCCACCAGCACCCACGCCCCGATGATCAACATAGCCGCGCCGCCTAGCCGCAGGATGACGCTCACCATTGAATCGCGCCGGCTGGCGCTCTGCCACAGCCGCCAGGAGAGCCATAACAGCAAGAAGCCAGCGCTGATCAGGATCATCTGTGACCCGATGTCCAGCCCGCCGCCACTTGCCAGCGATGCGGCGGCGTTGCTCTGCACCTCAGTCCAGGTCAACCAGCCGATCAAGGCGGCCACCCCAAACAGGATCGTAGCCAGTGTAAAGGAGCCGGCGTAATTGGCGTAGTGGGTTCTGTGATGGCGGTTGCGCATCACGATCCAGGCGCTTACGACGCCTACAATGAACGCAGCCAGCGTCAGCCACAAAAGCTGCGTGGTTTCCGGCGTGGCCAGCGCCTCACCCAGCAGACGGCGGAAATTTTCCGGCGTGTTGAGCGCGCCGCGCATCTGGTTGGGGATATCCAACAACAGAGGCAGCAGCCGAATCACCCAACCCAGCCACGCGACGATCATCACGCCAAAGGCAATGCCCGGCGCCGCCCACCGCCAAAACGGGCTGCTTTTTTCTCTGGCCGCCGCCGCACCGCGTCTGATGGCCTGCAGCGCCAGAACCACAAGCACAACGCCACCCCAAAAGCCCAGGAAGTACGTCAGATCGCCAATGGCAAGGATGTAGTTGCCCAGCCCATCAAAGGTTCCAGGGATACGATTCAGCCCCCGGTGGGTGCTCATGAAGGCTGCGAAGAGGAGAGGAAACAGACCAAAGAGACCGACGACCAGAAACGCCGGCAGCAAAAATAAATAAGCCAACAACGCCTCGCGCACGCGGCGTCCCTGACGTCCTGCCAGCAAACCGCGCCGCGCTGTCGCGTCAGGCGTTCGCACGGCGGGTCGTGCAGAGGCGTCCTGGCCGGTGAGAAGCACGTCACTCATATGGATAGCTCGTCCAATTTATGCGGCGGTTGAACTCACGAAGGCCGGTCTTGCCGACCTGATCGGCGGCAAGCAAAACAGCAAGCTCGCCCGTCCCGACCAGAACCTAGTATAGTGGACAGGATCAGATGCGTCAATTGCGCATCAAAGATTTGGCGCAAGTGACATCCCGTTCAAGCATACATGGCATTACGTCTCCCCTTCTCCTTGTCTACTGTACGATGCGCGTGCCTGTTTCAAAACGCAGGGCGCGTCCCAGGTTTTCAGGATTGGTGATGATGGCGACAGCGTCGGCTTTATGGCTGTGTTGCAAAAAGCGGATGCACGCTTCGATCTTTGGCTTCATGCTGCCCGGGGCAAAATGACCTTCAGCGATATAGCGCCTGGCTTCGGCGACGGTCATCTGCTCGATGGGGCGTTGGTCAGGTTTGCCGAAGTTGAGCGCCACCTGTTCGACGCCTGTGCTGATCAGAAACAAATCGGCATCGACCTGAGAGGCGAGCAGGCTGCTGGCGCGATCCTTGTCGATGACGGCATAGACAGAACGCAACTCCCCCTTGGCGTTGCGCACCACCGGAATGCCGCCGCCGCCCACCGCCACGACAATCCAACCCATGCGCACTGCCTGCTCGATCGCCACCGCTTCGACGATCTCGCGCGGCTCCGGCGATGCGACGACGCGACGCCAGCCGCGCCCGGCGTCTTCGACCACCTGCCACCCCTCCTGCGCAAACTCGCGCGCCTTTGCCTCTTCCATAAACCCGCCGATCGGCTTGGTCGGGTTGGTGAACGCGGGGTCGTCGGCATCGACTAGCACCTGGGTGATGATGGTGATGCATTGGCGGTCGATCTTGCGCTGAAAAAACTCATTATTGAGCGTCTGTTGCAGCATAAAGCCGATACTGCCCTGGGTGTCGGCCACGATCAGGTCGAGCGGCGTGGGGTGCACTTCCTGCGCGGCCAGCTCGTTGCGCCGCAGGATAAAGCCTACCTGCGGCCCATTGCCGTGGGTGACAATTGTCGTCCAGCCGGCTTCGACCATGTCGGCGACGTTGCGCGTGGTTTCGCGCACCGCGTCCCACTGATGCGCCACATCTGGATGTTTGTTATCGACGATCAGAGAATTGCCGCCGATGGCGACGACGGCGATGCGTGTTTGGTTCGCTGCTGCGGGCATAAAGAGTCTCACTCCTTCGTGAGTAAAAAATCAAGCTTATCGGATCAGCGCCGGCAGCAGCGCGTAGAATTCCGCCGCTTTGATGACATCGGCCAACAGGACACTGTCCTGGGTAGTGTGCGCGGTTTCCTCTTCGCCCGGCCCAAAGCCGATCGACGGGATGCCGGCTTTGCCCATCCAGTAGATGCCGTTGGTGCTGAAGTTCCATTTGCTCGGCGCGTGGTCGGGCAGCCCGATGGCGCGCGCCGCTTCGAGGCCGGCTTGGACGAGCGGGTGCTGTTCGTCCAGCGCCCAGGCCGGGAAGTATTTATCGACGGGGAACACAAAGCCCGTGTAGCTCGGTTCCGCGTACTTCATCATTTCGACCGTGATTTCGCCGTTGCGCAACAGCGCCGCCGGCGCGAGCGCCCGCACCTGTTCGATGGCGCCCGCGGCCGTCTCGCCAAAGGTGACGCGGCGGTCGATAAACACACGCGCCTGGTCGGGCACGGCGTTGAGGGAGGGCGTCGAAACCTTCATGTCGCTCACGGTGATTTTGCCGTGACCCAGGAACGGATCGTCACCAAGTTGCGGCTCCAGCTTGCTGACGCCCTCGATCAGCGGCAGCACCTTGTAGATAGCGTTGTCGCCCAAATGGTTGCTGGCCGCATGTGCGCTGCGCCCGCGTGAGGTGACTTCGATCTCGACGCGCCCCTTGTGCCCGCGGTAGACCTGCATCTTCGTCGGCTCGCCAATGACGACAAAATCGGGGCGAATGCCTTCGTGTTCGACAAAGGCGTGGGGCGCGATCCCATCGCACCATTCCTCCATGTTGCCAAAGTAATAGGCGGTCCAGCCGTCGAGCAGCCCCAGATCCTTGGCGATCTTCAGACCGTAGATCATCGGCGGTGTGCTGCCTTTTTCATCGCACGCGCCGCGCGCATAGAAACGGCCCTTCTCGATCTTGCCGATAAAGGGATCCCAATCCCATTCGTCCGGGTTGCCGATGCCGACCGTGTCGATGTGGCTATCGTAAAGCAGGATGCGCGGCCCGTCCCCGATGCGCCCCACGATGTTGCCCATCGCGTCGAACCAGGTTTCGTCAAAACCCAGGGCGCGCATTTCTTCCTGGACGCGCTCGCCGACCGGCCCAATCTGGGAATCCATGGACGGAATCGCACATAATTCGCGCAGAAAACCGACGATTGTTTCGCTATACTGGCCGACCTGCTGCTGGACGGCTGCGACATCTACTGTGGACATGAGTAATCCTTTGCTGTGGCGGCGTTTCGCGGCGAAACACCACGTCGAATGCTGCTTTGCATACTTCCTGATGGAGCCGTCTGATTATATCGGTCGCCGCGAACCGTTGTCAAAAGCATTACGCATCATGCATCACGCATCACGTATCACGCATTACGTATTACACATCACGCATTACGCATTACGCATTACGCATTACACATCCCCATCACCCTCTACTCCACCCGCTCGATGCTGGCGCCCAGCGCGCGCAGCTTGGCGTCGATCTCCTGGTAGCCCCGGTCGATCTGCTGGACGTTGCCGATCGTGGTCACTTCGTCGGCGGCCAGCGCGGCCAGCACCAGCGCCATGCCGGCGCGGATGTCGGGGCTGGTCACCGGCTGGCCCGTCAGCCGGCTGGGGCCGACGACGACGGCGCGGTGCGGGTCGCACAGGATGATCTGCGCGCCCATCGAGATCAGCTTGTCCACAAAAAACAACCGGCTCTCATACATCTTCTCGTGGATAATCACCGTGCCGTGCGCCTGCGTGGCGGTGACGACGGCGATGCTCATGAGGTCGGGCGGAAACGCGGGCCACGGCGCATCGTCGATCTTGGGGACCGCGCCGCCAAAGTCGGGGCGTACACGCAGCTCCTGCTCCTCCTCGATGACCAGGGTGTAACGTTCGTCGGGCGGCGCGGTGGGCGCTTCTTCCAGGTGCATCCGCACGCCCAGCCGATCCACAAAGACCATCTCCATCATGCGCAGATGATCCGGGACAACGCCGACAATGCGCAGCTCGCCGGGCGTAATCGCCCCCATGCCGATAAAGCTGCCCACTTCGATAAAATCCGGGCTGATGTACACCTCGGCGCCGTGCAGGTGGTCTACGCCATGCACCGTGAGCACATTGCTGCCGATGCCGTCGATCGCACAGCCCATTTTGACCAGCAGGTGGCACAAATCCTGCACGTGCGGCTCGCTGGCCGCGTTGCGCAAAATGGTGACGCCTTGCGCCAGCGCGGCGGCCATAATGCCGTTCTCGGTGGCGGTGACGGACGCCTCATCCAGCAGGATGTCGCGCCCGCGCAGCCGTCCCTGGGCGCGCAGCTCGAACTTGCCGTTGTGTTCCAGCACCGCGCCCAGCGTGGTCAACACCTGGAGATGGGTGTCGATGCGGCGCCGGCCAATATCGTCGCCGCCGGCCGAGGTCTTGACCTGAAAATGCCCAAAGCGCGCGAGCAGCGGCCCCATCATCGTGAGCGAGCCGCGAATCTGCGAGAAGAGCGCCGGGTCGGGCGACGCTGTCCGCAGCGAGCGTGCGCAGAGCGTGACGACGTTGGCTCGTTCCTGGATGTCCACCCCCATCTCGCCGAGGATGCTCATCATGGTGTGCACATCACCGATGCGCGGCAAGTTGTGCAAAATGATCGGTTCGTCAGTCAGCAAACACGCGGCCAACATCGGCAGCGCCGCATTCTTGTTGCCGATCGGCCGGATCGCGCCGCGCAGCGGGCGTCCACCTTCGATGATAAAAGAAGTCATGTTTCGATTCCTATGGTTTGCGCTGTCATAAATTGGGTTTGGGGCGGCGCGCGTCTGCTTTGCTGTAATGTGCGGCCGTCGTCACCGACGTACACGATCACGGGCGCACGCGCGTGGCCGCCATCCATCGAACGTCGAATGGCAGCCGGCTGTTCCGTGATGGCGGCGAGCCAGACCGTCACAGAGCGTCCCCTTCACCCTGCCTGGTATTGTAGCGCAGCGTAGAGCGAAACCGCACAACGCCGGATCGGAACACACGTTCGATTTAGCCTGTTGCAAATTCGATTTTTACAATGAAATAGGGTAAAATTCTTCCGTCGACGGCCTCACGGCTGGACAAAAAGCAGGGCGCAGCGTATCGCAACCAATGATTGGTGAAGCCTCCACCTGTATTTAGACGACAGCCTTGATTGGGTCTTCATTGGATGGCAGGCCCATGAGCAAGCTGAACGGTTACAAGAAAGCTGGGATCGCTTGAGTGTAATTAATTGCCTGTCCGCAGGCTTTCGATTTTTGGGCTGGCGTTTGGAGCTGTTGTTGATTCCGGTTGCGCTCGATATCGTACTCTGGCTGACGCCGCAATTCAGCGTAGCGCCACTGGCAGGCGGTCTGGCGACCTGGTATCGTGAGATGGGCGCCATCGACGGGATGCCGGCTGACGCTGCTCTCCTGACGCAGCAGGTGGCGGAGAGCGTCGAGGGGCTTGGTCAGAGTTTCAACGTACTGTCGGCGCTGGTGAGCACCACGTTGCTGCATGTGCCCAGCTTGTTGGTAAATGGCGGTCAGTCGTCGCCCTTCCCTGCGATTGAACTGACCACCGCAACAGAAGCATTGGTGTTTTGGCTGATCTTCAGCCTGCTTGGTTTGCTGATTGGTGTGATCTATCTAGGCTTGCTGGCGCGTCGCCTTCCGATTGGAGGCATGGCAGCCATGCAAATCGGTGTGTTCGCCAGCAAGGTGATCGCGCAGTGGCTGCAAGTGATTGCATTCGTGCTGATCGTTGCGCTGTTGCTGCTGGCAATTTACATCCCGTTGAGCATCGGCGTCACGCTTGTATCGCTGCTCAGCCCGGCGCTTGGGTCGATGTTGGCGTTGGCATCGGGTAGTCTCATGCTGATCGTTTTCTTTTATCTCTATTTGGCGACGGCCAGCATTGTCATGGACAACCAGTCGGCCCCCAGCGCCATCAAGCGCAGTTTCGAGGTCGTGCGCAATCATTTCTTGCCGACGCTTGGCTTTTTCATGTTGAGTACAGTGATTGGGTTAGGGATTTCGCTTCTGCTCATGCGGCTCGCCAGCATGGCTTTATGGACAGTCACCCCGGCGATTCTGCTCAATGCCTACGTCGGCACCGGGCTGGCAATGGCTCTGCTCATTTTTTATCGCACGCGTTTGCTGAACAGCGAAGCCAATTTAGTTGAGTAAACAAATCTTCGGATGGTCGAAATGGCGGTGGGACACCCCGCCCTGTTGTGGAGGATGTTGTGGCCGAGAATAATAAAAAACCGCAGTTTGTGTATAACGCCGATCAGATCCAGGTGCTGGAAGGGTTGGAGGCAGTCCGCCGGCGCCCAGGAATGTATATCGGTGGCACCGACCAGAAGGCGCTGCACCACATGGTCAATGAAGTGGTGGACAACTCGATCGATGAGGCCATGCAAGGGCGTTGCAGCCGCATCCTCATCACCATTCACAAGGATGAAAGCGTCTCGGTCGAGGACGACGGCGCCGGCATTCCGGTCGATATTCAGAAGCAGACAGGTCTTCCTGCCGTCACCGTGGTCATGACCAAGCTCCATGCCGGCGGCAAGTTCGGCGGCGGCGGCTACAAGGTCTCCGGCGGTCTGCACGGCGTCGGCGTCAGCGCGGTCAATGCGTTGAGCACGTGGATGGAAACCAAAGTCAAGCGCGACGGCAAGCTTTACCGCCAACGCTTCGAGCGCGGCGTGCCCGTCACCGACGTGGAGGTGATCGGCAAGTGCGACCCAGACAACACCGGCACGATCCAGACCTTTCTGCGCGACGACACGATTTTTCAGGCGCTGGAGTACAACTATCACGCGCTGGCGACGCGCTTCCGCGAGATGGCATTCCTGACGCGCGGCGTAAACATCACCTTCATTGACGAACGCCCAGAATTGCCGCACGAGATGAGCTTCTACTTTGAAGGCGGCGTCAAGTCGTTCGTGCGTTATCTCAACCGCAACCGTCAGAGCGTCAACGATCCGATCTATATTGAGATGGAAGTCGAGACCACGCAGGTGGAAGCGGCGATCCAGTATACGGACAGCTTCTCAGAGTCGGTTTTCGCCTTTGCCAACACGATCAACACGCCGGACGGCGGCACGCATCTGACCGGTCTGCGCACCGCGGTGACGCGCATCGTCAACGACTACGCACGCAAACAAGGGTTGATCAAGGAGAAAGAAGAGAACTTCACCGGCGACGATACGCGCCAGGGCATGACCGCCATCGTCAGCGTCAAGGTGATGGAGCCGCAGTTCGAGGGGCAGAACAAGCTCAAGCTGCTCAACAATGAAGTGCGCTACCACGTGGAGACCGCGGTGGCCGAAGCAATGGGCCGCTGGATGGAAGAAAATCCGCGCGACGCCAGGGGCATCATCGAGAAATGTCGCACCGCGTACCGCGCGCGCGAGGCCGCCAAGAAGGCGCGCGATCTGGTCATCCGCAAGAGCGCGCTGGAAAGCCTCACCCTGCCCGGCAAGCTGGCGGACTGCTCCAGCCGCAACCCGGCGGAGTGTGAAATCTATATCGTCGAGGGTGACAGCGCCGGTGGTACGGCCAAACAGGGTCGCGACCGGCGTTTCCAGGCGATCCTGCCCTTGCGCGGCAAGATTTTGAACATCGAAAAGACAAGTCTCGACAAGGCGCTGGCTAATCGGGAAATCCAGGCGCTGATTACGGCGCTGGGCACCAACATCGGCGAAAACTTCGGGCTGGAGGGGCTGCGCTATCATCGCATCATCCTGATGACCGACGCCGACGTCGACGGCGCTCACATCCGCACGCTGCTGCTCACCTTCTTCTACCGCTACATGGAACCGCTGGTGGCGGGGGGGCATCTCTACATTGCCCAGCCGCCCCTCTACCGCGTGACGGTTACGCGCCAGGAAAACGGCAAAGCCAAGCGCTCCAGCGACTACGTTTATGACGACAAGGCGCTGGAGACCCTGCGCAAAGACCTGGGCGACGGGAACGTAAAGCTCGATCAGCGCTACAAAGGGCTGGGCGAGATGAACAACGAACAGCTTTGGGAGACGACCATGAACCCGGCGAACCGCACGATCCTGCGCGTCAGCATCGAAGACGCGGCCGAGGCCGACCGCACCTTCGATATGCTGATGGGGTCGAGCGTGCCGCCGCGGCGCCGCTTCATCCAGACGCACGCCAACCAGGCGCGGCTGGATGTGTAACGAATCCTTTGCAATCCGGTGACAGTCACTTTCACAAACAGCCACTTTCACAAGTGGCTGTCACCTGTTATCCTTCATGTGATCCATCTAATTAACTTTGTGTAAAAGGAAGAAAATCCATGCGTAGAAACACAATGTGGCGCCTCATTGCGGTATTACTGGCTGCGTTCGTGGCTGCCGGCTGCACCACCGCGCCGGCGCCTGCGGCTGCACCCAGTGAAGCTGGCGAGGCCGCGGCCCCGGCCGGTGAGCAGGTGCTGTTGCGCCTTGCCACCGTCTCCGAACCATCGACGCTCGACCCGAATCTGGCGGAGGACAACTACTCCATCACCCCGATCGAGCAGATGTTTCTGGGTCTGACCAACATCAATAACGAAACCGCGGAGATCGAGCCGGAGCTGGCCGAAAGCTGGAGCGTTTCGGAAGATGGCACGGTGTGGACCTTCAACCTGCGCCAGGACGCCATGTGGAGTGACGGCAATCCGGTCACGGCGCACGATGTCGAGTACAGCGCCAAGCGCGCGGTCATGCCGGAAACGGCCTCGCCCTACGCTTACGTGCTCTACATCATCAAGAATGCGGCCGCGATCAACCAGACGGCCGTCCCGACCGACACCTATGACATCGACACACTCGGCGTCAGGGCGATCGACGACTACACCGTCGAGTTCACGCTAGAGGCGCCTGCCGCCTACTTCGGCTCCATCTCCAGCATGTGGACGCTGCGCCCGGTGCCCAGTTGGGCCATCGAGGAATTCGGCGACGCCTGGACCGACCCGGCCAACATCGTGGTCAGCGGCCCGTACAAGCTGGCCGAGTGGCGTCCAGGCGAGAAGCTGATCTACGAGAAGAACCCGGATTACTTCAACGCGGACGAAGTACAGATCGACCGCGTGGAGATGAGCCTGATCACGGATCAGTTCACCGAAGTGGCGCTCTACGAATCGGGCGATCTGGACGTGGCCGGTGAGAGCGCGTCCTCCTTGCCTGCTGAAGAAGTCGCGCGCATCATGGCCGACCCGACGCTGAGCGCAGAGTTCCACCAGGGGCCGCGCGCTTCGACGACTTACGTCGGCTTTACGATGACCAAGCCGCCCTTCGACAACGTGCTGGTGCGCAAGGCCTTCTCCGCGGCCATCGACCGCGAGACGATGGTGCGTGACGTGGTCGGCTCCGGCGTGCCCGCGACGCAATTTGCGCCTCCCGGCATCTTCGGCGCTCCCGACCCCGAAGTCGGCATCGGCTTCGATCCGGAGCAGGCCAAGGCGTGGCTGGCGGAAGCTGGCTTCCCCGACGGCGCGGGCTTCCCCACTGTGACCTATCGCTACTTCGCCAACTCGCTGGAAGAAGCGCTGGCGCAGGCGTTGCAGGCGATGTGGAAAGAAACCCTGAACGTCGATGTACAGATCGAGGCGCAGGAGTTCCCGGTCTTCCTGGCCGGCACCAATCCAGATGTGCCTGTGGAAGAGATGCCCGAAATGTGGCGGCTCGGCTGGGGCGCCGACTACCCGGACGAGAACAACTGGGTCTATGAGGTCTTCCATTGCACGGACAGCCAGAATCGTCCGCGCGCCGCCTGCACCGAGGCGGACGAGAAGGCCAAGCAGGCCGCCGTCGAGACCGATCTTGAAGTGCGCAAGCAGCTCTATGCTGAAGTTGAGCAGCTCATGTTCGGCGAGGAAGTGCGCGTGGCGCCCTACTACCACCGCGGCTTCACCATCCTGACCAAGCCCTATGTCACCCGCGCCTATCCCACCTTCGCCCCGGTGAACTGGGATACGTGGCGGATCGAGCGGTAGGGGAAGGGATTGGGGGATTGAGAGATTAAGGGATTCCATCCTGCGTCTTTCAATCTCCCAATCTCCCAATCTCTCCTTCACCCACACGCCCATGATTCAAGTCATCATCCGCCGCCTGCTCTGGTTCATCCCGGTATTCTTCGTCGTGACAGGACTGACCTTCATCACGATGCACGCCCTGCCCGGCGGCCCGTTCGATTCCGACAAGACGCCGCCTGCGCTGATCCAGCAGATGGAGGAAGTCTTTGGCCTCAATCGCCCCGTGCAGGAGCAGTACTTTATCTGGCTGTCCAACGTAACGCAACTCAAGTTTGGCCCATCGCTGACGGCTCGCGGCAAACCGGTCGAGAGTTTCCTGCTGCCGGGTCTCGCCGTCTCTGCACAATTGGGGCTCTTTGCCCTGGCCTTTGCGCTGCTCGTGGGCATCCCTGCCGGCATCATCGCCGCCATGCACCACGGCTCCTGGCGCGACCGCAGCGCCACGCTGGTCGCGATCATCGGCGTCTCGGTGCCGGCGATCGTGCTGGGGCCGGTGCTGCAGTGGCTCTTTGCCTTGCAGCTCGGCTGGTTCCCGGTGGCGCAGTGGGCCAGCCTCAGCGAGGGACTCATCCCTTACCTCAGCCACATCATTCTGCCTGCGGTGACGCTGGGCGCCGGCCTCTCGGCGATCATCGCCCGGCTGACGCGCGCCAGCATGTTGTCGGTGCTGGGTGAAGATTACATCCGCACGGCCCACGCCAAAGGGCTTGCCCGCCGCGTCGTCACGGTGCGCCACGCGCTGCGCAACGCGCTGATCCCGGTCGTCACCTATCTGGGGCCGCTGGCCGCGGCCGTGCTGACCGGCTCGCTTGTCGTGGAGCAAATCTTCGCCATTCCGGGCATGGGACGCTACTTCGTCACCAGCATCAGCGGCCGCGACTATCCGATGGTCATGGCGGTCGTCGTGCTCTATGCACTCATCATCGTCGGGGTGAACCTGCTCGTGGACATTCTCTACACAGTCATCGATCCGAGGATCGGTCATGGCAACTAGCACTTCAACGGCGACGCCCACCTTTCCGGCACGCGCCCCGCGCTCGCTCTTGCAGGACGTGCTGACGCGTCTGGTCAAAGACCCGCTGGTCGTTCTCTGTGTGCTCTATCTCGGCATGCTGATCGTCGTGGCGCTGGCGCCCGGCTTTTTTGCCCCACTCAGCTACGAGACGACCAGCTTTCCCGACAAGCTGGCGCCGCCCGGCGCCTACGCCACCGCCGACAAGCTGGCTGGTTTCCGCTACGTTTTGGGCTCAGACCGCCTTGGCCGCGACATCCTCAGCCGACTGATCTACGGGACGCGCGTTTCGATTGCGGTGGCCTTTCTCGGCGCCGGCATCAGCTTCCTGATCGGGCTGACCTACGGGCTGTTCGCCGGCTACAGCCGCCCGCGCATCGACAACGTGATGATGCGCATCGTCGATATCATCTACGCCTACCCGACGCTGATCCTGATCATCCTGCTCCAGGTCTTTCTGACCTCGCTGGCGCAGCAGCCCGCCGAAAATCTGGGCGTCTTACAGACGTTGCTAGTCACGCTCGACACGCGCTCCGGCGGCCTCTTCTTTATCTTTGTCGCGATCGGCGCGGTGAGCTGGCTCAACATGGCGCGCCTGACGCGCGGGCAGACGCTCCACTATCGCGAGCAGGAGTTTGTGCAGGCTGCCCATCTCGTCGGCGCCGACGACCGGCGCATCATGAGTCGCCACCTGCTGCCCAACATTATCGGCACCTGCATCGTCGCCGAGACGCTGGCGATCCCCTCCTACATCTACACCGAAGCCTTTCTCAGCTTCATCGGGCTGGGCATTCAGCCGCCGCTGCCCAGTTGGGGCAGCATGATCGCTGACGGCTACGGCGCGCTGCGTTCGGCGCCGCACGTGATCTTCTTCCCGGCCCTGGCGCTCTCGCTGACCATGCTCGCCTTCAACTTCCTGGGCGACGCCATCCGCGACGCCATGGATCCCAAGCTGCGCGACCGCTGATCACGCCCGCGAACAGCAAACTGCAAAATTCAGTAATTCACGATTTGCCTCACACGGAGACACAAAGTCACAAAGTTGAAGATGGCGTCCTTTGTGCTCTTGGCGACTTTGTGTGAATTTCGTGAAGTACTGAAATTGGAGAAGCTGGTGGTCTGTCAACCAAGAAGCTTGGGTTTGGCTGATGGAAAGGGAACACAGATAAACGCAGATAGACCCAGATAGACGCAAATGCCTGGCTGCTTGGCTTTTATCTGCGCTTATCCGACTTCATCTGTGTCTATCTGCGTGCGCTTGCTGTCGCTCTACCCAAAGTTTTATGCCTGACGCTCTACTAGAATGCTGATGACGCGGAACGGACGGATTCTCGCTGATCTGATCCGCAAACATCTGCCTGATCCGCGTCGTCAGCGCGCACCGCTTGTCCGCTACACACGCCAGCCCAGCAGATTCCAGTAGTACAGCCACCCGGCAAAGATCGGCATAAAGAGCAGGGCCAGGACATAGTGCGCCAGACTCAAGGCGCTCCATCCTCCCGCGCGCCAGGTGAGCGCGGCCACTGCCAGCGAAGCGCCGGCCAGCGCCAGCGCGATCAGCGGCAGCGCCAGTACGGCCAGGAACAGCGGCGTCACGCCATAAAGCAGCGCCGGCTCCACGGTTAGAATCAGCGCCACGACAAAGATCAGCACAAGCGCGCACGCGGCGACCAGCAGCCGCCACGCCATCCCGTTGACGCTGAATGGTTGCGCGTCCGGCCAGAAGCGACCAAAGAGCCAGTGCAGCGGCGTCACCAGCAGCACCGACAGAAAGACCAGGAGCGCAGCGAACCCCAGCCCGCGCTGGAAAGGGATGGCTTCGCACCAGGCGACCTTTTCGTAGGCGCGATAAGGATTGTTCTCCACGAAGAGCGCGCTGACCTGGCCCGCGGCGTCGCCGGTAAAATACAGATCGCCGCTGCCATCGACCGCGCCATCGGCCGGGCGCAGCACGCGCGGCGCGACCGCCACCCACGGCTGCGGCGTCGCGCCGATCCCCTGCGTCGTCAACGTTCCGTCAGCGTTGGCGCGTACGGTCACGTCGGCGAAATTGCCGCCCATCAGTCGCGCCGCCTTGCCAAAAGTGGTGTGAAACATACGCGTCGAGCGGTAGCTGCCCTGCAATTCGTCGCTCTCGGCGCGGCTCAGGCGCGCCGAGAGCGGCGGTTGCGCCGCCGCCGGATAAAAGTGGTTGAAAAAGGCGTGGCGGAACTCCTCGCCGGGCGCAAAGCCGCCGTTGCTGTTGTAGGCAACATAGACGCCTGTGTTTGCGTCGGGAATCAAAAAAAGTGCGGTGCTCGACACGCCCGGATTATTTCCTTCGTGACGCAGGATGCGCTGGCCGTTGACCGTCGTCTCGGCAAAGCCATAGGCGAAGCCGTTGACAGTCGGATCGTGGCTAAAGAGGCGGCTGTGCATCTGCGCCAGGGTGGGCGCGGTCAGGATCGGCGTGTCCCCCTCCGCCAGATGCGCCCGCATAAATTTTGCCATATCGGTCACCGTCATGTGCCCTTCGCCGGCGGAAGGCGTCTGCAGAAAGACAAACGGGCGCGCGACAAAGTGGCCATCGACGTAGCGATAGTTCGTTGTCGCGTCGTTCTCCAGCGCCGGGGGGAGCGGCTGTAGGAAGGTGCTTTGCGCCATGCCGAGCGGGGCAAAGATGCGTTCGGCGATATACTGCTCGAAGGGCAGCCCGGCCATGCGCTCGACGATATAACCTGCCAGCGCAGTGCCGTAATTTGAATACCCTGAGTAAACGCCCGGCGGCCAGATGCGCGCCGGCCTGTGCTGCGTCAGAAAGCGCGCGGGCGGCATCAGATCTTCTTCGTGCAGGGCGAACATATAGCCCTGATCTTCAAAGCCGGCGCTGTGGCTCAACAGGTGACGCAGCGTGATCGGCTGGGGAAAAGTGGCCGGAATCGTAAAATCGAGATAGGTGTTGATGTCGGCGTCCAGGTCGAGCTGCCCTGCTTCGACCAACTGCATCACCGCCGCCCAGACAAAGAGCTTGCCAGTCGAATCGGTGCGGAAGAGCGTGCGTTCGGCGTCGACGGGCTGCTGCGCCGCCACATCGGCCAAGCCGTAGCCGCGGGCAAAGCGCAACTCGTCATCCACGACCATCGCCACCGCCGCGCCCGCAATGTGATGCTCGGCCAACTGACGCGGCAGCAGCTCGTCGAAAAAGGCCGCGACCGCGCCCTCATCCTCCAGCACGCCGGCAGCGAGCGTCGCCGCTTCTGCTGCCGAAGTCTGCGGCGGGTAGGTCTCCGCCAGCACTCTTTCCATGATCTTGACGAACTCAGCCGGCTCCTCAAACAGCGACCGATGGCCCGAACGCGCAAAGACAAGGGACTCCTTCGACGGCGCTTCAAGCATCGCAAACCACTCCTGGGCCAGCACGGCGCGGCCGCGCGCTTCGTACTTGCCTGTCACCAGGTAGACAGGCACTTCCAGCTTGGGAACATCCTGGCGAAAGTCGATTTCCTGCAACTGTGGGTAGAGCACGCTGAAGGTGTCGAGAAAGGAGCGAAAGCCGTTGATGCGATCCATCAGCGTATACTCCGGGACAAAGAGAATGGCGGGCATCTCGCGACTCGTATCGAGATAGGGGTAGGGATTCCAGTCATGTTCGTGCGACAGTGCGCTTTCGTAGTCAAGCAGATCAGCGTAGGGCGGCGGCCCGTTGCCGCGCAGGGTGGCGGCCAGCGCTTCGTTGCCAGTCGCCTCCGCCCAGGCCAGCGTGTCGGCGTAGAACATGCGATCCGTCTCGCGCTGGCTGACCATCTGACCGGCGCCCACATAGGCGTGGAAGAGCTCCGGCTGTTGCTGCACGGCCAGCGCACCCAGCGTGGCGCCCCAGGAGTTACCGACCAGGTAGATCTTCTCCTCGTCAAAGCGGGCGCGCAGGTAATTGGTGACCTCGATGGTGTCCGCCACCATCTGTTCGAGCGTCAGCGTCTCCACCGGATCGAGCGCTGCATAGGATTTGCCCGCGCCGCGCTGCTCCCACACGACGACTACGAAGTGCTGCTCCAGCCCGGCGTCCATCCGCATCGCGCCGATGTCCGTGCCGCCCGGACCGCCCGCCAGGTAGAGCAGCACCGGTTTCTCCACGCTCCGCCCGCGGATCATGAGAGTCTGCGGATGGCCGCCAATCGATATTTCCGTCAGCTCGGCGATACTGCCGGGCAGCGCCGCCCCATCTGCACCCAGGATGGGCGCGGTGGTCGCCGGCCGGGCGGTCGCCACGGCCAGCCCGATCAGCGCCACCGCGGCGACGCCAGTCAGGCTCCAGCCGATGATGCCCAGCGCGGACGCGCCTGGCTTGCCCAGGCGTGCGGCCAGCGCAACGCCAACCAGCGCGCCCACCATCATCGGCGCCAGAAAGAAGAGGCCGTGCATAAAGCGGCCGACGACAAAGGCAATCACACCGTAGAGCGAGTCAAGATGGATGCCGTCGATCATGGGGCCGCCCACGTTGAGGCGCGCCGCCTCATACACGGCGAGAAAGCCAAGCGGCGCCACTACGAGGCTCCAGCGGCTGCCCAGGATCAGCCCCGCCACCCCGCCGATCAGCAGCCCGACGACCATCGACGCCAGCGCCTGCGTGGTCGTGATCGGGCCGCGCGGCATGAGCCATGCGCTGAGCAGACCGGCGCCGGCCACAATCGCCAGCACCGCGCCCAGCCCGATGCGTTTGTTTGTCCAGAGATAGTTGCCTGTAGACATCATGGGATTCCTTTCTGTCACATCCGTGGTCAAATTTTTTAAGCGATCAATGTTCAGCCGGATTTCCATCGACCACGGATTTGACGGATTCGGCGGAAAAAGCCAGATAATCTTCGGATGAAATCCGCGAGAATCCGTCTCATCCGTTCAATCCGTGGTCGATGCTTCAGGGCTGTATCGTTGCCTAAAGCTGCATCGCTGCGCTGAACTCAAGGGTCAACAGTGACTTGGATTGTCGCTTGCATCTTCTCGGCAGCGCTCGCAGCGCACTAACAGCAGCGGCAAACCCAGCGAGTAGAGCGCACGCAGCATCCCCTGCAAGGCCGCCTGATCGGCGACTGTGCCGCACAGCGTGCTCACGCAATGGTGATCATTGTCCTGGACCACCGTCAGCGTGAGCGGGGCAAACCACTCCCCCCAGCGCACGGCCAGGCGTCCCTCCACCTGGATGGTGTAGCGCGCCGGTTGATCGAGAGAAAATCTGTGCTGTGTTGTCATGTCCGCCTCTTCCTGCCTTGCGCCGTTACGCTCTGCCCTGTTCAGTGTAGCGGCGCGGCGGGATGATGCGCATCGTTCGCAAAGGATGAGAGAGGGATGATTTGCGGCTGTGTGGGGTGCGGCGAGAAGAATAGCCCGCGGATTTGGCGGATTTGGCGGATGTACACGGATAAGAAAAAATCCGTGAATATCCGTCGCATCCGTCAAATCCGTGGGCTATCAGGGAGTTGGCCCTTCTTTGTGTCCCTTTGCGCCCTTGGTGGCTTCGTGGTGGGGCTTTTCGAGCAGTTTCTTAGGCAGAGAGGAGACCCAGGCGCCGGGCGCGCGCCACGGCTTCGCGACGCCCGTCGACGCCGAGCTTGGCGTAGATATGCGCGGCGTGGGTCTTGACCGTGGGCAGCGAGACCACCAGGTGGCGGGCGATCTCTTGGTTGGTGAAGCGGCTGGCGAGCAACGCCAGCACTTCCAGTTCGCGCTCCGTCAGCGGTTCGATCAGCTCCGGCTCGGTGGCGTCTGCCGTCGCGTGCAGAGGGGACGCGCCGCGCTTCGCTTCACCGGCTATGGAGAGTAGACGGCCAGCATAGGGCGCACTCCCTTCATCTGCTGCTGCGCGGTAAAGCAGATCGAGCATGAGCCGCCCTTCATCCAGAAAGACGCGCGCATAGCCCTCCGGCTCGGCGCGCGCCAGCGCACGGTTCAACGAGGAGAGGGCAGCCTTCTCCTCGCCCTGCTGCGCCAAAGCGAGTGCGCGCAGCGTGAGACACTCGATCACGCAGCCGATGCGTCCGCCACGCTCCGCGACCATCGATGTCTGCGCCAGCAAAGCGGCTGCATCGTTCACCTGATTAGTCGCCAGCCAGACGCGTGCCAGCGTCAGATCCTCCACCTCGCGCAGATAATCCGCCGGTTCACCGCCTGCATAGGCAGCAGCCCACGCTGCGGCCGGCGCCAGATGCCCTTCCGCCAGCCAGACCCGCGCCCGCTGCGCGGCCATTAGACCAAAAAGGCGCGGGATGCGGTAGGGCTGAAGCAGCGTCTCCAACACCCGCAATGCAGCGAGCGCGCCCGCATAGTCTCCCTGCGACTGCCGCAGCCGGGCCAGAAAGAGATGCTCGTGGCGCAGATCGTCGGTGATGCCGCCTGCCTCGGAATGCGCCATGCCGGCCAGCAGCAGCGCTTCCGCCTCTTGCAACGCATTCTGCTCGCGCCGGATCTCACCCAGAATCGCCCGCGCCAGCCCCAGCGGCGGCGTATCATCATCGACTGGCGCTAAGCTATCGATCAGCGACTGGCACGTTTGCGCGCCACGCGCAAGCTCTCCTTGCGCTATCTGCACCATCGCAGCTTCCGCGCGCGCGTTGACCACCAGGTAACGCACGCCGGCCGTCTCGGCCAATGTCGCCGCCTCCAGATAGGCGTGCTCGGCGCGCGTCGTCTCGCCTTGCAGCTCGTAGGCAAGCCCCAGCGTGTCGTGAGCGCGCGCACGGATGAGATGCGCCGCGGCGGGCAGCGCGGCCAGCGCACGCTCGATCGCGTCGATGGCAGGCTGGGAATCACCGCGCAGGGCCGCCACCGCGGCACGATGCACGGCCGCCTGCGCCAGCAACTCATCGACCGCGGCGTACGCTTCCGGCTTCTGGCGCAGCAGACGCTCGGCCTCGTCCAGCAGGTGTTCGGCTTCGTCGATCTGGCCGGCCAGGTACAGGGCGCGCGCCAGGCGCAGGCTCAACAATGGCCGCGCGTGCAGCACGCTTGCGGGCAAGGCGCGCCACCAGGCGCGCCAGGCGCCCACGTCACCGCCCGACCAGGTGGCGCTGGACGCCAGTGCGCTTTCGATCAGCGCGGCGGCCAGGTCAACATCCGCCGCACAGAGCGCATGGTGGACCGCATCGGCGGCATAGCCGGCTTCGGCATACCAGAGCGCGGCGCGGCGGTGCAGGTCGGCCACCGCCGCCGCGTCCACGCTGATCTCCAGATGATGGCGCAGCAGATCGGCAAAGAGATGATGATAGCGATACCATCGGCGCCGGTCGTCCAGCGGCACGACGAACAAATTGCGCCGCTCCAACCTTTCGAGAATCTGCTGGCCCGTCGAGAGAGGCGCGACAGCGGCGGTGTTGTCAACCGCTGCACGAGAAGAAAAAACAGAAGAAAAAACGTCGGAACTCGCGACCGCCTCACACAGGGCGCCGCATAGTCGATCCAAAACTGAGGTTGCCAGCAGAAAACGCTGCAGCGCCTCCGGCTGGCGTGCGAGCACTTCGTCGCCCAGATAGTCCACCACCTGCCGGTCATCCCCGGCGAATTTTCGGACAAACTGGGCGGGGTCGGCATGTTCGAACAAGGAGAGCGCCGCCAACTGCAAGCCGGCCACCCACCCTTCGGTGCGCGTGCTCAACACTTCGATCAGCGCTTCCGGCAGCGCCAACGCCATTACCCGGCGCAAGAAATCAGCCGTCTCGTCGAGCGTGAAGCGCAGATCGCGTGCGCGCACCTCCATCATGCGATTCTGCACGCGCCAGCGCGCCAAAGGCAGCGGCGGATCTTCGCGCGTCATCAGAATCAGATGAAACGAGGCCGGTGCATGTTCCACCAGAAGTTCCACAGCAGCGTGCAACTCGCGGTTCTCGATCCGGTGATAATCGTCGAGAAGCAGCAAGAGCGGCGCATCCACCCCGGCGGCCTCGGCAAGATCCTCGATCAGCGCCGCGCCGCACGCGGCCGCGGAGAAGGCAGCCGCGTCGCGCAAGAGTTGCTCGGTGCGGCCGCCAATCGACCGGTCAATGCGCCGCAGGGTCGCCAACACACATGCGAAAAAGCGCGCCGGCTCATTCTCCGCTTCCTCCAGCGAAAGCCAGGCCACGCGCGTGTGCAGGTGCTCCGCACCTGTGTAGGTCGCCAACCACTCGGCGGCCAGGGTTGTCTTGCCATAGCCTGCGGGCGCGACAATCAACCCAAACCGACGCTGCTGTGCGACGCCGCTCTCCAGGCGCTGCAGCAGGCGCTCGCGCGCGACGAAGCGGGAGCGCACGGGCGGAATATAAAATTTCGTTGCGAGCAGAGGCAGTTCGCGTGCTTCGGCAGCCTGATTCACAGCGGCGTCATCCTGATCAAGCACGATTTGGTTTACACCATTATACCTGACCTTGCACAATGCGCCGGACAGGGAATTTCCAGCGGCGGGTGCATCTGGCGTCGAACTGGTCATCCTGTTCCCTGCTTGGTATACTGCGGCTATGCCTACCTCGTTGATTCGCCAACTGCGCGCCGCCGGCTACAAGATCACGCCCCCGCGCCTTGCCGTGCTCGAAGTCATCCAGCGCGAAGGCGAGCATCTGAATCCCAACGAGATCCTGGCCCACGCCCAGGCGATCCACCCGCAGACTGGCCGCGCCACGGTCTACCGCACGCTCGAACTGCTGACCCAACTTGGCATCGTCCGCCCTATCTATGTGGGCGACAGCGGCCCGACCTACATCCGCGCACAGGGAGGCCATCATCACCTCGTCTGCTCACGCTGCGGTGCAGTGGTCGACTTTGAGCAGTGCGTGGCCGATGGCATGGAGCGCGAGTTGGAAGAGCGCTTCGGCTTCCGCATCACCAGCCATCTGCTCGAGTTCTACGGCCTCTGCGCCCATTGCCAGGCATCAACCTCCGCCGCCCTCTCAGAGGCTGTTTGAGATCTCCTTCTTTGCAGAGGCGCAGAGATGCAGAGAAAGCGCAGAGAATGCTTGCGACAAGCGTTTGCTTTTCCTCTACGAGCCTCTGCCACTCCGCGCCTCTGCGTCGAATTTAGTCCTTTTCAAGCAGTGTCTCAGTAACGATTTGAAAGTAACCACAAAGACCCGAAGCACGCTAAGCGGCACAAAGCAGCATGTAAAATTTGATCGCCTGCTTCGTGCTTCTTTGGCGCCCTTTGTGGCTGCGTGGTAAGGCTTTTCAAACACTTTCTCAGGGTAGCTCTGTTGCGCCGCGGCCAGTTTCAGTAGTTCACGATTTTGCCTCACACAAAGACGCAAAGCCACAAAGTTGAAGATGGCGTTCTTTGTGTTCTTTGTGACTTTGTGTGAGTTTCGTGAAGTACTGAGTTTGACGCCTGAAGCATCCGGCGCTAAACTGCCCAAACAAATGAGAATAAATCTCAATAACCGTTGGCAAATATAGAGGAAGCGTACAATGAACAGAATAAGCGGACGCTTTTTGATCCTACTGTGGGCGGCCGGGGCCGTCCTGCTCAGCCTTGCCGGCTGTGCAGGGGCGACGCCGTCACCGACGCCGCTCTCCGCGCCAGTGGCGGAGGCAGCGTTACCGGCACTGGCGCCGGTAACGCTGGGTGCGGATGAAAAGCTGCGCGTCGTCGCCACCACCAATATCATCGGCGATGTCGTGCGCCGGGTAGGCGGCGACGCCATTGACCTGACGCAACTTCTCCCCGCGGGAAGCGATCCACACAGTTATCAAGCCAAACCTGACGATCTGCGCCAGCTCAACCGCGCCGATGTGATCTTCATCAACGGCCTGCATTTAGAGGAAGCGATGCAGCCGGTGTTGGCGAATCTGGACGGCGGCGCCCCGGTGATCGCCGTCAATATTGGCGTGCCCACCCGCGAATTTGGCGGTGGGCGCGGCGCCGAAGCAGAACACGCGGGCGCTGACCCCCACACCTGGATGGACGTGCGCAATGTGGAGCGCTGGGTCGAGAACATTGTGGTCGCGCTCTCTGCGCTTGACCCTGCTCACGCTGAAATTTTCGCCGCCAACGCCGCCGCCTATCAGACGCAACTCGACACGTTGCATCAGGAGCTTGTGGCGTCGTCGGCGTCGCTCCCGGCGCAACAGCGCAAACTTGTCACCGATCACGACAATCTTGGCTACCTGGCTGACGCTTACGGATTCACGGTGACAGGTGCGGTGATCCCGTCGCTGAGCACACTGGCCGCGCCCTCGGCGCAGGAGTTGGCCGCACTCCAACAACAGGTTGAGCAGGAAGGCGTCAAGGCGATCTTTGTGGGGACGACGGTCAACCCGAATGTGGCGAACCAGATTGCCGGCGACACAGGCGCCGTGGTCATCCCAATCTACACAGGTTCGCTCAGCGATGCCTCCGGCCCGGCTGCCACCTACATTGATATGATGCGACACGATATGGCGCAGATCGTGGCGGCGCTTCAGCAATAGGTTTCTCTGGCAGATTGACGAAAGGGGTAGATTGACAAAGGTTTGACAACCGGCTTATACTTCATTTAACTGAAAATCGTTTCGTACAGGCGCCCGCTGCCTCGCAAGGAGTGGGCTGCAAAGGCGAAGCCGGTGTAAGTCCGGCACTGTCCCGCAACTGTGACCAGCCTTTTTGAGCTGGAAGTCAGGTCGACCGTCTGTGCGTGCATGTGTCAGCCCTCGCGGAATGGGGTGCGCCGTCGATCACATCACAGGCCATTTACACCTTCTCGTTCCGGCGGGAAGGTGTTTTTTGTTGGAGAAGGAGTGAGAAGAAAATGAAACGTCCGTTTTTTGTGTTGGCGATGGGCAGCGTCCCCATTGCCGTAGTCGGCGTCCTGCTGTGGGTGCTTGCTCCGGCAGCGACTGTGCAGGCTGCCCCCCTGACAGCGGTGGCGCCGGCGACGATCACTGCACATGGCGAGCACTCCGGCACGGTGAACACAGCGGCGATCGTCGTGCAGTTGGACGACCAACGCAGCGTCGTGCGTTGGGTGGATTTCACATCGCCGATTTCTGGACTGGCCGCGTTGGAAGCCTCTGGTCTGGCCGTCACTTCCGCCGAAACGAGCTTTGGCCCCGCGGTCTGCGCCATCGAAGGCGTCGGCTGCCCGGTGGACAACTGTTTCTGCAACACTGATTTGTTCTGGGGCTACAATTTCTGGGACGGCGCGGCGTGGCAGGGCTACCCAATGGGGGCTTCCACCTCTGAAATCTCGCAGACTGGCGTCATCGAAGGATGGCGATGGGGCGCTTTTGGCAGCCCCCAGACTTCCGCCGACCAGGCGCTGGCCGCGGCCGGCGCGCTCGAATGGCTGCGCAGCCAGCAAAGTGCGACCACGGGCGGCTTTGGCGACAGCACGGGCGCCGCGATCGAAGTCCTGATGGCGCTCGGCGCCAACCACGAAACGCCGGCAAGCTGGCAGCCCAGCGACGGCCTGCGCGCGCTCGATCAGCATCTGCTGCTGCGCGCCACCCGCTTTAGCCGCGACAATGTGGCGGCCGCGGGCAAACTCGCCATCGGTGCGGCCGCGGCGGATGCCTGTCGCACCGCACGCAGCGTGACGCCTTCCTTTTATTTCAGCGAAACGCTCGGTGCGTATGCCGCCGACGCCGGTTTCAACGCGTGGGGCATCCTCGGTGCGGCCGCGGTCAGCGAGACCATCCCGTCCACGGCCATCGATCTGCTCCTCAGCCAGCAACAGGAAGGCGGCTGGGAATGGCAGTCCGGCTTTGGCGCGGACACCAACACGACCGCTGTGGTGCTGCAGGCGCTGATCGCGGCTGGGCAGCCAGTGAGTTCGACCGCAGTCGTTGACGCGCTGGCTTTTCTCAAAAGCGCACAGGTTGAGGGCGGCGGCTTTGTCTACGATCCGAAGACGCTTGAAATGGGCGCCGACGCCAACTCCACCGCCTACGCCATACAGGCGCTGTTGGCAGCAGGCGAAGACCCCAGCAGTGAGGCGTGGACAATGGACGGTCTGACGCCGATTCGTTTCCTGCTCGGCTTGCAATTGGCGGACGGCAGCTTTGAATGGCAGCCCAACACCGGCAGTAACCTGGCGGCGACGGCGCAGGCCGTGCCCGCTTTGCTCGGACATGCGTATCCACTGACGACGCGCAAGTTGGAGCCGTGTGCAGCGCGGCGTATGCGTCTGGACCGGGAAGCGGCGACAGGAGCGACTTCTGAAACACAGCCGTAGGCATGGCGCGCGAATGGCGCGGATTTTGCGAATCGACGCGTATCAAAAACATCAGTTTGAAAATCCGCGCGCATTTGTCAAAGCTGCGCTATCCGCGTGCCATTGCGCTTTCTGGATAGCGATAGTTGCTGTGATGTTGTTTGCGTCGCCCGTGGCCGCGCAGGAAGAGCATCGCGCGGGGCTGGTGATCGTCCACGGCGATGGCAGCGTGATGACACAGTGTGTGGCCTTTCCTGAACCCTCCATCACCGGCGCCGAGCTGCTGGCGCGCAGCGGGTTGGAGCTGACGGTGGAAGCGAGCGGCATGGGCGCCACCATCTGCCGCATTGATGACGAAGGGTGCGATTATCCACAGGACGCCTGCTTTTGCCAGTGTCAGAGCAGCCCGTGCATCTACTGGGCATACTGGCGATTGAACGACGGCGCCTGGGTGTACCGCAATGCCGGCTCCGGCAATTCGATGGTGCAACCTGGTGATGTCGAGGGCTGGCGCTGGGGACTGGGCACGGTCAAAAAGGCAGAACCGCCGCCCATCGTTGCTTTCGAGGAGATCTGCGCCGAGGATGTGGCGGCGACGACGACGACTGTTGCCCCTACCGCTGTGCTGGCCGCGGCCAGCGACCATGCGACATCTGCCGAAAGTACGGTAGCCGCCACGCGGACGGTGGCGGCTCCGACCGATTCATCAGCACAGACGGCCGCCGGCAACGCAAGCCTGCCGGCCGAGGCAACGTCCCTGCCCCCGCTCGCGGCGTTTGGCATTCTATTCGGCGTGCTCGTCGCCCTGCCGGTGAGCGCGTTCCTCATCGCCTGGCTGCGCGGCGCCGGCAGGGGGAAATCATGAGGAGCGCCACCACCGTCGTGACCTACACCTTGACGAGCCTGGTAGGCGTGATCGCGTTTCTCTATCCCTTCTGGCTGCCGCAGGTGGCGCGCGACGCTTCCGGCGATCTGGCGCACGCCGGCGACAGCGCGCTGATGGTGACGGTGCTGGTCGGCATCTGTTTTGCCGTGCTGCTGCTGGAAGTGCAACGCGAGGCGGTCGGCGCCAAGTCGATCGCACTGCTTGGCGTGCTGGTCGCCATCAACGCCACGCTGCGCTTTGTCGAAGTCGCGGTGCCGGGTCCGGGCGGCTTCAGCCCGATCTTTCCGCTGATCATCTTTGGCGGCTATATCTTTGGCGGCGGGTTTGGCTTTTTGCTGGGCGCGCTGACGTTGTTGGTGTCAGGGTTGGTGACAGGTGCGGTGGGGCCGTGGCTGCCTTACCAGATGTTCACGGCCGGCTGGATCGGCCTGAGCGCGCCACTCTGTCGCCCCATCGTGCGGGCGCTCGGCGGCTCGCGCACGCCCCGCACCTCACGCACCTCACGCACCAACGTCGAGGTCTGGGTGCTGGCTTTGTTTGCCGGTTACTGGGGACTGCTCTTCGGCGCGATCATGAACCTCTGGTTCTGGCCCTTTGCCGTCGGCCCGGCGCAGATGCATTGGGTTCCCGGCGTTGGCGTTTGGGAGACGGTGCAGCGCTATCTGGTCTTCTACGTCGTGACTTCGTTGGGGTGGGATCTGGCGCGGGCGGTCGGGAATTTTGTGTTGGTGGCCTTTGCCGGCGCCGCCATCTTGCGCGTGCTGCGACGCTTCCACGTGCGCTTTGCCTTCTCCTATGCGCCGGCGCCGCTTGCACCAGGCCCGATCCAGGCTGCGGAGGCTGAGTGGACAACCGGTTGAACGCGCAGGAAGCAGAAACCGAGTTTTTTGAAAAAACTCGGTTTCTTGAGGGATGGTTTCTTGAACACCGCCCGCTGCATTCGCTGGCCTGGGCGCTATGGATCGCGGCAATCGTGGTGATCCTGACGCTGACGCGCAACCCATTCTACCTGGCGCTTGTGATCGGCGCCGTTGCGGTGGTGCGTTGGCGCTGTGCGCCGGTCGCGCTGGAAAACAACGGGCAGCAGGCCATGCTGCTGTCGCCGCTGCGCTTCGGGTTGATCGTGGTGACGACCGCGGCGCTCTTCAACATGGCGATGGTGCATGTGGGCACGACGGTGTTGTTTGTCTTGCCCACGTGGATTCCGCTGCTCGGCGGCGCCTGGACGCTGGAGGCGCTCGTCTACGGCGCGCTCAACGGCGTGGCCCTGGCGGGGCTGTTCGCCAGCTTCACGGTGATCAACCGCGTCGTGCCGGTGCGGTCGCTGTTGCGATTGACCCCGCGCGCTTACTATCCGGTGGCCGTAGTGGTGTCGATTGCCGTGACCTTTGTGCCGACGACGCTGCAACAGATTCAGCAGATTCGGGAAGCACAGGCAGTGCGCGGACATCGGCTGCGGGGGGTGCGCAGTTGGCTGCCACTGGTCGTGCCGCTGCTGGAGGGCGGCATGGAGCGCTCGCTGCAACTGGCCGAGGCGATGGTGGCGCGCGGTTTTGCCAGCGGCGCCGACGCTCAGGCGCGCTGGCCGCAGATGCTGGTGCTGGCTGGCTTTGCCAGCATCGTCGCCGGCTGGCTGATGCAGTTGATCTGGCGGCAGCCAATAGGGGGCGGTGTGCTGCTGGCCGCCGGCGGCGCGGCGCTGCTGCTCGGGCTGTGGCGCGCGGGGCGCAGCCATCCGCATACGGTCTATCGGCCAGAACGCTGGCGCGGCTGGGATTGGGTGGTCGTGAGCGGTGCGGTGCTGGCGGCCGGCGTTTTTCTCCTGCCGATTTTCGCACGCGGCACAATTTTTTACTATCCGTACCCAACGCTGAACTGGCCGGATTTCGACTGGCGCATCGGGTTGGCAACGCTGGGGCTGATCGCTCCGGCGATCGGATGAGAGGAAACGAAATTGATGATCCAACTTGAGCATTTGACCTATACGTATCCAGGCGCGCGCTTGCCGGCCTTGAGCAATATCTCGCTCGACCTGCCCGAAGGACAGTTGATCCTGTTGATTGGGCCGTCGGGTGCGGGCAAATCAACGCTGTTGCGCTGCCTGAATGGATTGGTGCCGCACTTCAGCGGCGGCGCGCTGCTCGGCAACGTGCGCGTGAAAGGGCTGGATCCGGTCGCGGCCACGCCGCGCGTTCTCAGCCGGCATGTGGGCTTCGTCTTCCAGGACCCGGAGGCGCAATTTGTCACCGACCGCGTCGAGGACGAGATCGCCTTTGCGCTGGAGAACGCCGCCATGCCGCCGCAGGAGATGCGCGTGCGCGTCGAGGAGACGCTGGATCTACTCGACCTGACGCCGCTGCGCGACCGTGCCCTCAAGCAACTTTCCGGCGGCGAGCGGCAGCGGGTGGCAATTGCCGCGGCGCTGGCCCTGCGCCCGTCGATCCTGGTGCTCGACGAGCCGACCTCGCAGCTCGACCCGAAGTCCGCCGAGGACGTGCTCAATTCGCTGGTGCGGCTCAACAACGACCTGGGTCTGACGGTGATCCTGGCCGAGCACCGGCTGGAGCGCGTGCTGCCTTTCGTGGACAGCGTGATCTATCTGCCCGATGCCGGCGCAGGAAATGCCAGCCCGGTGATCTTCGACGACCCGCGCACGGTGATGCAGCACATCGACCTGACGCCGCCGCTGGTGTCGGTGAGTAAGGCGCTTGGCTGGCAGCCGTTGCCGCTGACAATCAAGGAGGGGCTGCGCTTCAGCCGTCCCTGGCTGGCCGACCATCGCAAACTGGCGGACGCACCACCGCGTCACCGGCGGCTGATCGCCCGCAGCGGTGCGCCGTATGTGGAGGCGCGCGGCGTCCAGGTGCGCTATGGGCGTCAGGAGGTGTTGCGCGGCGTCGATCTGGCGCTGTGGCCTGGCGAAATCGTGGTGATGATGGGGCGCAACGGCGCGGGCAAGACCACGTTGCTGCGTTCATTGGTCGGCCTGCTGCGCCCGCAGGCAGGCTCGATCCGGGTGAATGGCAAGGACATCGCCAGCCGCGAGGTGGCGGACATCTGCCAGCAGGTTGGCTATCTTCCCCAGGACCCGAACACCCTCCTGTTTGCCGAAAGTGTGCGCGAGGAGTTGCTGGTCACGCTGCGCAATCATGGAATCTCCCAATCTCCCAATCTCCAATCTTCCGTCTCCTCTCTCCTCTCCCGCCTGGGGCTGACCGACAAGGCGGACGCCTACCCGCGCGATCTGAGCGTGGGGGAGCGGCAGCGGGTGGCGCTGGCCACCATCACGGTGACGCGGCCGGGCGCGCTGCTGCTGGACGAGCCGACGCGCGGGCTGGATTATGGCGCCAAGCGCGAATTGGAGCGGCTGCTGCACGAATGGCGCGACGATGGCATGGCGATCCTCGTCGTGACGCACGATGTCGAGCTGGCCGCCGCGATTGCAGACCGCGTGGTGCTGATGAGCCAGGGCGAGGTGATCGCCGAAGGTGCGCCGGCCGAGGTGATGGCGACTTCGCCGCTCTTTGCGCCTCAAATCGCCAAGCTGTTCCCGGAAACTGGCTGGCTGACTGCCGAAGATGTTATAGAAGCAAAATTAGAAGCGAATCCAGGAGGGAAATAAGATGCCAAGGCTGACCAAAATTTACACCAAAAAGGGTGATCAGGGACAGACTTCGCTGGGCGGCGGGCAGCGCGTGCCCAAGGATCATCTGCGCGTGACCGCCTACGGCACGGTGGACGAGCTCAACTCGCAGATCGGCGTGGCGCTGGCTGTGGGAGTGTGCGAACAGTTGGCGACGGTGTTGTCCGAGGTGCAGAACGAGTTGTTCGATCTCGGTTCCGACCTGGCCTTTGTTGAGGAAGATAAAGCTGCCTACAAGCTACCGCAGATCGAGGCGCGCCACATCGAGCGGCTGGAAGATCTGATCGACGAGATCACGGCCACCGTCGGCCCGCTGGAAAACTTCATCCTGCCGGGCGGATCGCTGGGTTCGGCGCAGCTTCACATGGCGCGCACCATCTGCCGCCGCGCCGAGCGCGACGTGGCGACCCTCATGCGCGAAGAAAGCGTCGGCGCCAACGTGCTCGCCTACCTCAACCGCCTCTCGGACGCGCTTTTTGTCATGGCGCGCTACGAGAATCTCATGCAGAACGAGGCGGAGCCGCTGTGGCGGCCGGGGGCGTGAAAAGAGTTTTAACGCAAAGACTCAACGGCGCAAAGACAAAGTCTTAAGGCAGGGCATGCGGTTGCGTCAGCGTTGATCGCCGGGTTGCATGGACCAATCTTCCACCTGCAACCCGGCCACGCGGCTAAATTCGCGTGTGTTGTGGGTGACGAGAGCTACGTTCAGCGAGCGCGCATGCGCGGCAATCAACGTGTCGTAGTGACCGATGGGGCGACCCTGGCGCGCCAGTTCACAGCGCAACTGCGCCGCCTCAACAGATTGCGCTTCTGTCCACTCCAGCACCTGAACATAGCGCAGGAAATATGTCAGGTTGGCCTGGTTCCGCTCTGGCATGGAAGAGTTGCACACCCCAAAGGCCAGCTCGCACCGCACAATCTCAGAAATGGCGACTTCGGTGGGATCGAGCGCCAGCAGCCGCACCCGCACCGCCGGCGGTTTGTTGTTAATGACGCCAATGCAAGCGTTGGTGTCCAACATATAACGGATCATGCCAGCGCGTCCCGCGGCGGATCGTCAACCACGCTGCCCGTCACGGCAAAATCGTCGCTAAAGCCGCTCAGCCCTTCAGTAAAGCCCTCCCAGGAGATCATGCGCGGCGTCAAAATCAAGCTGTCGCCTGCTCTGGTAATGAAGACCTCCGTGGTATCCAGCCGAAACTCACGCGGCAGACGAATGGCCTGGCTGTTCCCACTGGTAAAGACTTTTGCAATGGCTGGTTGTGTCATTGTCTCCTCCCTTTTGTATATACACAAGTATACACGCTTTGCAGGTCGGAAACAAGTAAGCAAGAGGGATGGGGTGCGTTTCAAGTTTTTGTTATGTCCCCGGCACTGGTCAGACGAAGCTCTACTTAACCAAGACCCCTTGACCAGTGCCGGGGACGTTCTCGCCAAAATTCTGGAACGCACCCAGAGGGATGTTACGGCGTTTGGAGACGTAGGGGAAAAGCTCTATCGCAGCGGCGCGGAGACGCAAAGAAGAAGGGACAGAAGCCTTTTTTTGCTGCCCTCCTCTTGCCTTTTCTTTGCGCCTTCTCCTCTACGTTAAAAAGCGATCCACTACCCCTTCACCGCGCCCACGCGCAACCCCTGCATAAAATAGCGCTGGAACGCAAAGAAAAAGAGGATCATCGGGATCGACGCCAGCGCGGCGCCGGACATGAGCAGGCCGTAGTTGGTGCCAAACTCGCTGTTGTAGAGGTACGAGAGGCCGACCTGCAAGGTGAAGAGGTCGGGGTTCTGCAACACCACCAGCGGCCACAAGAACGCGTTCCAGTAGCGCTGGAAGGCGAAGATGGCCGTCACCGCCATCGCGGGCGCGGCCAGCGGCACGATCACGCGGGTAAAGGTCTTCCACTCCGACGCGCCGTCCATGCGCGCGGCCTCCTCCAATTCCCTGGGCATCGTCTGGATATACTGCTTGAGCAGGAAGATGCCGATCACATCAGCCAGGCCCGGCAACAGCACGCCGGCAAAGGTGTTGATCAGCTTGAACTGCGTGATCATGAGGTAGAGCGGCACCAGCGTCACCTGACCCGGAATCATGAGCGCGGCCAGGATCATCCAGAAAAAGAGGTTCGAGCCCGGAAATTTGCGCTTGGCAAAGGCATAGCCGGCCATGGTGTCAAAGAGCACGTGAATCCCGGTGCTGATCAGCGCCAGCAGCAGCGTGTTGGTAAACCAGAGCAACATGCGCGGCATGCGGATGCCTTCCAGCCCGAGCACGCGCAGCCCGCCTGTGCCGCTGAGCTGGATCAGGTTGGTGATGTTGTCCAGCGTCGGGTGGGAGGGAATCAGTTCCGGCGGCAGCTTGACGGTGGCCGAAGCAGGCGTGATAGCCGTGACGAAGAGCCAGTAAAGCGGAAAAAGGCTCACAGCCGCAAACAAGATCAAAATCAGCAGAATCACAATCTGCCAAAAGCGGTCGCTCCAGTGGCGTCCGGCGCGCTGTGTGCGGGTGGGTGTGATCGGCGTTTCGATGGCTTGTTCGGTCGTCATCTGCCCTTCCCTAATATTCAACGTCAGTGCTCAGAAATCTGAACTGGATAAAGGAAAACGCTGCAATGATGGCAAAGAGCACCAGGGCCTGCGCGCTGGCACGGCCAAAGTTGAAATCGCTGAACGCCGTCATGTAGATGAGCTGGACGATGGTCGTCGTGCGGTTGATCGGCCCGCCGCCGGTCATGATGTAGACGCGTTCGAAGACCTGGAAACCGGCGATGGTGTAGATGACCATCAGGTAGAGCGTCGTTGGCTTGAGCAACGGCACGGTGATGCGCCACCACTTCTGCACGGCATTGGCGCCCTCAACCTCGGCGGCTTCGTAGAGTTCGCGCGGGATCGAGCCGATGCTGGCCGAGTAGAGCACGACGCCCGTGCCCGGCACGATCAGGATCGTGCTGAGGATCAGGCTCCACAGCGCGATGTTGGGATCCTGCAGCCAGAGCACGCGCGGCAAGCCGACCACACTCAACAGCCAGTTGAAGAAGCCATATTCGGGCTGGAAAATGTAAATCCACACCAGCGAGATGACGATGATGCTGGTGACATAGGGCAGGTAAAACGCGCCGCGAAAGAGCGACTGTACGCGATTGGAGAAGGGCTGGAGCAGCGCGGCAATTGCCAGCGAACTGAGAATCCACGCGGCCACGACAAAGAACGCATAGACAAAGGTGTGCCACATGGAGTCCAGAAAGAGCTGGCTGCTAAAGACATCGACAAAGTTTTTCAGCCCGATCCATTCTGTCGAACGCAGGGTCACTTTCTGGAAGGCCAACACCACCGCGCGCAGCACCGGATAGCCGATGAACAGGGAGAAGAGGATCATGCTCGGCGCGATGAAGAAATAACTCCATTTATAGCGATGCCAGAAGCGGGTGATGCGGGCCATGGTGTGTGTTCTCCAGAGAAGGGATTGGGAGATTAAGAGATTGGAGATTAGGAGATCAGGAGATCAGGAGATTAAGAGATTGCAGCTTGCGAACGATCTTCAATCTCTTAATCTCCTGATCTCTCAGCCCTCTACTGACTCAACGCGTCCAACTCGGCCTGATAGTCCGGCGCGATCTCGTCCATCGCCTCCTGCGCGGTCTGCTCGCCGAGGATGATCGACTGCAGCGCGGCGCCATAGCGCGACCCCAGCTCTGCTGAAGTGGCGACCGGCGCTTCGTAGACGCCATATTCGACCAGATCGGCGATCACTTGGCGGTTGGGCGTGGTGGCATAGGCGGTGTTGCTGCGGCGCAGACCCGGCGCCAACTGCCAGCCTTCGACATCGGCCGCAACCTGGCTGCCGGTCAGATAGTTGGCCAGCTTGTGCGCCGCTGCAACCTTTGCCTCGTCCTCGACATCGACGACGGCGAAGAGGCCGAACGCGCCGTTGGTGACCAGGCTGTCCATGTCGCCGGTCGGCGGCGGCAGGACGGCCAGCGGGAAGCCGCTGCTTTCCAGGTCAGGCACGAAGCCTGGCGTGCTCATCAGCAGCGCCACGCTCTGCAAGTCCTTGAACTGCGAGCGCACGCCAGCCTGATCCACTGTGCCGAAGTCGGGCGGGGTCACCTTGTGCTCCAGCGCCAGCGAGGCCAGCTTGTCGAGCGCGGAGACGCCTTCGGGCTGGTTCTGCACGAACTGCGCGCCGTCGGCGCTGAGGATGCGGCCACCGTCGATGTACATCAGCGGATAATATTCCACCGCGCCCCACTTCGACGAAGCGGTGAAGCCATAAACCTGCGTGCCGTCATCCTTGGTGTAGGTGAGCTGCTTGGTCGCCGCAACGAACTCGTCCCACGTCCACGGCTTCTCCATGGTCGGCAGATCGACGCCGCGCTCGGCCAGGATGTCGGTGTTGGCGAAGAGTGAGATCGCCGTCACCCACAGCGGCCAGGCCCAGACCTTGCCGTCGACCGTCGCCACCTGGAAGGCGCTCTCGTAGAAGTCGGCCTTTTCCTCGTCGGTGAGGTAGGGCGTGATCTCGGAGAGGATGCCCTGCTTGGCGTAGCGCGGCAGGTTGGGGCTGGTGACGCGGAAGACGTTAATGTCGGTGCCGCCGGCGAGTGCGGTCTCCAGCTTGGTGTCGCCTTCGGCCGTCCACGGAATGCCGACGATCTCGACATCGATGTCAGGATTGTTCTGCTCGAAGACCTCGATGGCCTTGGCCGTGTTGACGGAGCCGGCATCGGCGCCGCCATCAATATAGCCGCGCTGGTAGAAGACAACTTTGGTCTTTTCGCCGGACGGGACCGCCGCACCTTGGTCGCCACCGGGCGCCACGGCTGTACAAGCGCTCACCAGCATGGCCAGCAGCACCAGTACGGACAACAGCGGATAGATTCGTTTCATAGCTTCTTTCTCCCTTTCAAAATGATAGATTGACTTGGACAGAACAGATGAAAATGATAGAACACGGTGAAGCATAAGCTGGATCGTACACCTCCTTTGCATACGCAGCCGGAAAAGTTACAGATCTACTCTACGCAGCAGACAGCAGCGCCGGCAGGAACTCCATGCGCTGGACCCACGAACCGGGTGGCGCCATCAACGCCACTGCCTTGCGAAAACCGCCAAGACAGCCGCGCGTCGTACCGAGGGCATCGTAGTAATCCAGGTAGCGAAATGACGAGACGCCGCCGCGCATGAGCGCATGCGAGCGCAGCACGGCCAGGTACTCCTCCCAGATATCGCCGGCGTCGAGATAGACGTCGGCGCGCCAGCCCTCCATATCCTCCCAGTTTTCCGGGTAATAGACATGGCGCACGCGGTGGGCCGGCAGCGTGCGTTCGATGGCAGGCAGGGCGGCAAAGAAGATCGCCTCCTGCACAAGCTCATGCGTCGCGATATGATCCTTGTGGATGCTGCCCTTCCAGTGCGTCAGGAGAACGTCCGGCTTCTCCTGACGGATGATATCGCACACCTGCCAGATCACCTCCTCCGTCTTGGGCAGCAGGCCGTCCCGATAGGGCAAGGCAAGCACCTTGGCGCCCATGAGCCGGCCCGACGCTTCGATCTCCTGGCGGCGCTGCTCGGCATAGACGGCCGGCGCCAGCGTAGGATGGCCGGCCTCGCCCAGCGTCATGTGGACGACGGTCGCGGTGCAGCCGGCGCGCACATGCTTGAGCACGACCGCGCCCGCCATATTTTCTACGTCGCCGGCATGTGCGCCGATCACCAGTAAGTGGCCTTTGAGCGGAATCACGATTTCATCCTGTCATCTTGTCACTGTGTCATCTTGTCACTGTGTCATCTTGTCAAAAACATAGCGCATCACAGCAAAACGGCGCACGGTATGAAACCCCACCCGTTCATAAAGCCGTGCAGCGTTCTGTCCGGTCCACAGAAACCACGCACAGTGAAAGCCTTTGGCCCGCATCTCTGCCAGACAGCGCAAGAGCAGCACGCGTCCGATGCCCTGACCGCGCAGCGCCGGAGCGACGCCAAAGGGACCAAAACGCTCGCGGCGCTGCTGGCAGTAGCCGACAATCTGCTCACCCTGCACCGCGACGAGAAAACAGATGTCGTCCGCGCCTGGCCCGAACAACGTCAGCAGATACTCCTGCGCAAAGCGATACCAGTCCCAGCCAAAGGTTTCGGCGATAAAGGGCATCAGTGCGGACAAATCCGCCGCCGTCACCGGTCTGACTGCGATCCCAGTTGCGGCCATGTTCTGCTCGACGGCAACGACCTCGGCCGGAATCTGCCGGCCGGTCACTTCGGCGCGCATCGAGATCGGCGTCGCTATCGTCTGCCAGCCTGACGTTTCCAGAAAATGGACGGCGGGCGCATAGGCGTCCACATCCACACCGGGAATAAAATAGTTGGGCGTGTAGGGCGCGATCTCCACCCGGCTGCGACCCGCAGCAGCAAAATCCGCCAGCCGCGCCGCAAATAGTTGGCGCCCGATGCCTGCTCGCTGCCGATCCGGGCGCACGCCAAAGGCCGTGATCCAGCCGAGCTCTGGCTCCAGGCCTTGCAAGAAGAGCGGCGTCTGGCGCGTGAGGCCGAGCACAAATCCTACGAGCGCACCCTCTGCTTCGGCCACCAGCAACCCATCCGGCCGGAAATTCGGGTCGAGCAAGACGCGCGTGCGCAGCGTGGCCGCGTCGATCGAGTCGTGCATCAACGACCCATTCCACAGGCGAATCAATGCCGCTTCGTCGGCGCCGCGATAAGCACGGATGACGACGCTCATGGCGCTTCGTAGAGCAGAAAGGGCGCTCGCCGCGCACGAAAGTGATTTTCAAACATCGCCCAGTCCGCTGTCAAGCCGGCCACATCATAGCCCAGGGCCAGCCCCTCGCGCAGCGCGGCGTTGCCGGCCAGCAGGTCGAAATGAGGCGGTCGTCCTTCCCAACTTGACTCCAGAAAGGCAAAGCGGTCGGGATTTTGCGCCCGGCACGCGGCAATCACATGCAGACCGGTCGTCGCGGCGCGCAAGGCGTTGCGATCCAGCACGTGCATCTGCACGCCTTGACACGATGCACCGGCGTGCTTGCTGGCCGACGGCTCAAAATAGACAGGGCGGAAGCGTACACCGGGCAGGTCAAGATGGTTGAGGGAGACGGCCAGCCGGTAGCCATCCAGCCACGGTGCGCCGATGATCTCGAAGGGAAGGGCTGTCCCGCGTCCCTCGGAGAGATTCGTGCCCTCGATAAAGCACATGCCGGGATAGACTGTCGCGGTGATGAGATGCGGCATACCCGGCGAGGTCGGCGCCCACGGCAAACCCGTTTCATCAAACCACTGGGAGCGTTGCCAGCCATCCATGGGCAGCACGATCAGGTCGGCGCCAACCTCCTGCTCGACGTTGATCAGGTGCGCCAGTTCGCCCAGCGTCATGCCGTGACGGATCGGAATGTCGACGATGCCGACAAACGATGCCAGCCCCGGCTCAACCGGCGGCCCTTCGATGGCTACGCCGTTGACCGGATTGGGGCGATCCAGCACCAGCAACGGGATGCCGGTGCGCCCGCTTGCGCGCAGCAAATAATACAGCGTGCTGAGATAGGTGTAGAAGCGCACGCCGACATCCTGCATGTCAAAGATCAGCAAATCGACGTCGGCCAACATGGCGTCCGTCGGCTCACGGTCGGCGCCGTAGAGGCTGTAGACAGGGATGCCCAGCCGTGTGTGCTCGCCATGCGCCACGGCCGCACCATCGGCCGCGGCGCCGTCGAAGCCATGCTCCGGCCCGAAGAACGCCGTGATCGTGGCGCCGGCGTGGATCAGCGCGTCTTCTGCCGCGCGCAGGTCCGGCAGCACCGCGGCCGGCTGCGTGACCAGACCGATGCGTCGCCAGCGCAGTTCATCGCGTGCCGTGAAAATCAATTGCTGCAGCCCAGTTGTGACCATGATCTAACTTCCTTGGCGTCCAGCCTGGAGTGTAAAGCGAAATTTATAGCGATCCCCGCGATAGGTGGAAAGCACGAACTCGACCGGCTCTCCAATGCTGTCCACGGTCAACCGTTGCATCCGCATGACTGCGGTCGGCGGCGTCACCTCGAGCAGTTCATGTTCGCCGCTGTCGCCGACCGCCGCTTCCAGCAGTTGCTCGGCATGGGTCAGCGCCACACCGTACTCGCCTTCCAGCACGGCGTACAGCGATTCCTCGGCGAAATCATGGGCAAGCAGACCAGAAAAGCGCTTAAACGGCAGATGCGCCGTCTCGATCGCCAGTGGCAGGCCATCGGCGAGACGCAGACGCGCCAGACGAATCACCTCGGCCTGCGGCGCCAGCCGCAGCGCTGCGGCGACCTCTGGGGTTGCCGGGACCACGCCGGCCTCCAGCACGCGGCTGGCTGGCCGGTTGCCGCGCGCAGTCACATCCTGGCTGAAGCCGGTCAGCGTGCGCAACTGCTGGTCGATTTTCGGCTCGGCGACGAAGGTGCCCTTGCCGACGCGCGTGTAGACGACGCCGTTGCTCGCCAGTGACAGCAGCGCGTGACGTACAGTCATGCGGCTGACCTGGTACTGTTCGGACAGTTCGCGTTCGGAGGGCAGGCGCTGATGCGGCTCAAAGTTGCCGGCTCGAATCTCGGCAATCAGGCCTTCGATGATCTGCTGGTAAAGCGGATCGGGTGCTTCGCGCTGAAGTTTCATGAAATCGTATAGACCGGTATAGACCATTGATGTTGTATAGCAGTTTTATCACAACCCGCGCAGGATTTCAAGAATGAATTTTTTGGTTTGACCGTTGCTCGTCTCAATTGACATTCTGGCGCGCGCCTCATACACTCAGAAAAACAATGCGTAATCCGTAATGTGTAATTACTTCGTCACGAACGTATGAGGGACAAGGGGGGCCGTGACGCATGACGCAGAACCCAGCAAGGAAAGCGAGATAGATATTTATGGCTTACACGATTCAGGTCGGTGCGATCCGTTGCCATGTGTTGAGTGATGGCTTGCACTATGTAGATGGCGGCGGTTTTTTCGGTCTGATCCCGCGCACGATGTGGCAGGAAGTCGTCGAGCCGACGCCGCTCAATCAGACGCCGTGCGATTCGCGCGCTTTGCTGATTGAATCCGATCAGGGGCTGATTCTGGTTGATGTGGGCAACGGCGACAAGCTGCCGCCAAAAGCACGTGAGCGAATGGGCATGGGCGACCGCAATCTGCGGCTGGTGGGTGACCTGGCACGCGTCGGCTACAAACCCGAAGATATCGACATCGTTCTCTTCACCCATTTTCACGGCGACCACATCGGCGGCGCCACGCGCTGGCAAACTGACGCCGCCGCGCCCAGCGTCCTTACCCCCACGTTTCCGCGCGCGCGTCATATCGGGCAGCGGGTGGATCTGGCCGACGCCAGCTTTCCCAACGAGCGCACCGCCGCCACCTATCTCGCCGACAATTTTCGCCCGCTGCTTGAGCGTGACATGTTGGAGATCGTGGACGGTCCATTACGGTTGGCGGAGGGCGTGCGCACCGACATCGCGCCGGGACACACGCAGGCAATTCAGGTGGTATGGGTCGAAAGTCAGGGTGAGCGCCTGCTATTTCTCACCGATGCGGCGAGTTGGGCGGTTCATCTGCAACGATTGGCGTGGGTGCCGTCCTATGACATCCTCCCCATGCAAAGCATCGAGACAAAGCGCCGGCTGCGCCATGAGGCGCTGGAGCAAGAGGCGCTACTGGTCTTCCAGCACGATCCGCAGGTTGTCACCGGGCGGCTTGTCCCCGGCAAGCGCGGTCCCGAAGTCAAACCGCTCATCACGGAGCCGGCTCATTTCGACGCCAGTTTGTAGCGCTGCCGATCTGCACCGCTACAGGACGGTCTGGGCTCGCGGACGTCCCGTCCGCGAGCCGAGGTGAGACTTACTCAAAAAGCACGACGCTGCGCACGACGCTGCCGGCCAGCATCTCGGTATAGGCGCTATTGATTTCCTCCAGCCGGTAGGTGCGTGTGATCAGGCTGTCGAGGTCGAGCAATCCGTCGAGATAGAGCGACGCCAAAAATGGGAAATCGCGCGGGGGATGCGCGCTGCCGTAGTAGCTGCCTTTGACCGTTTTCTCCTGACGCGTCAACACCGCCCCCGGCAGATTGGTGCTGCTGCCCATCGGCGCCAGCCCCGCCAGCACGATCGTGCCGCCCGGGCGCGCCGCGGCCAGACACGCTTCCTGCACCGCCGGAGACCCCACCGCCTCGAACGCGTAGTCCACCCCGCGCCCGCCTGTCAGCGCGCGAATCTCGCCAATGGCGTAGTCGCCGGCAGGCACGAAATGGGTCGCGCCCAGGCTCATGGCAAACTCCCCCTTCTGCGCAACCCTGTCAACGACGATGATGCGCGCGGCGCCGGCCAGCTTTGCGCCCAACACCATGCTCATGCCGACGCCGCCGGCGCCAAAGATCGCCACGCTGCTGCCAGGGCGCACCTGCGCGGTGTTCAGCACCGCGCCGACGCCCGTCGTCACCGCACAGCCGATCAACGCGGCTACGGATGCAGGGACGCGCGGGTCAAGCAGCACGCAGCTTTGCACAGGCACAACCACATAGTCGCTGAAACAACCCAGGCCACAGTAGTGATAGACCGGCTGCCCGGCCAGCGCATAGCGCGGCGTGCCATCCAGCATCACGCCCGCCCAGATCGGCTCCAGATACGCGTCGCACAGACAGGGGCTGTCGTGTAGACAGTAGAAACATTCCCCGCACGCCGGCGCCCAGTTGAGGCTGACGCTATCGCCCACCTGGAGCCGCGTCACGCCAGGGCCGACCGCGACGACTTCGCCCGCACCTTCGTGCCCCAGCGCGGCCGGCAGCGGATGTTGCGTCGCGCCGCTGATCAGGTGCCAATCGCTGTGACAGACGCCCGCGGCGCGGATGCGCACGCGCACCTCGCCCGCACGCGGCGCGCTCAGGTCGAGCGTCTCGACGGAAATCGGGTCGCCCACGGCATGAAGGACGGCGGTTCTGGTTTGCATAGATTCCTCTGGAAGCTCCGGTCGGTGCTCAAGAAAGTTACTCGTCTTCTTCGTCGTCACCCACGATCAACCGCTGCAACGACTGGACGAGCAGCTTGTGTTCAGCCTGATGCAGCCGGTTGGCGAGCATCTCCAGCGTGTCCGAGCGATAGATCGGCGTCTCGGCCACGCCGATCACCGGGCCGGCGTCGACCGCTTCGTCGGGCACGAGGTGCACCATACAGCCGGTCTGTTTGATCTCCCCGCGCTGGAACGCGGCAAATGCCTCCTCGATGGCATGGGCGCCGGGGAATTTGCCGGGCAGCGCCGGGTGTAGATTGACGACGCGATAGGGAAAATGTTTCAGAAAAGCCGCGCTGAGAATATGCATCCAGCCGGCCAACACGACCCAATCCGGCTTGCTCGCCGCCAACATCTTAGCCAGATCGGCATCGTACTCGACGCGTGTGCGTCCAGCGTCGAGATAGGGCTTGAGCAGGAGATATCCCGCCGGAATGCCCGCCTGTTTGGCCCGCTCCAGCCCGAAGGCTGTGGTGCGATTCGCAACGACCAGCACAATTTCCGCCGGCAGCACCTTCATGCGGATCGCGTCGATCAGCGCCTGAAGATTGCTCCCATTCCCAGAAATCAGGACAACCAGTTTTGCAGTCAAAAGTGCGTCCTCACAGAATCAATTGCACCGCTTCACCGGCTTCTTTGCGTTCCACCAGCCTGCCGATCACCACCGCGTCGTCAAGCAGATCCAGGATCGCCGCGGCCACAGCGCTGGGCACAATGACGACCATGCCGATGCCCATGTTGAAGACGCGATGCGCCTCGATCAGATCCATCCCGCTCCAGCGCACCAAATGTTCGAAGAGCGGCGGGCGCTCCCAACTGCGCACGACGATGCGGGCGGACAGGTGATCGGGCAGCACGCGCGGCACATTCTCTATCAGGCCGCCGCCGGTGATGTGCGCCATGCCCTTGATCGGGTAGCCTGCCTGCTGCACCGCCTCGATCTGGGAAAGATAGCAGCGATGCGGCGCCAGCAAGGCGTCGGCCAGGCTCTGGCCGTCCGCCAGCATCATCGTCAGGTCGCGCTCGGCAACGATGCGGCGAATCAGCGAGAAGCCGTTCGTATGCGGCCCGCTGCTCGCCAGGCCGATGAGCACATCGTCAACTTCCATCGTTTCCGGCCGGGGCAGCAACGTCGTGCGGCTGGCGAGGCCCACGACAGCGCCCGCCAGATCGAACGCGCCTTCTGTGTAGACGCCGGGCATCTCGGCGGTTTCGCCGCCCAGCAGCGCACAACCGGCCGCCTGGCACGCCTCGGCAATGCCGGTGACGGCTTCCGCGGCCGCGGCCGGGTCGAGCTTGCTCGTCGCCACGTAATCCAGAAAGAAGAGCGGGCGCGCATTCTGGACAAGGATGTCGTTGACGCAATGATTCACCAGGTCGTGGCCGATGCCGCGCCACCGCCCCAACTCCGCCGCCAGCTTGACCTTGGTGCCGACGCCATCAATCGAGGCGACCAGGACGGGCTGGGCCGGCAGCTTGTCCAGGGCAAACACCCCGCCAAAACTTCCCACGTCTGCCAACACGCTCGGCGTGTACGTGGCCTGGATCGCCTGCTTCATCAAGTTCACAGCCTGCGCGCCGGCATCGATATCGACGCCGGCCTGTTTGTACAGCTCAGTCATAAAAATTTCACCGGGTGGTCAACGTATCATTCAGAAAATCGATCATGTCTATACGAAGTTGCGCCAGGGAATCCTCGTGCACGTACATCATGTGCCCTGCCGCGTAATAGGCCATACGCACGTGATCGCGCAGTGTCGCTTCCAGATGCAAATGGTTGACAGTGTAATCCGTGGCAAAAAAGGGCGTCGCCAGATCATAGTAGCCGTTGGCGATGAACACCTTGAGAAATGGATTTTGCGTGATCGACGCGCGCAGCGTCTCGCTCACATCGACATATTTGTTTTGATGCTTGCTGTAATCCCACGTCTCGTACAGACCAGTCAAGACCGCGTAGGGCAGATCGCTGGCAAAAGCAAGCTCCTCGCGCACGTAGGCATTCATGGCGCTGGAGTAAGCGCCCTGGATCGCCGCGTAGCTGGGGTCGTTCTCCCCGCGTTCGCCTGCCGCGTCGCGATCCAGGCCGATGAAGCGGCTGTCCAGCCGCCCCACGGTGCGTCGCGTTTCCCGCAGCAATTCCTTGCAGAAGCGAAAAATTTCGATGCGTAAATTGGACGCTTCAACATAAGCTTCTGACAGCCCCGTGTAGCGCGCCACCCTGCGCACGATGTCGGCGTGTGTTTCGGCAGGCAACGCGCTGCCCTGGAACAGGGCGTGAGCATAGTCGCCCGCAGCAAATGTCGATGCCTCTTGGATAGTTTTCTGCAAATCAGCTTGCAGATCCGCGCCGAGGCGGCCATGGTGCCAGGCGGTGGCCGCGTAAGTCGGCAGGAAGAGCACGTAGGGCAGGTCGTTGCCAGGCTCGAACTCGATGGTTTGAAAGTTGAGCACGCTGGAGATCAGCAACAGACCGTTGAGATACATGCCGTGCCTGCTTTGCAAATGGCCGGCCAGACCCGCGGCGCGCGTCGTGCCGTAGCTCTCACCGATCAAGAATTTAGGCGAGGCCCATCGTTTGTAGCGTGTGACGTAGAGACGGATAAATTCGCCAACCGACTCGATGTCCCGCTCCAGGCCGTGGAATTGCTTGGCCTCTTCGCCCGGCGCGGCGCGGCTGTAGCCGGTGCTCACAGGATCGATGAAGACGATGTCAGCCCAATCGAGCAGCGAATAGTCGTTATCGACGAGTTGATAGGGAGGCGGCGCAAGCTGGCCAGCATCGCCCGCCAGGACGCGGCGCGGCCCCAGCAGTCCCAAATGCAGCCAGACCGACGAGGAGCCAGGCCCGCCGTTGAACGAAAACAGGATCGGGCGGCGTTGCATGTCCTCGCTGTTTTTGCGCGTGTAGGCGATAAAAAAGACCGTTGCCTGCGCCTTCCCCGCTTCGTCTTTCATCACGATGCGGCCGGTCGTGGCCGTGTAGACGATCTCGCTGCCGCCGATGCGTGCGATATGTTCGGTTGCGACGATCTCGTCCTGCAGCTCGATCTTGGGCTTGTCGGCGTCAGGGATTGATGCAGCAGGGTTGGTGGGCGATGATTCAGACATAATTGTCCTAACAGTGCAAGATTTTATCCACAGATAACACAGATTTCACAGATTTTTAGTAACTATTCAGCGTACTTCCATAGACCACGGATGAGACGGATTTGACGGAAAAATCCGGATAATTTTCGGACAAAATCCGTGGTCGCTTTTCACTAAGATACTGTTTGAAAAGCCTCCTTTTTTGAAGCCGAGGTGCAGAGACGCAAAAAAAGCGCAGAGAAATGCTTGAGATAAACGTTGGCTTTTGCTCTGCGAACCTCTGCCACACCGCGCCTCTGCGTCAAATTTTTCCCTTTTCAAACAGTTTCTAAGACTGAATCGTTACGATTTTTGCTTCTTTGCCAGGTGTAATCAATACAATCTGTGCCATCTGTGTCATCTGTGGATCAATTTTTTCCCTTGGCCGTTGGGCGCTTTGGATTGGGGGGTGTCTTGTAAGGTAACCCGATGTCGCGGCGATAGTGGGCGCCGGCAAAGCGAATGCGCTTCACGCCGTTATAGGCGCGTCGCGCGGCGTGCTCGATCGTGCGCGCGGTCGCCGTCACCGCCAGCACGCGTCCACCCGTGGTGATGAGGCGTGCATCCTTGAAACGCGTGCCGGCCTGGTAGACAGTGCAGCCGGTCGCCTCCGCGTCGTTGACGCCGAAAATTTCCAGGCCGGTGCGGTATTCGTCCGGGTAGCCTTCCGAGGCCATGACCACGGTGACGGCGCTCTCCTTGCGCCAGCGTGGCTGCACGCGATCGAGCGCACCGTCGGTGCAGGCCAGCAGCAGTTCGCTCAGATCGCTGGCAAGCAGCGGCAGCAGCACCTGCGTCTCCGGGTCGCCGAGGCGACAGTTGTACTCCAACACGCGCGGTCCCTGCTCTGTGAGCATCAGGCCGGCGTAGAGCACGCCGACGTAGGGCGTCCCTTCGGCGGCCATGCCCTCCAGCACCGGTTGCAGCGCCACGCGCTCGATCTCCGCCAGCAATGCAGGCGTGACCAGCGGCGATGGCGAGAAGGCGCCCATGCCGCCGGTGTTTGGCCCGCGGTCGTCATCGCGCAGCCGCTTGTGATCCTGGGCAGTAGGCATGAGAATACTGCGCCGGCCGTCGCAGAAAGCCAGAACGGAAACTTCGGGGCCGGCGAGCTTTTCTTCCACCAACAGCGTGGCGCCCGCCTCGCCAAAACGGCGGTCGAGCAGAATCGCGCGCGCCACGTCCGCGGCCTGTTCGACTGTGGTGGGGATAATGACGCCCTTGCCGGCAGCCAGCCCGCTTGCCTTGATGACAGGCACGAAGTCAATCGTGCGCATATAGCGCATGACCTCGTCGAAGTCGTCGAAAATTTCCGCCTGCCCGGTGGGAATCTGCCAACGCTGCATGAAACGCTTGGAGAACGCTTTGGAGCCTTCGAGTTGTGCGGCGGCGCGCATGGGGCCAAAGATGCGCAGGCCGGCGGCTTGGAAGGCATCGACGATGCCGGCCACCAGCGGCGCCTCTGGGCCGACCACCGTCAGATCGATCGCATGATCGCGCGCAAAGGCCACCAGCGGCTCGATCTGCTCGGCGTCAATGGGGATATTTTCGCTTTTGGGCAGTCGCGCGGTTCCCCCGTTGCCGGGCGCCACATACAACTGGTCAAGCGTAGGAGATTGGCAAAGTTTGTGGGCAATCGCATGTTCGCGACCGCCGCTGCCAACGAGAAGAACCTTCATGGGTGATTGACCTCATCCGGTAGCCGTTTTGACGCAACGGCAAGTATTATCGACGACATGTAGGGAGAAACCCAAGTTCGCAGCACAAACAATGACAGGCCGCCTTGGCTACCGCGCGTGCATCTCCACCTCAAACAGGGTAGGCCACAGCTTGCCGGTGACAAATAGATGCCCCGACGCGGGGTCGTAGGCGATGCCGTTGAGCACATCTGGCGGCGCGGCAGGCGGTGTACTATTTGCCGCAGACTGACCCTGGGCAAGCAGGCCGGTGAAGTCATAGACGCCATCGACGATGCCAGTGGCCGGGTCGATGCGCACCATCAGATCCGTCTGCCAGACGTTGGCTAAGATCTTTCCATCAATGTATTCGAGTTCATTCAGTTGCGCCAACGGCTGCCCCTCGGCCGTCACCGTGATGCGGCGTGTTTCCTGCAGCGTCGCGGGATCGAGAAAGTAGATAACCGGTGTGCCATCGCTCATGATGAGCTGCTGCCCATCGTGCGTCAGGCCCCAGCCCTCAGTCGCGTAGGAGAACTGCCCTTTTTCCTCAAAAGTTTCACGGTCGTAGATAAAGCCGACCCCATTTTTCCAGGTCAATTGGTAGATCTGGTCGCCGAGCAAGGCAATGCCCTCACCAAAATATATTTCGTTCAGATCGTGTTGCTGCAAGACCTGGCCTGTGGCGAGTTCGACCTTGCGCAAGGAGGATCGTCCGTAGAGGCCAGTGCCTTCATACAAGATGCCGTCCAGATAAACGAGTCCCTGGGTAAAGGCCGTGGGGTCGTGCGGGAAGGTATTCACCACCGTGTAATCATAGAGGGCTGGCTGCATTCCGTTTGCGGCCGGCGCCGCCAGCGGCGAAGCCTGTAAATCTGGCGCTGTGGCGGCAACGGCCGCGGTCGATTGGGCGTTGACGCCCTGAGTTGCCGAAGGGGACGCGGGTATGGAAGCCGTAGCCGCGGTAGGCGAAATCCTCATCGTGTCCGTGGCTGCCGGCAGGTTCGTCCTAGCTTGCCGGCTGAAAACAAAGACCCCTGTCACCAGAACAGCGGCGGCAATCAAAAATACCATCAAACCCGATCGTGCGTTCATACGCGACTCACTTGTGTGAAAAAGGCTCCGGATGTTACAGATCACAGCATAGCGCAGAAGCGGCTCTCCGTCTATTTACCACGCGATAAGGGGTCTACTTTACGATTGGAGCCAGTGTCCCGACGCCGGTCAGGCGGCTCGCTAAAAAAGTGCACCGTGCGAGCACACCGAGAACGCGCCCACCACAAATCTAGATGCACACACAATATGCAAACCTTTGACTTTCGTTCGCCGCTATCCTACAATGGCGAAATCATCAGCATCCAGCGCAACACCACATGCGCGTGCAAAAAAACAATCTAACCAGCGACCAGGTAGGCAGCTTTGCCGCGCCTGTGATCGCTGTTTGCCGGGAGCAAGGGTCGCTTGAACGCACGATAGGGCGCGGCAGGATTGGATCGGCGCCCGCCAAATCATGGGTAGCGTTACGGAAAGCACAATTTCGGTGCATCGCGTCATAAGACAAGGGACTTGGTTTGTAGTATCATTTCTATAGGGTAAAGCTGGCGCGCCCGGGTCGTTAAGACGACAGGACAGCCAGCAAGATATTCTCGTCCGCAAGATGCAGAAACAATTCAGGTGACGTGCGATGATCACAGGACAGCCTAGGGCACAAACGGAGTCTCAAGACAAGAGTATCATTCTTGTCGTGGATGATGCGCCGGCCGGGCGTGAAACCCTCCAGGCGCTGCTCTTCTCTGATGCCTACGACTTGTACTTTGCCGGCGATGGTCTTCAAGCATTGGAGATGGCGGCAACCGTCCGGCCGGATTTGATTTTGCTGGATGTCATGATGCCGGGGATCGACGGCTTCGAGGCGTGCCGGCGCCTGCGGGCGATCCCGGAGCTTGCGCATATTCCGATCATCATGGTCACGGCGCTGGATGATCGCATGTCCCGGCTGCAGGGCATCGAAAGTGGCGCCGACGATTTTATTTCGAAGCCATTCGATTCGGCTGAGTTGCGCGCGCGCGTGCGCACGATCACGCGTCTCAATCGTTACCGTCGCCTGGTCGAAGAACGCGAGCGCTTCGAGTGGGTTGTGGAAAACGCCGAAGACGGCTATCTTCTGTTGAACGGCGACGCCATCACTTACGCCAATCCACAAGCACAGACTTTGCTAGGGTTGGATGGCAACGACTGCCGCACGACGCATCCCTCATTGCTGGAGATCGCGCAGCGCACATTCCGCTGCGAACCCAAAGGAATCTGGGATCTCTGGCCTGATGTCCAGATCGACAATCAGGATATTCGCCTCTTTCTCATCGCACCCGAAACGACGACCTCTCCAGCCAACTGGCTTGAAGTGACAGTGTACGGACGCTTCAGCAACGCACAGGTCGGGCGGCTTATCCGCCTGCGCGATGTGACAATCGCCAAAACCAGCCTGCGCGATATGTGGTCGTTCCACACGATGGTAATGCACAAGCTCAACACGCCGATGCATATGATGCTGGGCAGCATGGAACTGCTGACGCTGAGTTCTGGAGACGCCTTATCTACTCGCGAAATCTTCGATCTCGTTGAAATGGCTGCCAGCGGCGCGCAAAGGTTGGCGTCGGCAATCAATGACGTGTTGCAATATGCCACAGCGTTCTCAGTGACGATGCGCGTCGGCGAGCGATTTTGCCTGGATGATCTGCCTGTCCTCACCACGGAAACGGCCAGACATTTGCAGATGGCGCACGTTACGCTTGACCTGCCATCACAGCCGGGGATCTGCTTGGCGATTTCACCGCGCGCGATGGAATCGATCTTGTTCGAGTTGCTCGAAAATGCGAAGAAATTTCATCCCAACCATGAACCCTCCATCCAGATTGGGGGCGTTCTCGACGGCGACAGGTTCGTGCTCACGATTCAAGACAATGGCATTCATCTCTCGCCCGACCAGCTCAACCGCGTCTGGCTGCCCTATTATCAAGGCGAGCGCTATTTCACCGGCGAAGTGCAAGGCATGGGGTTGGGGTTGCCATTGGTGGCGTCGATCCTCTGGGAATGTGGCGGCGACTGCTACATCACCAATCGCGAGGGTGCGCCCGGCGTGATCGTTCATCTGAGCTTTCCAACTTTGCCGCTCCTCTGAGCTGCTGGATTGACGCGATTTTTTACGAAGCGAATCATTTTCACTTCGTCTCTATGACTGAATGGTTGATTCATGAATTTCCTCATCGATCTGCTGGTTGAACACCCACTGCTCCTGCTCTTCCTCGTTTCGACCATTGGTTACTACATCGGCCAAATTCGCATCAAAGGCACCGGGCTGGGGGTGGCTGCGGTGCTATTCATCGGGCTGGCCATTGGCGCGCTCGACCCGCGGCTGACGCTGCCGCCAGAGTTGATCTCACTGGGATTGATTCTGTTTGTCTATTCAGTCGGGCTGGCAAGTGGGCCTGGCTTCTTTGCGTCGTTTTCGCGCAGCGGTCTGCGCGACAACCTGATGGTGGCGGGTGTGCTGATCCTCGCCGCGCTGATCGTCGTGGCCGAGGCATTCCTGCTAAATCTTAAGTCAACGGTGGCGGCCGGCATCTACACCGGTGCGCTGACGAACACGCCGGCGCTTGCGCAAGTTCTGAGTTATGTCAATAATGGGCCTCTCCATTTAACCAGCAGTACGATAGGGACAGAGCCTGTCGTCGGTTATTCGGTTGCCTATCCGCTCGGTGTAATCGGCCCGATCCTGATCATCCTGCTGATGCAGCGCGTGTGGCGCATCAATTACAAACAGGATGCGGAGGCGGTGCGCGACATGTTTCCGATCGAACAGGATATCTACAATCGCACAGCCAGGATCACAAACGCGGCGCTCGCGAGCCAGCCGCTGCGAGAGTTGAGCGCCCGACGACAGTGGCGAGTCATCTTCGGCCGCATCCAACATGGCGACAAGATCGAGCTTGCCACCGGCGATACAGTATTGCAACCAGGCGATCTGGTGAGCGTCATCGGGACGCCGGAAGACGTCGATCCTGTCGTCAAGGAGCTTGGCGCGCCCGCGGTGGAGCAACTCGACCTCGACCGCAGCGCCTACGATTTTCGCCGTGTTTTTGTTTCAAACTCCGACCTGGTCGGACGTAAGCTGGCCGATCTCGACCTGCCGCGCCGCTTCGGTGCGATCGTGACGCGCGTGCGCCGCGGCGACATCGAGCTATTGGCTTTTGGCGATCTCGTATTGGAATTGGGCGATCGGGTGCGTTTTGTCGCGCCGCGCAGCCAAGTTCGTCCGCTCAGCGACTACTTTGGCGACTCGTACAAAAAACTGAGCGAAATTAACTTTGGCGCGCTTGGTCTTGGCATTACGCTGGGACTCCTCGTGGGCATCATCCCCATTGCGCTGCCCGGCGGGATCGAGTTCAAGCTGGGCGAAGCTGGCGGCCCCTTGATTGTGGCGCTGATGCTCAGCGCGTTGCGCCGCACGGGGCCCATCGTCTGGAGCATTCCGTACAGCGCCAACTTGACGATCCGCCAACTGGGGCTCACCATTCTGCTGGCCGGCATCGGGATTCGCTCCGGCTACACCTTTCTCTCCACGTTGAGTCAAGAAGGTGGCATGACGATCCTGTTGGCCGGCGCGGTCGTCTCACTGCTAACGCCGCTGCTGGTGCTGTGGATCGGCTACCGCTGGTTCAAGTTGCCCTTTGGCGTGCTGACCGGCATTGTCTCGGCCGTCCATACGCAGCCGGCGGTGCAGGCGTCTGCGCTCAACCAGGCGCACAATGATCTGCCCAATCACGGCTACGCGCTGGCCTTTCCGATGGCGACAATCGCCAAAATTCTGCTCGCCCAGATCATCGTAGCGTTTCTACCCTATGCTCGATAAAATTTGACATTAGCCATGCGCAGAAGCAAAGCTCTGGCTTATCAAACGCACCGCAGCCTGACGCGCTAAGGTGACGCCAACAATACACTTTGTAAGACAATGCTGCTTCTGATGTAAATCCCTTCAATCCTTTCTGCGGGATTGGCATTTGCGGGATTGGCATTTGCGGGATTGGCATTTGCAGCATTCTCCCTTCAGAATTAAAAGGGTAGACGAGTAAACGCCAGCATAAGCAGAAGGAGTAGAATGAGCAACGCCAAGATCTTACTTGTGGAAGATGAACCCTCGCTGATCGAAACGCTCGATTATTCCTTGCGCCGGCAGGGGTATGAGGTCATCACCGCCACCGATGGACGCAAGGCGCTCGGCGTCGCCCGCCAGCAGCAGCCCGATCTGATCGTGCTGGACGTGATGTTGCCTGGGTTGGATGGGTTTGAGGTCTGCCGCATCTTGCGCCAGGAGATGAACGTCCCCATCATCATGCTCACGGCGCGCACCGAAGAGGTCGACAAGGTCGTCGGGTTGGAGGTAGGCGCCGACGACTATCTGACCAAACCGTTCAGTATGCGCGAGCTGCTGGCGCGCGTCAAGGCGATGCTGCGCCGCGTGCGCATCGACCGCGAAGAAGCTGCAACCAACACCGCGACGGCGCCCAATCTCGTCACCGAGCGCATGGTCTTTGGCGACCTCGTCATCGACCTGAGCCGCCGCGAAGTAACGACCCAAGGGAGTGTGCATCATCTCAAGCCAAAAGAATTCGATTTGCTGGTTTTCTTAGCCCGCAACCGCGGGATTGTGCTCAGCCGCGACCTGATCCTGGAGCGGGTGTGGGGATGGGAATTTGACGGCGGCAGCCGCACGGTGGATGTGCATGTGCGCTGGCTGCGTGAAAAGATCGAGGCTGAGCCTTCCGAACCGCAACGCATCATTACTGTGCGAAGTATCGGCTATCGCTTTGAAGGATAGCGCCGTCAGCCAGAGGATGTCACAACCAATTGTCAAGGTTTCTTATCCAGGTTTAAATCATTCGTTAATATTGCATCTGTATGCTCTCCGCACAGTTTTGGACTTTATCCGCATCCGCGTCCATATTTGACGCCTATCCAGAAATTTTTGCGGCGCGCCTTTTGCGCAGAGAGAGTCACAAAACACTCCAATCAATTTCTAGATGAAACCTTGTGCAGCAGACGACCATTTCACTACACTCCAAACCAGGCGCTTCAACGCAACATGAGGCCGTCGTATCGCCGCCAGCAGGCGTGGCGCCGGACAGACGCGACGCGACCAAAATTCCTGTCGCAGCCACGATGAAGACCTTCACTTGGCGCAGCATCCAGCACACCGTGCGCTACCGTTGGCGCTATGTAGTGAGCGTTTTCATCAGCCTGTGTATCATCGTCACGCTATTGATATGGTTTGTCGTGCAGGAACAGCCTACGCTCCCGCAGCTAGTGCTGGCCGGCTTGGGCGCTGCGGCGTCGGCCACATTGTTGCTGATCGGCGCCCTCGACGTGAGTTCTGGGCGCGTACGCCAGATTGCGGCGACGATCGAGCAGATCGCAGCGGGCGACCTCGATGCACGCATGACAGCGCGCGGCCCCGGCGATATTGGTGCATTGAGCCGGGCGGTCAACAGCATGGCCGAACGCCTGCAACGTCAAAGCCGCAAACGCAACCGTGAGCGCGACCGCCTGCACACCGTGCTTCACATCATGAACGACGGCGTGATCATCCTCAACAAACATGGCTATGTGAGCGTCCTCAACCCGGCCGCCGCACGCCTCCTGAATGTGCTCGACAAAGATGCGCTGAACAAATCCTTTGTGCAAGTAGTCAAGGATTACCGCATCGCCGAAGTCTGGCTGGCCTGCATCAAGGAAGCGAACGAACAGTCGGCCACCCTTGAGCTAAGCAACGACGCCTATGTGCGGGTGATCGTGGCGCCCTTCTTGCGTGGCGCCTCCAATGGCTATCTCGTCCTGCTGCAAGACTTGAGCCACATTCACCGGCTGGAAGCTGTGCGCCGCGATTTTATCAGCAACCTTTCGCACGAGCTGCGCACGCCCCTTGCCTCAATTAAAGCGCTGGTCGAAACGCTACGCGATGGCGCCATCGAAGACCCGCCCGCGGCCGAACGTTTCTTCGGACACATGGAAGTCGAGGTTGACGAGATGACGCAGATGGTGCAGGAACTGCTCGAGCTGTCGCGCATCGAATCGGGCCAGGCGCCGCTGCGCCTCTTCCCCACGACGGTCGCCAAGCTGGTGGAACCAGCCGTCGAGCGCCTCCACGCCCAGGCCGGTCGCGCCAATCTCAGCCTGAATCTTGTGCTCGGCCCGAATCTACCCGAAGTCATGGTCGACGCCGACCGCGTGGGCACGGTGATCCTCAATCTGGTGCACAACGCCATCAAGTTCACGCCGGCGGAGGGCCAGGTGACGGTCAGCGCTCGCGCCGTAGCCGATGCCGTCGTCATCTCAGTGGCAGACACGGGCACCGGCATTCCCGCCGAAGATGTCCCTCGCATTTTTGAACGCTTCTACAAAGCCGACCGGGCGCGCAGCGGCGGCGGCACGGGGCTGGGGTTAGCCATTGCCAAACATACGGTGCACGCCCATAACGGGCGTATCTGGGTAGAAAGCACCGAGGGTGTGGGCAGCACCTTTTCGTTTACCCTCCCACTCGTTAACCTTCCCTTAACACACAATTGAACGCCTGTTAACTGACGCTTGCGTCGTTGTTAACTACTTGTCGCTATCCTTGACCACAAGGCGCAATTTGCGCTCGCCTTTGCACAAAGGGCAGTGGGAGCGGATGAGATGTCCGCGCGCCGAGACATTGATATCGAGTGATATTTTTGACGTTTAGGTTGAATCAGTTAAATGAAGGAGTAACTATGCGACACTGGTTTTTAGCCGTACTTTTGATGACGGCGCTACTTATTTCTGCATGTGGTGGTGCGGCTACGCCGGCGCCTGCCGAAGCTGCGCCGGAAGTTGCCACCCAGGCGCCTGCTGAGGCGACGCCAGCAGCAAGTGCGCCAGAGGCTGCTGGCGTGGCGATGACGACATTGCCAGAGGTGAATCCTTTGGCGGTGACGGGCGACATCATCGTGGCGGGCAGCTCGACGGTCTACCCGCTGGCGGAACGCATGGCCGAGCGCTTCATTGCCGAAGGCTATGCCGGCAACATCACTATCGACAGCATCGGGTCAGGCGCGGGCTTCCAGCGCTTCTGCGAAGCGGGCGAGACCGACATCTCCAACGCCTCGCGCCCCATTAAGGAGAGCGAGATCGAGAGTTGCAAGGCCATCGGCCGCACGCCGATCGAGTTCCGCGTTGGCACTGATGCTCTCGCCATCGTCGTCAACCCGGAGAATGACTGGATCGGCGAGGAAGGTGTGACGCTCGAAGAACTCGCCAAGCTCTTCTCCGCCGAAGTCACCAACTGGTCGGACGTCAACCCCGACTGGCCGGCCGATCCGATCAAGCGCTTCAGCCCCGGCACCGACTCTGGCACCTTCGACTACTTCGTCGAAGGCGTCATGACTCCCGCCTTCCCCGATAAGGGAGAGGAAGAACTCCTCGGCGCCGGCAACCTTCAGCTCTCCGAGGATGACAATGTCCTCGTCCAGGGCGTCGCCGGCGACAAGAACGCCATTGGCTACTTTGGCTTCGCCTACTTCGAGGAAAACGCTGACAAGATCCGCGACCTGTCCGTCAACGGCATCGCACCCAACGCCGACACCGTCAACGCCAGCGAATATCCGCTGGCCCGCCCGCTCTTCATGTACTCCGACTCCACCGTCATGACGAGCAAGCCGCAAGTCGCCGACTTCATCAACTTCATCCTCACCAATGTGAATGATGAGATCGTCTCCGTCGGCTACTTCCCGGCCTCTGAAGAAAATCTCTCCCTCGCCAAGGACAACTGGCTCCAAGCTATGGGTCAATAATCTTTGTGAAGCGATAGGATGTGGGTGTTTATGGGAAGGGGGGTGTATCACCCCTTCCCATCTGTGCTGTATCGCAACTGTGTGCAAGGAATGATTTTGTGGAACAAGAGATTAGCGCCGGCGTGCTGCCAATCCTAATGCCCCAGACTGAACGTGACGAGATTGCGGCGGCGCTGCGCAAACGCAGCCGGCCGGGCGAGGCAGTAATCGGCGTGATGCTGCGCATTGCCGGGGCAATTTCGGTGCTCACGACCGCCGGCATTGTGGCTGTGTTATTGTACGACGCCTATCTGTTTTTTGCGCGGCCAGAACCGACGTTGTGGAATTTTTTCACTGACACGACATGGGCGCCACAAATCGACCGCTTCGGAATCTTTCCGCTGGTCAACGCCACTTTTCTGACCAGCATCATCGGCATGGTGGTGGCGCTGCCGATCGGCCTGATGATCGCGATTTATCTGAGCGAATATGCATCGCCGCGCGCGCGCGGCATTTTGAAACCGGTGCTGGAAATTCTGGCCGGCATTCCGACCGTCGTCTTCGGCTTCTTTGCATTGGGTTTCATGACGCCGCTTTTGCAGAGCATCTTTAGCCGCGACACGGTCGAAATTTTCAACGTTGCTTCAGCCGGCATTGTCATCGGCATTTTAATTATCCCATTGGTCAGTTCGATGAGCGAGGACGCGCTGAGTGCAGTGCCGCGCGCACAACGTGAAGCGGCTTACGGGATGGGCGCCACCAAGCTGGAGACGGCCACGCGCATCGTCGTTCCAGGCGCGCTATCGGGCATCTCGGCTGCCTTTATCGTGGCGATGTCGCGCGCGGTGGGCGAGACGATGGTGGTCGCCATTGCCGCCGGCGCCGGGCCGCGCAACTACCCAAACTGGGCGTCCGCCACGAGCAATTTGAGTTTTCTCAACCCGTTTACCGCAGCCGAAACCATGACCGGCCACATCGTCCGCATCAGCGGCGGCGACCTGCCCTATGGCTCCGTCGCCTATGATAGCATTTTTGCCATCGCGCTGCTGCTCTTCCTGATGACCCTGGTGCTCAATATCGTCAGCCGGTGGATTGTCCAGCGCTTCCGAGAGGAGTATTAGAGCATGGCAGTCCAACCGACGCAAGCAAACGGCAACTTCCCCGAAGGCGCTAATTACGATAAATTCTTGCAACGCCGGCAACGCCAGGGCAAATTCTGGTTGAGCATCTTTTTTCTGGCGATGATGATCGGCATCGCGTCGCTGGTCACGCTGGTCTACGACGTGGCCGACGATGCGTTTGGCTACGTGGCGCTCCGCAACAGCGTTGATCCAGGGCTGCTGACGCCGATTCCTGGCGCGAAACTGGATGAGCAGCCAGCCAGCGTGCTGGCAGAGATGCTGGCGGCGAACATCTCTACCGGCCGCCTGCGCGCGCTGGAGGCGACAACCCCGCTCGCTGAGCGGCCGCAGGCAGAGCTGCGCCAACTGCTGCAGGACGAGGTCATCAAGCCGCAGATCGTCCGAACCTGGTCGCTGGTCGAGTCGCTGACACAGCGCACCGAGATCGAAGCAGAGGTGGCTGCCATGCCGGGCGTGGACCTGGAATTCCGCAGTTGGGTTAACTGGCAGTTCGTGACCTCGCCGCAGTCGACTGACCCGCTCAAGGCTGGCGTGCAGGTGGCAATCCTGGGTTCGTTGTGGGTGGTGCTGATTGCGTTCCTGGTCTCGGCGCCACTGGGAGTAGGCGCGGCCATCTACCTGGAAGAGTACAGCACCGGCAAGAGCCGCTTTGATCAGATCGTCGAAACCAACATCAACAACCTGGCCGGCGTGCCGTCGATCATCTACGGTATGCTGGGTCTGGCCGTCTTTGTGCGCTTCTTTGGGCCGATCACCAGCGGCATTCTCTTTGGAGTCAGCGATCCTTCGACCGCCAACGGCCGCACGATCCTCTCCGCGGGCATGACGCTGGGGCTGCTGATCCTGCCGCTGGTCATCATCAACGCGCGCGAGGCAATCCGTGCGGCGCCGCGTGCACTGCGCGAGGCATCTTACGGCCTGGGCGCCACGCGCTGGCAGACGATCTGGAATCACGTGCTGCCCAATGCCATCCCCGGCATTCTGACCGGTGTGATCCTTTCCGTCTCGCGCGCCTTTGGCGAGACCGCGCCGCTGATCGTCGTCGGCGTCTCAACTTTCATCGTTGTCTCGCCGGACAATGTCTTTTCCAAATATACGACGCTGCCGGCGCAGATCTACCAGTGGACTTCGCGGCCGCAGCCAGAGTTCCAACATCTGGCCGCGGCCGCGATTATCGTCCTGCTCGTTCTGTTGATTGCTCTCAACGCGACAGCCATCTGGCTGCGCAACCGCTTTGCCCGGAGAAGAATTCTATGATCGCTGTTGACTCCAGAAACCACTCAGCACCACTGTCGATGAACAGCAAACACTCAGCGATTCGTGCAGCCGATCTCAATATTTTCTACGGCGACTTCCATGCTTTGAAAAATATCAACCTCAATGTAGAAAGTCGTAAGATCACGGCGCTGATCGGCCCGTCGGGCTGCGGCAAGAGTACAGTGCTGCGCTCACTCAACCGCATGAATGACCTGGCGCCGACCGCGCGCACGGAAGGCAAAGTGTTCTTTCACGGTAAAAACATCTACGATGCGGATGTCGATGCCGTCGAGGTGCGCCGGCGCATCGGCATGGTCTTTCAAAAGCCAAACCCCTTCCCCAAATCGATCTATGACAACATTGCCTGGGGTGCGCGCATCAACGGCTATAAAGGCAACATGGATCAATTGGTCGAGGAATCACTGCGCGGCGCGGCGCTGTGGGATGAAGTCAAGGACAAGCTCAAACAAAGCGGCTACTCGCTTTCCGGCGGGCAGCAGCAACGCCTATGCATCGCCCGCGCGATTGCTATCAAGCCGGATATCATCCTGATGGATGAACCCTGTTCCGCGCTCGACCCGATCGCCACGCTGCGCATCGAGGAGTTGATGCGCGAGTTGGTGGAGCAGTACACGATCATCATCGTCACGCACAACATGCAGCAGGCAGCGCGCGTCGCCGACTATACCGCCTTCTTTATGGTGGATGATTCGCGCACCGGTTATCTCATCGAATATGGTGAATCCAACCAGATATTTACCAAACCCAAAGACAAACGCACTGAAGATTACATCACTGGGCGCTTCGGTTGATTGCTTTACCCTCTTGTCTCCCTAGGTGACAGTCACTGTACAAGGGACTGTCATCGAAAAATATATCCACCATCTCCAGCTATCGGCTTGTATCACTTCCCTGGCAGCACCTTCAGCTAGACACCCTACGGTTTCCTCAGCAAGCCATCCGATATCCCATCATTTGTCTGACTGATCGTCAGAGAAATCTTGTTACAATTAATGAGCGTTTGGGGAACTTTCATCCAGACGTGTTCTGTGTAGCCATTTACCGAACACATGGCTAGTCCGGCTGGAAAAGACATCGCATCCTCATGGCTCCTATCATCCTCGCTCGCTAGTATGCGGCTATTCCAGTATCTTCATCTTCAGTTTTTATGTGCAAATCACGTGCCATGTTGTGGCAATGACCATTATTTAGAGGAGTGTAAGAGATGGCGCCACCACGGTTTCGCCGCCGCTTCTGGATAGTTGCTGGATTTCCGCTGCTTGCCGTGCTGCTGACTGCGATGTTGCTTTTTGCCGTGCGCGCTGGCAACGGGAGTGCAGCCGCGCCGACGCCTGCGTCATCTTTAAGCAATGCGCTTGTTTCCGCCGCCCCGGCTGCGGCGCGAGGATTGCCAGCGACTGAACTTCCCAAGGCAAAGGCGCCAGTCTCGCAGGTTGACGTCCCCACGATGGTCGAGACTGGTAAGCAGACTGTATCTACGGACGATGTTGTCGCACGCGTGGACGGCGTCGCCATCACACTGCAAGATTTACAGGAAGCAACCCGTATTGACAGCCTTATGGCAACATTGGCCGGCGCTCCGCCAACTGCAGCCGAATCTCTGACTGAACAACTCATCAATACGGAGATTATCCTACAACGCGCCGAGGATGCTCAGGCTTCCATCGATGTGGCGGCAGTGCTGGCGATATTTCTTCAGTCACACGGGAAAGCGCATGAAGAGCTGACGGCCGCACTGCAAACCAACGGCATTTCCCAGGAACGTTTCGAACGCTACTTCGCACGTGTGGTCGCGGCCGATGCTTATCAGCGCGCACAGCAAAAGGCGACAGGCATCGCGCCGGCAGACCTTATGCTTCAATGGCAGCAAGCAATCCCGATCAGTTTTGGCCCAGCGGCCGCTGCGTTATCGGCGATGGATGTCAACCCACTCAGCAGCACGAAGCCGATCACAAGCACGCCGGAGAGCGCTGGCGTCAAAATCGTTGCGGCGGCAACCCCACTTCCAGCAGCAACTGAACTGCGTGGCGTTGAAGTGGGGCAACTGGCACCCGAGTTTGAACTTTCCACTGTCGCTGACGAAGCATCTCATTTTACATTGCGCACCCTCCAGGGTAAGCCAAGCGTGCTGAGCTTTTGGACCACCTGGTGCCCCTATTGTCTGCGCCAGACGCCGGTGCTGGTGGACGCTTATCGCCATTGGGCGACAGAGGGGATCGAATTTGTCGGCATCAACGTGCAAGAAGACCACAGCGCAGTTGCCGCGTACGTCGCCCAACATGGCGTCGACTATCCGGTTCTGCTTGACGAGCAAGGGAGCGTCGCTGCGGATTATGCCGTGCAGGGCTACCCGACCACTTATTTCCTGGACAAAGAGCACCGGATCGTGATGCGTCACGTGGGTGCGTTAACAGATGACCAACTGAATACCTATTTAACGATGTTGCAATCGCCTGAAGAAGCGCGATAAGGGGTGTGACTATGCACGCGGCGTATGCCCAATCCATGCCAGCCGGATATACAATAGCAACGCATAGCAAACTGAATTCCGTCGAGCAGATTCGTCAATTGGTGAATCTGCTCATGGTGTTTTCTATGCTGTCATCAATGATGTCGCCGCTTTACACGCCGGCCAACAGCACGACGCCCAGCTTTGCCTTCCCCGGCGAAGTGCGCGCACCGGCGCCGCGGCCATCGACAACCGCGCCGGTGGAAACGCAAGCATTGCCGCCGGCGGTCGCCAATGTCTCTGACCAGCCGCAATCCGAGCTTAGCGGAGTCTTGACCCCGGACTGGCTAAACAAGGCGCTGCAAGATAGCGCCGGCCTTGCAGGGATCACAGCAGCGACGCCGGCGACTGAGATAGCGCTGCCGTCAAACTGGGAAATGTTCGACGCTTCCAACGCTCTGCAGCCCAAATTGGCGACTTTGGAGAGTGACGCCATGCTCGGCAGCGCGTTGACGCCTGCCTGGTATGAGGGTCTCGGCAATGAGGAAAACACATCAACGTTCGCTGACGCCTCTGAAACGGCGCCAGCGGGGCTATTTAGCCCCAACTTCGAAGCTGCTTTCTATCAGACGGGCGGCGACAATCAGTGCAGCGCAGCCTCACGCGTGACGTTCGCCCTCATTACGCCGCCCTATCCTGTCAGCCGCGGCAACATTGATGGCGATGTGTATACAGTGACTGTTCAAAATAATGATTCCATTACAACCACCAATGTAACGCTCTACATCGACCCCAATCAAGGGTTTTCGTACATCGGTGATTCTGCAAGCGTGCAGAGCAATATCAGTGGAACACTGACCTATAGCGACACGGGATCCGGTGCGCCGGGCGCGCCGGCGTTGATCGCCATCACTGGCGAAATCACGTCGACGACGCTCGATGCTGGCGAAATCATGACCTTCACCTTCCGGCTTGCCACCAACGCCGATGCGATCTCAGCGCAGCAACTGGTCGTTCGGCTGCAAAGTGGGGCGCTTGACTGCGGCATCTACCGGGTGCAGAACGTGCAGACGGTGCGCGGCAATCTGACCGTGCAGAAGTCACCCAACATTCGCACCGCCAAACTCGGCGACACCCTGGGTTGGACGGTGAAGCTGATCAATACGGGTCTTGGCACAGTTTACGGCGCTGAAGTGGAAGATATCTTCGGCGCCGGCTACATCAACACGATGCTCGACGAGTTGCCCACCGCACCGATCACGCTGGCAGCAGGCGCCTCCGCCACCTACTACGTGACCGGCACGGTGAACGCCTGCAACCAATTGACCAATACCGCCAACGTCTGGTGGCCAATCGGCAACCAGGATGGCACGGCCACAACCAGCAGTCCAGCCAGCAGCAAGGTCGACGTCCGCTTTACGCTGGAAAATCCAAATGTTTCGCTGCAGGTGACGCCCCCCAGCATCACCGTCCCCTTCTGCACACCGATGACGCGCACGGTGGTCATGACCGCGACGACGAGCAACACGGCGAAAAATGTGCAGATCGTGGCTAATACCAGTTCCTTTGCCATCAGCAACATCACGCCAGGGTGGAGCTACAGCGGCGGCGTCTTCACCTATATTGGCGGGCCGCTTGCCGGCTATCTTTTTTCCGATCAACCCGCGACCCTCTCTTTTGACATCAGCGGACCGACGGCGTGCAGTGCAAGCAACCCGACGCTCTCTTTCCAGCCTCGCTACACCAACGCGTGCGATGTGCCGTTCAACGGTTCCACCGTCAACGCGCCGAGCGTCAGCTATGCGCCCGATCGGCCAAACCTGAGCGTTATTGTGAACGGGCCTTATTCCGTTCGCGCCCGCCAGACCTTTAATTATGTCATCAATTTGAATGCGACGAATATTCAAAATATTACGGACACTATTTCGATCACCGATATGGCGCCCTCCACCTTTATCATTTCCGAGGCTGCGGCAACCCTGGGTAGCGTCAATGTAACCGGCCAACAGATCACTTGGTCGGCGCCCACCCCTGGCAGCGGCGCGCTTACCGCCAGTCTCCTGGTCACAGCCACGGTGCGCGAGGATGTTGCCTGTCTAGCCTACAACCTGGTCACCAACCATATCACGGCGACTGCACCGACCTGTCCCAGTTGCGCCGGCTTGCAAGATACCGATCAGGTTTCCACCTATATTGAAGATGTGGACGGGCCGCTGGCTGGCACGAAGAGCGTCAATGGCGACACCGAAGTTTGCGGCGAAACAGGGTTTCTGATCGAAAATCTCTATTACATCAACCTGCCCACCACACACGCGGCAATGGTGTTTACTGAAACCCTCGGCCTGAGCGGTCCAGGATTGCCTGGTCTGCCGTCGCCGTTGCTCTACGTAAGCGACACTCTCAGCGTTACGCTGAACGGTGTAGATGCAACTCCACACCTCACCATCACTGGAACCAGTCCGCAGTTGGTGATCGATCTCGACCGCCTGCGTGAGATGGACGCGCACATGACGATCGCTCAGCAGAGCGCACCCGCCATAGTCAACGCCGGCGACAATGTCACCTACACACTGACTGTCTTCAACCCAGGCCCGGCGACGGCCGAGGCAGTGCTCGTCTACGATCCACTGCCCGCGGGGCTGAGCCTTGTCAGCGTCGAGACGAGCCAGGGCAGTTGCGCCGCGCCCGATGTAAGCTGCATCGTGGGCGACCTTGCTGTCGATACCAGCGCCGTCATCACCATTGTCGCCACGGTGGAGAGCGCGCGCCAGGCAGACATCGTCAATGTCGCCTATGCCAGCTTCCAAGAACTGAACGATATCGTTGTCACCACCCAAGCCACCGCGCGCACACAAGTTATCGCAGCCGCACCGCTCGACAGCACCGACTTGCAGATAGTCAAGCGCAGCGACGTGAACAGTGTGAATGCAGGCAACCTGCTCACCTATACGATCATAGTCACCAATAGCGGACCGATTACGGCGACCAACGTCACTATCGTAGACGCGTTACCCTTCAGCTTTACGCTCTCCAACGCCACTCCCAGTCAGGGATCCTGTGGCGCTGCAACGCATCCGGTTGTCTGTGATCTGGGCGACCTGCCGGTCGACGCCTCGGCTACCGTGACGGTGGTGGTCATGGCGGAGGCTGCGGTCTCTGCTAATGTGGTCAACACAGCGCATGTCATCGCCGACAACCCCGACAGCAACCTTGCCGACAACCAGGCCAGCGTGCAGACGCATGTGATCCGGCGCATCCCACTCATGCTCAGCTATCGCGCCATCGCGCCCGAAGCGTCGTTGGGCGGCGCCGTCTCGCACACCTGGCACAACTGGTCGCTGCTTTACGTGGAAGGATTGGGCACCGCCTGCCGCAACAATGACGTGCTCTACATGGGCGCGCCGACCACAATCCTGCGCGGCGATTTAGGCGTCAATATCAACACAGCGACGCCCAATTCCTGTGAACCCGAGGCGATTACCGTCAATGTGATGGGCGGCGCCGCCGGCGAATTGACCGACAACCTCGTCGTGACCCTGACCCTGGGCGCCAGGGATGTGTACACGTTCACCGGCTATAGCGGCTTTTTTGCGGCCAATCCGCCCAGCACGGTGATTTCCGCCGCCAACCGCATCACCTGGACCTGGGATGCCGCGCTGCCGATTACGGCGGCCGGTCAGATTCACCTGGACGTGCTGCGCCCTTGTGCGGCGACCGGTGCACTGGTCAGCGACTTGTCCTTCCAGGATCGCTGCGATGCCAGTTTCACCAAGAGCGACACCGACGATTTCATTCCCACTAAACCCGATCTTTATCTCTTTTTGACGCCTTCCAAATACGAGGTTGTCGATCGCACAGCGGTCTGGACGACCTATCTCATCAACACCGGCAACGGCGACGCGGTCAACGCGCTGATCACGAACACGCTCGGCGCCGGACTGGCCTACAGTTCCTCGGTCGTCACCGACGCGACCGGAGTAGTTACGCAGCCCAACGTCGGTGATGGCAACGACGTGCAGTGGATAATCCCACGCCTGGCGCCTGGCGCACAGGTGCGCATCGACGTGATCGCCGATGTGATCGCCTGCTCTGGTCTGAACATGCAAGCCTTTGCCGACGCAAGCTGTCTCAGCGGCACGTGCGCCGCGGTCGGCCCTCAAGAAGTGCAACTGGTGCGCGCACCGGCCGCCCTGCTTTCCAGCAACAAGCAGGTGGCGGAACTGCCACTCTGCGAGTCGGGGCCGGTCGAATTGATCGTGCAGAACGCCTCGGCCGGCGCGACGGAATATGGCTTTGTAATTACCGACACGCTCCGTTATGTCACCGCGATCTCCGACACCTTTGCGCTGACGGTGACCAACCGCAGCGGGGCGATTATCACGACCACCAGCGCGTTTACACCGGTGATGACACGCGATGGCTATACGCAGACCCTGGTGTGGGATGCCGCCAATCTGCCGGTTGATGACCCGCTGCGCACCATTTTGGACAGGCGGAATGCAGGCGACATCATTCGGATCGGCTTCCAGGTGCAATCAAGCTGCGTATCGGCCGGTCAAAGCCAGGTCCAGTCCAGCGTCACTGCGGTCGAAGCCTGTCAATTGCCCCTCGGCAGCAACGAAAATGCGGTGTCATTGAAGGTGACCGAGCCGCAGCTTGTGGTGACCAAGTTGGTGCGCAATGCCACAGTCGGCGGCGGCTATGTCAGCGGCGGCTACGCCGGCGCCGGCGACACCCTCGTCTACGAGGTGGTGGTCAACAATATCGGCCAGCAGCGCGTGACCAACCTCTTTGTCGAGGATCAACTGCCGCCCACCTTCAACCTGACGGCAGTCGATGTGCTGACCTCCAGCCAGAGCGGCGCGCCGCCACTGCTCAAGTGGCACGAAGAAGGCGGCGTCACGCTGGACGTCAACCAGATGCGCGTCTATCACATCACGGGGACGGTTACATCTGACGCGTGCACCAATCCGAACACAAGCAACCGCGCCTCGGCGTCGTATGCCTGTTCAACCTCGGATGTCTGCGCGGCGGCGTCGAGCACGGTGACGACCACCTTCAGCACCAAGCCCGCCTTTACGCTGGCCACGCCGAGCGTCACGCTGGATCAATGCAGCGGCGGGCCGATCATCGTCAACTTCCCGAACGCGGGTGCACGCGCCGAGAGCGTCGTGCTCACCTACACGCTGCCCACCGGGCTGGCCTATGCTGGCCTGGCGACCGGCTATTATCCGACGCCGACCATTTCGCCAACCGTGGGCGCGTCCGGCGTCATCACCTGGCTCTATGACGTGATCCAGCAGGAAGTCACGACCAACACGCTGCGCTTCAACGTCAGCAACGCCGCGGGTGTATGCGCTGCGCCAGGCGCCAACAGCGGCGTAGCGGACCTTGGCTACGAAGACTCGTGCGGCAATCGCATCGATGATGTGAGCGAAAGCACGACGGCGATCACCGTGCAGGCGTCCGATATCGTGGTCAGCCAATCGCCGCGCACGCGTCCTGTCGTCGACGGTCAGGTGTATACGTGGACGATCACCATCACCAACACCGGCAACTCCGCCACCAACAACATGCTGGTGACGGAGACCGTCGGCAACGGCTGGGAAGTCGTCGCGGCGAGCACCGGTTCACCCGGCGTGGCCGCGCCGATCACCACCACCGGCACGGTCACCTGGCAGGTCGGCGCACTGGCGGGCAGTAACGGTGTGTGGACGGCAACGTTCAGCGCGCGTGCGCTCGATGCCGAGTCGGATTACGAAACCACCGTCACGGCAACGACCGCCTGCGCTGACGGCGGTTGCTTGCAGACGCGCGCTTACACCACCTATGCAACGCCCAATAACTATTTCAGCAAGAATGTCACCCCCGCGGCGGCCACGATCGGCGATCTCATCACCTTCACCGTCAACGCCGACCTCTACGGCGATGTGCCCTATACCAACACGCTGCTCACCGACACGCTGCCGGTGGGTCTCGGCTATGTCGCCGCGTCGCTGCTGCTGCTCGAGGATATGGACGGCGCCGCGAGCAGCCAGACACTGGCGCCGACCAGCGCGCCGGCTGCCAACGCCAGCGGCGATATCTTCTGGAACGTGGGCGATCTCACCGGGCAGGTTGCCATGACCGCCGTCATCACCGCCGTCGTGCAGGATCTGATCACGACGACTTTTCAAGGCCAGGTTTTCACCAACAACGCCCGGCTGACCTACAGCGACGACAGCCAGGCGTATGGTTTTGATGCGTCGGCGCCGATGACGGTCACCGAGCCGCTCCTGCACATCGGCAAACGTTCTCTGACCGCTGACGCCTGTTCGGCGCTGTTCTTCGAGCGCAACTTCAACAGCGGCAGCGTGGCTGACTGGACGACCAGCGGCGGCGCGTGGAGCGTCGTCGACAGCACCTACCAGGTCGCGGCCGCTTCTACCGCACTTGCCCTCAACGGCAGCACGGCGTGGGCCGATTACAGCTACTCCGCCATGCTGCGCTCGACCGATGCGACCGGCGGCGATCTGGGACTGATCTTCCGCGCACAGAGCGCGTCGCAGTACTATCGCTTGCGCTGGACGCGCAATGCTGCGGGCAACGCAGGCAGCTATGTCGTCGAACGCGTCAACGGCGGCGCCACAACTATCGGCGCGGCTGGCGGCTCGTTTTACGATCTCAACCGCTGGTATCATGTTGAGGTGCGCGTCACCGGCAATCGCTTCCGCGTCTATATCGACGGCAGCCTGGCGCTCGACGTCACCGACGCCACACCGTCGTGGAGCGCTGGGCAGATCGGCTTCTACGCCAACAGCCAGACCAACGCCTATTTTGACGACGCGCTGGTGACGCGGCTCGACGCTGCCGGCTGCACCGTGGGCGCCGGCGATCTGGTCACCTACACGCTGACGATCTCCAACCAGGGAGAGGCGCCGGCGCGCGATCTCGTCATCACCGACGCGATCCCGTCTGGGACAAGCCTCCATGCCTACACCTTTGCCAGCAGCGACCCGGCGAGCGGCGTAACGGCCGAGCCGACGCCAATCCCAGGCGCAACCGGCGCTCTGCGCTGGACGGTCAACCAGCTTGCCCCGATCGATCCCTTTGTCACCAACAACCATTCATCGATTACCCTGACGGTGGTGCTCAGCGTCTCGCCGACGATCCCGGCCAGCAGCTTGCTCACCAATCAGGCGTTGCTTACCTACGATTCGCAGGCCGGCAGCGGGCCGGCGGGCGTGCAGCGCAGCTACAGCGGCGGCTCGCACTCGACAACGGTGCAGACGGTCGCGCCTCCCGGTCTCACCAAGTCGGTGGCGCCCTTTACGGCGACGATCGGCCAGATCGTCGTCTACACGATCACCGTGCCGAGCACGCCCATCACGGCCGCACTCACCAACGTCACCGTGACCGACCAGATCAAGACCAACCTGCGCGTCACTGAGACGAGCATCGTGGCAAACCCGGCGCTGGTGAACCCGGCGGTCAGCTTCAGCGGGCAGCAGGTCTCGGCCACCTTCGACCGCATCGAGGCCAACGCCCAGGCGCAGGTCGTCGTCACCGGCGTCGTTGCCAACACGGCGATCAACCAGGACGGCGTGGTCGTCACCAACACTGCGCGGCTCGAGTACACCGACGGCATCGGCACGCCTGGCGCCAGTCACGTCCTGACCAGCAACGAAGTGAGCACCGAACTGGTCGAGCCGGTGTTGCAAATTCAGAAATCGGCAACACCCAACACCAACCTGCGCGCCGGCGACACCGTTACCTACGCGCTGACGATCCGCCACGCATTGACCAGCCGGTCGACCGCCTATGACGTGGTCGTGACCGATGTCGTGCCCACCGTGCTTGCCTACGCGCCGGACACGCTGCAGGTGACGTCGCCGTCCGGCTCCGTCATCTCGACAACGGTCGGCAACAACCTGACCATCACCGTCACCGACTACCCGACACCGTCGGCGCCGATCACCATCACCTACACGGCGACGGTCATCCAGAGCGCAGAGCCGGCCTCCACCTACACCAACACGGCCTTCGTGCGCTACAGCAGTCTGCCCGACACGCCCGACGCACGCACCGGCAGCGGCGTCGACCCTAACGATTACTACACCAGCACGCAGGCGACAATCCAGACTGCACCGTTGACGATCAACAAGACGCTGGACAATGACATCAATTACAGCGTCGGCGATCTCATCACTTACACGGTCGTCATGCCGTTGCCCACCGGCACAACACGCAATCTTGTGGTCACCGACACTGTGCCGGCCGGCCTGCTCTACCTTGCGCCAACGAGCACGGTAATCGTCACGGCCACGCCCAGCATCACGTTGTCGTACAGCATTACGCCTTCCACGGGCAACGGTACTGGGGCATCGACAGCCATCCTGCGTATGCTGGCGCCGGTCAACAACCCGACGGGCGCCAGCGCCGTGCTGACGTGGACGCTGCAGCTCGTCGTCGTCGATGATGCCGCACGCACGGTCAACTTCAACGGCGCCATCAAGACCAATCAGGCTGCGCTCACCTATCTCAACGCGCAGAATCAGACGCTGGGCGCCTCCGACAGCGCCGAAACAACCTCGATCTTCGAACCCTTGCTCCACATTGGCAAGAGCTACGTCACCGACGACGCCTGTGCGGCGACGCTGCTGCAGGAGAATTTCAACGCCGGCGCCGCGGGCTGGAGTTCAAGCAACGGCGCGTGGAGCACGGTTGCCGCGCCGGGCTGGGTGCGCGCACCATCGGGCGTTACCTCGCTTTTCACTCGCTCCGGTGCGACCTTCACCGATTTCAGCTACTCGGCCATCGTCTCGGCTACGTCAACCAGCGGCTCGATCGGGCTGGTCTTCCGCGTCCAGGATTCCAACAACTACTATCGCTTTGTATGGACGGGCACGTCGCCGCATTACCGGCTGGAACGTGTGAACGGGGGCACGCCATCGACCGTGGTCACGGCAGTTTCGGCCGGCTTCGTCGCCAATCGCTGGTATCACTTCGAAGTGCGGGCGGTTGGCAATCAGTTCACGATTTACCGCGACGGCCAGCAGATTTTGAGTGGCACGGACAGCACCATCGCCAGCGGTAGCGTAGGTCTCTATGTCGTCAGCAACAACGCTGCTTTCGACGACGTGCTCGTCACGCGCATGGGCGCCGACGGCTGCACGGTGGATATTGGCGATCTCGTCACCTACACGCTGACCATCTCCAACCAGAACCGGCTCACCGGCTACGATCTGGTGATCACCGATGTGCTGCCGGTTCACATGGCCTATGTGTCGTCCGAACTTGCCAGCAACGACCCGACCGCGGCGCTCACCGCATCGCCCAGCCCCGGCGACACCGGCGCGCTGGTCTGGGGTATGAACTATCTGACGCCGACCGTGCCCTTCAATCCGCTGCAGCATTCGTGGGCCACGATCACACTGACGGCGCGCGTGCTGGACGATGTTTCCGCCGGCGTCCGCCTGACCAACCAGGCGCTGCTGCGCTACGACAACATGGCCGGCAGTGGGCCGGTCGGCATCGAGCGCGTCTACAGTGGCGGCAGCCACAGCACCGCGGTGCGCACGGTCGATGCCACCCTGATCAAGAGCACTGCCCCCACGACCGTCACGATTGGCGAGAGCTTCCGCTACACACTCACCTTCCCCGGCAGCGGCGGCATTGCGGCCAATTTGTACACGGCGACCGTGACCGACACGCTGCCGGCCGGCTTCCGCATGATCGGCGCGCCACAGGTGATCGTCGATCCACCCGCCAACATCGATCCAGGCGACATTTCGACTACGCGCGCCACGACCAAGACGGTGCTGATCGACTTCACGCGGATTCCGTCGTATACGCAGGTCACAGCGATCATCACGGCCGTGGTGGAAAACCTGGCGATCAACCAGGATGGCGTGCGCTACACCAACACGGCCACGCTCGGCTGGCGCGATCTGGCCGGCAACGTCCTGGCGCCTGTGACCTCAAATCCGGTGACAACCGATCTGGTCGAGCCGCAGTTGATCATCGAGAAGACGGCCTACCCGACCAATGTGACGCCGGGCGACACCGTCTTCTACATATTGCGCATCTACCACGCGCCGACCTCGACCGTGCCCGCCTACAATGTACTGATCAGCGACACCTTGAAGACAGCGCTTTCCTACATCAGCGGCTCCTGGGAAGCCAACAATGATCCCTACTATCTGGCATCAACCGGCGTCTATACCGTCGATCTGCCCAATCTCCAGGCCTATTTCCCGGTGCTCAGCCTCTCGATCAATGCGGCGAACCCGTTGATCCTGCGCTATCAGGCCGTAGTCAATGTCGAAGTTGCGCCCGGCACAGTCATCACCAATGTCGCCGATACACAGTGGACCAGCCTGATGACCGATCCCTACGGTGAGGTGCGCAATGGCAGCGGCGGTGTGAACGATTACCGCACCGCCGACGAGGCCCAGGTCAGCCTCGATCAATTTACGGTGGCCAAGAGCGGGCCGATTACTATTACGGCCGGCGCACCCGTCACCTATGTCATCAACGTGGGCAACGGCAGCCCCATCACTGGGACGAACGCCCGGGTCGTCGATACGATCTCCTTCCGCGTGACCGGGATTACCGGCGCGTTCTCGACGCCCCTGCGTCAGGGCGTCTGTTCGATGCTCTCAACCGGACCCCAGGGCAGCGTGATCGAGTGCCAACTGGGCGACATGCCGCCTCAATCGACCGGCGTCGTGACGATCACCGGGCGGGTCGATCCGGCCACACCGGACGGCGCGCTGGTCGACGACTACGCCACTTTTTACATCACCGACTCCAACGGCGTGCAGCAGGAGCGTAGCGACGAGGCCGAAAGCCAGGTCGAAGTCGAGTCCGATCTGGCGATCCGTAAGTTGGCGCCGGCAACCGCCAACGCTGGCCAACTGATCACCTACACCCTGGTCGTGACCAACACGGGGCCGAGCAACGCGCGCGGCGTCGATGCCAAGGACATCCTGCCGCCGGGGCTGACCTTTGTGGCCGGTGCATCGACGCAGGGCGCCTGTGTCAGCGGTATCTGTCAGCTTGGTGAAATGAATTCAGGTCAAGCTATCACGATGGTGATCACAGCCAGCGTAGGCAGCAATGTCTCTGGCGTCATCACCAACACTGGCCAGGTCTTCTCGGCAACCGATGACCATGACCAGTCGAACAATCGATCCACGGCGACGACCACCGTGACCGCCAATACTGCCCTCCATATCGCCAAGGTCGATATGACCGATCCGGTCTATGCGGGCAGCACCTACTTCTACCAGGTGACGGTGACCAACACTGGGCCGGCGCAGGCCAACAATGTCGTCATCACCGACACGTTGCCGCCGCACGTCACCTTCGAGGGCGCAAGCCCCGGCTGTGCGTACGCCGCCGGCCGCGTCATCTGCAATGCCGGTGACATGGCCCCCGGCACGTGGTTTGGCTTCCTGATCAATGTGCGCGTGCCCGTCACCATCACGGATGGCACACGCGTCACCAACACGGCGACGGTCACGACCACCACCACTGTGCTGCCCAGCAGCACGCTGTCGGCCACCGCGCAGACCACCTTCTCGCAGACCATCGGCAGCCCCACCGATCTCGCCATCACCAAGGCGGTGACTCCCGCCCTGGTGACCGCCGGGCTTGTCAACGGCAACGCCATCACCTACACGCTGCGCGTCACCAACACCGGCCCGGCGCCGGCGACCGCGGTGCAGGTAAGTGATTTCTACCCGCCGCAGTTCGCTCTGGTCAGCGCCACCACCAGCCGGCCGATCACGCAGGCACAGTGCAGTGACGGCGGTGTCTGCGACCTCGGCGAGTTCGCCATCGGCGCATCGGCCATCATCACGCTGGTCTTTGCGGCGCCATCTTCGGTGGTGTCGGGCGCGTACACCAATACTGCCTTCGTCGGCAGCGCCAGCCCAGACAGCAACCCGGCCAACAACAGCGCCAGCGCGCCGGTGCAGGTGCTCAACAGCGTGACGTTGCAGGCAAGCAAGCTCGCTGCGCCCAACCCGGCCACGCCGGGCGCCGATCTGGCATACACGATCTTTGTCACCAACACCGGCCCGTCGGATGCCACGAACGTGACCATTTCCGACACGCTGCCGGCGAACTTCACGCCTGCGCTGATCGTGAGCAGCCAGGGTGGCTGTGCAATCTTCCCGTGCAACCTGGGGACGATTGCGCCCAACGGCCACGCCTGGGTCACGATCAATGGTCGTGTCTCCGCCGCGGTCACCGCCGCCGGCCAACTCTCCAACACGGCGCGTATCACGTCGGCGCAGACACCGGTCGCCATCACTGCCGGCATCACGCCGGCGCTGAGCTTGCTCGCCGATGTGGGCGTCACCAAGCAAGGCACGGCCACCGCCTATCCCGGCGCGTCGGTCGTCTACACGCTGACCGTGCGCAACCTCGGTCCTAGCATTGCCAATAACACACAGATCACCGACGTTCTACCGTCCGGCCTGACGCTGACCGGCGTCTCCGGCTGCACCAACACGGGCAGCGGCAACCAGATCCTCTGTGCGCTGGGTAATCTCAGCGCCGGCGCGGTGCAGACCATTCGGGTGACAGCCACGGTCAACAGTGATGTCTATCCAGGTTCGAGCCTGGAAAATGGCGTCGATGTGACCACCGCCAGCATCGACAACAACCTGCTCAACAACCGCGCCACTGCCGACACCACGGTGCTGGGCATCGCGGATTTTGCCATCAGCAAGCAGCAGATTGCCCCGGCCGGCACAGTCAATGCTGGCGAGCTGGTGACCTACACCATCACTGTCACCAACACCGGCGCCGGTATGGCGCGCAGCGTGGACGTCAAGGATGCGCTGCCCGCCGGCATGACGCTCGAACGCATCAGCGCCAGCGACGGCGGCGTCTGCGGCGGCGCGGTCTGCCAGTTTGGAACGCTGAGCATCAACGCCACGCGTACGATCACGGTCGTGGCGCGGGTCGACGCTGGCGCCGCTGCCGGCAGCCTGACCAACACGGCCGCCATCTACTCCATTGACGACCCGGCGCCCGATACGGCGACTGCAAACACCACGATTGCCACCAGCGCCGATGTGTCGATAACCAAGGTCGATCTCACCGATCCCGTCGGCCCGACGGAAGATCTGCTCTACGAACTCGTCGTCGCCAACGCCGGGCCATCGAATGCGCAGAACGTTGTCGTGACCGACACGCTTGACAGCAACGTGAGCTTTGTTAGCGCCAGCGAGGGCTGCGCGCTCGACGGTGCGGCTGTCGTCTGCACGGTAGGAACGCTGGCGGCCAATGCATCGGCCAGCTATCTGCTCGCCGTGCGCGCCGGCGACGTTGCGTCGGGCACGATTCTGACCAACAACGTCGTCGTCACGACGACAACCAGCGATCCGAACCCGGCCAATAACACCGACAGCACGACGACCACGGTGCAGCAGCCGGCCGGTCCAACCGCCGATCTGAGCATCGTCAAGACGACCGCGCAGGGCAGCGTCGTTGCCGGTGAGCGCATTACCTACACGCTGACGGTTGCCAACGGCGGGCCGCAGGCCGCGACCAACGTGCGCGTGCTCGAGCTCATCCCGGCCGGCACGACCGTCGTCAGCCTGACGCCGAACAACCCCGACGCAGCCGATGAATACTGCTCGCTGGACGGCGCTTGTTATCTGGGCGCCCTCAACGTGGCAACCATCGCGACGATTGAGGTCGTGCTGCTCGTCGATGCTGACTTCAGCGGCGCCAACCTTCTGAATACCGCGCAGGTGAGCGCAGATCAGCGCGACCCCGTGCAGAGCGACAACTTCGACGACGTGACGACGCCGGTCAGCACCTCCGCCGATCTCGCCATCGTCAAGTCCGACCTGGTCGATCCGGCCTATGCGGGGCAAGAGATTCTGTACCAGATCGTGGTGACCAACACCGGGCCGAGCGATGCCCGGAACGTCGTCATCACCGACACGCTGCCGGCCAACACAGTCTTTGTCGGCGCCTCGGTCTACTGCACCGAGAGCGCAGGCCTCGTCGTCTGCCGTATGGGCGAGCTTGCCGCCGGCGCGACGAGTTCCGTGTTGATCCAGGTGCGGGCAGCCAACAACCTGACGAGCGGCGCCGTGCTCACCAATACCGTCCGCACGACCAGCAGCACGGCCGATCCGGTCAGCAGCAACGATGTTTTCACTGCAACGACGACCGTCAACCAGACGGCGGGCGGGTTGGTCGATCTGGCGATTGCCAAGAGCGACACGCCCGATCCGGTCATTGCCGGCGCGACGATCACCTACACGCTCAACGTGGTCAATTATGGCCCGGCTATCGCCACCGACGTTACGGTGATCGATGCGCTGCCGGCCGGCATGAGCCTGGTATCGGCGACGCCCAGCCAGGGTCTTTGCAACGCAGGCGTGACCTGCCTGCTCGGCACGCTCAACCCCAGCGCCTCGGCCACCGTCACCATCGTGGCGACGGTGAATGCTTCCACGCCGGCCGGGGCGATCTTGAACGCAGCGCGAGTTTCGAGCGCCAATCCGGAGAGTAATCCGGCGGACAACGAGGCCGGCGTCGTCACGACGGTCACTATCGACGACAGCCTTGGTATCGACAAGATCGGGCCGGCGAGCGTGCGACCGGAGCAGTCCATCGTCTACCAGATTGTCGTCTCCAACACTGGCCCGTCGGACGCCACCAATGTCGTCGTGATCGATGTCATCCCCAGCGCGCTGGAGAATGTCAGCGCCGCGTCGACACAGGGTTCCTGCACCATTGCTGGCGGCGAGATTGTTTGCACGATCGAGCGGCTGGCTGCGGGAGCGCAGGCACTGATCTCCGTCAATGCCGACGTGCGCCGCAGCGCCAGTGGCACGATCCAGAACACGGTGACTGCCACCAGCGACGCCGACAGCAGCGGTGTGACCGACGCGACCAGCGCGTCGGTCATCACTTCCGCCGATCTGATGGTTACAAAGCAGGCGCCGGCGTCGGGCATTCCGGGCGCAACGCTGCTCTACACCATTACCGTGCGCAACCTGGGGCCAAGCACGGCCAATGCGCTCTCGCTTGTCGATACGTTGCCAGAAGGCGTCACGTTCGCTGATGCCAGCCCGGGGTGCGGCGAGAGCGGCGGGGTCGTGAGTTGCTCGTCAAGTAGCCTGGCCGCCGACACGACAGCGCTCTACACTGTCACGGCCACGGTCAATGCCGACGTGCAGCCCGGCGCCAGCCTGGAGAATGTCGCCGAGGTCACGACTTCGACGACCGACCCGAACCCGCTCAACAACCGCGCTACCGCCGACACTAGCATCGTCGGGGCGGCGAATCTGCTCATCGACAAGGCGCAGGTGACGGCCAATCCGATTGTGGCCGGTGAACTGGTGACCTACACCATCACCATCACCAACGAAGGGCCTGGCCTGGCGCGCAGCGTCGACGTCAAGGAGCAGTTGCCCGCGGGCATGACGCTGGACAGTATCGCAGCCAGCAATAGCGGCGTCTGCGGCGGGACGGTCTGCCAGTTTGGCACGCTGCCGCTCAACGCCACGCGCACGGTGACGGTCGTCGCCCGCGTCGGTGCCGATACAACGGCGGGTGCGCTGACCAACACGTCCGGCGTCTATTCGACCGACGACGCGACGCCAAGCGTCGCAACTGTCGAGACGACTGTAGCGACAAGCGCGGACGTGGCAGTGACTAAAGCCGACCTCAACGACCCCGTCGGCCCGACCGAAGGCCTGCTCTACCAGATCGTCGTCATCAACAATGGCCCGTCGGATGCCCAGAACGTAGTCGTCACCGACACGCTCGACAGCAATGTCAGCTTCGTGAGTGCCAGCGACGGGTGCGCGCAGGATGGCTCTGCCGTGGTCTGCACAATCGGTGCGCTGGCCGCAAACACGTTGGCAAGCTATCTGCTCGCCGTCAATGCCGGCGATGTGGCAACGGGCACGATTCTGACCAACAACGTGGCCGTGACGACGACGACCAGCGACCCGAACCCGGACAACAACAGCGACAGCGCCACTACGACCGTCATGCAGCAATTTGGCCTGACTGCCGACCTCGCCATCACCAAGACAACGAGCCAGGGCAGCGTGGTGGCCGGCGGACGCATTACTTACACCCTCACCGTGACCAACGCTGGTTCGCAAGCCGCGACCAATGTGCGCGTGCTGGAACTCGTTCCGGCGGGGACGACAGTGGTCAGCCTGGCGCCGGACAACCCGGACGACGCCGGTGAATTCTGTTCGCTGGGCGGTGCGTGCTCTCTTGGCACTGTCAACCCATCGACGACAGCGACGATCCAGGTCGTGCTCGACGTGAACAGCGACTATGCGGGCAGCAGCCTGCTCAATTCGGCGCAGGTCAGCGCGGATCAGCGCGACCCGAACCAGGCCAACAACTTCGCCAGTGTGACGAGCAGCGTTATGGCAAGCGCCGATCTGACCGTCGCCAAGGCTAGTCTGGTCAACCCGGCCTATGCCGGCCAGGAAATTCTCTACCAGATTGTCGTCACCAACACGGGTCCCAGCGATGCGCGCAGCATTGTCATCACCGACGCGCTGCCCGCCAACACGAGCTTTGCGGGCGCGTCGCTCTTCTGCACCGAGAGCGGCGGTGACGTCACCTGCTTGCTCGGCGATCTGACCGCTGGGGCGACAACCTCGGTGCTCGTGCAGGTGCGGGCATCGACCAGCCTGAGCGATGGCAGTGTCGTCACCAACACGGTGCGCGTCGCCAGCGCCACGGTCGACCCGGTGAGCGACAACGACCGCTTCACGACGACCACCACGGTCAATCAGCCCACGGGCAGTTTGGTCGATCTTGCAATTGCCAAGGCTGCGACCGCCAGCGTTGTGGCCGGCGAACGCGTTACCTACACGCTGGTCGTGACCAACAACGGCCCATCCGTTGCGACCGATGTCACCGTCATCGATCTCCTGCCCGCCGGCGTGACCTTTGCCGGCGCCGAGGCGACGCAGGGTCTCTGCAACGGCGGCGTCACCTGTCTGCTGGGCGATCTCGCCGTCGATGCAACGGCAACGATTACCGTCATGGGCAAGGTGGACGCCGCTACGCCGACTGGTTCACTCCTGAACACAGCGCGCGTGGCAAGCGCCAATACCGAGAGCAATGTGAATAACAACCAGGCCAGCGCCTCGACCGCAGTGACGGTCGACGACAACCTAAGCATCAGCAAGCTAGCGCCGGCGACGATCCGCCCGGAACAGGCTATCGCCTACCAGATCGTAGTGAGCAACAGCGGTCCCAGCGCGGCGACCAACGTCGTGGTAAGTGACCCGCTACCGGCGGGCGTCGGCAATGCGATTGCAGCGTCGAGCCGGGGCGTGTGTGACGTGTCGGCGGGCGTGGTGACGTGCAATGCCGGCACACTGCTGCCGGGCGAATTCATCTACGTGACCGTCAACGGCTACGTGGCGAGCAACGCCAGCGGAAGCCTGGCAAACACGGCAATCGCGACGAGCGACGGCGAGCCGGAAGGAGTCCGCGACAGCGTGACGACAACGGTGCAGACCGCCGCCGATGTCACGTTGAACCTGCAAAGTACGCCGACAGCGGTAGTAGGCACAACGGCGACCATCACCGCAACGGTGAGCAACATCGGGCCGAGCGTGGCGGACGGTGCGGTGGTGACCCTGACACTGCCGGCGGGCACGAGCTATAGCAGCGAGAACCTGCCGAGCGGCTGGGTGGTGGCGTCGAGTACGGGGAACACCGTGGTGCTAACGACGAGCAACGCGCTGGCGGCCGGCGCGACGGTGGAACTGCCGGTGACGGTGAGCATCGACCCGGCGCTGACGCCTGGGACAAGCCTGCAATTCGGCGGCGTGGTCGCAACGAGCACGGCCGACCCGAACTTGACCAACAACAGTGCTGATGCAGACACCAGCGTCGCCGGGCAGACATCGTTTGTCATCGTCAAGCAGCAGGCGGCGCCGGCAGGTGATGTGCTGGCCGGAACGCTGGTGACCTACACGATCACCTTCACGAACACAGGCCCAGGCACGGCGCGCATGGTCGATGTCAAAGATCAACTGCCGGCCGGCCTCAGCCTGGTCAGCGCCAGCGCGGGACTCTACGGTTTTTGCAGCGGCGCAATCTGCCAGTTCGGCTCGTTGCCGCTCAATGCCTCGCACACCATGACCGTTGTGGCCATGGTAGATAGCGCGGCCCTCACAGGCAGTGTGACGAACGTGGCCGCCGTCTACAGTGTGGATGCCAATGATGCTACAACGGCGACTGTTGAGACTACCATCAGCACGGCAGCCAGCCTACACATCAGCAAAGTAGCGCTGAACGACCCGGCCTATGCGGGCGGGACGGCGCTCTACCAGATCGTGGTGAGCAACGACGGGCCAAGCGATGCACAGAATGTTGTGCTCACCGACACCCTGCCGCTGAGCACAACCTACGTCGGCGGCGACGCAAGTTGCACAGCAAGCGGCAGCGAGATCGTCTGCACCGTCGGTGCACTGGCCGCGGGAGCAAGCCGCAACCTGCTCATCCAGGCCAATGTGGACAGCCTCACCGCAGATGGGACAAGCCTGACTAATGTCGTGACGGCGACCAGCCCCACGGCAACAGCGCCAGTGAGCGATACCGCAACCATTACGGTGCGCCAGGCGAACGGCGGCGAGGCGGATTTGACGATCAGCAAGAGTGGCCCAGACACAGCGATGGCAGGTGAGCAGATCACCTACACGCTGGTCGTAACCAACCGCGGGCCAGCCACGGCGAACGATGTTCAAGCTGTGGACGCCCTGCCGGACGGCGTGCGCTTTGTCCGCGCCACCAGCAGCCAGGGCATCTGCGAGTCCGGCGTAAGCTGCCAGCTTGGCAACATGGCGCTCGATGCGACGTCAACGATCACGGTCGTCGGCGTGGTGGCCAGCGATGTGGCGACGGGGACGACCCTGGTCAACCTGGCGCGCGTCGATGCCGCCAACCCGGACACCAATCCGAGCAATAATGCATCTTCAGCCAGCATGATGGTGACCGCCGAAGCATTGATGAGCATTGTCAAAGAGGTTGCACCCTCACAGGCAAAGCCGGGCGCCACGGTCACCTATCGCATCGTGGTGACGAACAGCGGACCAAGCACGGCGGCGAATGTGGTGGTGGCGGACAGCGTACCTGCACAACTGCAGAATGTTCTGGTCAGCAGCAGTGCGGGCGGTTGTAGCAGCTTCCCGTGCGTACTGGGCAACCTTGCGCCGGACGGCAGCGCCACGATCCTCGTGGCAGGTGTGGTGGCGCAGAGCGTCACCAGCGCCTTCACCAATACAGCCAGTTTGAGCACAGGCACGGCGCTGGCAAGTGGCAGCGTGACCAGCGACACGGCGACGGTGAATGTCACGGCGCAGGCTGACCTGGCCTTTGCCCTGGCAAGCACGCCGACGACCATCGCCGGCACAACTGCCCTCGTGACGGCGACCGTGAGCAACCATGGGCCAAGCGCGGCAGAGGGTGCGGTAGTGACCATCACCCTGCCGCCAGGAACCAGCTACACCAGCGAGAATCTGCCCGCGGGCTGGAGCGTGGCGTCCAGTGTCGGCGCCACCGTCGTACTGACGACCAGCAACAGTCTGGCCTCCGGCTCGAGTGTGGACCTGGCGCTTACGGTAGCCATCGAGCCAACGGTGCAGCCGGGGACGAGTCTGCAATTCAGCGGTGTGGTGACGGCGCTCACCAACGACCCGAATCCAATCAACAACAGCGATAATGTCGATCTGAGTGTGATCGGGCTGGCCGATCTGGTGGTGAGCAAGACCGGTCCTGCCGCTGCGACTGCCGGCGCCATCGTCACCTACACGGTCGTCGTGACGAACCACGGTCCGACCGCGGCTTTCCTGCGCGACATCAAGGACACACTGCCGGGCGGCATCACGTTCCAGCATGCGACGCTCGCCCGCGCCGATGGGTCCATGACCGGCTGCGCCGCGGCCATCTGCCAGACGGCTGGCACGCTTGCTGTCAGCGAAGTGGTGACGATGACCGTTGTCGGCATTGTCGGCGCTGCGGTGGCAAATGCCACGGTGCTGACCAACACCGCTTCTGCCTTTACCGACGGGGTGACGCCAGACCCGAATCCGGCCAACAACCAGGCCTCCCTGCCGACGACCATTACGACAGCGGCGGCGTTGCGCGTGTCCAAGGTGGCGTTGAATAACCCGATCTATGCCGGCGACGTGGTCTTCTATCAGATCGTGGTCTCCAACGACGGGCCAAGCGATGCCCAGGCCGTGACGATCACCGACACGCTGCCGGTCAGCACGACCTATGCGGGTGGGGACGCGGCCTGCACGAACGCAGCGAGTGTTGTCACCTGTACGCTCGGTGCGTTGGCGGCAGGCAGGCAGCACACGCTTCAGATTCAGGCGCGCGTGGATGCAGCCGCGGCCAATAACTTGACCGTGACTAACCTTGTGACGGCCACCAGCCCGACAGCGGCAACGCCGGTCACGGCGACGGTGGATGTGACAGTGCGCCAGCCCGTCTTTGGTGCGGTCGATCTCGTGATCGAAAAAACCGGTCCCGCGCAAGCTGCGGCGGGACGATTGCTGACCTACACGCTGGTCGTCACCAACCTGGGACCGGGTGTGGCCAGTGCGGTTCAGATCGTCGATGCGCTGCCCTACGAGGTCATCGGCCGCGGCGTGAGCAGTTCGCAGGGGAGCTGCAATAACAGTGTCGTCTGTCAGATTGGCGATATCAATGTCGGCGCCACGGCAACCGTGGTGATCAGCGGCTGGGTGCGCACCGAAACGATCAGCGGGACGACCGTCATCAACACTGCGCGGGTCAGCAGCAACAACATCGAACTCACACCGGAAGACAATGTGGATTCGCTGAGCACAGCGGTTGACGCCTTTGTCTTGCTAACGATCGAAAAGAGCGCGCAGCCAACGGTCGTTACACCGGGCGGTTCGCTGAGTTACCGGGTTCTGGTGCGCAATCTGGGACCGAGCCTGGCGCGCAGCGTAGTCGTGACCGACCTGCTGCCTGTTGAGCTAGAGTCGCCCCAGCTTTCCAGCACCCGCGGCTACTGCGACGGCAATACCTGCTTCCTGGGCGACGTGCCGCCGGGTGATATTACGACGATTCTGATCCTGGGCAATGCTTCACTGGCGGCGACGGTCAGTTTCACCAACACCGTCCTGCTGACGACGACGACGGAGGTCGACCCGGCCAGCATTCTGCAGGCGCAGGTGCGCACCGATGTTGGCGACAATGCCGATCTGATCATGTTCAAGTCCGCGCCGGCGACAGTCTCGGCGGGCGCCGTGATCAGCTACGTGCTCGTGCTGCGTAATGCCGGTCCTTCGACTGCGGTCAATGTCCAGGTGCAGGATGCACTGCCACCAAGCGTCATCGTCGCGGATGTTGGTGGCTGCTTGCAGACTGGCCTCACCTCAATTCTCTGTCCGCCCGCGGCGATCCCGACTGTGAGCGCAGGCGCCGAGCTTAGCTGGACGATCGTGATCTCCACCAACAGCGATCTGCCCGTCGGCACTACGTTGCAGAACCGGGCCACGGCCAGCAGCGATACGCCGGACCCGAACCCGGTCAACAACACGACGAGCGTCGAGACAAGCATTGTTGGCCGCTCTGATCTGGGCATTCGCAAATTGGCCTCGTCGCCCAGCGTGGCGGCCGGCAGCGAATTGACCTACACCATCATCCTGACCAATGCCGGGCCATCGGACGCCACCAGCGTGCGTCTTGTCGATATCCTGCCTGCAGAGGTGCGCCTCCTACATCCGATTGAGGCCGAACGGTCGATGGCGATCGGTGTTCCCATCATTTGTCTGGACACCGTCTGCGAGACGGGCATGGTCGAAAAGGGCGAAGCCGTCACTCTGACGCTGCACACGCTGGTGAATGCCGGTGTTGCCCATCAAACGGTCTTCACCAACACGGCGACCGTCTACAGCCCGTCGGATCCGGACTTCAGCAACAACGTAGCCCGGATGCCGGTGACTGCAGTGTGCGAATCAACGCTGGTGATTGCCAAGAGCGCCTCACCCGACCCGGCCATCACCGGCGCACCATTGACCTATCAGATCGTCGTGCGCAACCTCGGCCCCAGCAACGCTGACAACGTGTTGGTCGGGGAACTCTTGCCGAGCGGTTTCACACCCACCGGCGTGAGTAGCAGCCAGGGCGACTGTACGAACTTGCCGTGTGCATTGGGCAACTTGCCTGCCGGCGGGCAAGCCATCATCACGGTCGTAGGCATAGTCGACTCATTGCAAAGTCTGCCACTTGTCAACACCGCAGCGGTTACGGCAACGACGCCACTCACGAATACCGAGTTGGCCTGGGTGACGATCACAACCACGGTCAACGCGCTAGCGAACCTCAGCCTGCTGCTGGACAGCACACCAACCGCTATCGCTGGTTTGACCGCCACGGTCCAGGCTCAGGTGATCAACCTTGGTCCATCGTCAGCGGTGGGTGCGGTGGTCACGCTGACGCTGCCCGCGGGGGCGAGCTACAACGATGTCCAACTGCCGCCAAATTGGTATGCGGCGCCCAACCTCGACGGCTCCGTCACCATGACGACCACCGAAATCCTCCTGCCGGGTGCAAGCACGCCGCTCCTGGTGCATGTTGCCATCGATCCGTCTGCGCCGCCTGGCAGCAGTCTGGAGTTTGTCGGTGTGGTGACATCACAGACGCCCGACAGCGACCTGACGCAGAACAAGGCCACAGCCGACACCAGCATCATCGCACGCGCCGATCTTGCCATTTATAAGCAAGGCCCGCCGAGTCTGACGGCTGGAGCTCAGGCCACATACATTATCACTGCGGAAAATCGCGGGCCGTCAGCAGCCAGCGTGCGCGACCTCAAGGATACGCTGCCCGATGGCATTACGCTCCAGTCGGCGCTGATCGAGATCGGCGGCGACGGTGTGACCGCCTGCGCCAATGCGATCTGCCAGATCATGCGGCCCATCGCTGTTGGTGAAGTGCTCACAATGACGGTGGTCGGCGTGGTCGACCCTGCGCTGGCGGAGGGCGCAGTGCTTACCAACACCGCTACGATTTTCGCCGAGAACATCACGCCCGACCCCGACGAAAGCAACAATCAGGCGCAACACGGCGCGCCGGTCACGACGCTTGCCCAGATTGGCATCGACAAGTATGACCTCACCGACCCGATCGGGCCGGACGGCCTGCTCGTCTATGTGATGGTTGTCACCAATACAGGGCCGAGCCTTGCCCGCAATCTGGTCATCACCGACACGCTGCCGCCGCATGTGACCTATCACAGCACGACCGGCGCCTGTGTGGAGGCAGTGACCGGCACGGTTGCCTGCACGGTCGGCGACCTGGCCGCGGGTGCACGCACTACCTTCCTGATCGTCGTCAAGGTGCACGCGACGGCGCCGAACGGTGTCATGCTGCGCAACACGGCGGCCCTCACCAGCACGACGCCGCTCACCAACTCAACGCTCTTTGCCGACGAGACAACGCACGTGGTGTTGAGCGGCGGGCCACAAGCTGATCTGGAAGTGGTAAAAACAACTGACGCCCCGATCATCCGAGGGGGCGGCGCGGTGACGTTCACGATGACGATCACCAACCACGGCCCATCTCCAGTTCGCAATGCGCAATTGCTCGACTTGCTGCCCGACGGGCTGACGCTGGTGAGCGTCCGCACGAGCCAAGGGTTCTGCAATGCAGGCATCAATTGTCTGCTCGGCGCGCTGGATTTCGGCGTTGACGCCAATGGTGCACCAAACATTGTCGGCACGGCGACTGTCACCGTTGTGGCGCGGGCTGGCATCGACCTGACAGACGGCGTCGTCATTACCAACACGGCCTATGTCCAGTCGGAACTGACCGATCCGCGACCGGAAAATAACCTCGACGAGGCCAGTGTGAGCGTCAGCGCTCAGCACGCCGATGTTTACATTGTCAAGACCGGGGCGCTGCTTGCCACCGCGGGCGACATCATGACCTACACCCTGACGGTCGGCAATCGCGGGCCTGCTGTCGCTGAAAATGTGACCGTGCACGACCCGATGCCGGTCGGCGTTGGCTATGTCACCGCAATTCCGGCGCCCACCGGCGGCTCCACGGCTGAGCCGATGTGGCATATCGACCTGCTGCCGGTGGGAGCGATAGCTACGATCCAACTGGTTGTGCAAGTTGCCCCTCAAGCGCCGGCGGCGTTGATCATTATCAACACAGCCAGCGTCACCAGCACAACCCCGGACGCCAACCTGGCCAACAACCACTCCACCATCACGACGCAAAGTTACGGTGCGGCTGACCTGGAAGTAGTCAAGGTTGCCGACCGCAGCGTCGTCTTTGGTGGGGAGATCATCAATTACACCATCACGGTGAGCAATCTTGGCCCGTCGCTCTCAGATCGCGTCGATGTCAAAGAGTTGATCCCGCATGGCGCAGAGTTACTGGGACTGGGCGCTTCTCAGGGCGTCTGCGTCAGTTCAATCTGCCAGGTTGGCAACATCACGGTTGACGAGCCGGTGGTGATCACGGCCTCCGTGCGTGTCATCAGCCCGACGATGGCGCCCGGTGCGGTGTTGACCAACACGGCTGCGGTCTTCACCAATACGCCCGATCCGAACCCGGATAATAACCAGGACTCCGTCGGCGTCAAGATCGGACCCGTCGTGAATCTGTCAGCGCTCAAGACAACTCACGCGCAGACCGCCACCGTCGGCACGGTGATCTCGTTCACGCTGATTATCACAAACCACGGGCCGTCCGCGGCGCCCTCGATCGTGATCACCGACCACCTGCCCTATCGCTTCACCTATCTCTCGTCAACGGCGGCGAACGGTTGCACCATGCTCGACGAAGTGACGATGGTCTGTGATGCTGGGCCGTTGGACGCCGGTCATGCACTGAAGGTGGACGTCTACTTCTTCATCTCTTCCATCGGCTACGGCACGGTGACGAATACAATCTATGCCGGCGCTCCCGGCTCAGATCTGGAGTCTGGGCAGGCGGAATCGGATATCGAGCTACCCACCAATCCCGTGCCAACTGTCCTGCTGCTCGATAGCTATACACTCACCAAGACGGAAACCGCGTTGATTCTTATGTGGAAGACAAACAGTGAATTTAGAACGTCGGGTTTCCACTTATGGCGCGCCGAATCCCCGGACCGCAGCCAGGCGGTGCTGTTGACGCCGGATGGAATCCCGGCGCGCGGTGTGGGCAGTTTCTACACGTACGAGGACGACACTGTCCGCGGCGGCGTGACCTACTGGTATTGGTTGCAGGAACTGACGACCGACGGCGGCGGCTGGGAGTATCATGTCCTGTCCGGTCGCCTGGGCGCGGATGGGCCAGGCAATCTTTACCTGCCCATGCTGATGCGGGACTTTGATGCAGTCTATCTAAATCAGACGCTTCAGTCGTCAGACGTTGCGCCGACCGCAACTGCGGAACCGTCACCCGCAGCGACGCCTGTTCCGCTCGCGACGCCTTCCTACACGCCGGCGCCACCGCCGGCGCCATCACCAACGCTGCAATCTACATCGACGCCTACGCCCAGCATAAGTGACACGCCTGACGCTACGCCAACCCCCATTGCAGCGCCAGAATCGCCTACGTCTAGCATGAGTGACACGCCTGACGCTATGCCGACTCCTATCGTAACGCCAGAACCACCTACACCCAGCATAAGCGACACGCCTGACGCTACGCCGACCCCCGGCGTGGCGTCAGAGTTGCACACGCCGGAAAGTACGCCCACTCCTCAGTATGCACCGGCAGACGGCGACACGGATCCCGAACCTCCATCTGCCTTGCCTACGGAAAACGCAACATCAGTGGTGGAAACTACCGCCGAAACGCCGACGCCAATGTCAACTTACACCACGATAGAGGATGATGCAGTAAACGCTGCACTGCGGGAAACACCACCAGCCTCGACACTGATTGAAGCTCCAACGCCCACTCCGTAATCATTCCTCAAGGCCAACTCCCGCACAGCATCGCCTGCGTAACTCCAGCGCTGCTACCAACCTGTGCTGCCGTTCCCACCCCGGCAACACAGGGCATCTTCGTCGATCCTGCTGTCAGCTTGGGCCGATCAGCCCGTACATCTTTGGCTCGAACTATGGCTCGTGGGTGGCGCTGCGCCCGGAGACGTTACCCCTGACCGAGCAATTGGGCATCACCCTGCCGGCGGAATCGATGACGCTGCTCGTAGCGAGATAACAGTCTAGTTTTGAAATTCCGGATAGATTGTTGTACGTTTCCTTGCTTGATGTTTGGCAAAACAATCTGACCCCAAGCTGTAGCGTCTTGCGGCAATTCTTACACCCAGGGTCGGTCAGTCAATTTGAAAAGGAGAACTGCAATGACGCTTCAGCTAGCCGGCTGGCTCTGCCTGACGATGGCGACGCTTGCTGCCTGCACAATGCCAGTCACGCCTGCGCCTAGCGCACCGGCGCAAACGGATGCTACTGCACCGGCCCCTGCCTCGCGCCGCGAGGTGACGATCTGGGCGCCGTATGCCGGTGAGCTCGAAATCGATACACTGGCCGCCAATGCCGACCTCATCCAAGAGGTCAACTTCTTCTGGTACGAACTTGTCGACGGGGGACGCATCACCGGCGGCGTAAACAGCAAAGCGGCGCTCGACAAGGCGCACGAACTGGGGTTGCGCATCGTTCCGTCCATTGTCAACCGGGGCTTCAGCCGCGAAGCTGTCTTGGCGGCGATCGGTGCGCCAGAAGCACGACAGGCGCATATTGCGGCCATCGTCGACCTGGTGGCGACCAACGGGTACGACGGCATCGACATCGACTACGAGAGTCTTGCTGCCGAGGATCGGGAAACGTTTACCCTCTTTATCGAAGAGCTGGCCGTTGCCCTGCACGCTATCGACAAGCAGCTTTCGATTGCCGTTCACGCCAAGAGCGACGACGCCGGCGCGTGGAATGGCCCCGCCGCACAGGACTGGCCACGGTTGGGCGCTGCTGTGGATCGCTTCAAGATCATGACGTACGACTATCATTATGGCACGAGTGAAGCCGGCCCGATCGCGCCGGTGGCATGGATCGACGATGTGCTGACCTATGCGGCCACGGTGGTGTCGCCCGCCAAGACCTACATGGGCGTGCATTTCTACGGCTACGAATGGGTGGGTGCGTCAGGCGTCGGCATCGAGTGGCGCCAGGCCGTCAAGCGCGCCGCGCAGAACGACGCCACGATCCAACGCGATGAGTCGAGTGAGGCGTGGTTCACCTACGGCGACGGTCGCTTCACGGTCTACTACGCCGACGTCGAAAATCTGCGCGTTAAATTAGCAGCGATCGCCGCCGCCCATCCCGACCTCGCCGGCATCGCCATCTGGCGGCTGGGCGGCGAAGACCCGGAGAATTGGGAGGCAATTCGCGCGTGGGCAGGGGAATAAGAGACTGGGAGACGGGGAGAGGGGAGACAAGAATGAATGGTCAGGGGTGAACCGTGAAGTCTCGCCCTCTCCTTGTCTCCCCTTCTCCCTGTCCCCTCTCTTTACAACGCGGCGACGGCGTCAAACGTCGGCTTGAGCGCAGGGTAGAGACCGCGGTAGCTCTGGTAGAAGCGGTCGTAGATCGTCACCGCTGCTGCATTTGGCGAAGTGCTGCCGGTCACGTGAATCGTGCGGCGAGCCGCGGCATCGACATCCGGCCAGGCGCCGGCGCCAACGCCCGCCAATAGCGCTGCGCCATACGCCGCGCCTTCGGTGGTGTTGACAGTGACCAATTCAGCGTTCAGAATGTCAGCCAGAATTTGCCGCCACAACGGACTCTTGGCGCCGCCGCCGGAGACGCGCACCTGCTGCACCTCCACCTTGCCCGCCGTCTTGATCAGCTCGAAGCTATCGCGCAGACCGAACGCCACGCCTTCCAGCACGGCGCGCGTCAGGTGCGGCAGGCCGTGGCGCACAGTCAACCCGACAAACGCCCCGCGCGCCAGCGGATCAGCATACGGCGTGCGCTCGCCGGTCAGATAAGGCAGATAGAGCAGCCCATCGCTACCCGCGGGGATGTCCACAGCCGGGGCCAGCAGATCGTCGAAACCGACGCCCGGGGCAAAGGCGTCGCGGTGCCAGCGCAGGCTGCCCGCAGCGGAGAGCATGACGCCCATAAAGTGCCAACGTCCCGGCACGGAATGGCAGAACGCGTGTAGACGACCTTCCGGTTCGACAAAGGGGCCGTCAGTCGTGGCAAAGACTACGCCGGAGGTGCCCAGCGCCAGCGAGACAATCCCGCTGCGCACCGCACCCACCCCGACCGCGCCCGCGGCCTGGTCGCCGCCGCCCGCCATCACCGGCAAGCCCATCGGCAGTCCGGTGGCGTGCGCCGCCTCCTGGGAAAGATAGCCTGTAATGGCCGGCCCCTCATGCGTCGTTGGCAGCATGGCGCTGGGAATATCGAGCGCCGCCAGCATCTCTGGCGACCAGGTGCGCGCCTTGAGGTCGAAGAGCAACATGCCGGCGCCATCCGCCACGTCGCAGGCGTAGCTGCTGGTCAGCTTATAGCGCACATAATCCTTGGGCAGCAAGATATGGCGCGCCCGCTGCCAGACTTCCGGCTCATGTTCCTGCACCCACAGAATCTTGGGAGCGGTGAAGCCGGTGAGGGCATCATTGCCGGTGATTTCGATCAGCCGCGCTTTGCCGAGCCGCCGGCGGATCTCGTCGCACTGGGCACCGGTGCGTTGGTCGTTCCATAGGATGGCGGGGCGCAACACCTGACCGTCCGCATCAAGCAGCACCAGCCCATGCATCTGGCCGGTCAGACCGAGGCCAACCACGGCTTTTGGCTCGATGCCAGACTGCGCCAGCACGCCCCGGATACTCTGCACCGCGCCGTTCCACCACAGCGCCGGATCCTGTTCGCTCCACAGCGGGCGTGGGGTCTCGAAATCATATTCCGTGGCGGCGACCGCGACGACATCACCTTGTTCATCAATCAGCAACGCTTTGGTTGCCGTCGTCGACGAGTCAATCCCAATGAAATAATGCATGGTTAGCTCCCTGTTTCAAAGCCAGTTGGATAGGACGCCATCATTTTACAGCTTGCCTTCGGTTATGCCCTATTCAGGAGAGGAAAGCGGGGTTTCAGATTGCCTGGCCAGGCAATCTGAAACCCCGCTGCTGCACCAAAATTTTCTCACGTTAGCGTGATATATCTGTTGAATCTGTCGCCGCATCCGCTGACAAGGAGGTCTACCGGACGGCGTTTTCGGCGATCACCTGCTGGTACCAGAGCGCGCTGTCCTTGAGGGTGCGCGCTTGCGTCTCATAATCCACCCACACCGCACCAAAGCGCTCGGTATACCCCTTCGCCCATTCAAAGTTGTCCATGAGCGACCACACGAAATAGCCCGCCAACGGCGCGCCTGCCGCCATTGCCTCGTGCGCCTTGACAAAATGGGCGCGCAGATAATCAATGCGACGCGTGTCGTGCACCTTGCCATCGGCACCGGGTGCATCGGCATAACTTGCTCCATTTTCAGTCACATAGAGCTTGGGCGCCTGATACTCGAAGTGCAGCCGGCAGAGCAGGTCGTATAATCCCTGCGGATAGACCTCCCAGCCCATGTCGGTGCGTTCAAGCGTGGCATGTTCTGCATCGTCAGCCGGGAATAACTCACCGTCGGCGGCCGCCTTGAGCACAGATCGCGAGTAATAATTGACGCCCAGAAAATCAGTGTGCGCTGCGATGGCCTCAAGATCGCCGTCGACGACAAAGTCCAACCCGCTGGCCGGCAGAACGCCAGCCTTCTGGTAGGCGTCAACCATGTCGGCTGGATAACGCCGCCCGTAGATCGGGTCGAGGAACCAACGGTTGAAGTAGCCGTCAAAGACGCGCACCGCGGCGAGGTTTTCCGGTGTGCGCACTGCGGTGGTGGCGACGGTGAAGTTGAGCGTGATGCCGACCTCCGCATCGGGGCTGTTGCGGCGAATCACCGGAACCGCCCAGCCGTGGGAGAGCAGGATATGGTGCGACGCGGCCAGCCCGGCATACCAGTCGCGCCAGCCCGGCGCGTGCTCGCCGATCTGGTGACTCAACAACCCACTGCACCACGGCTCGTTGTGCGTGATCCAGTGCTTGACGCGATCGCCAAGCGCGCGGGTAATCACGTCGGTGTATTCAACAAAGGCTTCAGCCGCAAAGCGCTGAGGCCACCCGCCTCGCTCCTGGATCGCCTGCGGCAGATCCCAGTGATAGAGCGTAGCGAACGGCGTAATCCCTGCTTCGAGCAGTCCATCCACCAGGCGGCTGTAGAAGTCGATGCCCGCCTGATTGACGGCGCCGACGCCCTGCGGCAAGATGCGCGGCCAGGCGATCGAGAAGCGATAGGCGTGCAGCCCCAGCCCCTTCATCAGCGCAATGTCATCTTGCCAGCGGTGATAATGGTCGCAGGCGACATCGCCGTTTGAGCCGTCGATGACCTTGCCCGGCGTGTGGGCAAACCGATCCCAGATCGACTCGCCCTTGCTGTCTTCCTGCCAGGCGCCCTCAATCTGGTAAGATGAAGTCGCCGCCCCCCATAGAAATCCTTCTGGAAACTGTTGCGTTGCCATATCCTTAAATGCCCAGCAGCTCTTCGACCGCGGTTTTCTCTTCCACCAGTTCGTCGCCGGTGACCTTGATCATCTGCTTGTCGAAATCGCTCAACGCCAGCCCCTCAACGATGGTGTACTTGCCATCCTTGACAGTGACCGGATAGCTGAAAATGACGCCAGCCGGCGAACCGTAGGCGCCGGTGCTTGGAATCCCCATGCTGACCCAGTCGCCCGCGGGCGTGCCGTGATGCCAGGTTTGCACGTGGTTGATAGCGGCATTGGCCGCGCTGGCCGCGCTGCTCTGGCCGCGCGCCTCGATAATGGCCGCGCCGCGTTTCTGCACGGTCGGGATAAAGGTCTCTTTGATCCAGCTATCGTCGCCGATGACGGCTGCCGCGGGCTTGCCGCTGATCTCGGCGTGGAAGGCGTCCGGGTATTGCGTGGCGCTGTGATTGCCCCAAATCGTCACGTGCTTGACTTCGGTCACTGGCACGCCGGCTTTGTTGGCAAGTTGACTCATGGCGCGGTTGTGGTCAAGGCGCGTCATGGCGGTAAAGCGTTCGACCGGAACATCCGGTGCGCTGCGCATGGCGATGAACGCATTGGTGTTGGCCGGGTTGCCTACCACCAGCACGCGAATATCCGTCGCGGCGTTGTCGTTGATGGCTTTGCCCTGCACGGTGAAAATCGCACCGTTGGCGCTCAGGAGATCCTTGCGTTCCATGCCTTTGGAGCGAGGGCGTGCGCCGACCAACAGCGCCCAGTTCGCGTCGGCAAAGGCCACGTTAGCGTCGTCAGTCAGCACCATGCCTGCCAGCAGCGGAAAGGCGCAGTCGTCCAGCTCCATGGCGACCCCTTCGAGCGCTTTCATGGCTGGTGTAATTTCGAGCATTTGCAGCACAACGGGCTGATCCGCGCCAAACAGATCGCCATTGGCAATACGAAACAAGAGGGCATAGCCAATATTGCCGGCGGCGCCGGTGACGGTAACGCGAAGCGGACTCTTCATTTTTCTTTCCTCCAAGTACAAGTCATACTCACAGTGAATAGAATTTTAGTCAGGAACATTTTTCTTGGGACACTCGTTGCTACCATGTAAAATAGCATGAAATAGCATACCGCCATTCGAGCATTTGGGCAATGTGCCGCTGCTGGCGTAAATGGCAACCTTGTTGCGTCCGATGTACCCCTGCTACTGTTTACCCTGCTGTTGCTTGCGACCTTGCCTGTTTCTGGCAAAGAGCGATTGGCAAAGAGATGGATGACTGCAAGCAATGCAAAGTTGGCTAGAAGGAGATTGTAGAAATGAAAAATGTCATGGTGCACAGGCGGTGGAAAGCGGCAGTCCTTTTGCTGCTGCTGTTTTCATTGATACCAACGGCGGGGGGAGCGCCTCAGCCAGCGCTTGCCGAAGATCAGGCGGTCGATGCGCCTGACGCGCCTAGCGCCGATGCCAGCAAGGAGCTCGTCTATGTGGACGGCAGCGGCTTCATCCGCGTGCTCGACTTGGCGTTTTCCGGCCAGCAGGTGCAATGGGCCAGCACTTCGGATGGGTGGCGCAGCATTGCGCTTGGCGATTTTGACAACGACGGCGACAAGGAAATTGTCGCGGTGCGCGGCGCGCCTGGCAAGACGCCCGGGCCGGAACTGGCAATCTTTGACCCTGTCGTCGCCAAGGGGGCCGTCGTGCCAGGGCAGGCCATCAACGGGATTCCCTGGAAGCTGCTCTACACCCTGCCCCTGCCCTCGCGTCCGGCCCTGGTGTTTGCGGGCAACTTCGACCCCAACGTGCCGGGCGACGAGATCGGCATTGTCCGCGCAGTCGTTGCCGGCGACAACCCCGACTCAGGCGACCTCTCCACCGTCGTCATCTACAAGCAGACCAGCGCCACACCAGATGGCACGGCGTGGACCGTGCACCAACAGAAATCTTTCAGTGAGAACTGGGAACGCGTCGCGGTCGGCAACCTTGATCGGGCCGGGGGTGAAGACGTGGCCTTTGTCGATCAGGATCAAGGGAAATTTGGCGTCTTTCAACCCGACGCCAATTTCCGCCAGGTGGATGGTCCAGGCGGAAGCAGTTCACGCCCCTATAAAGATGTGACGTTTGGACAGTATCTGCGCGGCGGCAGTCAGGAACTATTGGCCGTGCGTGATGGCAACGGGCTGAATTCATTCCTGGTCTTTGAGTACAGCAGCAGCGGCGTCAGCCTGGATTCCAGCAAAGGCGACAAACTTGAGCCGGGGCCTCGCATGATCTTCGCCGGCGACATCACTGGCAGCAACGATGATGTCGAGGCAATCATGATCCGCAGTTGTAACGACAATTGCCGGCGTCTGATCGTGCGCAACGATGGCGATGACAAGGTCATCCAAGAGTTCGTCGATGGTCTGTCACTCGACACGGACAATGGCTGGCGCGCGGGCGTGGCGGCTGACGTTGACGGTGATGGGCGTGACGAGATCGTCATTATCCGCAGCGACAAGATCCGTTGGTATCCCGACGCTCATGTCTCAACTTCGAGCATTGACTACAGTTTAACCACCGACCGCCAAAACATCGTCGCCGGCGATCTCGATCGCAACGGCTTTGTCTCCGGGCCTGTGTTTGGGTCGACGCCAGGTCAGGTGCAAGAGATCGCTTATTTCGGTTTCAAGCGCAGCGGCGTGCTCAAGTTCCAAAATATCAGCACCAACGACATCATCCCCTTTACCGCGTCAACCAATGCTGCGTGGCTGACGGTCAGCCCCACTTCGGCAAACGCGCCAGGCGCCAACGGCGCCCCGCTCGACATCACCTATCAAATCGACGCCGCCACCTTGCAGCCCGGACAACGCTACACCGGCACGATCACTTTTGCCGGCGCCAATGTCGCGAATAGTCCTTTCAACATTCCCGTTTATGTCGATGTGAAGCTCCCGCCCTTTGGCGCGGAGCCGGCCGGCGTCGCTGCCTTCTACTACCCTTGTGAAGATCCCATGCCTTCGCAGACGCTTGAGATGCAAATTATCGGCTTTCCGGGCAACAATTTTTCCGCCCGGGTCTTGTCGCCGCTGGCAGCCGCGGCCGCCGAATCGCTGCACGGCAACTTCTTCCTGGGCGAGACCACCGAAAGCGGTTTGCTGCTGACAGACGCCACCGGCGCTCAGGTCGTGCTGCCCGGCACGGACGTGCAGGCCGCAGCAACCGACGCCGACTGGACGTCGGACACGCCGTGGGTGACGGCAGTCTCATCACTGAAAGACACACTGCCCACGGCGCTCACACTGACCATCAGTCCTACCTTGCGCACGACGGATTTTGCGCAAACGACGCTGTTGCTACAAAGCACCGACCCATTGAATCCGGCCCAACCAATTTTCAACACACACAGAGTCACGCTCGCTTGTTCATCGAATGCTGCGTGGATGCCGATCATCGGCCGTTGAGCGGCAACGAATGGTCTTAAGGAAAGATATGGAAGCAATTTAATGCAATTACAAACCTCGGTCAGTCCTGCTGCGCGTGCCGCGCGCGTGCTGCTATTGGCGTTAGCTGTAACTGGCCTGCTCTTTGGCATGTGGGCCGGATTAATCCGGATAGGATGGGGGTTGCCCACGCTGCGCCCGCTGCTGCCCGCGCTGCATGGGCCGCTCATGGCCGGCGGCTTTCTCGGCGTTCTGATCGGCCTGGAACGCGCGGTCGGCACGGGGCAACGCTGGGCATATGCCGGCCCGGCCTTGGTGGCGCTGGGCGTGGCCGCGGCGCTGGCCGGCTTGCCTGGCGGCATCGGGCCGCTGCTGATGACCGCGGGCAGCGTCGTCGTGACGCTGGTGCTGGTTGGGCTGGTGCGCTTACAACCGGCGCTCTTTACCGTGACGATGGCGCTGGGCGGTCTGGCCTGGGTGATCGGCAACGCACTCTGGTGGCTGGGACGGCCGCTGCCGGTGGCTGCGCTCTGGTGGATGGGCTTTCTCGTGCTCACGATCGCCGGCGAGCGGCTGGAGCTGAGCCGGATGCTCAAGTTGTCGGCTTGGAGCCAACGCAGCTTTGTGGGCGCAACCGGGCTGCTGGGCATAGGTCTGGTCGCCAGCGTGTTTGATTATGCCGTCGGCATGATGCTCAGCGGGCTGGCCTTGTTGCTGATTGCACTCTGGCTGCTGCGCTATGACATCGCCCGCCGGCGCATCAAAGCCGGCGGGCAGGCGCGCTTCACCGCGCTCGCGCTGCTGGCAGGCTATGGCTGGCTTGGCGTCGGCGGTGTGCTGATGATGCTTCATGCCGGCGTCACGGCCGGGCCCTACTATGATGCGGCGCTGCACAGCGTCTTTCTCGGCTTCACCTTCGCCATGATCTTTGCGCACGCGCCGATCGTCTTCCCGGCGGTGCTCAGCATCCCCATGCACTACACTGGACGCTTCTATATCCCCCTGGTTTTGCTCCAGGCGTCGTTGCTGCTGCGCGTGGGGGGCGATCTGCTTGGCTGGTGGGATGCTCGGCTGTGGGGCGGCATGCTCAACGTGGTGGTCATCCTGGCGTTCCTGGTAATTACCGTGACTTCACTGCGCCCGCGTGCGCGGCGAGCATCCGGCCTTTCCACTCGGCCCCTCCCGCGTTGACGCTATGCCGCATATCACGCGCTTGTTTATCAAGACAAGTCTCCTCTACCTTGTCGCCGCCCTGCTCGCCGGCTTGCTGCTGATGCTGCGTCCCTTGGTCGATCTGCCGGTGATCGTGGGCGGCCTTTCGCCCGTCTACTTTCACCTTTTCATGGTTGGCTGGGTGATGCAGCTCATCGTGGGCGTGGCGTATTGGATGTTCCCCAAATGGAGCAAGACGCGACCGCGCGGCTACGATGCGTTGGCGCTGGCGACCTTCTGGCTGCTCAATACCGGGTTGCTTTTGCGTGTGGTGGCGGAGCCGGCGCAGACGGTGAGCGCCTGGGCCGGGTGGGGTTGGCTGCTCGTGGCGGCGGCGACGCTGCAATGGCTGGCCGGGTTGGCTTTCGTCGCCAATACCTGGCCGCGCGTCAAGGAGAAGTAGGACGATGCCACGCCTGAGCGCCTGGTTTGTGCGCGCTGCGCTGAGCTATCTGACCCTCGGCTTTACTTTTGGCGCGTTGATGCTCGCCAACAAGGGCATCCCGCTGCATCCGCTGCTCTGGCGGCTGTTGCCCGCGCACATCGAGTTTTTGCTCTTTGGGTGGACCGTGCAGCTTGCGTTTGGCGTGGCCTTCTGGATCTTGCCGCGCTGGCAAACGCAGCGCGGCGATCTGCGACCGGCCTGGGCAGCGTTTATCCTGCTGAACGGTGGCATCTGGCTGGTGGTGTTGGGCGGGTGGAGCAATGGGCCCGCGTGGTGGCTGGCGGCGGGGCGTCTGCTGGAAGTGGCGGCGATGGCGGCGTTTGCCGTGCACGCCTGGCCGCGGGTCAAACCCTGGGTGGAAGAAACTAAATGACGGCTGAGTCAGAGCAAGCAAGCGCCTAAACAACTTGCTTGCTCTGACTCACGGATTCACCGATTTGGCACGCCAAACGCAGCCTTGGTGCCTGGCAGCAAGGCGTAGATCAAGATCAAGCCGTTGATGAGCAGCGACGGCAGCATCTCCTGCCAGGTGGTGGCGCCAAAGATCGAGAGAAAAGCCAGGATCAGGTTCAACACCGCAAGCACGGTGACAAACGTCCAGCCCTGCGGGTCCAAGTTCCACAACATGCGGAAGACCCAAAGGTAGATCAGCAGCATGATGCCCCACAAAATTGCCCCGAAGATGTCGAAGGTGAAAAATCTTACCGCCCCTCCGAACAAGCGAACCGGCAAGATATGCAGCATCTGCAACATATGATACCCGGCGACGAGACCCGCCAGCAACGCAAAAATCGCCAGCAACGTTACTCCGAGCGGTCGGCTTCTAGCCATGGAAATCTCTCCTATTTCTATACTGTTTTGTGGATGGAATGATCAACTACAAATAGAACAAGGCGCTGAGGTGGACGGAAGCAGCGGCTGTCTCCTTCCACCTATCAAATCATACCACACTTTGTGCGTTGCCAATCATGGAAATTTGCCGATTTTTGGGGACCTACCCGCCAGCCATCCCATAGTTGCCAGACGCGCCTGACGCCAGTACAATGGCGCCTGTGGATACAACATTCAGTGAAGCAACACAACTCTGGCTGCAAGTTCCCTTTCTGCAATTCGCGCCGTCCACTGCAATTGACGCCCTTGTCGAGGCCGCAACACTGAGCACGTATACGCGCGAGGAGTGCATTTTCCTGGAAGGCGAGCCAAGCGCCGGCCTCTTTCTCGTCGCCTCCGGCGTCGTGAAGATCTGCCGTTATTCCAAAGAGGGTCGCGAACATATTCTTCACTTTATCCAACCCGGCGACACCTTCAACGATGTCTCTGTGCTGGACGGCGGGTCAAACCCAGCGACCGCCATTGCGCACACCGACGTCACAACTTGGCATGTGTCGCGTGAAGACTTACGCGCCGTGGTGTTGCGCGACCCGACGCTGGCGTGGGCTATGATCGAAAATCTGGCGCGACGGGCGCGACGGTTAGTCTCTACGGTGCAGGATCTGGCTATGCGCAATGTGCGCGGCCGGCTGGCCAAGCTGTTGCTCGAACAGGCGGAAACCGTCGAGCGCGGCGAATTACCCACGCCGCTGACGCAGGAGGAGATTGCCCATCACCTGGGCACCGTGCGCGAGGTCATCGGTCGCACACTGCGTTCCCTGGCGGCAGATGGGCTGATTTCCATCCAGCGCCAGCAGATCGTGATCGTAGATCGCAAACGCCTGGAAGAAGAAGTCGAAATTTAAGCAACTGTCAGTAGTTCACGATTTTGCCTCACACAAAGACGCAAAGACACAAAGTTGAAGATGGCGCTCTTTGTGTTCTTTGTGACTTTGTGTAAGTTTCGCGAAGTACTGACTGTGCTGAAAACAGCTTTGACGCGGAGGTGCGGAGCGGCAGAGGTGCGCCGAAGAAAAGCAAAGCGCGTTCTGCCAGTAGTTTCTCTGCGTTTCCTCTGCATCCTTGCGTCTCCGCGTCAAAGCAATGGCTTTAAGCAGCCTCTACACGAATATCTGGGAGATATTATGCAGAATTTTGAGTTGAGCAAGCGCGCGCTCGAACAGCATGGCAGCGATATGCGCCAGTTTATCGACTGGCGCGCATCCGTGCTTGGCAATGGGATGCGGGTGTTGGAAGGTTACAACAGCAGTGGGCTGACGCTTACGCTGCTCCCCGACCGCGGGCTTGACATCTGGCTGGCCGCACACAACGGACGTCCGCTCACCTGGATCAGTCAGGGGTCACCGCACGTGGCGGATTTTGGCGCGGGCTGGCTGCGGCTCTTCAACGGCGGGCTGCTGGTGACGTGCGGGCTGCGCCACGTCGGGCCGCCGGAAACAGACGAGCGCAGCGGCCAATTTCGCGACCTGCACGGCGATTTCAGCCTGGCGCGCGCCTATAATGTCGCGGTGCACAGCGCATGGCAGGATGAGCGCTATGTGACAGAAGTGACCGGCGAGGTCGCCGAGGCAGCACTTTTTGGCGAGCAACTTCACCTGACGCGCACGGTGCGTCTTGTGTTGGGCGAGCCGGCAGTCGAGATCGTGGATGTCGTAGAAAATCGCTACGATACACCGGCGCCGTTGATGCTGCTCCATCACTTCAACTTTGGCTACCCGTTGGTGCAAGAAGGCGTCACGTTTCAGGTGGCCGGCGCCGCGGTGACGCCGCGCGATCTCCAGGCAGCCTCGGCGCTGCACGACTGGCCGCACTATCATCGCGCCACGCCGCGGCATCTGGAGGAGGTCTTTTT
>Ga0154020_10000054_pt1 | contig 117486 bp, 86 predicted proteins | sample Klosneuvirus_201_FD_109709 | JGI IMG/M metagenome (GOLD analysis project Ga0154020, IMG submission 109709) | Active sludge microbial communities from wastewater, Klosterneuburg, Austria - Klosneuvirus_20160825_MG | ecosystem: Engineered > WWTP > Aerobic digester > Activated sludge | place... | reverse complement strand
TCTTGCCCCAGATTATTGATATTTAAGGTGAATGTTGTACTTAGTGAAACAACGGCACTGGCAGAGATGTTATTTGTTAGAACATAAGCTCCTAATGGTAACCAGTTGTATCCGTTCAGCACAAGCGGATTATTCTGAATGGCTAGTGTTATAGTTTTATCCGCACAAGTGGTGGGACTACTTACAGTTAAACTTATTGGCGGACCGTTGTATTTAGGTTTTATATGAACACGAATTGTATCTTTTTTAATAAGACCGCAAACATCTTGTGTTACTTCAAATGTTTGCGTTGTAGCTGGCTTAACCCATATACCTCCTCCAGCACCTATTTGCGAACCGTTACTGTTCCAAACACATTCAAGGCCGATCTCCGGTGGACGACCAATGAAAACACTATCGCCTGTGCAAAGAATAGTATCTCGACCGGCGTAGGCTGGGAGATCAGCTTCAATTACAGAGACATCGTCAACAAAATATTCAGCGCATATGCATTGAGCCGATGGGTAGACTAAGTTTGCATTGGATGAGGCTTGTGGTTTAAAATTACCTATTGTTAAATGGTTTTCATTTCCATTGGCAGTAAAAATATCTTGAACTTTCATCCAGTTCAATGTGTCTGAAAAAAATATCCCAGTTGGACTAATTATTTGAGCATTTGCTAAAGCAACATCATTAGGTGCAGTACATTGTAAGCTTCCATCTTCAAGGTATATGCTTAAATTATCTGAAGCATACTGACTTCTATTGCCCAAGTTAAAATATCCTGTTATACAATACTGTTTACCTGATTCTAGTTTTTTTATTAATGGAGAACGCATATATCCACGCCACTTTGATGCAAAAGGGAGATAGTAACTTACGGCTCCCATAAAATTACCAGTTCTTGCCATCTGCATTATTACGCTACCAAAAATGTTAATAGTTGGTGAAGATACAATACCTACCCCTCCCCCTCCGGTGCCACCTTTAATTGTGTCCCATGGAACCGCCGTATATATATAATTAACAGGAACGGAATTATCATAACCGACCAAGGTTTCAAAGCTCGGATTTGGTACAAGATTAACCTGACTTTTGAGGGAAACACAAATACAAAAAAAAGCAAGAGCCAAAAGCAAGGCTTTTGGCTCTTTTACACCTGATAGTTTACTATCTGATCTATTTGTTAATAATAAGTCGGTGTATATCTGAGCTTCCGTCATGTAGCTTAACTTTAACAAGGTAAGTTCCATTTAGAAGATTTTGGCTCATTTTAACTTCATCTCCATCATCAAGTAACCTATTCTCCTTTAAAATTTCTTTACCTGTTATATCAAAGATAGTGATTTCAATGCTTTGTTTTTCAGATTTATTGGATAGTTAATGCGTAAGATTGAGTGTTAATCGTAATTGCTTAATCGAAAAGATTGCTCCCCTTTTGTTCGAAAAAAGCTACTTATCTCTTCTCTAATTCAACAAGGAGCTTTTTGGAATTACAAACATTTAGTGGAGAAATTATTTGATCAATAAAAAAAAGATGTCTCTTGAATTCATGAAGGATAAGCGATTTGCATGGTTTTTACTTTCGAATCAGGACCATTTATTCCACCCTATAAACATCCAGATCCTGAAAGTCAAAGCTGAAATCAGTAAGGGGCGAGAATGCATTCATTTTAAAACCTGTTGCTCTTCCTTTTTCATCTAAGGTAAAATTCACAAAGGCATCTGCATCAAATGCTCTTTCGTACCACTTCACAATAAAAGTACTGGCATTGAAATAATGTAATTCTCCTTTCATGCGAGGCGATCTCTTAGATGCAAACAGCAATTTGTTTTCTGATCTGCTGATCGTGATATCGCCAAACCAATTGTCCTTGTATTTGCCGGCGAAATTCGAGAGTTCCTCCGCTTTTATCTTTGTTTTGTTGGCTTCTACGATCTTCCACAAAGAATCAGTGATGTGTTGTGCTTCTTCATTTGTTTTGTTCACGCGTTCTGCGTTTTCTTTGATCCAGTCTTTTTTCGGAAGTCCTAAATAACCGTCTTTGATGGAATTGGTAATAGAAGAGAATGCTGCACCTACTTGTTGATTGGTCAATACAATGATGCCCAGATTCAATTCCGGCAACAAAGTAACCTGCGTTACCATTCCGGCCAATCCTCCTGTATGTCCCACTTGCTTGTAACCTTTCACGTCACTGATCACCCAACCCAATCCGTATCCTGAAAATCGGGTGTTGTAAGGTGGGGCAGTGCGAGCTGGTATAATGGTTTGCATACTCCACATTTCGTTCTGTGATCGTTCTGTAAATAGTTGTTTGCTGTTGTTTTCTCCATATTTGCCTTTGTTCAATTGGGCAATCACCCATTTACTTAGTTCATTAATGTTGGTGCAGATCCCTCCTGCAGGATTGGCCACTTCGCTCCAGCCAATGGCAACGGTTTGCATTTTACCTTCCACCACTGCATGTGGTTTTGCAACATTGTTCTTTTCTTTTAGTCTGCTTAAAGAAGCTGCACTGTTGTTCATTCCAAGGGGCTGCATGATCTTCTTCTCAACAAAATCTTCCCAGCTCATTCCCGAAACAACTTTCACAACCTCACCGGCCACAATAAAAAGATTGTTGTTGTAATCATACTTGGTTCTAAAGCTGGAAACCGGTTTCAGGTAACGCAATTGGTGAATGATATCGCTGCTATTGTTCAATGTTGAATCGGGCCACATGAGCAGATCGCCTGAACCCAGACCTAAGCCGCTACGGTGACAAACCAGATCGCGAATGGTGAATTCTTCGGTCACATAGGGACTGTACATTTTAAAATCAGGAAGGTAATCTGTCACTTTATCATCCCATTTCAGTTTCTTTTCTTCGATCAAAATGGCCAAAGCTGCAGTTGTAAAGGCCTTGCTGTTGGAGGCTATTCCGTAGAATGTATTTTCATTCACTTTTTCTCCAGTTGCAATATTGCGAACGCCGTATCCTTTGGCATGAATCACTTTCCCGTCTTTGATCACAGCCACCGCAATACCGGGAACATTGAAAGATTTTAGTGCTCTTTCACTCAGTTCATCAATTTCTGCAGAGCTCAGCACCTGCGCTTGAATTTTGATCAGGAAGAGAACAAAAAGTAAAGTGATCTTAGAATATTTCATTGGCTGTACGAAAAGGCGTGTCATTTTTTTTTGTGTGAAGATAAACAAGATTTTGAAGGAATATTAAGGCAAATTTCAGTAAAAGAGTCTCTTCTTCCTTATTGATAGCAGTGCATTTGTCCTATGTGGAAAGATCGACTCATTCATCGTATAAATTCCGTATTTGTTCGAAAATCACCGTGCTCGTTCATTAAAAATTTCCTATCTTCAACCCGAATTTTAATCCTGCGTTGTAAGCAGGCAAAGTAACATGATAAAAATAACTCTACCCGATGGCTCTATCCGTGAATACGAAAAAGGAACGACAGCCCATCAAATTGCATTAAGCATTAGTGAAGGTCTGGCACGTAATGTGCTGGCCGCAAAAGTGAACGGCGAAGTTTGGGACAGCAGCCGTCCGATCAACAACGACAGTAGTCTACAACTTTTAACCTGGAATGATACATTGGGAAAAGAAACCATGTGGCATTCATCTGCCCATTTAATGGCAGAGGCTTTGGAAGCGCTTTATCCGGGAGTGAAATTCTGGGTTGGTCCACCATTAGAGAATGGATTCTATTATGATGTAGATCTTGGAGGCAATCAGATCACCACTGCCGATTTTGAAAAGATCGAGCAGAAGATGATGGAATTGGCCAAGCAGAACAATAGCTATCAACGTCAGGAGATCTCAAAAAAAGATGCCATCCAATATTTTACAGACAGAGAAGACGGGTATAAACTCGATCTATTAGAAAGACTGGAAGACGGAAATATTACATTGTACACCCAAGGTAAGTTCACAGATCTTTGTCGTGGTCCACATATCCCGAATACAGGATTCATTAAGGCTGCTAAAATTTTGAATATTGCAGGAGCTTATTGGAAGGGGGATGAGAAGAATAAAATGCTGACCCGCGTCTACGGAATCACTTTTCCGGAGGAAAAAGAGCTGAAGGAATACCTTACCATGCTGGAGGAAGCGAAAAAACGCGATCACCGAAAGTTGGGTAGAGAATTGGAATTGTTCACGTTCTCAGAGAAGGTGGGAATGGGATTGCCGCTTTGGTTACCAAAAGGAGCCATGTTGCGTGATAAGCTGGAGCAATTCATGCGTAAAGCACAGACAAAAGCAGGTTATTTACCTGTTGTTACTCCACATATTGCATTAAAAGAATTATACGTTTGTTCGGGACATTATGAAAAATATGGTGCTGATTCTTTTCAGCCCATCAATACGCCGCAAGAAGGTGAACAGTTCTTTTTAAAACCAATGAATTGTCCGCATCACTGCGAAATTTATAAATCTTCGCCACGTTCGTATAAGGATCTTCCTGTACGTTATGCAGAGTTCGGAACTGTTTATCGTTACGAGCAGCACGGAGAATTGCACGGTTTGACCCGTGTACGTGGATTTACTCAGGATGACGCACACTTGTTCTGTCGTCCTGATCAGGTAAAGGAAGAATTCTGTAAAGTGATCGATCTGGTTCTTTACGTTTTCAATGCTTTGGACTTTAAAGAATATACAGCTCAGATCAGCTTACGTGATCCGGAGAACAAGACGAAATACATTGGAACAGATGAGAACTGGGAACTGGCCGAAAGGGCGATCATTGAAAGTGCCAATGAAAAAGGATTAAAGACCGTGGTGGAATTAGGTGAAGCCGCGTTTTATGGTCCGAAGCTGGACTTCATGGTGAAAGATGCATTAGGACGTAAATGGCAGTTAGGAACAATTCAGGTGGATTATAACTTACCTGAGCGTTTTCAGCTGGAATATACCGGCAGTGACAATGCCAAGCACCGTCCTGTTATGATACACCGTGCTCCATTTGGAAGTATGGAACGTTTCATAGCCGTGTTGATCGAGCATTGTGGTGGTAATTTCCCACTTTGGTTAACGCCGGATCAATTTGCCATCCTTCCTATATCTGAAAAGTACAATGGCTATGCCCAAACGGTCCTTGAACAGCTATCCGCAAAAGACATTAAAGGGTTTATAGACGACAGAAATGAGAAGATAGGGAAGAAGATCAGAGATAATGAGATCAAAAAAGTACCATTCATGTTAATTGTTGGGGAGAAAGAAGAGGCAGAGAACAAATTAGCTGTTCGAGAGCACGGAAAGGGAGATGTTGGTGTGCTTGGTATTGATGATTTTTGTAAATTTGTGAATGAGATCATCGAAAGTGATTTCAAGCAAAAACAAGCTTAAGAAATAAATAAAAATAACTAATAAAAAAACGGAGGTAACTATCGCTAGTCCATACAAACCTAAGCCAACACCCACAACAACTACAAATACAACGGGTGAGAACAAACCGGTGTTTAAACAACCAAGAGGCTTAAAGGCGGGATTCAAACGTCCCGGAGTAAAAGAAGAACTTCACAAGATCAATGAGAGAATAACTGCACGTATGGTTCGTGTAGTAGGTGAAGGTATTGAACCGGGTGTCTATCCTATTCAGAAGGCAATTGAAATGGCGAAGGCCGTTGAATTGGATCTGGTAGAGATTGCTCCGAATGTAGATCCACCAGTATGTAAAGTGGTAGACTACGGAAAATTCCTTTACGAGCAGAAAAAGAAAGCCAAGGAAATGAAAGCCAAGGCTGCTAAGATCGTTATCAAGGATATTCGTTTTGGCCCGCATACCGACGAGCATGATTTCAATTTCAAAAAGAACCACGCTATCAAATTCCTTCAGGAAGGATGTAAAGTAAAAGCTTTCGTGTTTTTCAGAGGAAGAGAGATCGTCTTTAAAGAACAAGGAGAGATCCTGTTATTGCGTTTTGCTCAGGAGTTAGATGAGTATGGAAAAGCAGAACAGTTGCCGGTGTTGGAAGGAAAGAAGATGCAAATGGTAATAGGACCCAAAAAGAAGTAAAAGTTAATTATTCAAACGAGAAGAACCCTGTTCACAAAACAGGGTTTTTTTATTAACTTTAATTATCTTTAAGGTTTTATTATTAATCTTCGATCATATTTAATCCCAATTTTTTTCTTTATTGGTTCCGGCTGTTTACTCGCACAGCTGAAAGAAGAGTTTTTCTTTGATCGCATTACAACAAGAAAAGAAGTACCATTCAAGTACGCCAGAAGCATTCAAAAATCATCGAATGGTTATTTATGGATGGCTACCGAAAAGGGACTGGCGAAATTCAATGGGCATACTTTAAAGACGTTTTATCACAAGGCGGATTCAAGTGGTTTGTTGCCATTTCCAATTTACGCTGTCTTTATTGATAAGGCAGGAATGATCTGGATCTCTTATATGGAAGCCTGTATAAGCAAATTCGATCCGCTAACTGAAAAATTCACGCATTATTATCATGACCCTAAGAATCCAAAGAGTTTCCCTTATGGTGCTACGGTGCAGTTCCTGGAGAGTTCGAAAGGAGAATTATGGATGGCTGTTTGGGGCGGAGGTCTTTGCAAGGTAGATAGGGCCAAGGGAGAGTTTGTGCGTTATGGACCTGTAAAAGGAGATTCGACGATCATCAATACAACAGAGATCACAAGCCTTGCAGAAATGAAGGATGGGAAATTGCTGGTTGGTACTTGGGAGTCGGGTAATTATGGGGGGCAGGCTATGCTTCAGATCTTCGATCCTGTAACTACAAAGGCAAGTTACTTTCCATATTATGATTATAAGATCGAGAGTAATAATACTTATAGAGGTGTCAGAAGTGCTTTTCGCATCGTTCATTTTATTCATATAGATGAAAAGAATGATTATTGGATAGGGTCTTATCTCGGATTATATCATATAGACAATAAGAAGAAAGAGATACGGCGATATTCCGACCTGCTTAAAAAGAATACCTACGATAATAAGACGGGAGGAATTGAGAATGCCAGTTATTGTTTACAGTCGGGTGATAAACTTTGGGTAGGAACAGAAGTGACGGGTATCATGGTTGTGGATATGAATACCGGTGCTACCCAAACCATTCGTCACGAAAATGATAAAATACACTCGCTCAGCGGAGACAATATTTTAGGATTGTTCAAGGATGAAGAAGAAAATGTTTGGGTTTCTACAAAAGATGGAGTGGATGTGTATACTCCCTTGTTGCAGCAATTCAAATTTCTTTCTAATAGAAAACTTCAGGCAGAAAAAGAGAACAAATCTCAGGGAATCAATTCTGTGAACAACGTATTGGTTGCTTCTAATGGTAAAGTTTATTTTTCTCACGGAAACGGAGTGACCATTTATGATCCGCTTACAGATTCAATTGAAACGATCATTACCTCTAAGTTCTTTACCAAAGACATGGTGAAGCAATGGTATGGAAGTAATCCGAATCTGGTGCGACTTGCATTGGAAACCAAACATCATTATCTGTTTCAGCAGTGGGGAACAATTCTAACCATTGACAAAAAAACCGGCAAAGGCAAGTATCTGAACACAGATTTTAATTACGCTAGTATCGGATTAGATACGACAAAGAATGAGATACTGATTGGGTCTCATTTGGGAGTGAAAACGAAAGGATTTGAAGCAGGACATTACATGCATCGGTATAAAATGGATGATCTGAGTCTTATTTCGATTCATGTGATCAAGGCAGAAATACATCCGGATGTTTTTGGATTTGAGGAAGGATTGTTCAGGCAATTGGATAACGAGAACTGGATAGTGCATATGAACAAAAAAAGTTTCGGGGTTTATAATTCAAGGACAGAAAAGTTAAAAGTATATGGTGCCCGAAAAGGCTTGAATGAATTTCCGGATTCAATGATTAGAGTTATAAATGTAGACAAGAACAAAATGGCCTGGATCCGAGCAAGTGCAGGAATCTATAAATTTGATTATCGAAATGGCAAGTCTACTTTATTCAATGATTCTATTGGTATCAATAAAGAGTATGTTGCTTGTGTCCGAATGGATGAAAACAATCAGTTGTGGTTTGCATTAAGCATCGATGTCATAAAATATGATCCTAAAACGAAGGAAAGGTTTCGATTTACTTCTGAATTAGGATTGAATAATGGAGCTTTTGCGGATGTGAGGAATTGTGGTGAAGATTCTAAGCGATTGTATTTCATCGGTTCCTATGGCGTTACTTATTTTGATCCTGAAAAATTGATCGTGAACAAAAAGAAACCGGGATTGTTCCTCGTTAACTTGATACTGAATGGTGATACCTTGTCTGAAATAAAAAAGGATGAGTATCTGATCAATGGAAAGAAATTAGAATGGAATAAGAATTTCATCACCTTTGAATTTTCAACTTCACAACATTATAATCCGGGACAAAAGTCTTATTCTTACCGATTAGTAGGTTTGGATACCAATTGGTATAAAAATGAAAGTAGGAATTATGTTTCCTATACGAATCTAAGTCATGGTTCCTATACTTTTGAATTGAGATACGTCAACTCATATCATGTTGAAAGTAATGTTTATCGTATCCCTTTTGTGATCGATAAACCAATTTGGCTCAAATGGTGGTTCATTTTGTTGGAGGTAATTACAGTTGTAGGTTTGATCTTTTTCTATATCCGAAAAAGGGAAAGAAAATTGACTGATGAAAAGATCAAATTAGAAGCGAAGGTAGAAGAACGCACCAGTGAACTTGTAGAAAAAGCGAAACAGGTCGAATTGCAAAGTACCATCATTAATGAGAAGAACAAAGAGTTGACCGATTCTATCAAATACGCTCGTCGGATTCAGGGCACTTTACTCGCCAATCTTGAATTCATGCAAGCGAATCTCCCTGATCACTTTGTCCTCTTCAAACCAAAGGATATTGTGAGTGGAGATTTTTACTGGGCAACAAAAATCGAAGCTGAAATGTCAGAGTTTGTACCTGGTGCTCAAAGACCTAATGAAGCGCAGGATGATCTGTTTTATTTTGCAGTTTGCGACAGCACAGGACATGGTGTTCCGGGAGCCTTCATGTCTCTTTTAAATATCAGTTATTTGAATGAAGCCATTGGAGAAAAGAAGATGCGTACTACCAATTCGATACTAAATTATGTTCGTCAAAAACTGATCAATAATCTTTCAGCAGACGGAGCGCAAGACGGAATGGATGGAACTTTGGTCTGTTACAACAAGGCTAAGAATATTTTAACCTATTCATCAGCACATAATAAACCGATCTTGATCAGAGAAGGCCATTTAAGCGAATTACCGGCCGATAAAATGCCGATTGGAAAAGGGGAGAGGACAGATTCTTTCCATTTGAATGAGATCAAACTGTTACCAGGCGATATAATCTATTTCTATACAGATGGATTTGCTGATCAATTTGGTGGACCCAAAGGAAAAAAATTCAAATACAGACAACTGAACGAATTGCTATTAAAGATCTCATCCATGGATCTGCAGGAACAATATTCTATTCTGAGCAATGATTTTGATAATTGGAAAGGTAAGCTGGAGCAGGTGGATGATGTGCTTTTGATCGGAATTAAATTTTAGAGAGTGCGATTAGAATACTGAATGTTTTTCAACTTAGATCGAATGCGCACAGATCCAGGATGTGCTCCAGGCATTCTGAAAATTAAATCCTCCCGTAATTCCATCCACATTGATCACCTCACCACAAAAGTATAATCCGGGCAATATTTTACTTTCCATTCTTTTCATGTCGATCTCCTTCAGATCTACTCCTCCGCAAGTCACAAATTCTTCCTTAAAAGTAGTTTTGCCTTCCATCTGATAAGTGCTGCGCGCAATCAATTCGCAAAGTTGCTGCAAGCTTTTAGCCGAGATCTCCGCCCAGGTTTTTGAGTTGTCTATACCAGACTGATCGCAGAAGAATTCCCATAATCTTTTTGGCAACGAAAAAAGTGGAGTAGAGGCTGGTTTGCTTTTCTGCTTGGCGTTTTTTGTTCTTTTTATTTCAAGTTCAATTTGATTTTGATTCAATGGATAAGCCCAGTTAACAGTGATTTCCGTTGTATAGTCTCTTTCGTATAATTCTTTGGCTGCAAATGCCGATAGCTTTAATACTGCCGGACCGCTTAGTCCCCAATGGGTGATCAAAACCGGACCCTGATATTTGTATTTACCTTTTGCGAGCATGATCTCTGCATTCGGTACGCTTATACCCATCAATTCTTTTTTGATCTTTTCATGTGGCAAATTGAGGGTGAATAGACTTGGGATCGGTTCAATGATCGTATGTCCTAGATTATTCAGCAAGGAATAGGCTCCCGATTTTGGATGGCCACCGAGTGCAACGATCACTGAATCGGCATTCATTTCTCCCTGTGATGTATTTAATTGGAATGAGTTTTCGTTTTTCCTGATCGAGTGAACTTCGCAAGATGTGATCACGTGGATGCTGTATTTCTTGACCAATTTCATGAAGCAATCGATGATGGTCTGACTGTCGTCGCTTTGAGGAAAGATACGTCCGTCTTCTTCTGTCTTCAATGCAACCCCATGATCTTCGAACCAATCGATGGTTTCTTTCACACTGAATCGAGCAAAGACCTGTTGCAATTCTTTTCCTCCACGGGGATAATTTTTAATGAGTTCACTGTTCTCAAAACAATTGTTCGTTACATTGCACCTTCCTCCGCCGGAAACTTTTACTTTAGAAAGAAGTTTGTTGGTCTTCTCGAGTAAGGTGATCGTATAGTTTCTGTTCTTTTCTGCCAGATTGATCGCCGCAAAGAATCCGGCTGCTCCGCCACCAATAACGATGATGTTCTTATTCTTATCCATCCTTTTTATTTTTTTCTTTTTCCGTATATCAGAAAAAGTAAGACAGGAAGCAGAAAGATATCCGCCAGCACAGCAATGATGATGGTGATGCAGATCAAAAATCCAAAATAGAAAGTACTTTGAAAATCAGAGGTCATTAAACTGATGAAACCACCGAGAAGAATAAAGGTGGTCAAGATGATCGGCTTACCTGTTTCAAAATAAGTTCGTTTGAATGCGTACATGATACTTTTGCCGTAACCCAATTCAATTTTCAATCTGGAAATAAAATGGATGGTATCGTCCGTTGCTATTCCAAAAGCGATGCTGAATACAAGCGAAGTCGCTGCTTTTAATTCAATTCCCATATAACCCATGATACCCCCAATGATCACGAGTGGAATGACATTCGGAAGAATGAAGACCAATACCATTTTCCAGCTTCTGTGAAGGAAGAAAGTGAGGAATGCGATCACGATGAGAGAGAAAATAAATCCCTGTGTCATGTTGCTCACCATGTATTCATTGTTTCTGTCAACTAAATGCGCGGCTCCTGTTAATTCAAAATGAATGAGATTGGTATCGGGGTTTTGCTGTATGAATTTTTTGAGTTCGGTATTATGTACATTTACTTTTATACTTCCCATATCACCGATCTTAGCACTAATTCTTGCCTGCTTTCCTCCGGGATCCATTACTCTTTTGATGTCCTTGTTATTCTTGTTGTCCTTTAATTGTTTTATAATTTCTTCGAATTCTTCCTTATCCGGAAAATCGCCGGCTTTACTTTCTGTTGAATTTCTGTAGATGGATCCGACAATCGCTGCAGGTGAGATCATGAATCCTGCATCGTATTCTTTCTTTACGAAAAGATCCACTTTGTTCAGATTCGATATGACATCGTAATCCCAAAAACTTTTAGTTGGATCTTTTAGTGTGACGAATATTTCGAGTGGACGAACACCACTGTAGTTCTTGTCAAAAAAGTTAAAGTCCTGCTTGATCTTCACTCTTTCGCTTAGATCTTCCAGCAAAATATTATTGACTTTGATCTGTCTGATCCCAATGACAGAAGCTGCCAAAACAATTCCTGTGATAACTAAGATCAGTTTTTGATTGCGAAAGATCCAGAACAATCCGCTTCGCATTCTGTTATAGGTCCTGTTATTGTGCTGATGCAGATTCACAAGTTTGGCCGGTGTGAAAAAATAGAGCAGGGCAGGAAGCAGAGTGTAGCTGAGCAGAAAAGCGACAACAACACCAACGGAAGTGTAAATTCCAAAATCTCGAATGGGTTTTATACTGGAAAATAAAAGGGATAAGAATCCTACTACAGTTGTGATCAATGTCAAGAACGTAGGAAATCCGACTTCTTTTAAGATCAATGGATAGATCTTCGTCTTCTCCGTTCCTTTTGCTGATTCCTCGAAGTATTTAGAAAAGAAATGCACCACATCACTCATTCCGGCAATGAAGACCATGGTTGGAAGCATGACGGTCATGATATCGATCGGTTTATTCATGATGCCCATGATACCTAGTGTCCATAAGATCGAGATCAGAACGATGCTCACAGGTACAACAACTCCATAAACACTTTTGAAACTAAACCAGAGGAAAATCACGATCACCAAAAAGGAAATGCCAAGAAACAGCCCGAATTCACTTTCCAGATTATTCAAGTAAACTTTCTGAGCGAAGATCCTCCCAACATAATGTACACCGTCAAAGCGATATTTTGCCAAAGTAGCTTCTATGCTTTTAGCCAAAGAATCACTTTGTTTTTTTTTCAATGCAAAGTGAGTTGTCATGTAAATAGAGAGGGAGCCGGCATTCTCAGGAAAGAAGGAGCCAATGAGTTGAGGGTTCTGGTAGATCGCAACACTGTCATCTTTATACAAAGAATCATTTTCAAAATGCAAGACACGGGTTTGTACCGGAACCAGGCCACCCAATTGTAAAGTTTTTAAGTTTGTTGGGGAACTTACTTTTTGAATGAATTCCAGGTTCTGTAGATCGTGGGTCAAGCTGTCAACTCTTTCCAAAAAGGGTTTTCTGAAGATCCCTTCTTTGTTTTCGAGAGCGATCAAAACGAATTCATTATCATGCTCAAATGTTGCCCTGTATTTATTATAAAGTTCAAGCTCATGATCTTCGTTCGGAAAAAAAGCTTCGAATTCATAATCGAAACGCAAGCCCGTGACCTTGTATGCACTGAAAAGTGAAAACAGGACAACAAAAATGAGTACAAGAAGATAGTATGTCTTTTGCTTACTGATAAGGAACAAATCTACTAAACAAACAGCTGCTAAAAAACACAAATTCCGTGCATTAATTGGACATAAATATCTAAAATCTGCTATCTTTGAATTCTGTTTTAATTGTAAATTTAAGTGAACATTTTAAGCGAGAAAGTAAAGTAATCTATAATTATTAATTTTAAATATTATGCCAAAAGGAATCTATAAAGTACCCGTTCCGGTAAATGAGCCGGTAAAACAATATGCATCCGGAAGTGCTGAGCGCAAGGAATTGCAAGCCATGTTAAAGACATTACGCAGCAAGCAGCTGGATATACCGATGTACATTGGCAGTAAAGAAGTACGTAGCAACAACAAAGTTCGCCTTGCTCCACCTCATGATCACAAGCATACTTTGGGTTATTTTCATAAAAGTGATAAGAAACACATTGAGTTAGCGATCACTGCTGCATTAGCAGCTAAGAAGAACTGGGCAGAGTTGGCATGGGAACATCGCGCTGCAATCTTTCTGAAAGCTGCAGACTTAATTGCTGGCCCGTACAGAGCAAAATTAAATGCTGCCACAATGCTTGGACAAAGTAAAAATGCATTTCAGGCTGAGATTGACAGTGCTTGTGAGATCATTGATTTTTTACGTTTCAATGTGAGTTACATGCAGGAGATCTATGCCGATCAGCCGATCTCTTCTCCCGGAGTATGGAATCGTCTTGAATGGAGACCTTTAGAAGGATTCGTTTATGCATTAACCCCTTTCAATTTCACTGCCATTGCCGGAAATTTACCAACCAGTTGTGCCATGATGGGGAATGTTGTTGTCTGGAAGCCAAGTAATACGCAAGTTTACAGTGCGAATGTTCTGATGGAGATATTTAAAGCGGCCGGTGTACCTGATGGTGTTATCAATTTAATTTATCCAAGTGGACCGGATGCAGCAGAAGTGATCTTCAATCACCGTGACTTCGCAGGAATTCATTTTACAGGAAGTACCGAAGTATTTCAGAATATCTGGCAAACGATAGGTAACAATATTCATAAGTACAGATCTTATCCTAAAATTGTTGGAGAAACAGGAGGAAAAGATTTTATCATTGCACATAAATCGGCCGATGCAAAAGCTTTGGCAACTGCGATCAGCAGAGGGGCATTTGAATATCAGGGACAAAAATGTTCTGCCGCTTCACGCGCGTACATTCCAAGTAATCTTTGGGATGAAGTAAAGAAGTATCTCATTGCTGACCTTAAATCAATGAAAATGGGTCCGACTGAGGATTTCACGAATTTCATCAACGCGGTGATCGATGAAAAGAGTTTTGATAAACTGGCAGGATATATTGCAGCAGCAAAAAAAGATAAGACGGTTGAAATTGTTGCAGGAGGAAAGTGTGATAAGAGCAAAGGATATTTTATACAGCCAACTATACTAAAGACGACAAATCCAAAGTATGTGACCATGTGTGAGGAATTATTTGGACCGGTGCTGACTATTTATGTGTACAAGGAGAACAGATTCATTGAGACATTAGAGCTGGTTGATAAAACATCTAATTATGCTTTAACAGGAGCCATTTTAGCTCAGGATCGTTATGCGATCGAATTAGCAACGAAAAAATTAGAACACAGTGCCGGTAATTTTTATATCAATGATAAATGTACAGGAGCTGTCGTAGGTCAGCAACCATTCGGTGGGGCGAGAGGAAGTGGTACAAATGATAAGGCCGGAGCGAAGGTCAATTTGTTGAGATGGGTAAGTCCACGTACGATAAAGGAGACATTTGTTCCTGCAACGGACTATAAATATCCGTTCTTACAGGCAGACTGATCCAATTTGAGATTTTGCTTCATTATTTCAACAGGAAAAACTGTTTGAATAGAAGAATAGGAATGATTTTTAATTTCTATGTTTAGAATACTATTTTTTCTTCGATTGAAGATAGTGAAACGCCTGTAACAAGTTTGGTCTTTCTAGATAGGATCCTTGTCTCTGATAAAAGAATATAAATCTAGATCAGTCCTTTAAGAATTTTGTTTTTTGAGTAACTCCATTGCCTGCAATGTTCAGGTAATAGATCCCTTTTTCAAACTTAGCCACATCAATAAAGGTTTGATTGTACCCTTTTTTACTTTGGATCTCTTCATCATGAAGTATCTGTCCTGATAAGTTGTAAACTTTTAAATGAAAAGCACTTTCATTGGACGAGTTATAGGCGATCTTTAAATAGTCGGTAGCTGGAACAGGACTCGCAGTCATTTCTAGTAATTCAAGTTCTTTACTTACTGCAAGAATATTGGTGAAGGTGCTTCTTCCGTCATGATCAGTTTGCCTGATGCGATAATAAGAAATTCCGGCAAGTGGGCTTTCATCTGATTCATGATACATACTAGTGCCAATTGAATTACCAGCTGCGCTCACTTTTTTCAATTCTGTAAAGTCAATTCCATTGACAGAACGTTCTATCGTGTAAAAGCTATTGTTTTTTTCTGAAGCTGTGCTCCAGGTCAGTTCTACTTTTTCATTTGAAAGAACAGCATCAAAATCTTTAAACTCCACCGGTAATACGCCTACATTATAAAACACTCTCCCGTTAAATTGTCTTGGTGTAAAATTCGCTCCAAAAGGATAATCTTTACCTGTTCCTTCTCTTATACGGATGTTTGCATCTGAAGCAAGTACGTTTCCTACGGCAGTTCCGTTGGTATACGCCACAGTAGGACCACCTGCTGTAGTTCTTGTAATATAAAAAGCTTGAGTAGCTCCTGCTGCGATGCCCGTATTGACAGCAATGGGTATTGAAGTTGGAAGATTAACGCCAGCTGAGACAACGTTTACTGCCGTTCCCAACAGAGTCCAGGCGCCGGGGGTTCCTGTGAAGCCAACATGTGTTCCGGCCTTCGTATAGATCTCAACATTACTGGTACCGGCATTAAAATTCATTTCGAAGCAAAGGATGGTTACGCCGTTAATTCCCTGAATATCGAACATGGTACCACGTTGAGCATTGTTCTGACCATAAAATGTAACCAGATTACTTGCTGAGGCGCAAGCCATTGTTTTTGCGTAATGTTTATTTACATCTTCAACAAAAGAATAATCTTCGAGAAAAGTTCCATCATCTAGCAAGTTTTTAGATTCTTGCGCGTATATCGTTAAACTGCTCACAAGCGTGGCGAGTACAAAGGAAGAGAGAGTGCGAATTAACATAACTGATTGTGTATCAGCGTAAAGTTATCCTTTTATTTTACCTTTCGTCATGTTTCTACTCAGTAAATGTAAGATTTCACTCATTTCTGTCGAATACATACTCAAAAAGCAGTTTTTACATAGATGTTTTGAGCAAGAAATTATTAATGAACCTGAAGGAGCAGGTACACGAGTAGGGCAAGGAAACCAAGCAATTCCAATGAATTGCTAAGATCGATCTCAATATGGTTCTGTCTTTTCAATTAGAGGGTGTATTAGCTTCTCTGAATGATAGAATATATTTGGTGAGTTTTAATTTTTCTTCTGCAGTTAATTCAGCCTTTGGACTCATATCATCAATCTCATGAAGCCAGCTTTTTTCGCTGCGAGGTACGATCTTCATTTCGTCGTGACACTTCGTACATTTACTTGAATAGATTGCCTTGCCTTGATCAAGATCTGCTTGCGTGGTTCCGGTCCATTTTTTTTGCGCTACGGCAAGAATAACTTCGTTTGAAGCAGTTGAAATATTGGGAGTGCCTGTACTTTTTTTCTTGGAAGTACAATACACGCAAGAAAGAACAAGAAAAAATAAAAGGATCAGGTGTTTCATAAAGGATCTAGAATAGAAATCTAAGTTACTACTTTAGCATCAAAAATAGGCCCATTAACATATTATTTAAGCATACCTAAAACGATTTAACTGCCGTTGGGTAAATTTTGTGTTTCTTGCTGTATCAATACCTTCTGCCACAGATCCTTTCCCACAGATCCTGAATGCCTTCTTTTACATTCGCATTTTTTTGGTCGGGTTGTTCCATCCCCATTTTTTCAATTCCATTCTCCCGGAACAATTTATAATGAAAAACAAATGTCTTTTTCATTTCTGTTTCTTTCATGTTCGTCCTGCCGAATTTCACAGCATACATATTCAAGGTATCGCCATTTTTTTCTGCAAGTGTATATGGATCTCCAAACCACCTCAGTATTTCAACATCTTTCTTGCTTTTACTTTCATTCATCCATTGCTGATTGCGCTGAAAAGAATGCCAGGTGATTGGATTTTCTTTATGTAACAATGAAAATTCTCCAATGTAAATAGTACTGTCATTGCTCGCCAAGGCATACCATAAAATATTATTCAGCATCGTTGGATTGGTCATGTGCGCTTTAGCAGGTATTTTATTCAGTTCGATCGAATCTGCAGTAATATTTTGCGCCTGAATTTTATTGTAAAAGGTAAATAACAAATACATACAACAGTAAATGATGCTTGCTTTTGCCAGTCTATTTCTTCTCGTTTCATTTTTCTTTTGGAATACAGCAACAAGTATCAATAAGAACATCGGTAAGGTGAACAAGAGATCGACTATTGCGATCGTATTGATGGAATAGCTTTTGTTCGTGAATGGAAGTAATAATTGTGTTCCGAAATTGGTACACCAGTCGAGTAATGAATGTCCCCAAAGGCAAACCATCATAAAGACGTACATTCTTGAAAAACTGATCTTGTTTTTGAAGATCTTCATCAGAAGCCAGGCGATCGGAATGGCATAGAGTGCTTCAACTATCAGAGAATGGGTATGAGCCCGATGTTCACACATGTAGGCTCTTGGATCAGCTAATCCGGTATAGAAAAGATCAAAGTCAGGTAAACTTTTTGCTATTGCACCCACCAGCATTCCCCAGCGACCGATCTTCTTTCCGAGAAATACTTCTCCTATGGCCGCGCCAATTACAATATGTGAAAGTGAATCCAATTGTAAGCGAATCTAAGTCTTTTATTCTCAGGCGAGGTAAATTAAATTCATTTTCACTTTATTTAATTCTTGTTTAGATATTTCAGCGTTTTCGGGTCGCCCTGCCCCTCAAAGAATTTATTCAAGACCTTTTGAAAAACCGGATCTGTATCTGGTAATACAGAAAACAAAGTCATACACGATCTAAGTTTCAAATCGTCAGGTTCTCCCATTACTTGTGTTGCATCATTGGAGTTTAAACGGAGAAGGGCAGAAGAGATCTCTTTCAATCTTCTTCCTAACACTTCGTTCTTTAAATAATTCATCGCTTCTTCTTTATTCTTGATCCCATAATATTTGGCTCGCGAACTTATTCCCAATTCTTCCAGCTGTGGAAATATATACCACATCCAATGCGATCTTTTTTTTCCTTGCTGGATCTCTTCTAAGGCCACAACATAATCATCTTGCTGTGCTTCTAGAAATCGGTTAAGGTCCGACATGCGATCAAATTCTTTTAAGCAACCAAATACAAACTTTAATTCGACTCGGCGTATTTTTTAAAATTATCAAGTATGGCCTGCCAGCCTGCTTTCTGCATTTCGATTGGATTCTCACTCTCTGCTTCAAAGGTCTCTGTGATTTTTGTTTGATTACCTTCAGCTGAAAAACTAACCTCGGCCTTTCTGCCATCGCCCATCGTGTAGGAAATTAGTGCAAGATGATCTACCTCGTCGTAAATTCCCCAGAATTCAAATCCAAAACTACCATCCTTCGCTTCCATTCTTGAAACAAATTTACCGCCTTTTCTAAGGTCATTTTCTGCCTTTGGCGTATGCCAATCGGGAGATGCGTTGTTCCATTGCATGATGTGTTCCGGTGTGGTCCATACGTTCCACACTTTTTCAATTGGTGCTTTTACACTTGTCTCAACTGTGATCTTTTGCTTAAAAGAAGTTGTCATTTTATCTAAGAATTATTTTTCCTTGTTTGGAAACAGATCCCGATATTATTATCCTGTACAAATAAACTCCTTTTTCCTTGCCTTCAAGATTCACTGTGTAGCTCTGTTCTTTTGTAAAGGTTTCTAATATCAGTTTACCTGCATCATCGCAGATTTCGAGTTTGCTTCCCTTTTCCAATTCTGTAAATGTGAATTTACCACTGCTTGGATTCGGATAAACGACCCCCTCTTTAAGAGCCGGGCTATTCTTTTTAATTCCCACATCATTGAACGGCATCTGCGTTTTGAAATTCCAGGTTTGCGACCATGGAGAATAATGTCCTCCGTTGTTGGTTCTAGTTCTCCAGTAGTATTTGGTTCCTCCAGGTAATCCGGCAGGTACTCCAAATGAAAGTGCTGCAGTTGTCGTGGTGTAATCAATAACGGCAAAAGAAGGATCTTTCGCGCATTGCACCTGGTATAATATACCGTCATTTACTTTTTTCCATCTTAAGTAAGTTGGCAGCAAGGTATCAATTTCAATGCTGTCGTTCACAGGCTTCTCCAATAAAGGAGCAACCGGAATGGTATCATTGCTTCCAATATAAGTAATGAACATTTCTATTTTGGTATTCGGACAATCGTTTCCGTCTCTTGGAGCATTCGCAATCGTGTCCACCCAATTGATCCCATGCGTCACTCTTCCATAGACAGAATAGTTTCCATCCAAATGAGGAGCAGCAGCGTGACAAATGAAGAATTGAGAAGTTGCAGAGTTGATATTTGAACTTCTTGCAGCAGAAAGGATCCCTCTTACATGTTTTGCGGGAGAGAATTCAGCCATTACTGTTGGCTGTCCAAACTGTCCTTGTCCCCAAGTTGGTTTAGGTCCGTGACGCGAATTAGGATCGCCACCCTGTATCATGAAGCCGGGAATTACACGATGAAAAGCAGTTGTATCATAAAAAACCTGACTTACCAAACTGTCAAAATTACGCGTATGTTTTGGCGCAATATTCGGAAACAATTCCACATTGATTATGCCTAGAGGAATGTTATTTCTCTTTGTCAGAATCTGGAAACGGGGTTTTCCTGTATAAGTGTAAGAGTTGGGGGATTGGGAATAGAAATCGGACGTGCACAATAACACGATCAGTATGAGTAGAAATGACTTATTTTTCATTAGTGGAAAATTAGGTGAATTAAAGTTAGTAAAAATCATGCAGAAAACCAAGGTTTGCTATTTCTTATTCAGGATTTTACTGATGAATTTCTCTGTAGGCATAAGAGATTCCTGTATCCGTTTGGCGTATTTGATCGAATCAAGGATCTCTTTTTGTTTATTTTCGATCATGATCTTTTGTCTCTCTGTTTCCAGTTGTTTTTCCTGTACCAAAGCTCTTGAACGCTTCACTTTTTGTCGTGATATAAACACAATGATCATTAAGCCCAGCATGATTACCGAAGCACCGATCATTAACTGAATGGTGAATGATTTTTTTGAAATAACCTCTTCTCTTAACTGAGCCTGTTGTTTTAAATTTTCATTTTCCTTGTCTTTCAGATCTGATTGATATTTGGCGGCAAGCTCCTCCGCTATTTGTTTGTTCTCCTCACTTAAAAGTGAATCTTTCAGGTAGATATGTTGGGCATAGTATTTTACGGCAGAGTCACTTGATCCAATTGTTGAGTATGAAATAGCAATATTAAGTGAAATAGAAGAGGACTGAAAAAGATCACCAGCATCGTAAGCTTTAACCACAGCTTCTTTGAAGTAATTGATCGCCTGATTCATTATTTTTTTGTTTTTCGTCAATGATCCTAAGTTGGCAAGATTGGATCCGTAATTTGAAAGCAAACTGTAATTAACGCTTCCGAATTCTTTTCTTGAAATGGAAATAGCTTTCTCGTAATTCAATTTACTTAAGCGAAGGTAGGATGAGTCGTGGGTAACAATGTTATAGGCATTGTAAACAGCGCCAAGATTGTCATAACCGTTCATGATCTGTTCCGGATCATTTAATTCAATTCGTAAACGCAAAGATTCATTGTAATATTTAACAGCCATGCTAAGCTTTGACGTATCTTTTTGTATTGACCCCATGTTGTAGAAGTTCACAGCTTTGTTGTTAATTAAAGTGCTGACTTTTAATTTATCAGTTTTGTCAAGGTATTCATATGCTTTATCGTAAATCAAGACAGCCCTTTTTAAATCTTCTGCCGATCCCTTGATAACTCCAATTTGAGAATAAGTATTTGCAAGACTATTGTAACCATTGAATATTTTTTCTTTTTCATTCATTTCATGGGCTAAGCGAATAGCTTCTTGTAGAAAGGTGATCGATTTATCAAAATTGCTAAGTTTCCGATAGGTAATACCTGCTTCCGAATAGCACGCTTGTAGTATTTTCTTATTTGACTTTATGATCGGATGGTTTATCAGGGCTAGGATAGTATCGATCAAAACTTTTGGAGCTGATGAAGTTTTTATTGCATCATACGACATGAAGCGACTTTTTGCCATTAATGGAGAATTCTCCAGCTTTTGCGCGGAACGAAATGCCTTCCATGCATAAAAAGTTGCACTGTCCGGATTCAACTTTTTGTAATAAGAAGAGGTCTTTAAAAAATGCTTTACAGCGAATGTATCACCTTTCTGATTTTTCTCGGTTCGAAGTAATGAATCTAATCTCTCTCTGTTCTGTCCTGAACAAATGCTGAAAAAGAGTATGCAGGACAGAACTGAAAGTAGTTTCATTTATTATTTACTCAGGTAAAGATTTCTTTCACTGTAAATATTCTGGAAGTATTCGTCCTGCAGTGTATCAATGAAATAAATTGCTTCACCCGTACTTTTCATTTCCGGACCTAATTCTTTCTGGATCTCAGGGAATTTTTCGTAAGAGAAGACAGGGACTTTGATCGCGTATCCTTTTTTCTTTGGTGCAAAATTGAAATCCTTTACTTTCTTTTCTCCAAGCATCACCTTGGTAGCATAATTCACGTAAGGTTCGTCGTAGGCTTTGGCAATGAATGGAACGGTACGACTGGCACGTGGATTGGCTTCGATCACATAAACGATCTCATCTTTGATCGCAAACTGTATGTTTAGTAATCCAACTGTTCTTAAGGCGACAACTATTTTTTTGGTGATCTCTTCTATTTGTCTGATCACATTATCGCTCAGATCGAATGGAGGAAGAACGGCATAACTGTCGCCACTGTGAATTCCTGCGGGCTCAATATGCTCCATGATCCCAATGATGTAAACATCTTTCCCGTCACAAATGGCATCGGCTTCGGCTTCAATGGCACCTCCTAAGAAATGATCGAGTAAGATCTTATTATCGGGAAGATCCTGCAATAACTTCACAACATGTTGTTCAAGCTCTTGTTCGTTGATCACGATCTTCATGCTTTGTCCACCTAGCACATAACTCGGACGTACTAGTAATGGAAATCCAAGCGTCTTGGATAATTCTATTGCTTCTTCAGCGTCATGAACCACTCCAAATTCAGGATAAGGTACATTGTTGGCCTTAAGTAAAGTTGAAAAACTGCCTCTGTCCTCTGCAAGATCGAGGGATTTGAAATCAGTACCTATGATCTTGATCCCATATTTATCCAGTTTCTCAGCTAGTTTCAATGCAGTTTGTCCGCCTAACTGCACGATCACTCCTACCGGTTTCTCATGCTGAATGATATCATAGATATGTTCCCAGAATACCGGTTCAAAATAAAGTTTATCAGCCGTGCTGAAATCGGTACTAACGGTCTCTGGATTACAGTTGATCATGATGGTTTCATACCCACATTCCTTCGCGGCAAGTACTCCGTGAACGCAACTGTAATCAAATTCTATTCCCTGTCCGATCCGGTTCGGACCACTTCCAAGGATCACCACTTTCTTCTTGTCCGTACGTATGCTTTCATTCTCATCTTCGAAGGTGGAGTAGTAGTAAGGTGTTTTAGCTTCGAATTCTGCTGCGCAGGTATCAACCAGCTTAAAGACCCTTTTAATTCCTAATTCAGCTCTTTTGCTGTACACTTCACTTTCCAGGCATCCCAGCAAATGGGCGATCTGTCTGTCCGCATATCCTTTTTGTTTGGCTTCGTAGAAAAGTTCTCTCGAAATGCTTTTGAGCTGTTGTTTACTGATCTCATTTTCCAGTGCGATCATTTCTTCGATCTGTTGCAGGAACCAGATATCGATCTTAGTGAGTTTCTGAATAGTTTTTATGGAGATACCGATCTTCATGGCATCGTAGATCATGAACAAACGATTCCAGCTTGGTTTTTCAAGCGCAGTCAGTAATTCCTGTTGATTTCTGATCTCTTTTCCATCGGCACCAAGTCCGTTTCTTTTGATCTCTAAACTCTGACAGGCTTTTTGAAGCGCTTCCTGGAAGCAGCGACCAATAGCCATTACTTCTCCAACGGATTTCATCTGAAAGCCTAATTCACGGTTGCAGCCTTTGAATTTATCAAAATTCCAACGAGGGATCTTCACGATGACATAATCCAAGGTTGGTTCAAAATAAGCAGATGTTGATTTTGTGATCTGATTGATCAATTCATCCAGTCGGTAACCGATAGCGAGTTTGCTTGCAATTCTTGCAATTGGATAACCCGTTGCTTTACTTGCTAATGCGGAAGAGCGTGAAACACGTGGATTGATCTCAATGGCAATGATATCTTCTTTGTCGTCATTGCTCACTGCGAACTGTACGTTACAGCCACCTGCAAAATTACCAATACTGCGCATCATTTTGATGGCCATGGTACGCATACGCTGATAGGTGCTGTCGCTTAGGGTCATTGCCGGGGCAACCGTAATCGAATCACCAGTGTGTACACCCATGGGATCAAAATTCTCTATGGAACAAATGATGGCAACATTGTCATTCTTATCGCGTAATAGTTCCAACTCAAATTCCTTCCAGCCTAAAACAGCTTTATCGATCAACACTTCGTGAATGGGAGAGGTTTGCAAGCCACGATTAAGGAGGGCATCGAAATTTTCTTTTTCATAAACAACACTTCCTCCACTGCCACCTAAGGTAAAAGAGGGACGGATCACTAGAGGAAATCCAAATTCCTGAGCAATGCTTTTTCCTTCGAGAAAAGATTTTGCAATCTTGGAGGGGGCCATTGCCACGCCAATTTCGTTCATTCTTATACGGAAAAGATCACGGTCTTCGGTCACCTTGATCGCATTGACATCAACACCGATCATTTTCACATTATATTTCTTCCAGATTCCAAGATCCTCACATTTCATTGCTAGATTCAATCCTGTTTGTCCACCCATGGTAGGAAGCACGGCATCAATTTTTCTTTCTTCAAGAATTTTTACAATGGATTTGACTTCCAATGGCCATAGGTAAACGTGATCGGCTGTTACCTTATCGGTCATGATGGTTGCAGGATTGCTGTTGATCAGGGAAACTTCAATTCCTTCTTCACGCAGACTTTTTGCAGCTTGTGAACCGGAATAGTCAAATTCGCAGGCCTGTCCGATAATGATAGGACCTGAACCAATGATGAGAACGGATTTTATAGAGGTGTCTTTTGGCATAGAAAAATTTTAATCGTACACAGCAGAAAGTTGGTCATTCAGGAAGCTAATTCATTTGTAAAGAACTGTAAAATTTTAAACTTTCAACTTTTAACTGTCTACTTAAACTCGGCAAAGATAGAGGCAAGAGCATTGATATAAAATAAAAGATATTGACATGCTTTCAGCAGGCAGCAAAATGAGAAGAGCGATTGTGTAGAATTGAAAAATGAGCAAAAAAAAACCCGAAATGAAAATTTCGGGTTAATGGGAATATTAGTGAAAATGATCAATCGTGATGATGATTTCCTGAATCTTCTTTTTTACCTTTTGCTTCAGCTACCACTATATTTCTTTCGTGGTGATTAGTTCCATTGAGGCCATCAATTGCAGCTTGTCCTTCAGCATCATTCGGCATTTCAACAAAGCCGTAACCTTTGCTTCTGCGTGTTTCCTTATCTTTAATAATACGAACACTAGCTACTTCTCCGTATTGAGCAAAAAGTTCACTAAGAGCCTGCTCTCTAACCTTAAAGCTGATATTGCTTACAAAAATATTCATAATTTACTTTTAGAATGTTATAGTAAAATTAGATAAAAAATTCAAGTTTCCAAATAATTTCTAAAATATTTTAGCTTCAAGACTAATTTCAACATTTGCGTCTTTTGGCAGTCTGGCAGCCTGAATGGTAGCTCTAGCTGGAAAGTCCTTCTTAAAATACGAGGAATAGACCTCATTCACATGGACGAAGTTATTCATATCATTCAGGAAAATGGTGGTTTTAACAACGTTATCAAAGGTACATCCTGCAGCTTTAAGGATCTCGCCTATATACTCCATGACCATTTTGGTCTCTTCTTTGATAGGGCATTTAATCAACTGCTTGCTTTGTAGGTCCATAGCAATTGTTCCACTCAAGTAGAGGTTATCGCCAACAATTACTGCTTGGTTATACGGACCTATAGGGGCAGGTGCCTTATCAGTATTCACTATTTTTTTCATAAGAATCGCTTAATTAGTTAAAACAAATATAATAGAAAGTTTTAAATAGAAAAAGAAGCTAAATCCAATAAGGGGAGTCGGATATTTTTATTTTTTCAAGGTTTTTACCCTGTAATAGCTTATCAGCAAAAAGCCGATAATGAACAGAAGAAGTACGATGAATTTCTTTTGTTTCTCGGCCAATTCCAGCTCCTTGTCTTTTTCAAGAACCTTATTCTCTGTCAAATAAATCTTGATTTCGAGCTCCAGATTACGGGTTTGTTGAGCAAAAATGTTTAAGGAGTCGTCGATCTTTTTAAATGCCAACTGATATTCGAGAGAAGCTTTATAATCTTTTGTCTGTTCGGATAATTCTGCCAGCGTTTTAAGGATCTCTCTTTTGGTCTGTGCCGAATGAAGGGAGTCGGCGAGAACAAATGCTTTGTTGTAACAATAAAAGGCACTGTCCTTTACTCCTGAACCGGAGTAGACCAATGCTTTTGAAATCCATGTATTCATGATGCCGCTCCTGTCATTGTTTGCTAAAAAGATTTCCATGGCTTCATTGATCTTTTCTTCTGCCTTTTGTCTGTTATCATGCTGAAAAAAGATCTTACCAAGTGTAAGTAAAGAGCTGGCAAATTCGGAGGACATGTTATTCCGCTTGAAGATCTCTCCCGACCAAAGCGTGTTGACCAAAGCGCTGTCGAAATTATTCTTTTCAAAGTAGATCCTGCCTTTTTGTTGAAGGGTGAATGCGTATGATTTAAAATCTTCCTTCTTCAGATCATTCTCGCCCTTTATATTGAGATAAAGCAGAGCTAGAGGATATTTTTCTGTTTTGATAAAGACAGAACCAAGCATACCTGCGATCTTGGCTTTATCTTCTTCGTGTCCGTGTTTCAAGAAATAATCATAGGTTTTGATGCCATATTCACCGGCAGCCTCATACATTTCGTTGTTTATGAGGAAGTTCACGAGTGCGTCGGCACTTTTTCTGTATCCAGAATGAAATTTGATTTTTTGTGCAACTTCCAGGGATTGGATAAGACAGAAAACGGTTTTTTGTATATCGGTGTTGCCACTTTGTTTTGCCAGTAGATAGAATTTCTGTGCTTTTACGGTATCATCTTTCATGGCAAGTATCCTTGCCACAGCAGTATCAGCAGCAGTTTTGTTCTTCGCAGTTAAAATAAAGGACTGCAAAAAAAGAAAGAGCGATATGTAAACGGATAATTTCAAGTTACGAAGTTAAATCTTAATTCCAATAACGCAAACGTCATCTATTTGATCAAACTCTCCCTTCCATTCAAAGAATCTGGCTTCGAGTTTTTCTTTTTGGATATTCATTGATTCTTTTGAGATTTCGAGTAAGAGTTGATCAAGTTGCTTGTACTGGAATTTTTTGCCTGACCGGATGATCTTTTCTGTGCCTGTTGCTGGGTGAGAAACCGGGCCTCCGAATTGATCCGGGAAGCCATCGGTGTACATGTAAATGCTATCTCCTTTTTGAAGTTCAAGTTCAAATAGCCGGAACTGATCGGATTTCAAGCTATATCCAACGGGCATTTTATCACATTCAAGTCTGGTAAGTTCATTGTTGCGTATCAGTATAGGCGAATTATAGGCTGCAGCGTATGTGAGTCGAGTGCGTGTATTTACTGCAATGTGATGCTCGAAGCTGGTTGTTTTTTCAAAACAAAGCAAAGTGCCGTCAAAACCATCTTTCTGATCGTTCTTACTGATCGTATTGATCAGTTTTTCTCTGACAAATTCGAGGATCTTATTAGGATAATGTATATTCTTTTCATTTACTGCCTCACTGATGTAGGAAATATTCAACATGCTCATAAACCCACCGGGAACACCGTGGCCTGTGCTGTCGCAAACTGCCAGATAGAATAGTTCAGTAACGTTCCTTCCCTTTTCGGTTTTTTCCTCTATATTCTTACGGTTGATCCAATAAAAATCTCCGCTTACAATATCTTTAGGTAAGTTGAGCAATAAAGCATCAGAGAAGAATTTATTCACCATCTCAAAATTCTCCAACAGAGAATCCTGTATTCTTTTTGCGTAATTGATGCTATCCAGTATTTCCTTTTGTTTTTGTTCAATGATCAGTTTTTGTTCCTCCGTTTGCTTGTTCTTTAACTCAATGATAACCTTTTGTTGTCTGGTGATTCGGAAACGATTGTAAATGATCAAACCGAATGCGATCACGAAGATCAATCCAAGGATCAATGCAGTTTTAAGTATCTTATCTTTTTCGATCTGTGCTTGTCCGGCCTGAATGATCACATCTTTGATCTGGGCATCTTGGGCATTTTTTAAACTATCTTTATAACTAAGTAAGTTATAGTTGAATTCCATCACTTTCTGACTCACTTCTTTTTCTCGCTCTTCTTTATTGACTGACTTTGTCAGATCAACATAGAGTTGCAGGTATTTAAGCGCTTCCTTATCATCCTTCAGTTTCAGGTAGGTGCTGTACATTCCGAAATAGGTATGCGTAAGATTTTCATTTTCTCCTAGTGCTTTAGCTAACTCACGTGCTTCCTTGTAATAAGTTAAAGCTTCATTGTATTTTTTGAGACTAAAATAGGCTTCTGCCATATCAAGGATGACTTTGCTTTTCTCAAACTGATTATCTGTTTCCTTGGCCAATTCATAGCACTTTTTATAATTCTCAATGGCTTCCTTGTGTTTGTTCATGTTGAAATAAGCATTGCCTATATTTCCGTAAGTGGAACAAAGATTGTTGAGTTGGTTTGTTTCCTTATTGATCTCAACGCTTTTCAATCCGTATTCAATGGCTTTATCGTTCTCATTGAATTTTGCATAGATAAGACTTAGATTGTTGTAAATGCTGCCCAGCTTTTCTTTATCATTGGTCTTTTGTCCGATCTCAAGACTCTTGAGTTGATACTCAAGGGCCATTTTATATCTGCCCAGATTTATGTAAAGAGATCCAATATTCCCATAGGCGGTCATCAAGGTCTTTGCATCATTTTCCTTTTCACCTATCACCATGGCTTTTTGATAATGTTCAATTGCTTTCAGGTACTCGCCATTCACCTGCGAACAGGCACCAAGGAGGTTATAAACTTTAGACTCGAGTCTTGGATAATGTTTGGCTTTGGCAATCTTCAATGCCTTAAGACCAAAATTATACGAGCTGTCAGGTAGACTGAAAATATATTCCCATCCAAGTTCATAATAAGCAGAGATCACTGCGGTATCGTGGCTAGCCGGAGATCGGATGATCTTGAGCAAGGAATCATTTGTTCCTGAGACCCTGAAACTGATCAGGAGGAAAAATAGAAATATGGATCCGGTAAATCTCACCTTTAAATCAAGCTTAATATTAGCAATAAAAAAGCAAATCAGAAGGGTAAATTCCAAGGACTTATTGAAACACTAAGGACAATGATTGAACAAAATACGGAAGTGGTACTTTACTTCCCGAGATGTGCAGGGTACTTAAATTTTAATACCAATCACACAAACATCATCTACCTGCTCAAGTTCCTTTTTCCATTCAATAAACACTTTTTGCAGATTGGATTTTTGTTCAGAGAAAGACAAATGGCTGGATGCCAGGAGCGTTTCATAGAGCTGTTTGTATTTGAACTTTTTCCCTTTAGGTCCACCAAACTGATCTGCAAAACCATCCGTGAAAAGGTAAATACTGTCATTCTTTTGAAGTTCTATCGTATGAAGTGAGAAGGACTCTGTGCTTTCACCTTTTCCAACAGGCATTTTGTCATAAGGGAGATGAATGCATTCCTTGTTTCTGATCAAAACAGGTGCATTGTGCGCAGCGGAGTAGGTGATGCGTGATCTTTCTTTGTCGTAGCAAAAAAGAATACCGTCAAATCCATCCTGTTGACCTTCTTTGCTGATATTACTGATCAATTGCCTGCGAACATAATTGAACACCTCGTTGGGTGAATAAATATTGTGTTCAATGACCGCTTCATTCAGATAATTCAAATTCAATAAACTCATGAATGCACCCGGTACACCATGTCCGGTGCTATCGCAAACAGCAAGAAAGAAGAGTTCATTGCCTGAATTGTCAGAGCCATGATTCTTGTTATGAATGGTAATTTCTTCTGCCGAAAGTTTTAAACTCCAGTAAAAATCCCCGCTTACAATATCTTTTGGATGGAGATAAACAAAGCAATCTGAAAATTGTTCGGAAATCTCCGAAGCAGACTGCAGTAGCACATTCTGGATCCGACTCGCATAGTTGATGCTATCTGTTATTTCCTTGTTCTTTTCCTCTACCAATTCTTTTTGCTGTTTCAGTTCATTGGTCCTTAATTCTACCTTTTCTTCCAATAGCTCCTTTTCCTTTCTCAGTTTCCTTTCCTTCCATCGCGTGAACTGATAGACAAGAAGAATAAGCAGAAGAACAATGAATGCCCTGAACCAATTTTTTTTCCAGAAAGGTGGTTCGATTTTGAATGTGAATGCGAGTGGCTGTTTATTCCACAATCCTTCATTGTTGCAAGACACTACTTCAAAAGTGTAATTTCCGGGTGCTAATCCCGAATATTCCATTTCGCTTTTGTCTGTTGGCGGGCACCAGGTTGCATCCAGTCCCAGTAAACGATATTTGTATTTGACTTTCGACTGAGAACTGTGACAAATACCTATAAAATCAAAATTAAGGTGATTCTGATCGTACTTCAGAAATAGACTTTTGGGAACGCCATAATCGTTCGCTTCATAATCGATATGGAGAGAATCGAGATCTTTGTAGAAAAGTTTAACGCTTAAAAGTAAATTGGAGGTCTCTTCTACATTTTGTTTTTCATAGGAAGGGTCGAAAATAAAAACACCTTTAGAAGTGGTGATCCAGCACTTACCTTTTTTGTCGATAAATTGCACTCGGCATAAACTGTTCGTCAATCCCTCATCCTTTGTGTAGGAGACAAAATTAATTTTGTGAGCAAGATAATCGGTGAGGTTAAATACGCATATTCCACGAGAGGTTCCCAAGATCATTTTACCGTTATTCACATGAATGGAAACAACCAAACGTTCTTCCAGATCTTTCTCTGCAGTAAGGGAATCGAGTATGGTCAGCGTTAAATTTGCATTTAATTTACATCTGTATAATCCATTATCACTTCCAATAAGGTATTCGTTCTTTCTTAATTCGAAAATGCAATTTGCATCTGTATTGATAAATCCATTCTTGGATGAAAAGGTTAGGGTAGTGTCATAGTTTGAATAACCGATTCCATACATTCCATTTCCAAACCAAAGATTTCCCTGACTGTCTTTTTTCACAAACGAGTTCACCAATTCTTTGATCCCGCTATTTAATTTTAAAACGACTTTTTCATTTTCGAATATCTGAGGACCGCCCCCGGCAGTACCGAAACAAAGCCTGTCAAATTTATCATAGGTGGCACTGAAGCCGCCTAACCATGGTTCTGATTTTATATTGTTCTTTGAAATTCGGTAACCGTTACCTCCGTAACCAAGTAATAGCAAATCATTGTTCTTTGCAACGATGGATCCTGTTATTTTGCGAAATGGCTGCCCGTCTGCAGAGCTATAGTTGCTTATCTGATTGGCGTTTTGATCATAATAGGACGCGAAATTATCGCCCGACAGCCACAGATTACCAATTGTATCTTCAATGATCCTATTCACACTATTACTGTAGAGACCGTTCTTTTCTGTCAGACGAGTGAATCGTTCGCCCGAATATTTGAAGAGACCGTTACCAAAACTCCCAAGCCATACATTACCTTCTGAATCACAAAGCACGCTCCAGAAACTGACGGCATTCAAGCCTTCTTTCTCTTTGTATTGATAGAATTTTTTTCCATCGAAGCGATATACTCCGTTCTCCCATGTGACAAGCCAAATGTCCCCTTTCTTATCCATACTCATGCTAATGGACCCACCACCAACATCTATTACGGAGTCAAGCTTATCATTCTTCACTTGAAAAATAGGTTGTCCCCAACCGGAATACCATTCTTTTCCATTTTTCAACTCAACAAGTTTATAGCAGGTGCCAGGTACATTTTGGCGGATAAAAGAATCTTTTTCAAGTACATAATAACCCACATCACCACCTGCAAATAATTTTCCGTCCTTTCTTCTTTTGAAACTTCGTATGCCGTTATGATCAGTTGAATTGAATGGTTTGTATTTTCTTATTAGTTTTTTTCCTTCTTTATCAGGATCAAAGTGAACAATGCTTCTGTTTCCGCCGGCCCAAATACTGCCGTCGGTGTCAGAATAAATACCCCAGAATACTTCCTGTGAATAGAGCTCACTTATTGTATCCGGTTTTTCAAATTTCTTTTTATTCAACACGAATAAACCTCTGTTGGTTGCCGCCCATATCCTTCCATTCTTGTCTTCGGTAACGTCGAGGATGTCAGGTGCAAAAAGACCATCTTGTGTCGAATAATGCTTAAAGCTTTTTCCATTGTACACTGCCAACGCTCCGGCGCCACCTATCCAGATCCTCCTTTTGCTATCCTGAAAAAGACACCGGATGTTCTTAACAAATAATCCTTCTTCTCCTGTAAATTGTGTGAAGTTGACTGTTTGTCCTGTACTGACTACTGATTGTGATTTGCAAAGTAAGGCAAACAACATTAGATATGCGAATATTAAAAAATTCTTCAGCATTTTCACTTACGAATATAACACAATTAGTCGGCAAAAGAAATTTAGCATTTGAAGGTTAAATTCGATAAGCAAGGTTTCTGTGTTTCAGCGTATGGAGGCTGTTTCTTGAAGAAATATGGATCCGTTAGACGAGTTGTGATTATATCTTGATCCCAATAAGCAAAACATCATCAACCTGCTCTAAATCTCCTTTCCATTCCTTAAAGAACGTAATGAGTTTTTCAGATTGTTTGTTGAATGGTAAAAGATGATTCGTAAGCAATAAATCATCCAGCTTTTTGTATTTGAGCTTTTTTCCCTGCCCGAATGAACTTCCGGTCAGGCGGGCATTGGCGCCACCGAATTGATCTGCAAATCCATCTGTGTACAGGTAAAGACAATCGCCTTTTTGCAAATCGATCTCAAACAGAGTGAAGTCTTCTTTTCTTTCTCCTAATCCTACGGGCATGCTGTTCTTGTTGAGAACTTTCATTTCATTTCCACGGATTAAAAGAGGTGCATTATGAGCGCAAGCGTAAGTGGCTTTCCATTTTTCGCTCACCTGAATTCGGTCTTTGAATTCAAAAGTTTTCTCAATACACATCAATATCCCGTCAAATCCGTCCTTCTGATTGTTCTTACTTATGGCATGGATCAATCGATCTCTAACATGATCCAGTATTTTATTTGGTTCAAGAATGTTCTTTTCATTTACAGCTTCACTCAGGTAAGCCGAATTCAGCAGACTCATGAAACCACCCGGAACCCCATGTCCGGTACTGTCGCACACCGCTATATAAAACAACTCTTTTACGATGGAAAGTTCATTTTGCTGCCTGGTGATCATTTTTTTTGCAATCCAGTAAAAGTCGCCACTGACTATGTCTTTCGGCATATTGATCAGAAAGGCATCCCTGAAAAAATGGGCTATGAGTTCAAAGTTGTCGAAAAGGGAATCCTGTATGCGTTTCGCATAATTGATGCTGTCGGTTGTTTCTTTTTGTTTGATGTCAACCAGTTTCTTTTGTTCTTCAATAATGATCTTCTGTGCTTTGGTGAGCCTGAATCTTTTATATAAAAAGACTAGTAAAATTCCTACAACAATAAGGCATGCAGTAACAGAGTAAATGATATAACGCTGCTTTGCCTGTTTTACCTTTTCGATGGCTGTCTGTTTTTCCTGCTCTTGCTTCAGTAGTGCTTTTTCTTTTTCGTATTCGAATTTCAATTCTGCTTTCTGAAGTTCTTTTTCGTTGTTGGTTGAATCCAGCTTTACCTTAGCACCAATGAAAGCAGAATAATGTTCAAGTGCCTCTTTGTAATCGTGATTTTGATGATAAATTTCTGCAAGTGCACTGTTAGCGCTTACCTTTCCTTCCAAGTCGCCGATCTCATTGGCAATCGCCAGTGATCTAATGAAATAGTCCATACTTGATTTGTGATCATTATGCTGATAATAGATCATGGCTATGTTTCCTAAGACCAGTTCTTCCTGAAATTTATCCTGTAACTCAAGAGCAATGGCAAGTGAATTCTCGTAGTACTGCATGGCTCTTTCTTTTCTTCCTTTTAAGGCCTGAATGAATGCCAGGTTATTCAGGGTTTGCATTTCTATTCGTTTATTCCCGGTCTCTTGACATAAGGCTAGTCCTTTTTGATACAATTCCCCCGCTTTGTCCAGGTCATTCATGTTTCTGAAAAGAATGCCTAAGTTGTTATAGAATCCGGCAATTCCTTCTTTGTGCTTAGATCTGATTGCAATATCCAAACCTTTGTAAAAAAGTGTTTTTGCTTTATCGAATTCATGAATTCGGGTGTAAACAGAGCCGTAAGCACTATAGATCTCGGTGATTTCAATCGGATTATTTTTGATTTCAGCAAGAGCAAGTGCAGTTTGATAGTAGCCTATGGATGCATTGTAAGCTCCTTGATCTGAATAAACGCGACCGAGGTTGACCAAGGCTGAGATCTGATTTGCAGTGTCTTTTAATCTTTCAGATAGACCTGCTGCTTTTCTCCCGAATTCAATTCCTTTTAAAAGTTTCCCTCTGTTATTGTATTCGGCACTAAGTGAAATATAAGTTCCATTGATATCTGCACTGTCTTTCGAAACTTTCAATCGGTACAAAAGGCTGTCCACATTCAAGTCTTGTGCATTGGTTTTCTGCCATGATCCAGCGATTAGAAGGAAGAAAATGATAAAGTATGAGCAAGCATGTTTCAATTAAGTGAAATTAAGGACTAAGTTCCTGTTTAAACAAAACAAGGAAATTCAAATTAGTGAAAGTACCCATTCAAAGAGGGAATTAGCTTTCAATAATTCATTTATCAATCATTTAGTTAAGGTCTCACTGTTTCTTTTTCTTCACCATAGTAAGGATTGTAGCGATACCCACTGTTTCTCCGGTTTCACCTTCTACTCCAATTTTAGCTCTTACCTCAGGCGTGCTTGCGTCATAGATATCTACCATCCATTTCACGATCCCAACTTTCACTTCTTCTCCATTCGCAGCAGTAAGTGGTTTATCATTTTCAATTTTCTCTTTACAAGTAAATCGAACACCAATAGTCATTCCGGGATAAATAGGTTTTGTAAATCGACATTCATCTATTCCGTAATTCAATAAAACTGGTCCCTTTGGTGGATCCACAAATAAACCTGCTGCACGTGATAAAATAAAGTAACCATGTGCAACGGTTCGTTTGAAAATTGTTCCGTCCAATGATTCAGGTTGAAGGTGCGCGTAGAATTTGTCCCCGCTTAATTCCGCAAAATTCACGATGTCACTTTCAGAAACAGTATGTGTATGAGTGATCAGCGTTTCACTAATATCAAGGTCTTCAAAGTATTGTCTGAACGGATGAATGTTCTTGATCAAATGTTTACCTCCGTATTGATAGTTATTCAAAACATTGGTGATCGTTGAAGGAGATCCCTGAATGGCAGTGCGCTGTAAATAATGGAATACACCACGTTTTCCGCCCATTTCTTCTCCGCCTCCTGCGCGTCCCGGACCACCATGCACCAGCATTGGCATAGGGCTACCATGACCGGTACTTTCTTTTGCGCATTCACTGTTCAGGATCAATATTCGTCCATGCATGCAGGCAGCACCCACTACATATTGTTTGGCAATTTTATCATCAGCCGTAACAATGGAACTTACCAATGATCCTTTTCCTAATTTGCTTAGTTCGATCGCATCTTCCATTGTTTTATAAGGCATGATGGTACTTACCGGACCAAAAGCCTCGATGTTATGACAATCTGTGTTCTTAAACGGAGATTCATTCAGGAAAATGATGGGAGGCATGAAGGCTCCTTTATGCTTGTCTGCTCCCTTTACTTCAAATTTTTCAAAATCACCAATGATGATCTTTTGCGTTTTGCTGAGAAGCTCAACTTTTTCTTTCACTTCTTTTAATTGCGCTTGTCCTGCCAGCGAACCCATTTTGACTCCTTCTACATTGGGATCTCCGATGATGGTTTGCGACAGTCTTTTTCCCAATGCGATCTGCACATCTTCCACCATTTTTTCAGGAACAATGATCCTTCTTACGGCTGTACATTTTTGTCCGGCTTTGGTTGTGATCTCTCTTGCCACTTCTTTGATGAAAAGATCGAACTCCGGTTTATCAGGTGTAACATCTGCTCCCAGGACACAACAATTGAGCGAGTCCGCTTCCATATTGAAATGAACCGACTCCTGGATCAATCGAGGATGTGATTTGAGCATTTTTCCCGTAGAAGCTGAGCCGGTGAATGTCACTACATCCTGATTCATCACATGATCCAAAATGCCATTCGCACTTCCACAGATCAATTGAATAGCCCCTTCCGGTAAAATACCACTGGCGATGATCTCTTTTACCACTGCCTCTGTTAGAAAAGAAGTAACTGTTGCCGGTTTCACAATGGCCGGAACACCAGCCAACCAGTTCACGGCAACTTTTTCAAGCATTCCCCAAACAGGAAAATTAAATGCATTGATGTGAATGGCTACACCTTCTTTAGGAACACAAATGTGGTGACCAATAAAAGTATTGTTCTTGCTCAAACGAGCCACATCCCCTTCATAACAGAATGTTTCATTGGGAAATTGTCTTCTTAGTGAGGCATAGGCAAATAAATTTCCGATACCCCCTTCAATATCAACCCAGCTGTCAATTTTCGTTGCTCCCGTTGCCCAGCTGATCTTATAAAAAATGTCTTTCTTGCTCATGAGATGCAAGGCCAATGCTTTCAACATCATTCCTCTTTCCTGAAAGGTGAGTTTGCGAAGTTTTGCTCCACCGGTCTTACGTGCGTAATCGCACATCATGCCGAAATCCAATCCGCCACTGCTGGCTGTTGCAATGGCTTCTCCAGTTATTGCGTTGAATAATTCCTGGCTTTTTCCGCTGCCTGCAACCCATTGACCGCAGGCGTAATTATGAAGAGTATTCATGATTTTAAGTTGAATGTATTGATTTAGAGAGCTAAATATAATAAAGAAATGAAAGTTTGCGCTAATAAAAACAGAGCATTTTTACTATTTTACTTATATTTGAATAGATGAATAAGCTGAAGAATTGGTTCATAGGCGATTACCTTGCAAAGACGGACGATGTTTTCGAACGATCAAAGATCGAGTTGCTGTATCATTATTCAATTTCCTTTATTCTGCTTGGCACAGCTTTTTATGTTTCCGCGATCATCAGAGGTTACACTTATCATGTTTTTGTTCTCTCCTTTGCCGTTTTAGCATTATCTCTAATTCCTTTTATCCTTAAATACAAGCAAAGTGTTAAGCTTGCTTCAATTTGGTACATCACTCAGCAGATCATCGTTTCAAATTGTGAGCTTATGATCCAGCAAAACATTCCTGATATCACTTCCGGTTTATGGATCATGACCTTTGTGCTCTTTTCTTTTTTCTTGTTTGAACGAAAATGGGGCTTGATTCTGATCTTTCTTATGCAAGTGATCGCCGGAGTTTGTGGCACCATTTCTTTGAGTTTTAATATTCCGGAATCACAAAAGTATCAGGGAAGTATCATTGAGATCTTGGTTCCTTTTTTATTGAATATTATAATAGTTTGGATGTTCATTAAAACGCGGAAGGAAGCAGAAGGGTATATACAAGAGCAAAGTGAGCAGTTGAGTTCTAAAAGCAAAGAATTGGAAACGAAGAACAATGACATTACTGACAGTATCAATTATGCCAAAAGAATTCAACTAGCGGTTTTGCCTAATGAAGAAACAATTCAACGAAATATTCCACTTTATTTTATTTATTACAGACCAAAGGCGATTGTAAGCGGTGATTTTTACTGGTTCCATGCAATAGATATGGACAGTTATATTTATGTGAATGCAGATTGTACCGGACATGGAGTGCCAGGAGCATTTATGACTGTGATCGCCAGCAATCTATTAAATCAAACCGTGATCGATAACAAGATCTATCAGCCTTCATTGATCTTGCAGGAAGTTGATCGCTTGCTGAGTATGACCCTGAAACAAGACAGTGAGCGTTTTCATAACGTACAGGATGGTATGGATCTGACACTTGTTAAAGTGAATAAGGCAAAAAGAGAAGTGGTGATCACCAGCGCAAAGAGACCGGTCGTTTACATTCGGAATAAACAATTTCTTGAAATAAAAGCCAATAAATTTTCAATTGGAGGGATGAGAACAGAGACGAAAGTGTTTGAAGAAGTAAAGATTGAATGTCAACAGGATGACATGATGTATTTGTTTACCGATGGATATCATGATCAGTTTGGTGGACCCAAAGGAAAGAAATACTCAAGTAAAAAATTGAAAGAGAAATTCATGGAAATACACATGAAAGGAATTTCGGAGCAAAAAGCGGAGCTGGACGCAGCCATGAGAAGTTGGAAAGGGGATCTCGAGCAAATTGACGATATTTGTGTTACCGGAATCAGATTTTAAGTATCAATAAAAAAGTAAATATTAAACCTTATAAAAATGAAAAATAAATCAATTGTTGCTTTCTTCCTTTGTTTTGTACTTCAAGTTTCCGCGCAAGATCTAGGAAAAGTTGTCATCCGAAGCGCCAACGCTTCTGTTCCATCGTTTATTGTTTCTATGAATGGAGTGCGCGTTACTAATACATACACCAATCAGCTTTCTTTCCCTTATCTTGATGAGAATGTTTACAAGATCAAGGTGCTTTTTTCGGGTTCTTCGGGAATGTATAATTTCAATTTATCGAGTGAGCCGAATTATGTAAGTAAGTATATTTTAAACAAGGATAATTTCGGGAATTATAATTTAATGCTGGAAAGCAAATCTCTTTTATCAATGGAACCACAGGAGCCAATTGTTCCTACCAGAACCATTGTTGCCGCTACAACTGGTGTTGTGAATCCGGTTGCACAGATCACCTCTACTGTTAACAGTACTTCTAGCCCAACTACAGCTTCCACTCCTTCTGTGATCCCACCACCAACGAATGTTGTTGTTGCTATGGATGACGCTGACTTCAAAGATCGTTTGGCCTCCGTGAACAAAGAGAATTTTGACAGAGAAAGATTGGCGAAAGCAAAGAATGTATTCGGGGACGAGAACATGACAACCGGACAAGTAAGAACCGTTATGAAAGTATTTAATTTTGATGACAGCAAACTTGATTTCGCAAAGTTTGCCTATACACGTACCATCGATCAGAAGAACTATTACAAGGTAGAAGATGAATTAAGCTTCAGTAGCTACAAAAAGCAATTATCGGATTACGTGAAATCGAAGAAGTAAGAATTACTGATTTCAATGGGAATTAAGTCAAAACTGATTTAAAATATTACCACAAAAAAAATCCCTAGAGTTCTTCAAGGGATTTTTATTTCTATTTTATTCAAATCAGGTAAAGGCATTGAATCCTGTTACGTCCATTCCGGTGATCAGTAAATGGATGTCATGTGTTCCTTCGTAAGTGATCACACTTTCTAAATTCATCATGTGACGCATGATAGGGTATTCTCCTGTTATTCCCATTCCACCGTGGATCTGTCTTGCTTCCCTCGCTATTTGCAAGGCCATGTTCACATTGTTTCTCTTAGCCATACTGATCTGTGCAGGCGTTGCTCTGTGTTCATTCTTCAACACGCCCAGTCTCCAGGTTAATAATTGTGCTTTGGTGATCTCTGTGATCATCTCTGCCAGTTTTTTCTGTGTCAATTGAAAGGCGCCAATGGGTTTTCCGAATTGAACACGCTCTTTGCTATAACGCAATGCACTGTCGTAGCAATCCATAGCAGCTCCAATCACGCCCCATGCAATACCGAAGCGGGCACTGTTCAAACATCCCAATGGCCCTTTTAATCCTTTGATGTTTGGAAAAATATTTTCTTTAGGAACTTTTACATTGTCAAATACCAATTCTCCGGTTGCACTGGCTCTCAAACTCCACTTTCCATGTGTTTCAGGTGTGGTGAATCCAGGCATTCCTCTCTCTACCACTAAACCTCTGATCTCGCCGGCTTCATCTTTTGCCCATACAACTGCAATGTCCGCAAAGGGTGAATTACTGATCCACATCTTAGCTCCATTCAATATCACGTGTTTTCCGTCTCCTGCATCTTTAAAATTAGTGATCATTCCACCCGGATTACTTCCATGATCAGGCTCTGTTAATCCAAAGCATCCCATCAAATCTCCGGTAGCGAGTTTTGGTAGGTATTTTTTCTTTTGCTCTTCGCTTCCGTAGGTATAGATCGGAAACATGACCAATGAACTTTGTACAGAGGCAGTAGAACGTAATCCACTGTCACCTCTTTCCAATTCCTGCATGATCAATCCGTAGGAAATTTGATCGAGTCCGGGCCCACCGTATTCAGCAGGGATATATGGACCAAAAGCGCCGATCTCGGCAAGCCCTTTTATCCATTGTTTCGGAAATTTAGCATTCTGACAAGCATCTTCTACAATGGGAGTGACTTCCTTTTTCACCCATGCTCTTGCAGTTTCTCTGATCAGTTTATGTTCATCGGTTAAAAGCTCATCCATTAAGTAGTAATCGTGAGCCATGAAGTTGTCGCTTGCCATAGTAAAAATTTTGTGTACAAATGTACTAATTTAACAGGCTTTGCAAAGCATTGTTTGATTGCTATTTTTTGTATCTTTAAGAAAGATTTTTTATTAGAAAGTGCAGTAAATATTTGCTCCTTTTTGCCTTGTTGGTCGGGAAACTGACCTTTTCTCAGGATATTCACTTTTCTCAGTTTGACGGGTCTTTGCTTAACATTACCCCGGCCTTTACCGGCATGTTCAATGGGGATTTCAGAGCCTCAGCAATTTACAGAAGTCAATGGCAAAGTGTTCCGGTTCCTTATTCAACCATTAGCATGAGTGGTGAAGCACTGCTTAAACCAAGATCCCTGCAAAAAGATATGGTAGGGGTAGGGCTTACTTTTAATAACGATGTGGCCGGTGATGCGCGTTATGGCACCACGCATATTTATTTCAGTGGAAATTACATTCATGATTTTAAGTCGGATAGTTCTCTATTGATCTCAATGGGAGCTAATATCGGTTATTGCAGAGTTGGTTTTGATTATAACCTGATGACCTTCGATAATCAGTATGATGGAAGTCAATACAGCAATGCCAACCCAACCGGAGAACGTTTTCAATACACCAGTTTTGGTTATGCCGATATCAATCTGGGTGCTGCGGCGCAATATCGTCTCAACTACAAGCATTTTTTTACCTTGGGAATGGGATTCACGCATTTGAATAGTCCTGCCATTACCTATCAAGGCAATCAATTGAGTCGACTCGATTTCAAAACCATCAATTATATCAAATACTCAACTATTCTGAGTAAGAAAACCGACATCATTGTAGATGCTATGTTGAATAAACAGGGAAAGTATTATGAGATCATTCCACATTCTTCCATTAAATATTATTTCAATCGGGATAACAACCGCGCCGTTCTTGGAGGAGTAAGTCTTCGTGCCCGTGATGCATTGATCTTTCGTTTTGGATTCACGGATAAAACACTTCAGAGTGGGATCGCCTATGACATCAACGTAAGTAATTTCACTCCTGCTACTAATCGCAGAGGTGCGTTTGAGATCTTTGTGATCTATGTCTTTAAAAGGGAAAAAAGTTATACGGTAAAAAAACGTGTTTGTCCTGTTTTCATGTAATATGCCGCTTCCAAGAATAATTATATTCAGTTTAGTAATCTTCTTTTCTTTTCAAGGGATAAAGGCGCAAACCAACGCTGTCATACAGAAGAATGCGGAAGAAGCGATGAAGGAAAAAGACTGGTATGCGGCTGCCCAACATTACAGCCGATTATTCAGTCGCGATAGCAGCGAACTTACCATTAAATACAATTATGCTGAAGCAAGTCGTTTGAATTTTGATCTGGATCTTGCCTTACGGCTTTACAGTAAAGTGGTGGCCTTAGATGACGAGAAGAAATTTCCGCTGGCTTATTACTGGATCGGACAATTGCTAAAGACAAAAGGAAATTACAAGGAAGCTAAAAAGTGGTTCACGAAATTCTCGAAAATGAAATTCAAAAAGAACAAAGCTTCTTTCGAATATTACGTCACAAAGGCCAAACTCGAAATGGATGCCTGTGACATGGCGCAGATCTGGATGAAGAATCCGGTTGGCCCCAAGCTGGAACATTTGGATACAGCGATCAACAGCAAGGTGAGTGAGTATGCAGCTTTTGAAATGGACAGTACACTTTATTTCTCCTCACTTAGAAATGCATCGAAAAAAGATGTGAATGAGAACAATTACAATAAGATCTATAGTTCTGAGATGAAGAACATGCGATGGCAAAGGGTGAAGCCATTGGATACGAATATCAATGCGGTTACCTTGCATAATGCGAATACAAGTTTCAGCGAAGATTATAAACAGATGATCTTATCGCGATGCAGAGCGAAGAACGGAAGTGAATACACTTGTGAATTGTATGCTGCAGCGAATGAGAATGGAAAATGGAAGACACCCGAAAAGTTACCTGCACCTTTAAATCTTCCTGGTTTCAGTTCAACACAGCCCTGCTTTGGAAAATTAAAAGGGAAGATTGTTCTCTTTTTTGCAAGCAATCGACCGGGAGGAAAAGGCGGTTTGGATATTTGGTATGCAGAGAAAAAGGCTGATGGTACATTTGAAGAGGCGGTGAATTGTGGTACCCTGATAAATACTCCGGATGATGAGATCACACCCTGGTATGTGAATGAAAGAAAAACACTTTATTTCAGCAGTACCTATCATAAAGGTTTAGGTGGATTCGATATTTTTAAAAGTGTTTATAACGACAGCATCTTTTCTGAGCCGGAGAATGCAGGATATCCTATCAACAGCAGTTACAATGATATTTATTACTCGGTGAACAAGGCCAGAGATCGGGCATATGTTTCCAGTAATCGAATTGGTTCTTTCTTTGAGAATAAACTAAATTGTTGCAATGATATCTATCGTTTCAGCATTGATCCATTAACGGAACCGCCCAAACCAATTGACAGTGTTGTGATCGAAAAGGATAAACTCAAATTGCTTTGTCCCTTGACCTTATATTTCCACAACGACGAGCCAAATCCTAAAACAAAATTGACAGTAACAACAAAGAACTATGAAACAACCTACAACGAATACAAGGTTCTGGTTCCGGAGTATTTAAAGGAATATCCTAAAGGACAAACAGGGGCAGATAAAGATGATTGTATTGACAGGGTCAACGATTTTTTTACTGACAGTGTTGATGCAGGAATGGAAGATCTGAGAAAGTTCGCTGACCTGACTAAGAAAGTGCTTTTAAAGGGACAAACCGTAAAGATCATCATGAAAGGATATTGCAGTCCACTCGCCAGTACAGATTACAACGTGAATCTGGCAAAACGAAGGATCAGCAGTTTACGGAATTATTTCATGGAAGTAGATAATGCCTGGTTTGCCAAGTATGTGAATAATCAAACACCGGGTGAAGGCAAAATTATTTTCGAAGATGTGGACATCGGAGAATTGGCTGCCAGCCGGGTGAGTGATGACCTGAAGGATAAAAGAAACTCCGTTTATTCGCCATTTGCGGCACGGGAGAGAAAGATACAGATCATCGCTGTAGGGTTCGGAGAATAGAACAAGTATGTTCTAAACGCATCATTTTTATATTGTACCATCGATCGCAGCGCAAACTTCTTGTATCGAAATTTGTTTCATGCAAATATTGTCGCCCTTACAGGGAGGAAGAATATGTGTGTGCACACAAGGACTACAGGAAACTTTTTTGTAGAGTGTGGTCGTGTTCTTAGTTCCTCCGTATTGCAAAGGAGAACATGGACCAAAGAGGGTGACAGAACTGGTGCCACAAGCAAAAGCAATGTGCATAGGGCCGGTATCATTGGTAAGCAGTAATTGAGTTTGAGAGAGCAAGGCTATTAATTCGTTGAGTGATAGCTGTCCTGCTGTATTGATCACATTTCTTTTATCCTTTAGTTTGTTGTAGATGGATTCAACATAATTGACTTCTGATCTGTCTCCGATTAAAACCAGTTTAGCATCTCCATATTTTGTGATCAAATGCTCCATGCTTTGAATGAAAGAATAAGCCGGCCATCTTCTTTCGATGCGAAGATCAGAAGCATTCGGATTGATGACAAGGTAATTCTCATTGATATTGAGTCCTGTTTTTCGAAGAATGGATTCCTGGTAAAGGCTAGGATCTGTTTTTATTTTCAAATCTTTTATCGTTGATTTGCAATTCAGCAATTCAGCAAATTGAAGATAGGTGTTGGAAATGGGAACTTCAATATTGAAATTGACCAGGTGATTATACATTCCTTTTCTCGTTCTTTTGGTTTCGTTCTTGAATCCCAGTCGGTTTTTAGAGAGACTGAGTGTGGTCATGATACTACTGTAATTTGAGTAGAATTCCAGATCGATGAATACCTGTGGTTTTAATTTCCAGAGTTGACGAAGTGCTCCAAGCGAAGAACTGATCACATTCAAAAAAGAATTATCCCTGATCAAGATCGTCTCGCTGATCTCCGGAATATGATCAAGCAAGGCCTTGTTGCCGGAAGTGCTTAAGAAAATAATTCTAGCGGATGGAAACTGTTGTTTTAGTGTTTGTATCAATGGAGTCGCCTGAATGATGCTGCCTAATCCTACATATTTAGAAATAACAATGGTCTTAAAATCCTTATCAAGTGAATGATCGATTCTAAGAATGAACCCAAGTATCCTAGCGGTAATATTCACAATATAGACCAATGGACTTCCGAAAACAGCGTCGATGATTATTTTACTTTTTGTTTTCAGCTGATCGTTTCTTAAGGATTACTGTTATTTCCCCTATACTGATGTTGAAATTGTGCTGCAAGATCGCTTTAGGCAGAATGCGACAAAAAAGATTGACCATTGGAGTGAGTAGTGCATGTGGGTACACGTTGAATTGCGTGTGCAAGTAGGCCAGATTCAATGCTTTTTTTGAATGCTCGCTGTAGATCATATCCATATTGCAATTCTCTGCGAGAATTTTGAGTGATCTTTTATTGAAATAATAGAAGTGTTCCAGTTTATAATGGGTCCACTTTTTTCCCATGATCTTATTCGAAATGCTGTCCTTGTGTGGAGTAGTGATGATCAGTATTCCGTTAGGGTGAAGTAATTCTGCCGCTTTTTTAAGACTTACCTGTGGCAGACGTACATGCTCTATCAAGTCGAACATACTTATGACGGAAAAACTTCCGGCTTCAAAATTATTTTGTTCCAACGTTCCGTTAAAGATCTTTTCTTTTCCGAATTTGTTCTTTGCAATTCCGGATGAATATTCGGAAAGTTCAATTCCGTAGGGATCGAATCCCTGATCTCTTGCAGCCTCCAGGTAAAATCCGGTAGCGCATCCTACATCCAAGGCTTTTCCTTCCTTCACGTAATTACGGATCAGTTTTAAACGTAAAAGAAAAGTTGCGATCTTCATTTGTTTTGAAGTTTCATTCTCTTGCTGTCCGGAGATTCCCCAGGATTTATAATACTTTTCTGAATAAAGTTCTGTTATCTCAGCATCATTCAGCTGTGGTTCCATGAATTCCGCTGTGCATTGCGGGCAGGACCAGATCTCATGCTTTCCTTCCAGCACAAAATTCTTTTTCAGTTCTTGGGATCCGCAAATATTACACTTCATGTCAGCTTGCTTTATTAAGATGTATTCTATTGATCTGAATCGCTTTTGTACCCTGGTTCTCTAGGATGATCTTTTCTATCTTTCCTGCATACCATTTGTATAAACTGCTCACGCGAATCAAATAGACTTCTTCTTTTTCTGATGGAACAAGATCGAATTCAATGGTAGATTGGATACCAAATTGATCTTTTAGATGTATTCTAAGTGTCTGAGTTGTATCTGCATTGAAATTTAAATGAAGGACCAGGTGATTTCCTTTGGTTTTATCTATTGATAGAGGAATGGAGAGTGAATCCGAATTACCTGAAGCAATTGTTCTGTTCTTGGTGTCGTTAAAAAGTACACTTTCATCTTTCAAATTATGATCGTATGTTCCCCAGATATGGGGAAGTTTTGTCAATAGAATATGGTCAGGATAGATCTCCGTATCATCTTTCAGAAGAACTTTATTTGTATCAGGTGTACCCTTATTCAATGCATTCTTTTTCCAAATGCGGTATCCGTCAATGAGCAGGTGTGGACTATAATTCTGATAAATATATTCTGCGATCTTATAACGGAGAAAATGAGTAGGGGCATGTTCGGTCCTTGGTCCGGATGTTCTTGAAAAGATCACATACGGAATGTCGTAATTCGCCAGGTCCTTCACGAAATATTCTTGCAGAAAATCATTGTGATTGCAGATTGGGTTTTGGAAGAAGTAGGAGGGAGTTCGTTTTTGCGTAAAATAATAGAGCATAGGTGAATCTGTGAAGTCGAGAAATGTTTGGTCACCGCCCAAATTATCATTCATAAAGTCGATCAGATTAGAATTCTTCAATGCCTGCATACCCGAACGATCGCTTATTTTTCTGACTTCTGTTAAAGTAGAGCTAAGCGTTTTTTCGCTGATTTTTTCCAGTACAGAAGAACTTCCTTCCGGTTTTGGATATTTGTAATTGGTGATGAGAAGAAGCGAAAGAGAGCCGAAAGAAATGAAACGAAGTGTGTGATTCAGATTGGTCAGAACAAAAAGAGAACCGATCAGGATCAAATAGATGAAGGAGGAGGCATACGTATCAATTCCCTCCAATAAACTATGTCTTACTAATCCTCTCTGAAAATTTGCCAGGTAATAAATAATGATGGCGATCAATGCAAAAAAGGCTCTCTTTTGTTTTTTGGAGATATTTAATTTAGTCAACTGAAATAATGTGACCCCTGCAATGATTAATACCAAGGAAGGAAATACAAAATAATGCATCTGATAAGCATCTTGTCTGCGATCACCGATCACTGTATAGGCATAGGATTGAACGGATGAAAGATAATTCAGTGCAGCGCGAAATTTACTGAACGGATCGAATCCTCTTGCCATAGAAACGATCGTGATGATAAGGGCTGAGAAAATAAATACGGAGAAAAGCGAGAGGATGAGTTTTTTAATATTCAGTTGCGATCTTTTTGAGAAGAAATAATGTAGAACGAATAGAGTCAATAAATAAAAGACAGAAGCAAAGCCAATGTCGATCTTCCAAATGATGAGAAAGAGCAGAGTAAAAGAGAAGAGAAGATAATTCTTGAATGTTGCTTGATTTTCACTGATCTTGAGGAAGGCCAGAATTCCGAAGATCATGAACGTATGTTCATTGGGACAAAGACTAAGATAAAAAGGACAAAATAATGCAGCGTACAAAGCGATGTAGGCATTTCTGCTTAAAAATAAGACGAGATAATAAAGCAGTAAGCCATTGATGACATCGGTTAGAAAATCATAAAGTTCAATTTCATTTCCATTGATCCCGTTGAAGAAAGAATAGATGGAGCTGAAAAAGAAGTCGCTGAGTAAATGTGAATTGAATTTTTCGAGAATTGGAACTATACCCCATTTGCTGAATTCCATTACTGGAAGGTATTTGTTCCCTGCTTCAAACATTTCTCCGCTCGAAGAAATACTGTATTGATACAATTGGTAACTGTATATTGAGAAAACAAAAAGTGGGAAATAGATTTTAGATAGTAGTTCAGAAATAGACAATGAATTCTGACCCACTAAATTCTTTTTCTTTCTTATTCTGTACAAGATCAACAAGACGATAATCAAATAAACCAATGACCAGGAAAGAAAGAGTGGAATCTCCATTTCATTGAATTTAAAGGTCAGGTAGATCTCATCCTTCAGGATTGAAGCGAAAGGAGCTAATAGTAATGGACTTAGTACATAAAGAATTTTATCGATCCTGCGACCAATAGAAAGTTCTTTTGCTGAGATGGAATGGAATAAGCTGATCAATAAGAGTCCAATTGCAAACGAGAAAAGAAAAATATCCGGTTGTTTGTGTCCGCCGAATACCTGACTGAGGTCGGAACAAAGAAAATAAAACGCAATGCTAAGTAAGATCAAAGCACAGTAGCTTGCAATCGAAAGGCCTTTGTTCCCATTCTTAAATAGAAATTTAAGAAGCAAGGAAGCGATCATCAGTTTATGCAGGAAATAGACCCATTCGATCGAACTTTCTACTTGAAAACCAAAAAGACGAAAGGTGAAAAAGAAAATTCCGGCTAGTGAACTGTAGGCGATGATCTTCGACTCAGATCCGATCAGTTTGCCCTTTGTTATTTTATGGAGAAAAGAAAAAAGAGTGAGGTATAAAGTAAAGCTTATCGTCAGTAGAAAGAGAGAACGGAAAAAAAGTGAGACCCTTATAGTAGCGTCATAGGCATTGAGCGTAGTGATGCCTATCATCCTTCCGTTGAATTGTTTTAGTTCAAAATCTGCAGAAGTGATAAATGCCTGGATGATCCAAAGAGAGTAGAACAAAAAGATTGCGCTTATCGTTTTGTTTTTGAGCAAGAGATCTTTGGTCTCTCTGTAAAACGATGTGATGCTTGATTTGTTCATCTTTAGGTTCCCGAATGGATATTGCTATAAAAATAATAAGCGAGACGTGATCTCGCTTATTAATTGTAAAACTCTTTTGAACCGTTCTTAGTTGACCTTGAGTAATTCTACTTCAAAGATCAAATCACTTTTCGGTGGAATAGCTCCCGGATAACCTTGTTCTCCGTAAGCTAAGGTATAAGGAATGAAGAAAGTGTATTTCGACCCTTCTTTCATTAATTGTAAACCTTCTGTCCATCCTTTGATCACCTGATTCAATGGGAACGTTGCAGGTTCTCCTCTTTGAACGCTGCTGTCAAATATTTTCCCGTCAATGAAATAACCGGTGTAATGAACGGTCACCTTGCTTGTATCCTTAGGTGATTTTCCTGTTCCTTCTTTCTCAACGATGTATTGAAGTCCTGAGTCTGTTTTCTTTCCGTTAGCGAATTTTTTCAGTGCTTCTTCAGCTGCTTTCTTGGCCGCTTCTTCTTCTGCTTTTTGTTTGGCAGCTAATTTTGCCGGCAAAGCCGCTTTTTCTTTTTCAAATAATCCCGGCGCATCAAAGGCTTCAGCATCTTTTCCTTTGCGAAGTATTGTCAGCTTTTTGATGGTATCATTCCCAACGATCTTGTTCACATTCTCCATTCCTTGAACAACATGACCAAAAACAGTATGCTTACCGTCAAGCCAGGGAGTTTCTACATGGGTGATGAAGAATTGAGAACCGTTCGTTCCCGGGCCGGCGTTAGCCATGCTTAAAATACCAGGACCAGAATGTTTCAGACTTGCATCAAATTCATCAGGGAATTTATATCCAGGATCTCCTGTTCCTGTACCAAGCGGACAACCACCCTGAATCATGAAATTCGGGATCACACGGTGAAACTTCAGTCCATCGAAATAAGGGGTTCCCATTGGTTTTGCCGTATTGGAAAGTGTTCCTTCTGCCAGTCCAATGAAATTGGCTACTGTCATTGGTGTTTTTACATGTTCAAGGATAGTATAGATATCGCCTTTGCTTGTTTCAAATTTGGCGTAGATACCATCGCTTTGTTTACTTAGAAATTCTTTATCCATTTTACTTAGTTTTTGTTTTCCTTTCTTTTGAGCAACTGCACCAAATGAGAGGGCAGTTATTGCAGTGACCATTAAAATCAGCTTTTTCATATTACTTTTTTAATATTGGTTACAAATACTTTGCCAGATTATTTAGGCTGAACCTGTCCTTGTGGTTGTGGAGGAGGTCCTGCACTAAAGTTTACTAACTCTACTTCAAATACCAGTGTAGAGAATGGAGGAATTGGTCCTGCTGCATTCTCACCATATCCTATTTTTGAAGGAATGATGAATTTAGCCTTCGCACCTTTGTTTAAAAGAGCCAGACCTTCGTCCCATCCCGGAATTACTTGTCCCTGGCCTAAAGGAAATTTAATTGGTTCGTACGGACGCTGAGGATTAAATGTATTTTTTTCTTTTGCAACAGACTCAATACTTGTATCGAAAACAGTTCCATCCAATAGCATTCCAACATAATTTACCTCTACCATGTCTCCTTTTTTAGGAGATGGACCTGTTCCTTTTTTCTGCATGATAAGGATCAAACCACTTTCATTTGCTTTTGTTGTGATCTTATTATCGGCAAGGTATTTATCAAGCGCCGGCTGTTCTTGAGAAGCCAGTTCCTGCATTTTCACTTGTCTCTCTTCCATTTGTTTCTGTCTTCTGGCATCCACCACATCTTTGGTCATGATCTCTCCCACCTTCATATTTGCTTGAAGAAAATCACCTTTATTAACAAATTTTGGCAATTCGTTCATGCCCATTGTCTTTAAAAAGAAGGAATCTGCTGAAATAATGAAAGAAGCGCTGTCACCTTTGCTCAGCATCATGATCCCGTCTTCCAGACTTCCGCTGAAAGTAGAACGCTGAAGATTGATCTCTGCATAACCACTTCCGTCAGAACTGTTGGCTTTTGAATCCATTAGAACGGAGTCCTTGCTTTGCAGTTTGAACTGGTAGTTCAACAGTAAAAAATCTCCGATCTTAGGAGTTGCTCCTCCTTCGGTATGATTGAAGAATTTATAGTGAAGTCCGTTCTCAGCTCTGGTATATCCTTCAAATTTTGAATCCGAACCTTTTCCACAGGAAGATACCAGTAAGCTCAAAGCCGGCAGAGCAATAATAAGTGAGTTGATTTTTTTCATTTTTTTGTTGTTATACTGATTTTATAAAGCATTGGTGTAAAAGGAGCGATGCTTCCGTTACTGCTTCCCTGCTCACCAAATGCGAGTTGCGAAGGTAAGATTATTTTTGAATCCTGTCCTAATTTCAGCCTGCAGATAACATAATTTAATCCTTTTATTATTTGATCGGGCGTACCATAATTAATGCTGAAATTTGCCGGTGAAACATCCACAATTCTTCCATCAAGAAAAGCGCCTTCGTAAGATAGAGAAATGAGGTCGCCGGAGTGAATATTTTCTCCGTTCAGTGAGGGAGGTCTTTCTACCCAGTAAAAACCAAGACTGTCCTTCGCCGCTTTCATTTTTTCTTCTGAACCAAAATAGTTTTTTATCTCTTCGTTCTCGTTGTTAAGTATGTTAGTGGTGATTTCAGAATAGGCTTCTTCGCTTAATATGTCAATTACACGCAAATAAATTTTCACTACACTGTCCTGCTCACTGAAAAAAGGGATCTCTGTTCCAAATTGTTCTTTGAAAAAGTCTTTTACAGGGATCAAAACACAGAGGCTGTCTCCCTTATTACAACGTGAGATCACATGACGGAGTTTATTTGTGTTATTCAAAGTATCTATCTTGACAAAGAAGCGATCTCTTAGATCGTGACGACTGTCATAAAAAACGGAATCTTTTTGGGTGCAGAATGTCGCGTTCACCCTGGCTGTTTTTCCATTCAGGTAAATTGCCGAATCACTGCTAAAGGCAAGGAGCTTCCATTGGTATCCCAATGGATGTTGACTGAATTCATTCTTGTTCTTTTTTCTTCCACAGGAAAGGCAGGCGATCAGAAGGATCACAGCCATTAAAGTCGGGACCACGCATTTACTCCACTTCAATGTCATAAACGATAGGCATTTGAGGTGGGATCTTTTTCATGTCTCCCATAAGTCCATGTGCTAAATGCGAAGGAAGAAGAAGTATGGCTTTATCTCCCCTTTTCAGATACAAAAGTGCTTTATGTACTCCACTTTCAATATCATCTTGTCCAACGATGATCGTTCTTTTGCCGTCTTTGTCGGAACTATAGCAGAGGGTTCCGTCAAGCAAACTTAATTTATAAGATAAAACAACTTTATCCTGAGTTCGAATGCTGTCGCCTTTTGCCGATGGTTCATAAACAAAATAGCGAATTCCTGAATTGGTCTTTGTGCATGACATTTGGTGGGAACGTTCATAATAATCCATTTCATCATTCTCTTTCTGAACGATCAGTTTATTGGCTTCCATGAATTGTTTTTTCACGGCTTCAGGGTCAATATTGCCCATTTCTTTTTTCTGTATCTCTTTTTTGTTTCCCGGTTCACAGGAAATAAGGATGAGTGAGAGGGCAAAAGCCGAAAGACAACGCAATAACATCTCAGCAAAGTTAGCAAATGAAGGATATAGAAAAGTATAAAAAAACTAATTTAGCGAACATGAAAAGAGAAGAGCGATATGAGAAGATACTGGCATGGTTCAGGGAACATGTCCCTGTTGCTGAAACCGAATTGCATTATAGTGATCCCTTCGAGCTATTGGTTTCAGTGATCCTGAGTGCGCAATGCACCGATAAAAGAGTGAACTTGACTACACCGGCCCTATTTCAGCGTTTTCCGGATGCAAAAACGATGGCCAAAGTGGGGTCTGACGAGATCTTTCCTTATATCAAGAGCATCAGTTATCCCAATAATAAGGCGAAGCACCTGGCAGGAATGGCAACTCTTTTAACAGAACAATACAAGGGTGAAGTGCCCGATAGCATTGAAAAACTGGTGAAATTGCCGGGTGTTGGCCGAAAAACAGCCAATGTCATCGTTTCGGTGCTTCACGGACAACCGGCTATGGCCGTAGATACCCATGTTTTCAGGGTAAGTGCCCGATTGGGATTGACGCATAATGCTAAAAATCCCTTGCAATGTGAAAAACAATTAATTAAATTTATACCTGAATCACTGATACCAAAAGCGCATCACTGGCTCATTTTACACGGCAGGTACACTTGTCTTGCAAGAGGTCCAAAATGCGCGGAATGTGAACTTAAATTTTACTGTAAATATTTTGAGAAGATCACTAAACTAAAAAGTAAATCATATGGCAAAAAAAGCAAAAAAAGCGGCGAAGAAAAAAGTCGTAAAGAAAAAGGGAGCGAAAAAAAGCGCTAAAAAAGCTGCTAAGAAAAAATCAACTCCAAAAAAGAAGAACGCTAAGAAGAAGGCGGCTCCTAAAAAGAAGGCTGCTAAAAAAGCGAAAACGGCAAAGAAAAAAGTAGCGAAGAGGAAAGTTGCTCCTAAGAAAAAGGCAGCAAAGAAGCCTGTAGCAAAAAAGGCAAGACCAAGAAAGCCAGCCGTAAAGAAGCCGGAATTCTCTACAAACAACGGAACTCCTAAAACGACTTTAAGCAATCTGATCCAGAATTCAGGTTTAGGAAACGTAAATGTTTTAGGTAAATCAGAAGAAGAATAAATACCATCGTATACAATATGAATGCCGGTCCTATGGCCGGCATTTTTATTGAAGGATGTTTTTTATTCCATACAGGCGTATAAGTGAATGTAAAGGCATTAAAAAATTTTTGCATATTCAGATAAATTAGTACATTTGCCCTCCCAAATCATTTATTTGGGAAAAGATTCTAGGACCGGTAGTTCAGCTGGTTAGAATGCCGCCCTGTCACGGCGGAGGTCGCGGGTTCGAGTCCCGTCCGGTCCGCAGAAAGCACTAAGGAAACTTGGTGCTTTTTTTGTTTTTAGAAATTAAAAGATATTTAAAAAAAAATAGTCGCGGGTTCGATCCCAATAGCTATCGGGACCGTCCGGTCCGCAAGAGCTTCGAGATTTTCTCGGAGCTTTTTAGTTCCCTGAAAATCGACTACTGAATCAAAAAACAGGATCCAGTAAGTTGGCTTGGGTTTTTATAGGTTGTATTTTGGATATTCGTTCGTCTAAAAATAGGATTTGACAAGCTAATTTTTTCTCTTAGCTTTAGAATGTGTTTAAACGAATCATCATTTTCCTATTGCTTTCTCATGTCTCTTTTTCTCAAATAAAAGAGAAGGAAATGCTTCATGTAAGCAAAGGATTGTCTGTGCGAACAAAGAGCAAGATCGATTCACTTGCTCGTGTTTTTGAAACTTCTACAAATGATACAACTCGCCTCACTGTTTTGATCTATATAGGTGAATCTTTATTCATTAGTCTTCCTGATTCGGCTGTTGCTACATTTATTAAAGTGATCGATCATTCCAACGCGAAACTTGAATCAAAGGATTTGAAATTACTAGAAAAGAAATTCTATAAAAAATGCCTGGCAACGGCTTTTGCAGATATTGGCGTTATCTATCAGAACACGGGAAATTACCATCAATCTATATTGTATGCAATGAAAGGACTTGACATTCAAAGAGAAATTGGTGACGAATTCGAAGTAAGTACGTCTTTGAACAATCTAGGTGCAAGCTTTTCAAATCAGGGAGATATGGTGCGTGCACTTCAGTATTTGCATGAAAGTCTGAAGATCCGGGAACGATTGAATAATAAAACGGCTATATCTGTTACCCTTAACAATATTGGTTCTATTTATCATAATATTGGTGATGAGACAAATGCTCTGATCTATTATCAAAAAAGTTTAAGGATATGCGAGGAGTTAGGTGCCGAAGACGGTATTGCTTTCCTGTTGAATAATATAGGGGTCATTTATAAAAAGGAAGGAAATTATGATAAGGCTCTAGATCATTACCAGAAAAGTCTGGATTTGTTCACGAAAAAGAATAGCAAAAAAGGGCAATCTAAGTCATTAAGTAACATCGGAAGCCTTTATATAAAAACAGGAAAGTATGAACAAGCATTGCAGTATTATAAGAAGAGTCTGGAAATTCAGGAAGAATTGAACGATAAAAGCGGGATCTCTCATGTTCTTTGCAATATGGGCTCGGTTTATTTGATGCAAAAGAAATTTACCAAAGGAGTTGAATTAGGAAACAAATCGATTTCGATCAGTAAGGAAATCGGAAACGTGGAAAATATTAAAGATGCGGCCAGTTTATTATATAAATTAAATAAGTTATCGGGCCAATCAAAAATCGCGCTTGAAAATTATGAACTTTACATTCAAATGCGTGATTCTATCAATAACGAATCCAATCGTAAAGCTTCCATCAAATCGCAATTGAAATACGAATACGAAAAACAAGCGGCAGCAGATTCAGTGGCTCATGCAAAAGATTCAGAGATCAAGAATGCAGAACTGGCAAAGCAAAAGGCAGAGATCACTGCGAAGAAGAATCAACAGTACGCTTTGTTTAGTGGATTATTTTTAGTTTGTGTGTTTGGTGTTTTTATGTTCAATCGTTATAAAGTCACACAAAAGCAGAAAAGTGTAATTGAACATCAAAAGGAAATTGTGGAAGATCAGAAAAAACTCGTGGAGGAGAAGCAGAAGGAAATTTTGGATTCGATTCATTATGCCAGAAGAATTCAGCTTGCACAAATTCCCAACGAGAAAAGGGTAAGCGGAATGTTAAATAAATTAAAGAAAAGTTGAGTCGTTTTTCTTCCATAGTTGTATTTGTTTGTTTCGTTTGTGTGAACGGTGGAAATGTATTCGCTCAAACAATGCAGTTGGACTCATTAAAGCTTGTACTGAATAATGCCAAACACGATACTACTCGTTGCAATGCATTGAATGCTATGATAGAGATCGAAAGTGATGATGCTGTTTGGCCCGCTTACAATGAGCAAATGAAGTTCATTGCTGAAAATAATCTGGTAAGACTCAAAGAAAATGATCCACAATTTATATTGTTTAAAAAGTTTCAAGCTGCAGCCTTGAATAACAATGGTTTTCTTTTGAAATCAAAGGGAGATATAGAAAATGCATTGAAATTTTACGAGAAAGGGTTGAAAATTCAGGAGGAGATAGGGGATAGGAAGGGTTTAGCAGCTTCCTTGAATAATTTTGGTGTCATTTACAACGACAAAGGTGATATCCCAAAATCTTTGAATTATTATTCTAGAAGCTTAAGAATATATGAAGAGTTAGGAGATAAGTATGGATTGGCGCGTATTTTAAGCAACATAGCCCATATTCATAATAAGCAAGGGGACATTCCAAAAGCATTGAACTTTTATGATAAAAGTTTAAGAATACAGGAAGCGATTGGGGATAAGTACGGAATCGCACGTACTTTGAATAATACGGGTAGTATCTATGATTCACAAGGCGATTATTCCAAAGCTTTGGAGTATTATTTAAAGAGTTTGAAAATAAAAGAGGAAATTGGGGACAAAAGTGGGATCGCTTATTCTCTGAACAACATAGGTACGATTTATCAGTTTCAGGGAGATCCATTCGTGACAGCATCTAAAGAAGAAGCTATCAGTTCAGGTATACAAAAAGCTTTGGAGTATCATCAAAGAAGTTTAAAGATCAGAGAGGAAATAGGCGATAAGTTCGGGGCAACTATTTCCCTAAGTAACATAGCAGCGATTTATCTAAGCAAAAAGGAAATGCAAAAAGCTTTGGAGTTCTACGAAAGAAGTTTAAAGATCAGGGAAGATATTGGAGATAAGAATGGAATAACTACTTCGCTGAATAATATAGGTCTGATCTATTTGTCTCAAAAGAAGTATGATGTTGCATTAAGGTATTGTTCACGCTCAATGAATTTGAGTAAAGATCTTGGTTTTCCAATGAATATAAAGAATGCAGCAAGCTCTCTGAATCAACTTTACAAAGCGATCGGCAAATATGAATTGGCCTTATTAAATTACGAACTGTTCATTCAAATGCGTGATAGCATCAACAATGAAGCTACACGTAAAGCAAGCATCAGGAATCAACTCAAATACGAATACGAGAAACAAGCGGCAGCCGATTCAGTGGCTCATGCAAAAGATTCAGAGATCAAGAATGCAGAACTGGCCAAGCAAAAAGCGGAGATCTCTGTGAAGAAAAACCAGCAGTATGCTTTGTTTTGGGGATTGTCTTTAGTTTGTGTGTTTGCTGTTTTTATGTTCAATCGATATAAAGTGACAAAAACACAAAAATCAATCATTGAGGATCAAAAAGAAGTTGTGGAGGAGCAAAAGAAATTGGTGGAGGAGAAACAGAAAGAGGTGCTGGACAGTATTAGGTATGCTAAACGAATTCAATTAGCTCAAATACCTTCTGATAAAAGAATTCATTCAATGATATTAAAAACAAAGAAGTGATAATGACCCTTAGTAAATTATTTACACCTCATTCGCCTGCCTGACCTGCAGGCTGGCATCACTTTTCCGTGAAATGAACGTAGTAGAGATAAGATTTTTACACCGTTCTTTTTCAGTAGAGGAAAAGTTGCGAGGCCTTGTTCGCGATGGCGAGTATACATCGCCGCAAAACGAGATCCTGGATTCCATTCATTATGCTAAAAGAATTCAAATGACACAGATTCTCGGTGAAAAACAAGTATTTGTTTATCTTAAGCGTTTGAAAAAAAGAAATTTTCTCATAGCTTTACTCAATGCTTCGGTTCTCAATTTCAATTTTACTTTTACTTCTCGTTTTTGATGTAACAGAAAAGTGTTACGCACAAATGGGGGCCACCGACTCACTTAAGTTGGCATTAAAGAATGCGAATCATGATACCCTGCGTTGTAATTTATTAGTGGCACTTATCGAGTCAGAAGAAGATGATGGGGTTTGGCCTGAATACAACAAGCAATTGAATATGATTTCCGAAAAGAACCTTCGGAATCTCTCTTCTTCAAGTATTCTTTTTCGCTTTTTCAAGAAACAGCTCGCAGCATCTCTGAACAACTTTGGATATCTTAAAAGGTTACAGGGTGATGTTTCCGGTGCCGCGATGTTTTATCTTCAAAGTCTTAAGATCCAAGAAGAGATCGGGGATAAAGAAGGGAGCGCCTATTCATTGAGTAATCTGGGAGTTGCCTATAAGAATCTCGATGATATACCTCTGGCTTTGGAATATCATCACAAGAGTTTGAAGATCAGAGAAGAATTACAGGATAAACAAGGTATTTCAACTTGTTTGAATAATATAGGACTCATTTATAAGATAAAAGGAGAAGCCGCAAAAGCACTAGAATATTTTGAAAGAAGTCTTCAAATTTCAAAAGAGTTGAGCGACAAAAAAGGAATGGCGGCATGTTTGCACAATATTGCATCTCTGTATGAAAGACAGGGAAAGGTTGCTCTAGCAATAGAGTTTCATGAGAAAGCCTTGCAATTTGAAGAGGAAATTGGAAGTAAACAAGGTATGGCGGCAACGCTGAATAGTTTAGGATACATTTATGATTCGCAGGGAGATATATCAAAAGCCCTGGAATGCTATCACCAGAGTTTAAAATATTGCGAAGAAATTAATGACAAGCAAGGCATAGCAACTACAGTAAACAATATTGGATTTGTTTATCTCAGTCAGGGGGATTTTAAGAACGCGTTGGAAAATTATCTTAGGTGTTTAAAAATACGCGAGGAAATGGGATCTAAAAAAGGAGTAGCCCAAACTTTAAATAATATTGGAGCTCTTTATGATGATAAAAGAGAGTACTCCAAGGCCCTGGAATATTATTTTAATAGCTTACATATTCAGGAAAGAATACTTTCTGCTGACGGAAAAGTTGCCGATCCTATTGGAATATCATATGTGTTGAATAATATTGGAGCCATTTATAGCAGGACGGGTAATAACAAAAGTGCTCTTGAGTATTATCAAAAAAGCGCATCTATACGGGAAGAAATTGGAGATAAATCCGGATTAGCAAAAGGATTAAATAATATTGCAGGTATTTTTCTCAAGGAGAAACATTATGCGAAAGCAATTTCGAACGCAAATCGTGCCCTTCAAATGAGCAAAGAAGTAGGCTATCCGGATAACATAGCAGGAGCTGCGCGTACGCTTGCCAACGCATACAGATCAATTGGCAACTATCAACTTGCACTCGAGAATTTTGAACTGTATATTAAAATGAGAGATTCAATTAATAACGAATCTACACGTAAGGCTTCCATCAAGTCCCAACTCAAATATGAATACGAGAAACAAGCTGCTGCCGATTCTGTAGCTCATGCAAAAGATTCAGAGATCAAGAATGCAGAACTGGCCAAGCAAAAAGCAGAGATATCGGCAAAGAAGAATCAACAGTACGCTTTGTTCGGAGGATTGTTTTTAGTTTGTGTGTTTGCTGTTTTTATGTTCAATCGATATAAAGTGACAAAAAAACAAAAATCAATCATTGAGGATCAAAAAGAAGTTGTGGAGGAGCAAAAGAAATTGGTGGAGGAGAAACAGAAGGAGATACTGGATTCAATTCATTATGCACGGAGGATACAAATGGCGCTTATACCAAATGAAACACGCATCGCTTTTATACTTTCAAAGTTCAAAAAGTTGTAGACTTTGTATTTTATTTTCTTTAATTTCGACGGTTCAATGAAGAATTCTTTTATTATTTATTTCTCCTTATTATCTTCCTTGTTTTTTGCCCAATCAAAGAATGATCTTGTTCTAAGAGATTCTCTGAATAAGATTATAAACGGCAGATTTCACGACACCTTAAAGGCTGCTGCAAAGGCAGAATTAGCGGGAATCATTAAGTATTCTGAACCGGCGAAGGCAGACTCACTTTGCCGTCAGGCTTTACGTTCTTTGAATCAGAATTCTCAACAACGCGAGATCGGCAACTCTTATAAAACACTTGGTGTGATCCATGACGGATATGGTGATTCAAAAGAGAGTATTGCTTTCTATTTGAAGGCAATAAAATATTTCAATCAATGCAATGATACTATGGGCGTGGCCAGGACGGAAGGAAATATTGGAGTATTGTATCGGCAGATCGGACAGTCAAAAGAAGCAATGCCCTATTTCAGAAAATCGTTATCCTATTTTAAACGGAAGAACTTCGTAATGGGAATAAGTATTGCGTGTCAGAATATTGGTATCATATTTTATGACATCAACCAGGTAGATAGTGCACTTCACTATTTCCTGAATGCAAAGAAAGTTCTTGAAGAAAATGGAATGAAGGATCCTGCTCTTTATGGAAATATTTCTAATTGTTTTGACCGTAAGAATGATCTTCCAAATCAGGAAAAGTATCTTAAAATGTGTCTAAACGCATTCGAAGAGAGACAAGAATTAAGTACTCAATATTATTATTGGACATTTGCATTCGGAACAATGCTGAAAGATAAGGGTGAATTAAAGGAAGCTTTAAAGTATGAACAAAAAGGGGTAGAAGGATATGAGAGATTGAAAACAATTCAGTCAAGAACAGGACTTGTGATGCTAAGTAGTATATCGGACTTGTACGAAAAGAACGGAAAGTATCCCGAAGCGATAAAAACGCTACGTCAAGCCTATTCTACATTGGAGAAGATCAGCAAAGAGGATGCTATTGCAAATATGACTGAACAGAAAGAAAAGTATGAATCAGATAAGAAAGAATTGAGCATACAGAATCTTGAAAAGGAGAAACGACTGCAAAATGCAGAGATCACTACAAAGAAGAACCAACAGTACGCTTTGTTTGGGGGATTATTTTTAGTTTGTGTGTTTGGTGTTTTTATGTTCAATCGATATAAAGTGACCGAAAAACAAAAATCAATCATTGAGGATCAAAAAGAAGTTGTGGAAGAGCAAAAGAAATTGGTGGAGGAGAAACAGAAGGAGATCCTGGATTCAATTCATTATGCACGGAGGATACAAATGGCGCTTATACCAAAAGATAAAAGGATAGAAGCCATGATCAAAAGATCGAAAAAGCAAAGTTGATGTTTTTTTTGTTACTGTAATGCTAAGTCGAATTGTCATTTTTCCGTTTAGCCTTTCAAATATTGCCTCTTTGTCTTTTGTTAATTTATTATTATCTTTATTCTTGAACATTTTCAATGACATGCTGCTTTTTGAAAATCGTTTTAACTAATTGGATATAAAATAAACTATATGAAGGCAAAACAATCATTCGTAAATAAACTAACAATAACGATCGTTATCCTTTTGACGGTTGTTTCCATTCAGGCAAAAGATAAAGAGAAAGAAAAGTATGAACCCTTCTATAAACCCAGCGAGGAAAAGAAAGAAAGGACTTCACGAAATGTGATCAAATTGAATGCAACTCAACTTTTTTTGACCAATCCTACTATCCAATATGAATGTGGAATACAGAACAATATTTCAATCGGAATAAGTGGTTCAATGCTTATTCCCAGAAATGTTCCTCGTTTGTTTTTCAAGCCTGATGAGGATAAGGTGGAAGGGTGGCAAACTCCTAAATTCGGAGGATGGGCAGTCACACCTGAATTCCGTTTTTATCCGGGCGCGAAACAAGAGAATCAGGCCCCTCATGGATTTTATATCGGACCCTACGTGCGTTATTCTTCTTTCGCATTAAAGGCGGATTATTATGACATCGGAGTTGAAAACGGCACACAATTTGACCGAGTTTACAATATGAAAGCAAAGTACTCTGGTACAACGGTAGGATTGATGCTGGGCTCGCAGTGGATCATCAATAAACACTTTTCGTTTGATTGGTGGATCTTTGGGATGGGAGGGGGTTCTTCTAAGTTTCAAATCGAAGTGGTTTCAAAAGATGGAGCACTGAATTTAACAGGTCAACAACAAGATGATCTTCGAGCTGACATTGTAAATAATTTAGATGAACTCGGTAAATTTGGAAAAGGGAATTATACAATTGAAACAACTACAAATTCAGCAAAGCTGACTGTTAAAGGAATTCCAATGACCAGCGTTCGCGCATTCGGATTTTGTTTTGGCTACGCTTTTTAAAGATCTGTCATGAAGTATCTTCTTATTTTATTTTCATTCATCATTCTTCCTAAAAAACCTTTTGTGGTAAAAAGCGTTGATTTCGCGGAAGGACATAACATTCCGTTTAAATTCACATGCGACGGGCAGAATATCAATCCGGGAATGATCATCGAAAACATTCCTAAAAAGACAAAGTTCTTCGCTTTGATCATAGATGATATTGAATCGCCCAATGGTGAATTTGTACATTGGGTGATGTTCAATATTCCTAAAAGTGAAAAGATCGCAGAAAATTCAGCACCAGGAGTGGTGGGCAAGAACAGTATGGGGATGAATAAATATTTTGGTCCATGCCCTCCAAATGGCATTCATACCTATAATTTTAAGCTCTATGCCATTGACGATTCTTTAGCTCTCCCGAAAGAGACCGGAAAAGTAGAATTATTAAAAGCCATTCAGGGTCATGTACTTGCAGAATCGAAATTTACGGGTAAATACAACCGGCAATAAGTAATAATTCTATTTCACTTGACATTGAATCTGTTAAGGAAATAGCTTCATTTGTCATTCTTTCACAGCTTATAAATTGATAAATTAGATAGCTTGAAAGGCCTTACCACTGAAATATTCAATCCCAGGAAGCAGTATCAATTCGATCAGTTCTACGGAAACGATGATCAGGTTACTCGTCTGCGATTGTTATTGGTTAATCCGTACAAACCTCTCATTGTCATAAGTGGGCCCGGAGGCTGTGGTGTGACGCATTTACTTAATTCGGCCGGTAATTTTTTTGAAGAGAGAAACAAAATTGCTAAGTATATAACCGCTGAATGGTTTTGTGAAATCATCAGGAAAATGGATTCAAAGTCCATACAAAATGAATTCCTAAACTCTTTGATCGATTGTGATCTTCTTTGTATAGACAATATTCAGTATTTCTTTAGAAGAAAGAAAGAATATCAGAATTTTTTATTGGATATCGTAGAGCGAATGAATTCGCAAGGAAAGAAGATCATTCTAGGGTGTAGTCAGGAGAAGAAAGATATTACTCGTTCAAAGAAAATAAAGTGGCCTGATAATTTCGTACGTATTGAACTGCAAACCTTAGCCGGATTTACCGTTTTTCGTTTGTTAAAACGCTTGTGCACGCCAGAAGACGGGATTCCAGACTCTCTTTTATTTTTGATCAGTGGTTTCAATGGTAGTATTGAACAGTATATTAATTGTCTTATTTCAATACGATTCAGAACTAGGCTTCAGAATCTAGCGATTGATAAAGCAGATCCTAAACAGTTAGAGGAATTATTGAACCTGAAGTCTTATTTCCCTGAACAGCAATTGAGAAGGTCGTTTATTCAAAGCAGCCTTCCATTCATAGAATCGTATAAGAAACTAATGGAAAACAGCACTTCCTGAGTTTTCAACGTCTTGATTGTTGATATTTGAAGGAAAGTCATTTACACAAAGACATTTTGCATGTGTAGTTTTAGAATATCAAACATTGAACTATGAACAGAAAAAGCTCAAAGACTCCCGGAAGTAAAAAAAGCACAAGTAAGATGAAGATCCTGAAAGTCACCTCCCGTAAAGCAGGAAAAGCAATTGATTCAGTAAAAGTGAATGTTGTTGTGGCAGGTGGATTACTCGGTGTACCTGTTTATGAATTCCTGTATTGGTAGTTCATAGTTTCCTTTTTCTGTTGATTAAATAGATCGATCAGCCTTTCATCTTCTTATAGGATTCTGTGATCCCTTTTATAACTGAAGAACTTAATCCGTGATGTTCCATTTGATTCAATCCTGTGATCGTTACCCCCATTGGTGTAGTTACCTTATCAATTTCCTGTTCCGGATGCGTACCTTTCAGAATTAAAAGTTCAGCCGCACCTTTTGCAGTTTGGGCTGCGATCAAGCTGGCAGTGGCTGCGTCAAAACCAATTTCTATACCTGCTTGTATATTGGCGCGAATGTAACGAAGGGCAAATGCAGTTCCACATGCCCCTAAAATAGTAGCCGCATCCATTAACTTCTCCTCAATGAAAATACTTTTACCTAGTGAATCAAAAAGTTCCAGCACTTTTTTCTTTTCTTTTTCTGTAGCATCCGTATAACTCAGACAGGTCATACTCTGATTGATGGCCATTGCGGTATTGGGCATGGCTCTGAAAATAGATGTATTCTTTGGAAGAAGAGCTTGCATATCGGTAATACTCACGCCACTTACTGCAGAGATGATGGTCTGTCCGGGACTCAGACTTTTAGCTATTGACTTCAAAACTTCCTTGCATTGAAATGGTTTAATGCAGAGTAAAATGAATTGTGCATCTTTCACTGATTTAGCATTGTCACTGCTGATGTTGATCTTTTTTTCGCGTAAGTATTCTATTCCATATAAATTGCGACGTGTAACTGTTATCTGTCCGGCTTTGCAATAGTTCGCTTTAAGTAATCCTTCAGCTATGGCTTTTCCTAAATTGCCGCCTCCTATAATGCAGATGTTTGATTTCATGAATTCAAATTTGATGCAAATATACTTTATTAATCAGGTAAGTGCTTTTGTTTTTGAAAGGAAAAAAGAAGAAGGGGAGGGAGAAGGCACAAAAAAAGCCCTGTCATGGACAAGGCTCTTTTAAAAACGGATTAGATAGTTAGTTTACAGTAATGCAACCATCTTTGATGGTAACTTTAGCACCGTTCTTTACTTTCACCCATCCACAAGAAGTTTTAATTTCAACTTCAGAAGCAGAAGTTTGGATGGAAGTAGCTCCGGTTGTAGAAGCAGAGAATTCTACTTTTTGAGTAGATCCGTTGGATTTCACTTCCATGGTGTGTTTTTGTGAATCTTTGTTGTAGTAATCGATAGTGAATGCACTGGCGATCGTGCTACAGAACAAAAGAGCAGCAGATAGAATTGTTTTTAATTTCATAAGTTTTTGTTTAATGGTTGATCAAATATAATGATTTATTGTAGTGTACAAATACCTTGGAATTTAATTGAATTAGTTTTACCTTTAATTTACCCTAAAGCGAATAGAAGTAGCGCTTAACATGCTAGTTGTACAAAATAAACGCTAAAAGTAAAGGTTATAAAGGAGTTATGCGTAATGTGCCCCGACATTCGGACTCGACATCACGTTCCGACAAACAATAACATTTCTTACAGACATTCGGTTCGACAGGACAGCATTCGTTTCACTCAGACAATTCCGGTGGACACAAAATCTTTCTCCTCAAACCCCTGTCAATTCGCTGACAAAAGGACAAAACAGAACAAAAAAGGTTTTTACTTTTTCCTTCGGACACTTTTGCGACGAGGTTACCACTCTTCGCATTTTGGCTATTGCTTCATTTTGCACGTTTGCAATACTACCGTCCGATCTCTGTTTTTCATTGAAGGGTGGTTGCTTCGCACCGTATAGCAAACAAGCAAAATTCCAGCGCACTTTCAACAATGGTTTGGCTTCGCCACAAAAAGCGCGGCACTGGCGTGCAGCATGGTATTTATAATTTTAATTCTCAATTATTTATTTTATATTTATATTTCAATTTTTAACCTTTAATAATCTTGATAACAAATCACCTTAACATTCGAATAATCCAATATGTACTGGTTTTGTTAGTTTTATTCTTAAATCTTAATTGTTTTTCGCAGCCAACCTCAAGCTACTATTATGCATTTGATAAGCAAAGGTCGTTAATAAAGGTAGAAGGTAAAGCATGTTTAAAATTTACGAATGGGTTAAATGATTCTCAAATCGACTCCATCCTTACTTTAACAACACACACTTATACTTTTCAACGAGTTGAAAGCGATAACAGAACAATTTTTATTTACGCAAATAATATTAATCTAATTATTGAAAATTTAAGCAAAAATTCGCTGGTTTCATCGGTCAATCCAATTTATAGTGCAGAAAATTTCTCTGAAGTTGGTATAACTAATGAATTTGTGGTTGATTTTTTAACATCAATAAGTGCTGCTAGGATAGATAGTATTAATGCTGTTTATGGTGCCTCGCTAATAACTAATAGTTTTTCATTTAAAGTGCTTCTTTTACCACCTAAAACTAATCCTATTCCGATAGCAAACGCTTATTTTGAGAGCGGATTAGTTAAGTTCGCCCATCCCTCTTTCATCAGCCGCATTTCAGCCTCAAGCCTTGTCAACGAAAACACAATATCGTCCTTTTCTAAAAATAGCTCATATTTAAAATCATCTCCTATGTATACTGTACCATTGCCTCCTGCGATACCACAGTATATTCCTAACGATCCTTTATTTCAATATCAATGGCCATTGCACAACATAGGTCAAGCGATACCACAAGGCACATTAGTTTTACCACATTATGGCACTCCTGATGCTGATGTTGATGCGCCAGAAGCCTGGATGATAACAAAAGGAAGTTCATCTATTACAATCGCTGTGATTGATGAAGGTGTAACGGGTGGCACAGTCACATCACATTCTGATTTACCTAATTCTAGACAAATCAGATTAACTGGAAGTAACTTTGTAATAGGTGTTAATGGCGATCCATATGGCACAGCCGATCCTTCACCATATTCCCCATTAGGTTATGTAATAAGTAATCACGGTAATGCATGCGCTGGTGTGATTGGCGCGACTCAAGATAACACTTTAACTCCTGAGGGAATTACAGGTATAGCCCCATTATGTAATATTATGCCTGTTAGGATAGTTTTAGGCCTTACAAGTAACACAACTATTGCAGCTGCAATTGATTTTGCTCAAGTGTCAGGTGCGGATATTATATCTAATAGCTGGAATATGGGTCCAAGTAGCCCAGTGGACCCACCTTACGATCCAAATGCAGATCCATCAATTGTAAACAGTATAAACAATGCAGTAATATATGGCAGAGGTGGACGTGGAAGTGTTGTGGTTTTTTCTAATGGCAATACAGGTAGAGTTGATTTTCCAGCAAATGTTGAAATCCCGTCAGTTATTTCAGTTGGTGCTTCAGACAGATATGATTTAAAAAGCGTTTATAGCGGAAGTTCCATACCAACAAGTACCGCTAATCAATTTGTCGATATAGTTGCTCCATCAAATAAAGGCAGCAACGCTTTTCCATGGTATACCCCTAATGAAACTTCTGAAGTTTGGTCAATTGATGTGCCAAATCCTGGTAATTCACCGGCAGTCGGATTCGGGTGGAATGTATTTCCTATTGGTTCTGCTACTTCTTTTCCGCAATATCAAGAAGCATTGCCATCGTCAACAATGACACCGAATTATTTATCATACACTGGTCGTTTCGGAGGTACGTCCGCCGCCGCCCCTTTAGTTTCTGGAATTGCTGCGTTAGTATTATCAAGAAATCCTTTTCTATGTCCACAGGAGGTTCATGATCTTCTAATGGCTACAACAGATCAGATTGGGATACCAGCAGGATACAATTATAATTATGTCCGAAATCATTCTCAACAATCTCAATGCAACGCGAATCCCGGAAGCGGCTATACGTTTAGCTTTACTGCCAGTAATGAAACCGGCGCAGGGAGAATCAATGCGTATAATGCTGTAAAAAACGCAAAACCAGTTGATCTTTATGTTAAGGATGTTCCGGCGGACATAGGTGTCGAGCCGGTTCCGAATTATCCATGGGAGATTGTAGACGGAAATGATGTATGGGTCCGGAATCCTCCTCTACCAGCGCAAACTCAAGTTTTTCCTCCAAGATACGCGAATGAAAATCAACATCAAGATGCTGATTGGAATCCGACTTGGCCAAGCAATCCTGCGACAAGGCCGCATATTTATGTAAAAGTAAGAAATAGAGGGACGGTGACCACAACCTGTAATGTTCACATTTATTATCAAGATTTTGCTACGAATGATAAGTGGAATGCATTAAATACTCCTTCCATAGGGTTGTATGGGTCTTGGAAAGAAATCTTATGCGGTGATACTGATGGAGACGGAATAATTAATAATGGTGAAACCTTGTGTTCAAATATAATTTCTGTTCCTATTGGAGATATATATGTATTGGATCGAGAATGGAATAGCGTTGCACAACTTGGAGTTTTTCAAAATCCAAATATTTCAGGAACCCGAAAACAATTTTGCTTGTTGGTAAGGTTAGAAAGTTCTACTGATCCTATGAATTTAGAATTGTTAGATGTACCTGCTGCACTCAACGCAAAGTATAATAACAATATAATTCAAAAAAACGTTACTTTTCAAAGTGGATTCTTTAAGCCTCATTGCAATATTGTAAATTTTGGCAACGTTTCAGAAAGAAAGACGATTAACAGATTTGAATTTGTTGATCCTACTTTACCGCATTTCATTGGGGAAAACGGCGCGATAAAGATCGACCTCGGCGAAACAATATACAAACAATGGATAAAAGGAGGAAAAATTAGTAGCGGAATCCTGTACGGCTCTTCTAAATACGATCACGTTAGTTCAACTGGTACGCATCGTCATTCATTCCCTCATCCTGATCCAAATCCTTATCAAATAATTGTTGCCGATCCTTATGCTTTTATCGACAATATTCCTCTTGCCGCTAATATTTTTCAAGGTGTTTGCTCAGAATTTTTTGCTTATCCAGGGACATCATCCACAATACCTTATGAATTTCAAATGAGGCAGTTTGAGTCGGAGAATAATCTCAGCCCACTTGAATTTAATTTTACGGGAGCGGTAAAAAACTTAATTACTAAGCCGGAATGTCAATATGTTAGTGCAGGTAACGATGTAACTGTTGGAAAAAAATGTCCCACTGTTCTAAGTGCTTCGCCAAATAATAGTGTATCTGTTTATACATGGCGCGATAATTCAACAGGGAAGGAACTTGGGTCTGGCCCAACCTTAACAGTCAACCCGAAGGTAACCACTTCTTACGAAATTGAAATGATCACTGAAGAGAATTGCGTCTCTTACGATGTAATTACGGTCAATGTTGATCTTTCCCTCCCAAAATGTCAACCGCCATGTGGTGCACCAGATTATTATGATCAAACCTTAACGACAAACACCACAATAAGTTCATCAAGCGTAATTATAAGTGGCAAGCTAACTGTTCCCTCAGGCGTTGTCTTAACGATAAGTAATAGTACTCTTTTCTTTTCCAACAACGCTCGTATTCATGTTGATCAGGGCGGTAAGCTATCTATTTCAAATTCCAAGTTAAGTGCATGTGATGATACACATCCTTGGAAAGGTTTGGTAATAAGAGGTAACAATTCCGATGCAACTCAGCTTTCAATTACGAGCTCTACTATTGAAGATGCTGTTACACCAATTGATTTAAATAAAGTAGTAGGTGCAAGCATTACTAACAATAACTTTTCAACTGGACTTACTGGCATTTCAATGAACAAATGTAAGAGGTTTGCGATAAATAATAACGGTTTCGACACTTATTCGGTTTCTGTCTATGCAATCGCAAGTGTCACAGATGTAGCTTCTTCAATTCAAACCAACTTTTTCTCTAATGTATCAAGGGCAATTTTTTTAGAAAAAGGGAATCATTCTTCTCTTGATATAAATTGCAACTTCTTTACAAATTATTCTGAATATGCTGTTTTTAGCGACAGTACAATTTTGAAAAATCAGGGCACGATTAACACCGGTGCCGGAAATACGTTTGTTTCTTCTTCGACTTCATCAAGTGCTGAAACTAAGTTTCGTCATGTTGGTAATACAATAACTTACTATTACGACCCTTCGAATCCGATTTTTTCAAGTTCAACATCTACTAACAATGTGATTTTTACTTCTGCTTTAAGCGATGCTTCCTGTGGCGATTCAACCACTGGTGGAAGGTCTGCCAGACAATCAGAAGGCAATAATAGCAATGAACAAAATTCTTCCTTAACAGAATTCGGTAAAATAGAGTTTAAAGCTTTTCCAAACCCTTTTAAGGATCAATTAACTATTTTCTATCAGCTACCCGAAAATTCTAATTTGGGCTCCCTTACCATTTATGAAATGGGATCAGGTAAAGTTTTTTATAATACACAGCTTGTTTCCAATCAGAATGAATTCAGCTTAGAAAACATTAATTTTCCATCAGGAGTTTATTTATGTAAGATTTCTGCGGATAATGGGCCATGTAAAGTGTTCAAATTAGTTAACATTAAATAAAGAAGCGTTTGGCAAGGAAAAGAATTATAATTGTGGCAATCCTTTTAGCCATGTCTAAAAGTGTATTACCACAAGGTGGCGATTTCATTTGGGCGAAGCGTATTGGAGAGCCTTCAACTTATTCGGGACGACTTATTGCATCTGACTCAAACGGTAACATTATTATTTCTGGTGGCTTTCAGGGGATTGCTGATTTCGATCCAGGTCCTGCAACTTTCACCCTTAACGCAGCAATGGGAAATGTTTTTTTATTAAAACTTGACATCAATGGAAACTTTCTTTGGGCAAAAAATTTTGGTTCAGCCGTTGCCAATAATTGCGATATTGACATTTCAAATAATATTTATATTACAGGATCGTTTCAAAATACTTGTGACTTTGATCCTGACATTACAACGTATACTATCGCTGCGACGGGAGGTACTAATGGTTTTTTAATGAAATTGAATTCCAACGGAAGTTTGGTTTGGTCAAAGACTTTTGGGGGAACAAGCAACAATTTCATGACAAATCTTACCTTAGATCAGAGCCTTAATGTTTATGTCACGGATTATTTTGACGGGATAATTGATTGCGATCCCGGCCCAGGCACAAGCACAATTTCTTCGTTAGGAGGTACTGATGCATTAATAAGTAAACTTGACCCAGCTGGAAATCTGATTTGGATGAAAAGAATTGGTGGATCTGTTTCTGATGGGATAAGTTTCATTAAACAAGATATTTCTGGTGACATTTTTGCTGTTGGCAATTTTGGGAGTACTGTAGACTTTGATCCCGGACCCGGAACCACAACACTTACCGCAAACGGTTCCCAGGATATATTTATTTTAAAAATTACTGGAAATGGGAATTATAGTTGGGTGAAGAGCATTGGGAGCATTTTTAATCAAGGCTCAAGTGGCTTAGCTTTGGATCAAAATAATAATCTTCTTATTTCTGGTACATTTAATGGCACTTTGGATGTAGATCCTGGTCCTTCAATTTATACCTTGAGCACAATTGGTACTGGAGAACCATTTATTTTGAAATTAAACAACTTAGGTAATTTTATTTCCGCTCTGAACTTTCAAGTTATCAGCGGTCCTGGAGGCGCATCGAATAATGGTTTAATATTAGACATTTTTGGTAATATATTTACTTGTGGCACATTTCAAGGCAGTGTTGATTTTGATCCAAGTCCCTCAATTAACAGTATAACTTCTTTAGGTGAACAGGACGTCTATATTGCCAAACTTAATAATTTGGGTGATTTACTATGGGTAAAAAGTGTAGGTTCATCTACCATAGATTTTTGTCATGATATCGGTCTAGATCAAAATGAAGATATTTATATCACGGGGCAATACAAAGGTATTATTGATCTTGACCCAGGAATAGGCTCATACACTTTATTCACTGCTGATCAAAACGCCATTTGGGGATCATATCTTTTAAAACTTGGCAATGGCACTGTTGGTCTAGCTGAGAAAAATTCATTTGCACAAAACAACCTCCCATATCCGAATCCTGTTCAAAATAGAATATTTATAAATGGCCTTGATACTAATTCAAAAAGTGTTTTGATTCTATTAAATAACCTTGGTCAAGTGATAGTTTCAGAGTTCAGCAATATCAACGCTGGGCTTGACATTTCATTTCTTCCGTCAGGTTTATATTTTTTAAAAATTATGAATGAATTTTCACAAAAAACATATAAAATCTTCAAAGAATAATTTATTCCGTTCCTGTGAGGTTACGTTTCTCTTCTCTCGTGGCCAGGCTGTCACTCATATCTTTTTATCTTACCCTCTTGCCTCACAATAAAAAGGATAATCCGTTCCATCCCTAACGGCAATTCAAACCATCATGCAGACACCTTTTGCTTCTACCCACCTGCGTGTAGGGTTAGTGCGCTAGAGTAGAGGCGCGCCTTCGGACGACGCAACTCCTATCGCACGGAAAAAGTAAAAACCTTTTTTAGGACAGTAACATTCGGCAGTCAAAAAATCAAGCGAACAGGGGTTTTATTCTTGGCGGACACACCAGAGAAAATCTTTGTCGGGGCACACATACGCATAACAGCAAGCAAGCATAATTTTTTGCGTGTTAACGCTCAAATGTATAACTTGGACAAGCAAAAAACTTATGCCTGCTTGCAATATGTTACAGGTAACTATTAAAAAGACGAAGATGAAAATTACATTGTCAACATTGATACTTTTTGTTCTGATATCTTGTAGTGACAAAGGAATCGACTATAAGAAATTTATAGAATCGCAGGATTATAATATTCCACTTTTTGCCGATTCGTACAAAAACAAAATAGCCCTATTTATATTTCCACATCCGGATGATGAAATAGTTTGTGCCGGGACAATCACACAACTAAAAAAAAACGGATGGACTGTTAATTTGTTGACACTTACCCAAGGGCAGCCTGAAGAAAAAGCGACTAGAAGAAATGAATGGTCGAAAGCGATGAAAGAATTAGCCATTGACAATTATGAGATATTGGACTTGCAAATAATTCTTGGGACAATGTAATGAGTAATAAGATTACATATTGGTATGACAAAACGGACAGTTTAGAAAACATAATTTACAGATCAATTCAAAAAAATAGACCAAGCTTGGTGTTCACTTACGACACTGCCTTAGGGGCCTATGGGCATCCGGAACATAGAATGTCAGCCTTAGCAGCCAGTCATGTTTTCTTGAAACATAGGTCGGACACTTTATTTACGGTAGAAAGAATTCTTCAGATCACACTTCCTGAAAAACAAGAACAACTCATGTTAAACTCAGCTGAATCATATAAAAATGCCATAAAATTGACCGGTAATAAGACTTTGCCAGATCCAACCGTGGCATTTGACATTTCAAAGTACTGGAACGTAAAAAGAAAGGCAGCCTCCTTGTATGCATCTCAAGAAGGGTCTATGAAAAAGTTTTTCCTTTTGCCTGAAATAAAAGACACAACAAATCACTATAAAACATTTGACAGAGAATATTATTTTGAAATTGATTGAAGTAGCTGATTGTATTTTGCATTTATCGTTTACTATATATTAATACTCAAAATTGCCTTCGGTGGTTTTTTTTTGGAAAACAATTGCATAAAAGGAAATCAAAATGCTGTGAATACTATTCGACATTTCCGTTTCGATATTATTTGATTCTTCTTTATTCCCATGCATTCGATCATTGAGGTCTCCTTTAAAAATGAATTGCGTCGGCTTAGTATTCGTAATTGCATAGGTTTTTTACTTATCTTTATTCTGTTTCACAGGTAAAAGACATGTCAGTAATTTCGCCCATTCGATCTATTTTGTTCTTCGTGCTGATATTCTCATTTAGATCATATTCTCAATACCTATACAATTGGTCAAAGTCTGAAGGGGGGAATTCTACAGATCAAGGTGCCGCTATTTGTGCAGACATGAATGGCAATGTTTTTACAACAGGAAGTTTTCAAAGCACAAATGCCGACTTTGACCCAGGTCCAGGAACTTTTACGCTACCTTGCATGGGGAATACTGATGTTTTCGTTTCTAAATTTAATTCGTCGGGAATTTTTCAGTGGGCATTATCCATTGGATCGAATGGTGATGATGATGGAACAGCAATCACCTGTGATCCAAACGGCAATGTAATTGTAACAGGATTTTTTTCCGGAACTGTGGATATTGATCCTGGACCAGCAGTAAATATTTTCACTTCTTCCGGAAGCTACGATATTTTCACATGCAAATATAATTCTACAGGAAATTTGCTATGGGCCATTCAAACCGGATGGTTCGAAATTGACAAAGGAAGATGTATTACCAGTGATGCTCTGGGCAATATTTATGAAGCTGGTACATTCAGGAATCAGGTAGATTTTGATCCAGGTCCCGGAACAGCAACTCTTCAGAATTTTAATAATTCGGATGATATATTTATAAGGAAGCTGGACCCCAATGGAAATTTTATACATGTAAAGCAAATGGGAGGTTCCACCAACGATGTTCCCATAGGAATGAATCTTGATAGATTTGGAAATATACTTACCACGGGTTATTTCGGAAATGTTGCTGACTTTGATCCAGGGCCGGGTGTATCCAATCTACTGGCGTATTCAACCGACGATATTTTCGTGAGCAAATTAAGTAATACAGGGAATTTTATTTGGGCAAAACAAATGGGAGGTTCTTGGAGCGAGAATGGAACAAGGATCTGTGCCGATTCATCGGCCAATGTTTTTTGCACTGGTGTGTATGCAGGCTCCGGAGATTATGATCCAGGACCTGGGACTTTTAGTCTTGCTCCCGGTGGTCCGGGCTTGGGACATTACATAGTTAAGTTAGATCCTTCCGGAAATTTCATATGGGCAAAATCATTTTACTCACAAGGTGGAGTAGGTTCTTGGGGATTAGAGATAGACCCATTTCAGGATATCATAAATTGTGGTTTATTTTTTAATGTAACGGATTTTGATCCCGGACCCGGTACATACACACTTACTAGTCCTGGTAACGGAGATATTTACATGAGTAAATTGGATAATAACGGAAATTTTTTGGGTGTTCAGAAAATTCAGGGAAATACAGTGAATACTTGTTGGGACATGAAATACAAAAGTGGTTACATTTACCTCACGGGATTTTTCAATTCCGTTGTGGATTTTGATCCGGGTGCTGGAGTTTCCAACTTAACAGCATCCGCAATGCAAGATATTTATATAGCTAAATTCAATAATTGTTTAAGTCCACCGGCAGTTCCTCTCTCTATATCCGGTCCAAGTGTGGCCTGTGGCAATTCAGTAGCTGTTACTTTCAGTGTTGCCCCTGTTTACGGAGCACTATCTTATTCATGGACTTTGAATGGTGGAATTGCAGGAACATCGACAACAAATGTTCTAAATACGATCGTTACGGGTGATGGAACTGTTTCAATACAAGCTGTGAATGCCTGCGGCATTTCCGGAATTGTGAGTAAGCAAGTTAAGATTGATTCCCTTAATTTTTATTTCAATACCTCCGGAGTATGCTGCTCATATAGCTGTAATGGTTCGGCTACAGTGAGCGTAGTCAGTCCATCCCCTTCCTTGATCTTGTGGCAGAACGGATCTACAGGATCAGTGGTTGCTAATTTATGTGCAGGAGTAAATTCTGCTAGCGTTATCTCTGCATTTGGCTGTACGTTTACACAAAATTGTTTTATTACTTCTCCTGCACCTATCACTGCAAATCTGGGCTCAGCCTCTTCCACTATTTGCGTAGGTAATTGTACGGTTATTAATTCAAACATAATGGGAGGCTTAGGTTCATACACGTATGCGTGGGTGCCGGGAAATTTTACCGTGAATACTATTAGTGTTTGTCCTCCTACAAGTCAAACATATACTTTACAGGTAAACGATGCTTGCTGTTCGCGCACTTTTACAAAGTCGATTGTTGTTGATCTTTGTCTGGGAATGCAGAAAATTAATTTGAGTGAAGATGATCTTTGGATTTCACCAAATCCTGCATCCACCTATTTTAAAATACATGTGAGTGATAAATTATTGAATTCGGAATTAAAAATTTACGGGATTGATGGGAGAGAAATTCAATCCGTAATTTTGAGGAGAAACGACGAGGAAATTAATATACAAGGCTTGCCAAGTGGAATTTACATTTTAAGTGTACATGGTTTGCTGAGTAAAATGATCAAGGAATAGACAATACCAGTTGTAAGCTGCACGAATTCCTTCCTAGTGCCAACAATTTAAGTGACTTTGTGAAAAGACCATTGCTTAAAAATTAATTTACGCAAATTTAAAAGGATGCTTATGTGTTTAGCTAGCACATGATACTATCATACAAGCAACACTTTTTCATGTATTAACGCTCAAATATGTCTTTAAATAATAGTTGTTTTTTCGGTAGACTAGTTCATAAATTATATAGCAAAAAACGGACGCTAGTCGCAAACCGTCATTGCCGATCCGAATTACTTCAATCTCAATAAACAATGATCTCCTTTGGATTTCATGAGACCTGTTTTGCATATTATCAGAATAACAACTAATTTCGAAGTTATGACAGCTAAATTTATTTTCCTTCTTCTTCTTTTATTATCTCTTAATTCAATTGCTCAGAAAAAGGAAGAGAAACTTTTTGGACGACGACTTTCAGGAACTGATAGTAATTTGGTCTTAGTAGAAAATCGAGGGGTCTTGTTTTATGAAAACGACTCGACTATCTTTTGGATGCTTGACAATAAAAAACAAAATCAAAAAGCTTTTAAAAAAATTGGGATGGATGGAGACGGAAATACTTATCTTAACTTCTATGGTTTAACATACGATGGTATTCTTTACTTTCTTAAATCGCCTAAGAACTTAAATAAACAACAAGAACCAACACTCGTTCAACAAGAGTCTGGGGTCAAGGATATAATCACTACTATGGACAGAGACGATTTCGGAGGAAGAAGATGGGAGATGAAGAAAATAAAATAATTACAGATATCAATATAAACTTTGAACTTGTACTGGGAATAATTTCGTGGATAAAGATTTACAACGATCGTTTTCAGACAAGTTTACCCGCAACAACAATTCCGCAGACAATTTTGTTACAGTCGTATTGAAGAAAGGAATAGTTTTAAAAATGGCCTAGCTCTTTACAATTAAAAAAAGAACATACTAAATAAAAAAGATTTGAACTCGAACAAAGCAATAAAAATTTTCATAGGATTACTGATAGCAGTATGTCTATTTCATTTTTGTATCATCCTAAAGATCATTCCTTATTCTATTGCCTGGGGAGGCCGGCTGACGAACGATACTGAAATGTACATTTTTGAAACTGTTTCAATACTGGTCAATTTATTTCTATGCTGGATCTTATTAATGAAAGGGGAATTCGTAAAATTTAGATTTTCACCAAAAATTGTAAGAATTATTTTGTGGTTGTTCTGTATTCTATTTATCCTGAATACAGTCGGAAATATTTTCGCTAAAACAAATTTCGAGAAGTGTTTTTCCTTATTGACAGGATTGTCTGCAATACTGATCTGGATGATCTTGAAACAGAAACATCCAATCAGGGATAAACAATAAAGATCTTAAATTAACTTCTTGGCTTTTTCCAATGCAATACTCAATCCTTCCGGTTTACTTCCACCTGCCTGCGCGTAAAAAGGTTGTCCGCCACCACCGCCATTGATCTCTTTTGCCAGTTCACGAACAATATTCCCGGCATTGAAATTCTTTTCTTTTACAAGATTGTCGTTAATGATCACTGAAATGCTTGGTTTACCTTTTACATCGGCAGTAAGTACACAAAATAAATTAGGTACTTCGTTCTTCATCTCAAATAAGATATTCTTTATTTCTTCGGCGCTGTCAAAATTCACATGCTGGGCAATAAAACTGATCTCGCCTTTTTTCTCTACTTTCTGGATCAATTCTTTTTTGAGAACAGCCGCTTTTTCTTTCAAAAAGGCAGCGACTTGTTTTTCAAGCTCATGTTTTTCTTCTGCCAATGTAGCTACACTTTTAACAAGGTCTTTCGGATTCTTTAAAATATTTTTTAATTCATTGATCATCTCACTTTGTTGATCAAAGAATTCTTCTGTTTTAATGGAAGTGATGGCTTCAATCCTTCTGATCCCTGCAGCTACCGCAGATTCTGATGTGATCTTAAAATGTCCGATCTGTCCGGTAGAGCTCACATGACAACCTCCACAAAGTTCGATCGAATAGTTTTTGTCAATGGTCACCATCCTCACAATGTCGCCATATTTCTCTCCAAACAAGGCCATGGCTCCGTTTTTTTTAGCTTCTTCTATTCCTAATAGTTGAATATTTGCTTTGTGGTTTTCACGGATCTTCGTATTCACCATTTTTTCAATTTGCACCAATTGCTCATCCGTGATCTTTGAAAAATGTGAAAAGTCAAAGCGCAAATATTCATCATTCACTAAGCTACCTTTTTGTTCCACATGCGTACCTAAGATCTGTCTTAATGCTGCATGGAGTAGGTGAGTGGCACTGTGATTATTAGTTGTATAGAGTCTTCTGTCTTTGTTCAACCGAGCAGTAAAGGCAGAGCCGATCTTTTCAGGCAATCTGTCGCAAAGATGAATGATCACCCCGTTTTCTTTTTTGGTGTCATTGATCGCGAGTCTCTCGTTGATGTTCTCTAGTACGCCACTATCACCGATCTGTCCTCCTCCTTCTGCATAAAATGGAGTTTTATTGAGTACGATGTGAAATTGTTCTTTGTTCTTAGCTTTTACTTTTCTAAATCGTAGAATATGTGTTTCGCATTCAAATTCATCATAACCTACAAATTCAGTTTCTTTCTCTTGTTTTTCATTTAAGTGTTTATTCTCTCCAACAATGATCCAATCTTCTGTGTCAATAGCTGTAGCTGCTCTCGATCTGTTCTTCTGTTCCGTCAGATAATGATCGAATGCTTTTTCGTCAATGCTAAGGTCATATCCTCGCGCAATTAGAGAAGTAAGATCGACAGGAAATCCAAATGTATCATAGAGTTCAAAAACTACTTTACCATCAATTACTTTTTTACCTGCAGCATTCGTGTCAATACAAACCTGATCAATTCTTCTCAAGCCATTGTCTAATGTTTTGTAAAAGGATTGTTCTTCTTCTTTGATCACTTTTTCGATCAGTATTTTTTGTGAGATCAGTTCAGGAAAAGCTTCTCCTAATTGATGCGCAAGAACAGGCACCAAACGGTACATGAATGGTTCTTTTAAATTCAAAGATTGATAGCCGTAGCGGATCGCTCTTCTTAAAATTCTTCTGATCACATATCCTGCTCCAGTGTTGCCTGGCAATTGTCCGTCGGCAATACTGAATGATATCGTACGGATATGATCCGCAATCACGCGCATGGCAATGTTAATGATACGATGATTCTTGTGATGCTCTTCGTCTTTGGTGTCATAACGGTTACCACTTAATTCTTCGATCTTAAAGATCAAAGGCATGAACACATCTGTATCGTAATTACTTTGTTTGCCTTGTAAAACACGTACCAATCGTTCAAAGCCCATTCCGGTATCTACATGCTGTTTTGGTAATTTGATAAGAGAACCATCGGCCTTTCTTTCAAATTCCATGAACACGTTATTCCATATCTCAATGACTTGTGGATTGTCTTTATTTACCAATGAAGCTCCACTTACTTTTTTTCTTTCTTCATCACTTCTTCCGTCATAATGAATTTCAGAACAAGGTCCACATGGACCCATATCTCCCATTTCCCAGAAGTTATCTTTTTTATTTCCGTTTAAAATTCGATCTGCACTCACAAATTGTTTCCACATATCATAAGCTTCCTGATCAAATTTCAAACCTTCTTCTTCGCTTCCTTCAAAAACTGTAACGTATAAACGGTCTTTATCAATTTTGTAAACATCAGTCAGTAATTCCCAGGCCCAGGCAATGGCTTCTTTTTTAAAGTAATCACCAAAACTCCAGTTACCCAGCATTTCAAACATGGTGTGATGATAGGTATCAACTCCTACTTCTTCCAGGTCATTGTGTTTTCCGCTAACGCGTAAGCATTTTTGTGTGTCTGCGATACGGGGATATTTTATTGGGGCATTTCCTAAGAAGATATCTTTAAAAGGAGCCATGCCACTGTTGTTGAACATTAGGGTAGGGTCACCTTTCACCACCATGGGTGCGGATGGAACAATATGATGTCCTTTACTTCTGAAAAAATCTAAAAATGTCTGTCTTACCTGATTCGCGTTCATAGTCACAAAAATGAAGGACGAAGATACAAAAATATTGAGATCAGGAAGGCGATTTTGAAGGGAACTCAGTGCCCTTATTTACTCTGTAAATCGGATCTAATTCACCCATACACCAATGATGCAGACCTCTTCTATCACGAGGTTCCTTACATTCACTCGGTCGGGATTGTGATGTCTAAGCATTCTTGTAGCACGCTAAACGCGTACTCCAATAATGCAGACATCATCAACTTGTTCGAGATCTCCTTTCCATTCCATGAACTTCGTTCTTAGGATCTCTCTTTGTCTTTCCATTGATTCTGTATTGATCTGTATAAGCAGATCGGCCAGTGTTTTGTATTTGAATTTCTTTCCTTTTGGTCCCCCGAATTGATCGGCATAACCATCCGTAAAGACATAGATGCAATCACCTTTTTGTAATTGAAATTCCTGATCTGTGAATCTCTTTTTCTCATATTCATCCGAAGCAGTGATGGCCTGTTTGGTAGGAGCCAATTCTATCAGCTCAAATTTTCGGATGATCCAGCAGGGATTGTTCGCCCCTGCAAAATGGAGAATATTGGTCGTAAGATCCACCAGACAAAAGGCGATGTCCATACCATCTTTAATGCTTTGCCCTTTCTCGCTCGACTTTAAATTTTTCGGAAGTTCGGCGTTCAGGAAATTCAATGCTTCGGCCGGCGTATTGATATTCGGGTCATGAGCTGTTTGATTCAGCAAGGAACTATTCAACATGCTCATGAAGGCACCCGGAACACCATGTCCTGTACAATCTGCCGCAGCAAATGCAAGTCTGTCTTTTCGTTTTAACTTTTGAGTGGAGTGTAATATCCAGTAGAAATCTCCGCTCACAATATCTTTTGGCTGATAGAGTATGAAGCTATCGGGATAAACTTCATGCAATATTTCCAGTGGGGTCAAAATGGCTTTCTGTATCCTTTGCGCATAATGAATGCTGTCCTTGATATCCTTATGGGCTTCTTCTACTTTTAACTTCTCAATATTCAACTCTTCTGTCCGTTCAGCCACCTTTTTCTCAAGTATCACTTTCTCCTTTACGTGTTTTTTCTCTCTGTATTTTATGTATCCATAGAAAGAAGAAATAATTATTATTACGCAAAGTGCATAGAACCATTTTGTTTTCCAGAAGGGTGGTGTGATCGTAATTTGTAGAGTTAAGGGTGTTTCATTCCAGATTCCGTTACTATTGCAGCCTTTTATTTTCAGGAGATAAGAGCCGTGATCAAGATTCGTGAAAGTGATGCTGTGCTGATCCTTGATGTCGACCCAGTCCTCATTGAATCCTTCCAGTTTGTATTTGAATAAATGTTCTTCTGGATTGGCAAAATCGAGGGCTGCAAAAGAGAGGGAGAAGAAATTGTTCTTGTAGCTGAGAGTGATGCTGTTCGTGTACGCAATATACTGAGGAAGATCAAAATTTTTGTTTTCTACCGTGAGTTCGGTGAAGTGAAGAGCTGGGGGCTCCTTTTGATTGGCAAGTTCTGCAGGCAGAAAATAATTGAAGCCTTTTATGCCGCCAAAAAGTAAATGGCCGTCCTTCATTTTGCAATAGGAATGTGGAAAGAATTCTCTTCCCTGCAATCCGTCTGCCGGATGAAATTCAGTCACAGTATTTTTTACCGGATCAAAACGCAGTAATTCATCTGTTCCCGACAGCCATAAATTATTTTCATCATCTTCAATGATGCCGATGATCAGTACTTTCAATAATGGATTTTTAAGTGTGAAGTTCTCCGTTTGTCCGGTTTTTCTGTTGAGTCTTATCAGGCCATCACTGGTTGCAAGCAAAAGCATTCCGTTCTTGTCAAATGCCATAGCAGAGATGACAAGTCCTAATTTTGTTTTGGGATCGATGGGTGAATAGATCTTTTGAATGGATCTTGTGTTTACATTCAATCGCAGCAATCCCTGAGCTTCTGTTGCGATCAGAATATTTCCTTCTTCATCTTTTAAAAGTTGTGTGATCTTTGCCTGACCGGATTTTCTTTCTTCTGCTGTCAAATGATTTACTTTATAAAATTTGTCTTTTTTTCTATCGAAATGATAAAGACCGTAGAAGGAAAGGGAGAGCCAAAGATCATTGTTATCATCGACCACAATTTTCAAGGGCGTATCTCCACCAATCGAATTGCTGTCATTCGTAGGGAAATATCTTTTGTATTTATTTTGAATTGGATCAAATCTATAAAGGCCACCACCGTTCGTTGCGATCCAGTAAAGTCCTGTTCGATCTAAGGCAATATCATTGATAATGGAATTTTCTCCAAGAGATTCACCTCTTTTATCAACAGGAAAAGTCTTGAATTTCTTGGTTTTCGGATTGAATTCAGTAATTGATGAGGCTGTGCCTAATAAAATTTTTTCTTCACTTTCATAAAAGATCTTAGACACGATATTGTTGTTCAGGCTACCTTCATTGTTCGATTCGTGCTTAAAATATCCAAAAAGCAATGAGCGCGTGTCGAAATAATTCACTCCATTTCTCCAGGTGCCTGCCCACAATACACCGGTTCTGTCTTCAAGCAGACTCATTACTGTGTTATCTCCCAGCGATTCCGGATCATCCGGATCGTTTTTGAAAATTAAATTTTCTCCTGTTTTTTTATCGAAACGAATGATACCACTTTCAGCAGTTGCAAACCAGATCTTTCCTGATTTATCTTCGTAAATATCAAAGACAAGACCAATTTTACTTGCATTTCTGATAAGAGCTGCTGTATCACCGGGGTGCAGTATACTTCCTGTTTTTGTATCGAGTATGTTGATTCCGGCATTCCAGAGACTGATCCACAATAAGCCATCTCTGTCCAGCATTAGATCTTTTATGCCGGCATAGGACAAATGTTTATTGTCGTTTCCAACCGTGTATTCTGTTTTTTCTCCGGTTATTAAGTTTAAATGACTGATTCCTTTTCCGTAATGTGCTATCCAAAGTGAACCATCTTTATCTTTTACGATCGACTTAATGTTATCAGACATCAAACTCTTCGGATCGTTTTCAGAATGCCTATAGTGCTTGAATGAATTGGTCTTCCTGTTAAAAATATCAAGTCCCTTTGAAGTTGCAAGTGCCAGTTCATCATCGTTCAGCTCAACAATTGATTTTACTGTTTCAGAAAGAATTGAATTCGCATTCAACGAGTCGTATTTGTAGTAGGTGAATTCATTTGTTCTAAGGTCAAGACAATTCATTCCTCCCTTGTAAAATCCTATCCAGAGTTTATCATTTTTATCGGCAAGCAAGCAAGAAACATTACTGGAAGAAATTCCGGATGTATCGGAAACATTTGTGTAATTGATCAACTTGTAGCCATCGTATTTGCTTATGCCCCCGGTTGATCCAAGCCAGATGAAGCCATTCTTATCCTGGGCAATGGCATTGATGCTGATGCTTTGAAGTCCTTCTTCATTTGTTATTCGCTTGAAGCGCGTAAACTGTGCCGGACCCTTGAAATGGAAAATCAACAAAACAAGAATAAATAAACAGTTGACTTTCTTTATTTTCATCATATCAAATATTGCAAAAACTATCCATATATGCAATAGATATCTTTACAGGAAGATTATCCATAAGGGAGACGAACTTGTTATTTTATACTTATATTTGATAGTAAATCTATTTTATGAGAGTCTTTATTTTGATCCTTGTTTCCGGTTTTTTAAATGCGCAGGTCAATTCTTTTTCATTGAATGTGAATGGAACGCCGCCAGTAGGTTTTACCACGGCATTGAATATTGCAGCAGAGAAATGGAGTCAGTATCTGCAGGTCTCTGTTCCTGTAAAAGTGAATGTGTTCACTGTTAATTCAGGACTGCTTCCCTTCTCTGCAATTACGGTTGCGAATGGCAGAAAAGATTTTACGAATGCCCCGGTTACCAATACGCTTTATACAACGGCTCTTGCTAATCAGTTGGCAGGTACAGAAACGAATCCCGGTGAGTTTGATATGGATATTTATTTTAATCTCGCTTCTTCTTACTATTTCGGAACTGGAAAACCTGCCGCTAATCAAAAAGATTTCATTTCAACGGCCATGCATGAAATAGGGCATGGTTTGGGTTTTTACAGTACAGGTTACGTGAACAACAGTGGTTCCGGTTCATTCGGAAATGTTCCCTCTTCTGTTCTATTTCCTTTGGTTCCCTCTTTTCCTTGGCATGGACAAGATGGAGTTCCTTGCATCTATGATAAATTCATAAAAAAACAATCCGGATCGAATCTGGTGGGTCTTGCTGCTCAAAATTCAAATGCATTGGGAGATAGTATTAAGAACAATCCACATTATTTCAGCGGACCCCTTTATGCTAACCCATCTCATTCCAATACACCCATACGATTATCGGGTGGGGCTGGAACTTATACCATGGGGGTTGATCTTCTTCATATTCACGATTCATACGCAAATACAATTATGTCCTATTATTGGGGAAATGGTGATACGGTACGGATTCCGGGTGCCTGGGAATTGGGATTATTAAGGGAGATCGGTTGGAATTTAAAACCCATTGGTATAAAAGAAGAGTCTGTGAATAATATTCATTCTTTTTATCCGGTTCCAACGGATGAAGTTCTACGCATTTCGGGAAATGAAATTGATGCAGTTGAGATCTATGATGCGGAAGGAATTCCACAATGCGTTTTAAAGAACGATCAAATAAATGAAGAATTTAAAATTGATACCAGGGATTTGCTGGAAGGAATCTACTATGTGAGAGTAGCTTTTAAGAGCGGAACTATGCCATATTCGCGAAAAGTGATTATTATGCATAAAGAATAGTTTTGAAAATTTGATCGAGAATTGCTCATTAAGAAATGATTTGGGCACTTTTTTTTCATTTTTTGGAAATCGAAAAATAATTTGTTCTTAGCAATACAATAAAAAAAGCCCTCTTTCTGGAGGGCTTTGTGTTTTATTTAGGATCTATTCTTTACCAACCTAAAACCCAGGCAAAGATCAAGGGAGCAACAATGGTTGCATCGCTTTCCACAATGAATTTTGGTGTATTGATATCCAGTTTACCCCAGGTGATCTTTTCGTTGGGAACTGCACCGGAATAAGAACCATAAGAGGTTGTAGAATCTGAGATCTGGCAGAAGTAAGACCAGAATGGAATATTTTCCATTTCCATATCCTGATATAACATTGGAACTACGCAAATAGGAAAATCTCCTGCAATTCCTCCTCCGATCTGAAAGAATCCAACTCCTTTTCCGCTGCTGTTCTTTACATACCAATCAGCGAGCCAGGCCATGTATTCAATTCCTGATTTCATGGTGGAAGCCTTGATCTCATTTTTGATCACATAGGAAGCAAAAATATTTCCCATTGTACTGTCTTCCCATCCCGGAACGATGATAGGAAGATTTTTTTCTGCTGCGGCTAACATCCAGCTGTTTTTCGGATCGATCTCGTAATATTGTTTTAGTTCCCCACTGTTGAGGATCTTGTACATGAATTCATGCGGAAAGAATCGCTCGCCTTTTGTATCGGCGTCTTTCCAGATCTTGTGAATGTGCTTCTGTAGTCGTCTGAATGCTTCTTCTTCCGGAATACAAGTGTCTGTTACACGATTGTAATGATTTTCAAGCAGATCCCATTCGTCCTGTGGAGAAAGATCGCGGTAGTTGGGTACACGCTTGTAATGTGAGTGAGCAACCAGATTCATGATGTCTTCTTCCAGATTGGCTCCCGTACAGGAAATGATATCCACTTTTCCCTGACGTATCATTTCTGCCAATGATTTTCCCAGTTCGGCTGTACTCATGGCGCCGGCCAGGGTGATCATCATCTTGCCTCCTTCGGTTAAATGCGTTTCGTAACCTTTGGCGGCATCCACTAATGCAGCTGCATTAAAATGTTTGTAATGATGGGCCACGAAGTTGGAAATGGGTCCTTTTGTTGGTATCGATGTATTGCTCATAATTTAAATTTGAAAGGCAAAGATAAAAAATTAATGGTATGAGTTGTTATACGGAAGCCGAATTCAGCTTTGATACATTGGATCGGTATCTTTTCTTTTTAATGAGGTGATAATTAATATCATTGCTTAGGTTGCGAAGCATTAGACGAATGCCAAAAGCATAATAAAATCCGTCTACTAAGGCAATATTTCCTGTTCTTGCGCCTAAGGAACCGGTAACAGCTATCCATCGGATAGGCTTTGCGATGAACAGAAGTCCACATGCTCCCATCATCAACTCCTGATCTTCTTTTCTGTATAACTCGCCATTACTGAAAGTAAAGCCCGAATGATAGTACCCGTAGCCTCCTTCAAAAGGTAAGTGGATTTCAAAAAATCTTTTCTCAAGTAAAATGTATTCATAAAATAGCGTACCATATCTCATATCAACTGCCTGTGCTGCCTCTATTGTTCCATCCAAAACGGGATAGGCTTTTCGTGTTCTAACGGAAGATAGATAATATCCTACCCCAAAAATGTGTTTCTCGAACAATACAAGACCGAATTGCGGACCATAAAAGTTGACAGGATGGGGGTTTCCAATTGAATTTCGTTCAGTGTATTTGATGTAAGGCCTTACTTTTCTGAAGCGGTAAATGTAGATCGAGTCCTTTTGTAATTGAGTACTGAGCGAATCCAGTTTTTTCTCTTTCGTTGTTTCCTGTGAGAAATCAGAGTGAAAACAAAAGAAGGAGAGAAAGAGGACGCATGTAAGGCGGAATGTAAAAAAATCAGACGTCATCTTTTTCTTCCACCATTGGTTCTGAATCGATCAGACCTTCGCTGTTAATGAATTCTTTATTCGTCAGGCGTTTTTCAAGGGAAAGCAAAAATGCAGGAAGAAGGATCAGGTTCGCACAATAAGCAATGATCAGGGTGAACGAGATGAGCATTCCCAATGCTTGTGTGCCACCGAATCCGGATAAGGCAAACATTCCAAATCCAAAAAAGAGCACGATGGCTGTGTACACCATGCTGATACCGGTCTCACTGATCGTGAGTTTAACAGCTTCTCCGATGCTCAATTTATTTTTCTTGATCTCGTGACGGTATTTTGTCAGGAAATAGAGTGTACCGTCGCTGCTGATACCAAATGCAATACTGAATACGAGGATAGTACTTGGTTTAAGGGAAATCCCTGCGAACCCCATCAATCCTGCCGTGATCAGCAAAGCAACTAAACTAGGAATGGTAGAGATCAGGATCATTCTGAATGAAGTGAAAAGGGTGAACATGAAAAGTGCAATGAGTATAATGGCCAATACAACACTTTCGATCAGATTATTCACCAAAAATTCATTGCCCTTCAGAAAAACGATACAATTACCGGTTAGCCTTACGTTGAACTGATCTTCTTTTGCTTCCCATTCTTTCTTTTCTTCGTTGTAATTGAAAACAGTATCGAGGCGTGGTTTTAATTGATCTGTGATCTCTTTTACACGGGTGGACCCACAGTCTGCGATCTGTACTGTAATTCGTGTGTATTGCTGGGTACTGTCTATAAATGCTGAAAGCTGATTCTTCTTCTCATTTTCCTGTTTGATATACTCAGCAATGGTTTTCAATTCTGTTACTGCAGGTAATTTGTAGAATTTACTTTCGCCTCCCTTATAACTTTGATAAAGGAATTTGGCTCCTTCTGCAATGGAAACGGGACGGGAAAATTCTTTGTATTGCGCAATGATCTTTTGTGCCCGATTGATCTTGTACAAGCAACGTGCATTCTCTGAGAATACACCTCTGGCTTTTTTACTGTCAATGGTAATTTCAAAAGGAAGCACGCCACCGAATTTTTCTTCGAAATATTTCAGATCCTGAATTAGGACATCGCTTTTAGGAATATCATCCACTACGTAACCAAAGGCTCTGATCTTGGTGAGTCCGAAAATACTGATCAATGAAATAATGATAACGGATACGTAGATCGCAGTTCTGTGATTCTTTGTAATGAGCGCAACTTTATCTAGTACATGGGTGAGTCTTGCTCCATCTAGGTGCTTCAAATGTTTCTCAGGTGGTGGTGGAAGGTAAGAGAAAATAGCAGGTACCAATACAACGGAATAAATGAATGTAGTCATTACGTTAATGGATGATACGAGACCAAATTCAAAAAGTAAATTGTTTTGAATGGCACAAAATACAGCAAAGCCGATAGAGGTGGTGATGTTTGCAAAGAAAAGTGAAACGCTTGCTCTTTGTATGGCAAGATGCAGTGCCTTAGCCTGAGATTTTCCTTCAGCGATCTCTGTGTGGTATTTATTGAGGATCAAGATGCAGTTGGGTACCCCGATCACTATGATCAGGGGTGGAATAAGTCCGGATAATACGGAAAGTTTGTATCCGAACAAGACGATAGTACCTAATGAGGTAACTACCCCACACATGATCACGATAAGTGAAAACAGAACTGGGTAGAATGAACGGAAGAACAAATAGAGCAGTAATGCTGTAACCAATAATGCCAGACCTAAAAAGAAGCTTGTTTCATTCCTGATCTTTCGCATGACCGTTGTTCGTATGAACGGAAGTCCGGATTCGTAGGTGTCAACTCCGGTACTTTCATTAAAAAGGGTGACTTGCGCTTTGATCTCGTCAACCATGTCCAGTCTTCGTTTTGAATTCAGGTCTTTCTCGCTGAAGGTAACGGCCATGAGTGAAGAATTGGTCTTGGTATTGAATACAATTCCTTCGTAGAATTTAAGCCCCTCTACTTTGCTCAGGTATTCATCGAGTTGTTCCTGATTGGCAGGCGAATTGCCTTTTAAAGGCAGAAATTGAAATTTACCGAGTGAATCATTTAAGAAAAGATCATTCAAACGCGCAATGGATACAACACTCTTGATCCCGTTCAGTTTTTTAATATCGTCTCCTAACTTAGCCCATGCATTGTAGTTCTTGAGTGAAGTTAGTTTTCCGCTTTCAATTCCTATTACAAGTATCGTTCCGTCTTGTCCAAATTTCTTCTTGAAGAAATCGTAATCAATACTTGTTGTATCGTCATCAGGAAGGAGTTTGGCAAAATTGTAACTGATCTCGATCTTGGAAGCGTAATAACCCATGAAAACGGTCAGTAAACCAATCACAATTATGAGTGGGAACCGGTGTTTTAAAATGAAATAGGCGAGTCGCTTGAGCATGATTCTTCTGAACAGCCAAATTAAATAAAATAAAGGAAATAAATGCTTGTTTTTTCAGCTATTTATCATTGGAAGGAACAGTTATTTTCTGCACCAATGTTTCACATGTTCTGTATACTAATTGAAATACTTCTTCGAATAATTCTTCATTTCCGTAATAGGGATCGGGTACTTCCATGTCTTCTTTCGGATGCAGCAGATCCAAAAATAAACTTACCTTATTCAGATGTTGATCATGCGACGCAAGTCTTTGTACATTCTTCAGGTTGCTTCGGTCCATCACATAAATGAGATCGAATTGATCAAAATCTTTGCTTCCGAATTGTCTTGCTCTTAATTTACTCAGGTCTACTCCATTTTTTTTAGCATTGGCAATTGTTCTCGGGTCCGGCGCTTCTCCAATGTGATACGATGCTGTTCCAGCTGAATCGATGTGCACTTCGAGTTTGTGTTTTTCTTTCAGGTGGAGCATGATCCCTTCTGCTAGAGGGGATCTGCAAATGTTACCAAGGCAGACAAACAGTATTCTTTGCATTTTATTTTCTGCAGAAATAGATCAATTCTCCTGCCGGCAGGCGATATCGATCAACTAATTCAGGACCCAATTCATTCACAAATCCATCCGGAGTTACTTTGAATCCTGCAGCGGCCAGTTTATCCTTATAATCCAATCCGAATAAACGAACGTGATCTTTTTGCCAGAAATGCTTTTCGCGATCTTCGGGACTGGTAATGTTTTTGTCTTCATAAGTTTTCTCACGGTTCACATCCAATGGTACTTGAAATATTCCCCATCCTCCGGGTGACATGATACGATAAAGTTCACGCATGCATTGATCTGAATCTTCCACATGTTCGAGCACGTGATTACAAAATATGACATCAAAGGTATTGTCAGCGAAAGGTGCTTTGTGAAGATCGAAATGTACGTCTGCAATCGGACTGTTGTAATCACCCGTCTTGTACTTTAGGTTCTTCATTGACTTGAAAAGTTTGTAAAAGCATTGTTCCGGTGCAATGTGAAGCATGTTGTGTTCTTTCGTGAAGAAATCTGTTCGCTGCTTCAGGTACAACCACAACAGGCGATGTCTTTCTAAGGAAAGACTACCGGGACAGAGCACATTATCACGTTTGGCTCGGCCTCCGTAACCATAAGGAAGAAATTTACGATAGGTTTTTCCGGTGATGGGATCCTCGTAACGTTTGCCGTAATAGAGCAGGGGTGCGATCTTGCTAAAGATCAGACTCAGCTGAATGAGCAAGGGTCTCGGTATGGTTCTTAATAGAAAATGAAACACGGTCAATAACTCGCGTAAAGATAAGGATTTTAAGTTCTTTGGGGGAGTGAGATCTGCTTTACAAAAAGTTTTTTGTAAAAGGGTAATAGGATCAAATAGAGGGCAATTCCGGTGTATTTCATTGCTGTAACCCAGTTTTTATATACAGCAGACCAATATTCGTTGTAATAGGATTGAAGCCAGGCATCGTAATCCATTTTGGCTGGAAGCGTTTCCGGCATCGCATAAGGATTCGTAAAGATCTCTCTATCGTGATTGTGAAAGAGATTGGTGCAATCATGCAGAAAAGTTAATACCATAAGAAATAAGAAAATGAGGGTGACATAACTGATCTGATTGAAAATATTATAAAAAGCATGATACGTCTTATTACGCGAAGAGGTGAAAACTAGAGTAAAAGTTGAGAAGAGCATTAGCGCCACAATACATCCTTCGTAGAAACTGCCACTGCGGAAAGGACCACCGTAAGGAAGCAGCTGCGAAAGAATGAAGGTGATCAATGGATAAAGCAACAAGATCACAATGGTGATCAGAAATTGCTTCCAGTAGGTCATTTTGAAAAGAAGAAGGAAAGAAGTGATACAGATCGTGAAGTAAAAAATGGTCCATCTGTAATCAGAACTATAGATGAATAATTTATCAAATTTGGCTTTGGAAAGGTTCGAGAAAACTGTCATCAATTCATATTGGTAAGAACCGTAGCCGTACATTTCAGAAACAGGGATCTTTTCTTTGCCTAACATCTCCAAATATTTCTTCGCCACTTCTTCAGCGGTGAAACTTGCTTGAACCCCATACTTTTCAGCAATGGAAATGTATTGTTCTATCTTGGGTGTCAATTCTGAGAAGGAAGTGATAGGATGATAGGATTTGTACAGTTGATATTCTGTTTTAAGAGCAGGAAACTTAACCGAATCCCCCCGTAAAAAATATGGGGTGTAAAAAGTTTGACTGTTTGGATTCAGTTTTTTTATGGTTGCATATTGAATGTTGCTTGTGGAATCGTACCAGGTAAAGTAATTATTGGAAGAGTGGACCATGTACGGATCGATCTCATTCAATGAATTCATATCCGCGATCACTTCAGCATCCGAGTACATAGAGGCGATGCGTTTATTCTGTACAAGTTCGAATGGAACCGGGACCAGCAAAAAGATCAGTACGCTTATAAATACGAGAATAAAATTCCTGTATTCATCTGCCAAATGAAAATTCCCGAAATTCTTTTCCTTATTGAATATTGCATAATGATAGATCCAGAAACACATCACGATGACAGATAGCAATGAGAGAAGAAAATACCATAATTCATACTGCACATCTCTGATCAGGTGGATAGGAAGAAAAAGACCGAGGAGGGCAGAGCAGGCAAATAAGAGTAGTCCATTCCAGCCAACGTAATGGATCTTGCTCATCCAGATATCGGGATGGTTCACGAGCAAATGTGAATCTATCTTTTTTATGAATTTTGGACTGAGCAGTTTTAGCATTCTCAAATGTCTTTATGAAATAATTTTCTTGTACTCTGACTGATGTTTCTGATGTAATTCAGCGTTAAATTATTTTCAGCCAGAATTTTTGTGATGAAGTAAAGGTCTTTATCGGTCGATGTATTGATGATGAAAGATGTTCCTGCATTATCGACGGTTATATCACTGTATTTTTTAAAGCAATCTGATAGTTTTTCGAGGTCGAATTCTCCGGAGATCTCAAAACTATTTTGAGCCCTTTCGTTGGCAAATTGTTTTTGAGGTCCGTTGTAAATGGTTTTTCCCTGTCTGATGAAGATGATGTTGTCTGCTACTTTTTCAATTTCATGCAGGTTTTGTGAACTTAGAAGGATGCTCATGGGATGTGCTTCGGAAAAAGTAAAGAAACGCAGATCTTGAAGAAACAATTGTTGGGCATTGATGTCCAGATTGGATAGAGGTTCATCGAGGATCAATAACTTCGGTTTCCATAAGAGCATTTTTGCGAGTTCAAAACGTAAACGGTAACCACTGGATATCTCAGTCCATTTCAGATCCCTGTATTTATCCAGTCCAAGTCGAAAAAGTATGTAATCAATTCTCTTTTCATTTTCTTTTCCTTTTATGCCATGAATAGAGGCAAAGAAACGAAGGTTATCAAGCAAGGTGCCATACCATTTCGGAATTCGCTGTGGAATAAAGGCTGTATGATTCTTAATGGAATACCAGTCATTCTCCTGCAGTTCGAGTGCCGGGAACAGAATGCTTCCACTATCCGTACTTAATTCTCCTGCTAAAATTCGTAGTAAAGTGGTTTTTCCATTGCCATTTTCACCAACAACGCCGGTGATCTGTCCAGTACTCAAGGTAACATCTAATGGCTGTAGAAAAAATGGATTTCTTCCCTGTGTGAATTTTTTAGAGATCTTTTGAGCATCAATGATGAGTTGATGTTCGCTTTTAGCCACAGCTTTCGGACTCAGTTCGTTTCTACTGAACAGATCGATGAGTTTTGCCGCTTCTGTTTTGATCGTCCCCTTATCGGCATGCTCATTCGCATCTTCTGAAAGATGTGATTTACGAAGTTGAATGATCTGAGTAGCTAATTCATCGTCGAGTTGAAATTCCTCATTCAGATCCATCAATCTTCTGGTAAGTAGACTGATATCGTTGTGCTGAAGACTGCTTTGCAGTTCGCTGATGAATTTCTGCTTCAATTGCATGATTAAAATTAAGTATTAAAATCAGCACTGGAAGCTTTATTTGTAAAGACTTTGTTAAAGAAAATTAAGAAGTTTGAGGTGTTGTCGAAATTATTCTTTAAAACCAAGTATTAAAATTTTCGGACTAAGGAATGCAAGCCTTTCGGGCTTCAATTCCAGTTGCCTAAAAAAGAGTTATAAAGAATATAAATGTTTTTAGTTATGTTATAAAAATGTCTTGGTGGCAGACTACATGCGCTTGTTTGCTCGGTCAATAGATCCTTATTTTGGAATAATTTGCTATTAGCTGACGTTTTTATTTCTCTGTTCAATGTCGGAAATGAAATTCGTCAATTTTCTCGTAAACGCATCTAGCTCTAATGCGCTTGACTTTAAATGGTGTATTAATTTTTTTAACTCTATGTTAGAAAGCGGCATGTCAGTTTCAACAACCTTCATCAGGCCCAAGCAAGTTGTTATGGGTTTTCTAACTTCGTGCGAGGTCATAAATAGCATTTTTTCGAGCTCTTTAATATAAGCGAATCGTTCATCATTGATCTTATCAATAAGTGTTCGGTGTCGATATGCAAGAAACGCAACAATTACAATAACTATTATTGTAAGGGCTCGATTTGCAATTGCCATATACGTAATTGATGGAGAAAAGAAAATGATGAATTTTGTTATTGTAAGTAAAGATGTAATGATTGCAAAAATTAAAATTACTTTTTTGGATTGTCTGCTAACTAAAAAGAAGCAGAATAAATACAAAACACCAACTGCAACACCTAATGGCAAACTAATGTCAAGAAGAAAAACAAAGATGAGTAATAACGTCGCGAGTATTGTCGGACTTGTAAAACGCTGTGTAGGTTTTTGCGAAGGTTTTAAATGATCCATCTTTTTGAGGGTTTAATTATGCTTATCTGGTATGTAAGTTTATAAGTATGGAGGGTAATTAGTCTAGGCGTTTTATTTTATTAACTTAATTGCCATCTTGATGCTTATCAGGAAATGGCTTTTTACGCCCTCACAATTAGTCATTCTTGGAGCAGAGGTAAGAATTTACCGTTTCAATCAGTTCGCTGCTATTGAATGGTTTTTCGAAGATGCTGACCAGATTGATAGATTCGCAGATCTGTATGGTTTGTCTGTTCTCTTTCGTGCTGATGCAGATGAGTGGTGTTCTTTCTTTGGCAAAAGCAGTTTTCATGGATTCAAAATCAGGATGTTTTTGAATTTCAGAATCTGCGATGATAAAATCAGGCTTTCTCTGTTGGAAGGATTCTCCTGCCTTTTCAATGGTATTGAATTTCTTGACCCGGTATTCGTTTTTTTCCAATGCCGTTTGCAGATCCAGTCCTACGATGGAGTTCTGGTCAATAATGAAAATCAGCTTTCCTTTGCTTTGATCAGGCATTGTTGATCTGAATAATTGTTATACAAATTTATTCAAATCCGGGAATTAAGCAAATTAATTTACCGCTTTTTCAATCTCATCTTGATATGTGGTATATCGTCCTCTGGATAAGGCTCTCCTTCTGATACGAATCCAAGTTGTGTATAGAATTTCTCCAGGTATTTTTGTGCAGAGATGATTATTTCATCGGTATTGAATTCCTTAAAGATTAATTCAATGGCCTTCTTCATTAATTCTTTTCCGTATTCTTTTCCCCGAGTTTTTCCCGATACAACAACTCTGCCAATGGCTGCTTCCTTGTGTGAGATTCCGGGAGCAAATAAACGCGCATAGGCCACTGTTTCCTCATTTATTTTCGCAATTAAATGCAAAGCATCTTTGTCCTTCCCATCCAGATCCTGATAGGCACATTTTTGTTCTACCACAAAGACTTCGCTTCGTAATTGCAAAAGATCATAGAGCTCGCTCGTGCTCAGTTCACTGAATTTTTTGAGTGTGAAATTCATTCTGTGTCGAAAAATCCTTTATTGCCCCTGAATACATTTTTTCCCAAATGCTTGTACGCAAGTTCTGTTGCTTCTCTTCCTCTTGGGGTTCTCTGTAAATATCCTTCCTGTACTAAAAAAGGTTCATATACTTCTTCTATAGTGCCTGATTCTTCTCCTACAGCAGAACTGATCGTGTTGATACCAACCGGCCCACCCTTGAACTTATCAATGATGCAGTTCAGGATCCGAAGATCCATTTCATCCAGACCATTTTTATCTACATTCAGGGCTTTTAGTGCATAGGCTGCGATCTCCAGGTCTATCTTTCCATTTCCCTTTATTTGAGCAAAATCCCTCACTCTTTTTAATAATGCGTTTGCAATGCGGGGAGTGCCTCGGCTTCTTCTTGAAATTTCGTAAGCAGCATCATCATCAATTCCAATATTCAATATCCCTGCACTTCTCTGTACAATTCCAGTCAGTATTTTCGAATTATAATAATTCAAGCGACTGTTGATCCCAAACCTTGCTCTTAGTGGTGAAGTAAGCAATCCACTTCGGGTAGTTGCACCCACCAAAGTGAATGGATTGAGTTTTATCTGAACTGTTCTTGCATTTGGACCATTATCGATCATGATATCGATCTTGTAATCCTCCATTGCGGAATACAGGTATTCTTCCACAACGGGACTCAATCGATGGATCTCATCAATGAATAAAACATCGAAAGGTTCAAGATTCGTCAACATTCCCGCAAGATCACCGGGCTTATCCAGCACAGGACCACTGGTGACTTTTAAATTAACGCCAAGGTCATTGGAGATGATATGGGCCAGTGTTGTTTTTCCAAGTCCGGGTGGTCCGTGTAACAATACATGATCCAAGGCTTCTTTCCTTTGTTTGGCTGCTGCCACAAAGACCCTGAGGTTATCCACAACCGAATCTTGTCCACTGAAATCATCAAACAGAGTAGGTCGTAAGGCACGCTCTGCTTCTCTGTCAGTAGGATTCAGATTCTCTTCTGATGGATCTAAATTTGGATTCACAAAGTAAAAGTACTACAAATTAGAACAAAGCCTTGCTATAAATTGTAGCTAATTACAAATCGATATGCCATTTATTAAGTATATTTAATGTACAAATGCATGCGCTGCTAAAAACATATTTATTCACCTGTTTCTGTTTGTTAGGTATTTTTCTTCATGCACAAAATGCTAAGGTCGATTCACTAAAAGTTCTTCTACGGACAGCTACATCAGACACTATGAAATGCAATATTCTGGGCGACATGATCGATGCAGAGGTGAATCATATGAAAAGTGCTGAATACAATGAGGAATTAGGACTTGTGGCAGAGAAGAACCTGAAGGGCTTGAATAAGAAAAGTGAAGTGTATCCATTCTACCTGAAACATCTGGCGATCTCATTGATCAACAAAGGAAATTTCGCGCATGGCAGAGGAGAATTAGAGGAAGCGATCAAGAACACCGAAAAGGGATTGGAACTTTTCAGGGAATTGAAGTACATGACAGGTATAGCAAACTCTTTGAATATTATGGGAATGATCAACTATTCAAAAGGAAATATGAAGTTGGCCATTTCGTATTTTGAAGAATCTATTAAGATACTTGAATCGATCAGGGACAACAGATCCTTGTCTTCTTCTCTCAATAATCTGGGCACTGTGTATTACTATAATTCGGATCTCAATAAAGCCATTAACTGTTTTAAAAAAGCATACAAAATACAGGAGGAACTCAATGATAAAAAAGGAGCCGCCAATACCATTCACAATATGGCTGGTATTTACAATGCACAAGGGAACATAGAGAAAGCACTTGAGAACTATTTATTGTCATCCAGGATACGTGAAACGATCAACGACGAAATTGGAATGGCTTCCGCTTTTCATGCAATGGGAACCTTGTATTCCAAACAGGGAGACACAGCCTCTGCTTTTCAATTTTTTCAAAAGGCACTTAGAATTGAGAGAAAGAATAAGGATAGAGATAAGGAAGCCGGCACACTTCAGGGGATTGCAGGTGTTTATGCAGCAAGAGGTGATCTGAAAAATGCACTTGATCATTATCAGGAATCGCTCAGGATCAAACGAGAGATCGGCGACAAAGAAGGAGAGGCCGGCTGTTTGATCGCTCTGGGAGTTCTTTTCAATAACCACAATGAGTTTTCAAAAGCAAATGAACATTATTTAGCGGCCTTAAAGATCAATGAAAAGATCGGAAACAAAATGGGAATTTCGAACGCGCTTGCCAATCTCAGTCGAAGCTCAATGAAGTTGAAGGATATGAAAAAAGCTGAGGATTACGCCATAAGAAGTATGGCTATCAGCAAAGAGATCGGCTATCCGGAGAATATTAAGAATTCTGCTTTCTCTTTGTATTCGGTTTATAAGTTAAAGGGAAACGAAAAACTGGCACTTGAGAATTTTGAATATTACATTAAAATGAGAGATTCCATTCAGAATGAGTCAACACGTAAGGCTTCCATTAAAACACAACTCAAATACGAATATGAAAAACAAGCTATGGCCGATTCTGTTGCGCATGCAAAGGACAGCGAAATAAAGAATGCAGAGCTGGCTAAACAAAAGGCAGAGATATCGGCGAAAAGGAATCAGCAATACGCATTATTCGGTGGTTTGTTTTGTGTTTGTGTGTTTGGAGTTTTTATGTTTAACCGTTATAAGGTGACACAAAAACAGAAAGAAATCATTGAGGAGCAGAAGAGTGTGGTAGAAGAGCAGAAGAAATTGGTGGAAGAAAAGCAAAAAGAGATACTGGACTCCATTCACTATGCGAGGAGGATCCAGATCGCACAGATTCCAAATGAAAAACGCATGGCTTCTCTTTTATCGAAGTTCAGAAAGTAAATTCCACATAAAAAAACCCGGCTATTCGCCGGGTTTTTTTTTCTTGAATCGAAATTATTTCGCGTCTTCCGGTTTCGGAAGCAACACTTTTCTGCTCAATTTGATCTTCTTGGTCTTCGGATCATCACCTACGTATTGTACTTTGATGATATCTCCTTCTTTGATCAATCCTTCAAATGAATCAATTCTCTTCCAGTCATACTCACTAATGTGAAGCAATCCGTCCTTACCCGGAAGGATCTCAACGAATGCTCCGTATGGCATGATGGATTTTACTTTGGCATCGTAGATCGTTCCTACTTCCGGAATCGCTACAATTCCTTTGATCTTGTTCATGGCTGCCGTTACTTCGTCTTTGCTTGTTCCAAATACTTCCACAATTCCGGTTTTTCCTTCTTCTGTGATGATGATGGTTGTATTGGTTGAACGTTGCATTTCCTGAATCACTTTTCCACCCGGACCGATCACGGCTCCTATGAATTCACCAGGTATAACGATCTTCTCGAATCGTGGTGCATGTGGTTTGTAATCTTCACGTGGTTTATCCAATGCTTTCAGCATCTCACCCATGATATGTAAACGTCCTTGTTTTGCTTGCTCCATAGCCTTCGCCATTACTTCATATGGAAGTCCGTTCACCTTTAGGTCCATCTGAACTGCAGTGATCCCGTCTCTGGTACCACACACTTTAAAGTCCATGTCTCCTAAATGATCTTCGTCTCCTAAGATATCCGAAAGAATTGCATAGTTTCCTTTATCATCAGTGATCAATCCCATTGCAATACCTGCAACCGGTTTTTTGATCTGAACACCTGCATCCATCAAGGCAAGGGTACCTGCGCAAACAGTAGCCATTGACGAAGAACCATTACTTTCTAAAATATCACTTACAACACGAATGCTATAGCCTGTATCAGTTGGAACTACTTTTTTCAATGCACGGTTCGCAAGATTTCCGTGTCCTACTTCTCTTCTTCCAACACCTCGGTTCGGTTTTGCTTCACCTGTACTGAATCCCGGGAAGTTGTAATGTAAAATGAATCTTTCTTCTCCGTCATTGAAAGCTCCGTCAATTTTCAATGCATCTTTAGGAGTACCTAAAGTTACGGTTGTCAATGATTGAGTTTCTCCTCTGGTAAATACTGCACTTCCGTGTGGGGAAGGAAGGTAATTCACTTCTGCCCAGATCGGACGGATGTCAGTTGTTTTACGGCCATCCAAGCGAACTTTTTCATCCAAAGCAAGACGACGAACTGCATCGTACTCTACAAGATGATAGTATTTGTTGATCAATCCTTCTTTCTCTGCCAATTCTTCTGCAGTAAACGTTTTTTTGTATTCTTCCAATACGGCTTTGAAATCTTCCTTACGGTTATTTTTATTTGCCTGTAATTTTTTAGCTACTGCATATACTTTATCGTAAGTGTCTTTCATCACTTTTGCCTGAAGATCTTTATCGTTCACTTCATGGCAGTATTCGCGTTTTGGTTTCAAACCTGCTTTTACAGCAAATTCTTCAATTCCTTTGATGTGACCTTTGATGGCAGTGTGTGCAAACTGAATCGCTTCCAGCATTTCTGCTTCACTTACTTCACTCATTTCACCTTCTACCATCAGAATGTCCGTCTTACTTGCAGCTACGATCATATCGATCGTGCTTTTTTCTAATTCAGATTTTCCGGGATTGATACAAAGTTTACCGTCAATTTTTCCTACACGTACTTCGCTGATAGGACCGTTGAACGGAATATCAGAAACAGCAACAGCAGCTGAAGCAGCCATTCCTACCAATGCATCCGGCAATGTTTCTCTGTCGGTTGAAAGTAATGAAAGCATCAATTGTGTATCTGCATGATAATCTTCCGGGAACAATGGACGCATTGCTCTGTCCACTATACGTGATATTAAAACTTCATAATCGGATAATTTCGCTTCTCTGCGAAAGAATCCACCAGGAAAACGTCCTGCTGAAGCATATTTTTCCTGATAATCTACCGTCAAGGGTAAAAAGTCCACCCCTTCTTTTGCATCCTTATTACTAACGATGGTGGCAAGTATCATGGTATTGCCTAATTTAAGTACCACCGATCCGTCTGCCTGTTTGGCCAGCTTACCGGTTTCTAATTCTACAGTTCTCCCGTCTCCGAGATCAAAACTGTGTTTGATTCCTATTTGTGACATCTTTGTTTGTTTTTGTGTTTCGGCCTTTCCGAAACGGTTTATATTTATTTCTAATTTTCTATTTCCTGTCTTATTAACAAAAAAGGCATTCCGAACTTTTATTCGAAATGCCCCCGTAATAAAATTATCCTTCCCGGTTCAGCGGGATTATTTTCGGATATCTAAAGTTTTGATGATTGAACGGTAACGCTCAAGATCATTCTTCTTTAAATAATCCAATAAGGCACGACGCTTACCTACTAAGTTCAAAAGGGCACGTTGCGTACCGAAATCTTTCTTATTATCTTTTAAGTGATTGGTAAGGTGGTCGATCCTGTGTGTAAAAAGGGCGATCTGCGATTCTGCACTTCCTGTGTTTTTATCGTTTCCTGCGAATTTCTTGAAAATGTCTTTCTTTACTTGTGATGATAAATACATGTTTTTCTTTTTAAATAAGGCATCAAATATAAGGTTTTTAGGCGTACCAGCAAAATTATTTTTGCCTTTTCACTGAAGGGAAAGGACTGGTAATCAGACTAAATTACATTATTTTTTTATAAAATGCCTCAATATGCTTAAATTTGATTTCCATTGATTTTATTATGAAGAAGGAACTTACCAAAGGAGAGATCTTAGAGATTTACAATACGCCTTTACTTGAACTCATTACCCGGGCTGCCGAGGTTCATAAAGAATATCACAAGACCGGAGAGGTTCAGATCAGTTCTCTTGTGTCTGTAAAGACCGGCGGTTGTGCCGAAGACTGTGCTTATTGCCCACAGGCCGCACGTTATACGACCGAGGTAAAGGTGCATAAATTGATGGATGTTGCGGAAGTGACTGCCTGCGCTGACAATGCTAAAAAAGGGGGGGCAAGCCGAATGTGTTTGGGTGCTGCCTGGAGAGAAGTAAGAGATAACAAAGATTTTGAAAAGGTATTGGATATGGTAAAGACCATCAATTCTAAAGGAATGGAGGTCTGTGCTACTTTGGGAATGCTTACCGAAGATCAGGCACGCAGATTGGCAGAAGCCGGACTTTACGCCTACAATCACAATATTGATACATCCGAAGAGAATTATGGAAATATCATCTCAACAAGAACCTATGATGATCGTCTGAAAACAATAAAGAATGTGAGAAAAGCAGGTTTAACTGTTTGCTCTGGCGGGATCATCGGTATGGGAGAAAGTGTAGAAGATCGAATAGGAATGCTATATACATTAAGTTTACTGGACCCTCAGCCGGAAAGCGTTCCTATCAATGCGCTTGTCGCGGTAGAAGGAACACCCATGGAAGATCAGCCTCCCGTACCCATTTGGGATATGGTGCGAATGATCGCCACAGCACGTATTGTGTTACCCGAATCAGCCGTGCGTTTAAGTGCAGGAAGACTTGCTATGAGCATGGAAGGTCAGGCCTTGTGCTTTTTAGCAGGCGCCAACTCCATCTTTGCAGGAGAAAAACTGCTTACCACTCCAAATCCTCAACACAATCAAGATATGGAAATGTTCAAACTGCTTGGACTTACTCCTAAAAAAGCATTTGATCATAAGCACGCAGACCAGTCGGTGTAATCATGTCAAAACAAGATCTGCCCTTTCATCTTCTGAGCATGCTGAAAGAGCGTGAACAAAAGGGGTTACTTCGAAAATTAAAAAACGGTTCTCCGCCGATCGACTTTTGCAGCAATGATTACCTGGGTTTTTCCATTACCGGATCACTTCAAAAGAAAATAAGTGAGCATGCGGCAACTTCGCCTAAAACAGGCTCCACCGGTTCTCGTCTCATTAGTGGAAATTCGACAGAAGCAGAAGAACTGGAGAAAAAGATCGCCACTTTTCATCATTCAGAGAGTGCACTGCTTTATAATTCGGGATACGATGCTAACCTCGGTGTTTTTTCCTGTATTCCACAAAAGAATGATGTCATTCTCTATGATGAATTCATTCATGCTTCTATTCACGACGGACTCCGTCTTAGTTATGCCAATCGCTATAAATTCAAACACAATGATGTGAATGAATTGAAAGAGCTGATCGCTCGTAGCAAAGAAACGGCTTATAATATTTTCATTGCAGTTGAAAGTGTCTATTCCATGGATGGTGACTGCGCTCCACTAGCTGAATTGGCTGCTATTGCCCGTGCGAATAAAAATATTTATCTGATCGTGGACGAAGCCCATGCCATTGGTGTTTTTGGGGAGAAGGGAAGGGGATTGTGTAGTGAGATCGGAATTGAAAAAGATTGTTTTGCCAGGATCTATACGTACGGAAAAGCAATGGGCTGTCATGGTGCAGCTGTGGTGGGATCACAAGATCTAACCGACTATCTGATCAATTTTTCAAGACCCTTTATTTATACGACCGCTTTGCCTCTTCATTCTGTAAAAGCAATTGATTCAGCTTACGATCTCTTAATTAAAGGAGAAGAACAAGGTAAATTAAAAGAGAACATTCTATATTTCAACGAAAAAGCAAAGCATTTGGCCATTGTCGAGAAAAGTGTGAGTGCCATTCAATGTTTGCATGCAGGATCGAATAGCAAAGCTGAGGCTTATGAAAGATCACTTGCCGAACATGGAATCTATTCGAAGGCCATTAAAAGTCCGACCGTACGTGAAGGAACAGAACGACTTCGCTTGTGTATTCATGCATTCAATACAAAGCCGGAGATCGATCAATTGATAAAAGCATTAAATTCTTTACAAGCATGAAAACTTATTTTGTAACAGGAATAGGAACAGGAGTGGGAAAGACCATTGTAGCAGCGGCCTTAACGGAAGCGCTGGAGGCAGATTACTGGAAGCCTATTCAATGTGGTACTGAAGGTGGAACCGATCTTGAGAAAGTACGTTCTCTGATCTCGAATGAACGTTCTGTTTTACATCCTGAGCGTTATTGTTTCAAAGAACCGGCTTCGCCGCATATCGCTTCAGCAAAGGAGATGACCAAGATCAAAATGGAAGATTTTTTTCTTCCGGAAACGGAAAATAACCTGATCATTGAAGGAGCAGGTGGATTATTGGTGCCCTTGAATGAAGATAATTATGTGATCGATCTGTCACGTGATCTGGGAGCGGAAGTGATACTGGTCATCAATAATTACCTGGGATGCATCAATCATTCCTTGTTGAGTATAGACTATCTTATAAAGAATGATTTTGAATTAAAAGGAATTGTATTGAACGGAAATTTTCCTGCAGAAGTAAAAAAAGCAATTATTAATTATGCTGAGGTTCCCTTGATAGCGGAACTTCCTTTTGTGGAAGAACCCACTAAAGAAGTGATACAAAATTTTAAGAAGTACTTTGCTCAAAGTGAATTATGAGTGGTGTGGAAAGAGACAGAGCCTATGTCTGGCATCCTTTTACAAAACAGAAGGATGCGAAAGCGAACATCAATATCGTGAAGGGAGAGGGCATCTATCTTTTTTCTGATAAGGGAGAAAGATACATCGATGCGATCAGCAGCTGGTGGGTGAACCTGCATGGACATTGTCATCCTTACATCAATAAAAAGATCAAAGAGCAGGTCGATACTTTAGAACATTCTCTCTTCTCCGGATTCACACATGAACCGGGCATACAGCTTGCAGAACGACTGCTCAAACATCTTCCTGCAAATCAAAGTAAGATCTTTTATTCCGATGATGGTTCTACTTCGGTTGAAGTTGCTTTGAAAATGACCCTTCAGTATTGGAGAAATAAGGGGGAAGACAGACATGTTTTTTTTGCATTTGACGGAGCTTATCATGGAGATACTTTCGGTAGTATGAGCGTGGGTGCACGAAATGTTTTTACCAATGCTTTTGATAAATTGTTGTTTGATGTGAAACATTTGCCTTTGCCAACAAAGGAGAATATAACTGAGATCAAACAAGTGATCGCACAAATTGCCCGATCTCATAAAGTAGCCGGATTCATCTTTGAACCATTAGTACAAGGTGCTGCCGGAATGCGTATGTACGATGCGTCTTTGTTGGATGAACTGCTCTCTCTCTGCAAAGAATCCAATATCATTACAATAGCAGATGAAGTGATGACCGGCTTCGGTAGGACAGGAACTTTTTTTGCAAGTGATCAATTGAAGAATCAACCGGATATCTTTTGTTTGAGTAAGGGACTTACCGGAGGCTATTTTCCATTGGGCGTAACAAGTTGTTCCGACTTTATCTATCAGGCCTATCTCAACGATGATAAGGAAAAAACTTTTTTTCACGGGCATAGTTATACAGCCAATCCACTCAGTTGTACTGCCGCTCTGGCAAGTTTGGATCTGATGGAAAACGAAGAAACGAAAAATGCGATAGCACGAATAGAAAAAAGCCATCAACTCTTCGCTCAAAAAATAAAGCAACATCCAAGCGTGAAAGAGGTGAGATGCAAAGGAACCATCCTTGCTGTTGAATTAAAAACAAATGAGGAATCACATTATCTGAACAATGCAGCTGATTCGATCACGGATTTTTTCATGAACGAAAAGATCATCATTCGTCCCTTAGGCAATGTGTTTTATTTGATAACACCCTATGTTATCCGTGACGAGGAAATGCAAAGCATATACCAAAGTATTTTACGATTTTTGAAGTAATAAGAGCGAGAAGATCTATTTCCCGTTAATGGCTTTATCGAGTTGCCAGGTTAAAAAACCGGCGCCTATACCAATGATGGCACCTCCTAAAACATCACTTGGATAATGAACCCCCAAACGCATTCTGGAATAACCGACGAATCCTGCATAGATATAAGAAGGCACCGTAACGTACCATTTTTTATAACTTAAACTCATTGCAGTAGCTGTTGCAAAGGCCGCAGTGGTATGTCCACTTGGAAAAGAATAAGGGCCTACTTCATCTCTTTTCACAATATCATCGGGATAATCTGTAAAAGGTCGTGTTCTGTTCACCGCATATTTCAATCCAGTCGTTAATCCAATTGCCAAACCAATGCTAAGCGCACTTTTATAGGCATTCCGTGTCATCACTTCGTTCTTCGTGAAATAGCCATGCGACCAGACCCCAATGACTGATGCAGGCATCACAGGGTAAACTGAAAAGGAAACACCTTTCATGGTTTTATCCCATACCGGCATTTCTTTTGCATTGATCGATTTCAGCATACTGAGATCGGCATTCTGTGCAAAAAAAGAAGTGTTTGTGAGGATAAAAAAGACAAGGAAAACTTGATAGACCAACTTCACTCTTCGTTCTCCTTTCTGCATTTTTCTAACCATGCTAAAGCCTTGTTCCTGTCATCAAAGAATTGTGTTTTAACGGCCGGTCTGCTTACCTTGATGAAAAGGTTACCTAAAATTTTTAGAAAACTGTTGTTACTTGACAAGGCATGTGCTGCAACATGTTTGGCGTATTCTTTTGATGCACCTGCTGTTCTGGCTCCGGGAGTGGGATTGAATTCATCTTCCGCCTCGGTGAGCACATAAAATTTTTTCCCGGGTAAGTAGTTCATTGATAAGTCTCTCGATAACCACACGTCATTTTCAGTGAGAGAGACTCCTTTTCTCACCAAAAACTCAACGAGTCCATTCTCATGGATCTTCATTGTAAAATTCTTTTCCGAAAATTGCTTCATTTGATAGTCAAATATAATTAAAGAAATGCTCATTCATACAATTCACAAAATGTTTAAAATTGTGGATTACTTTATAGCCCATTTCTCAGGCTTCTGTTAAATTTGTACCAAAGAAGAATTTTTATGTCGAAGGCAGAACATATTACATGTTTGATCATTGGGTCAGGACCTGCAGGTTATACAGCGGCGATCTATGCGGCAAGAGCAGATCTGAAACCGATCATGTACACTGGAATGACACCGGGTGGACAATTAACTGAAACCACAGAAGTAGATAATTTTCCCGGATATCCGAAAGGAGTGAAAGGTCCGGAATTAATGGAAGATCTGAAATCACAAGCAGAACGATTCGGTACACAAGTTCGTTTTGGGATGGTGACAAAAGCGGATCTGAAATCAAATCCAAAACGTGTTTGGGTGGATGATACTTTGGAAATTACAGCAGATACAGTGATCATTTCTACGGGTGCAAGTGCAAAATGGCTTGGTCTGGAAAATGAAACGCGCTTGCGTATGAATGCAGGTGGAGTAAGTGCTTGTGCTGTTTGCGATGGATTTTTCTTTAAAGGACAAGATGTTGCGATTGTTGGAGCCGGAGATACAGCAGCAGAAGAGGCAACTTATCTCTCTAAGCTTTGCAATAAAGTGTATATGATAATCCGAAAAGACGAAATGAAAGCAAGCAAAGCCATGCAACACAAGGTTCAGAACACAAGTAATATCGAAATTCTTTGGAATACCGAAACAAAGGATGTTTTAGGTGCAGAATTGGTTGAAGGGATCATGGTAAAGAATAATAAGACCGGCGAAGAAAGAAAGTTAGATGTGAAAGGATTCTTTGTTGCCATTGGTCATAAACCAAATACAGAAGTATTCAAAGGACAATTGGATATGGATGAAATGGGTTATCTCAAAGTAAAGCCTGGTTCTACCAAAACAAATATTGAGGGTGTTTATGCCGTTGGCGATTGTGCTGACCGCGTTTACCGTCAGGCGATCACGGCTGCCGGAACAGGATGCATGGGCGCTTTGGATGCTGAACGCTATTTAGCAATGGCAGGTGTTCATTGATCTTCTCTAACTCATAATCTCATTTAGTGCAATAGTCGTATGATAATTTCAAGATCTACTGCACTTTTTTTTAAATACAATTTACTACTTGCTTTTATCTTGTGTTTCACGCTGTCCAATGCACAGATGAAATACCCCAGTTTATTATGGAAGATAAGCGGGAATGGTCTTAAAAAACCTTCCTACCTCTACGGTACCATGCACGTGAGTAATCGTGTGGCTTATCATCTCTCTGAGCAATTCTTTGATGCATTAAAGAGTGTGGATGTGGTGGGACTGGAAACCAATCCCGGTGAATGGATGGAGAATATGCACAAGACCGGCGAGATCTCTCAACAAACCCTCTTCTCAAATGCTTATTTGCATGAACGTGATTTTTATCGTTCTGTCTTCTCCGTACAACCTACCGATCGTCGAATGTTGCAGACCATCTTGAATTATGATCCGGATCTGATCAACGGACTTTTATACCGACACAGTGGTGGCAAGGATAATTTTGAAGAGAATACCTATATCGATCTTTTTATTTTTCAGGCAGCATCCAAATTGAATAAAAAAGTGATCAGTCTGGAAGATTTTGTTCAGTCTGAGATCAAAGCAAGACTATCTTCTCTTCCGGATGAGGAAACAGAACAACCAACACGTTTACCCTTTGTTTCAGAAACAAAAATCGAAGAGGCCTATCGCACCGGAAATCTGGATCTGCTCGATAGCCTGAGTAAAAGATCTACTTCTAAGAACATGCAGAAGTATTTGATCAACGACAGAAATATTTTCTTCGTGAGTACCATCGATTCTGTTTTGAAGAAGACTACTTTGTTCAGCGGAGTGGGAGCAGCTCATCTTCCCGGGGAGAATGGTGTGATCGAACTGTTGAGAAAGAAAGGCTATACCCTCGAGCCGGTCTATCCAAGCAATACCAAAAAGAGTGATCAAATGCGGGATGATCTCGACGCCATGGTAAAGCCCGTTACATTCACCAAACAATTCAGTATCGATTCTGTTTTTTCCTGCTCAGTACCCGGACAACTCTCTCCTGTAGTGGATCTGGAGAATGTGAAGTTCAATATCTATGCCGATATGGTGAATGGTAATTTCTACACCACGGTTCGTTTACGTTATCTGGGACCTTTGTTCGGACAGAATGCTGAATCCATGAAACTGAAAGTGGATAGTCTGCTCTTCGAAAACATTCCGGGTAAGATCATCACCAAGAACGAGATCCTTTCTAACAATGGATTAAAAGGAATTGAAATTGTGAATAAAACCAGAAGAGGAGACCTGCAACATTATCAGATCTATTTTACGGATCTGGAGATCATCCTTTTTAAAATGGGAGGCAAAGGAGAATATGCCAATGGAAGTGAAGCAAAACAATTTTTCTCCAATATCCAATTTAAGAACAAGAATGAAGAAAGAATTTCTTTTTCTCCTCCAACAAAAGGATTTTCCTTAAAGTTACCGGGAAATTTTACCTATGTGAAGAACAGTGGAGCCAGTACCATCGGTTTAACGGAAGATCTCGCGGCCTACGATAAAAAGAGCAAGAAATATTACGGACTAAAACACGCCGTGTACAATGACTTTGATTACCTGGAGGAAGATACATTTGAGCTCAATCTCATCTCAAAGAATATTCTTCGTGCATACGATTTCGAAAAGAATATTGCCAGAAGCATACGACCTTATTCCGGATTTCCATCCATCCGCTTTTCTGCTGCCAACAAAGAGGGAAATCGATTTCACGGACAAGTGATCATCAAGGGCGTGCATTACTATTTTCTCTTCATGACAGGAGACAAGAATTGCGAGGCAGAGGAAGAGTTTTTTGCTTCTCTGCGTTTGAGTGATTTCGAAAGTACCCAGCCCATCAAACGAATTACCGACAAAGAACTTGCCTTTACGGCCATGGATGAGGTTTCTGATAATTCTGCCAGTCGATTCAACGAGTTGTATGCAAAGGAACTTGAGAAAGAAAAAGGAGATGAACAACGAAAAAAGGAGCAGGAGCAAGCGCGATTTGTTTTTGATTACCGGACTGAAAGAAAGGCCTATTACTCACCCAGCAGCAACGAGTATGTGAATATTGTCTTTGAGAAATTCAATGATTACGACATGCGAACGCACAAGGAATTTGAAGAGATATTAGAGAAGAATGTAAAGAATATCAATTCCATCATTGTCTCCAAACCAAAGATCAGCAAAGAGAAGGGAATCTATACCTACGAAACGGTATTGCGCGATACGGCAACAGCAAGAGCCCTTGCCTTTAAAATGTTTGTTCAAGGAGGCACTCGATACGAGATCTGTGCTCCATTCGATACGACCATTGGATTGAGAGGATGGACCAAAGGATTCTTCGAATCATTTCAATTGAAGGATACAACGATCGGAGTAGACATTACGCGGAATAAATTCAGTGACCTGGTGAATGATCTTTGCAGTGCCGACACGGTGAAAAGGAGAAAAGCCAATCACTCGGTACAAAATTCCATCAGCATGCAAAAAGCCTATTTGCAGGATTTCTTAAGTCTTATCAATTCAGGCAAATTCGCATCCATCAGTGAAGACAGCAGAGCGCAGTTGCTGGTGAATGGAGGAACACTGGAAAATGACGGGATCATCGCACCGTATAAAAAAATGTACAAGCAATACAGCGATAGTTTTTACCTTCAGTTGAGTCTGCTCAAGGGCTTGGCCTTTCTTAAAACACAAAATTCTTATAATGCATTTGCGGAATTATTGAATGGAGAAACACCTTTGGTTGGGGAGGAAAGTCTGGTGAAGGATGTTTTCAATGTGCTTTCTGATTCATTGGAGCTTTGTAAGAAATTCTTCCCTTCTTTTTTTGTGCTCGCCAAGTACGATGAATACCGTGGTCCTGTTTACTCCTTGCTTGCGCAGTTACTCGAAAAAAAGCTCATCACTTCAAGTCTTTACCTGAATTACAAAGATGGAATTTTGGCCGATGCGCACCTGGCTCAGAAACGTTACAATCCCAATGCAAGGAACAATGCGAATGCCGGAAGAAATGATCTCGAGCATCTGGATAAAACAGCAAGAGAGAATGCAGAAAATCTAATGGCCGGATTGGAAGGATTGAGCAATAACAATGTGTTGAAGAATTCAAAATACCTGAACAATTTGAATGCAGCAGGCCGACACGAATTGGTGAATTATGCCATTTTACTGGCGCCCTTTTATAAAAGTGATGAGAAGGTGAAACAGTTCTTTACCCGATTGGAAAAGATCAGAGCGCAATACATTGCCATGCCTTTGCTACTTCTGAAAACGGAAAATCAAATAAAGGATGCAGACACTTTGTTCAGTTATTATTGCAGGAATATTACAACACGGGCCTATTTTTACAGTGAGTTGGAGAAGAAGAAACTGAGTGATAAATTCATGAAGTCAGAAGCAAGTCAGAAGAAGATGGTAGAATCGGTGATCATGGCACAGTTGCAATTAGCAAAGATCTACGCGTACGATAAAGACAAGAAAAAAGATAGTCTGGACCTGGTCGGCATTTATCAGGCTAAGAACAAGTATCAGAAGGGACAGCTTTACGTTTATACCTTAGGCAAAGGAAAAACAGATTCAGAGCAATGGGCCATTGCATTTGTGGCTGCAAGCAATAAAGAGATCAATACCGATGTAGAGGTCTTGAGTCTGAATTCCGTTCCTGATGCAAGCAAAAGCAAGGAAGAGAATATACAGGAACTCATCGCAGAATTCTCACTTACCTTCCGTAAAAGAGCCGTTACGGCTGACCTTAATACCTATTATCAGGGGTATTGAGTTTTTCAATACATTAAACATTTGAATTTTATTATCAATGTACTTTCAGTACTTGTAATTAAATTTAAAAATATTTGTTATATTTGATAATATCGAAATAATCAAAATCCCTTTCCAATGAAAAAACATTTAACTCTTTTATTAATAGCAACTGGTGATTATTTGTTAAATGTAAATTTAGTGAACGGCACCTATTTAGTTAAAGTGAAATTGAATGATGGAACTTTTGACGTTCATCGATTAATAATAAATAAATAGTTTAATTAATAGGAGCCTATGTTCCCTTCAAGAAATAACAAGCGGAAGCTTTTGTTTTTTGTATTTTGGGCATTAATAAAAGTTAGTATTGCACAAGTAAACCTTGTGCCAAATCCTTCGTTTGAAAAGTTGGTTGGATATAATTCGAACCTATATATTAATTCGATTCAAATAGCACAACCCTGGGATACAATAAAAGGAGGATCAGGTGGAGGTGGAGTTGGGATAATACAAACCCCTACTATTGTTCTTGGAGGTGAAGTATTATTTCAGAATGCAAGAACTGGAAAGTTTATGGCAGGAGTAAATTATTACACCCCTATTTCTTCAAAATGGAGAGGTTATTTGCGTGCAGAACTATTGGCAAAGTTGGTAAATGAAAAAGAATACTGTGTAACTTCATTTTTCAATTCAATTAACCGGAACCAATATGGTTGCGATGAATTAAGTTTGTTTTTTGATGATGGAAGTTTAGAGTGTTCAGCGCCAAATGATGTAGCTTTTGCGAATGCTCAAATTAAAAGCCCAGCTGGTATTTTTTTGTTTGATACTTTAAATTGGATGAAAGTCCAAGGAAAATTTAAAGCAATTGGGTATGAATCACATATAACTATTGGGAATTTTAAACCACAAGCAATAACATCAGCTAGTATAATAAATCCTAACGCAAGCGCCCCTTTAGCAGATTATTTTCTCGATGACATCTCGGTCATCGAAGCTGACCTCCCTGCCAACGCAGGCCGTGATACTGTCCTTTGCACAGGCGATAGTGTATTCATTGGTCGTCCACCTGAAATAGGCTTAGAATGCATTTGGAACAGTCACGGCTCGCAAATAGGTAGCGGAGGAGGCCTGTGGGTTAAACCTTCCAGCACTCAGACATTTGAGGTTACACAGGATGTTTGCGGGCTTATTAAAAAAGATACCATTCGTGTTCAAATAAAACCTAAATACAACGGCCCACCAATAAGTTTAACTGTAAGTAGTCCCACTACTTGTGCAGATAAAACGATCTCACTGGCCATTCAGAACAATCCTCCGGTTCTCAACGGCTATAACTGGTTGCCTCTTGGAGTATATGTTCAAACAAATAATATCTCTGCTAGTGCTGTTGTTTCACAAAACACCACTTTTACTTTAAACATCAATAATCTGGGGCAAGATGCATTTTGTCCATTTCAAAGAACTGCAAGCGTAAGTGTCTCCGTTCCTGTTTATACAGATTCCCCAATATTGATTTCAAATTTCAATCCCGTTTGTCCCGGTGATACCATCCTGCTTTCCTATTTGAACCCTGCACCCGGCAATACTGTGACCTATCAATGGCTGCCAACTTCTGCTTATTCATTCACAACTAATCTTTCTGCAAAAAGCATCACACAATTGGGAGATACTTATTCTTTGAACATAATGAGCAGTGGTAATGCAAGCATTTGTGCATTTACCCGTTCCTTAAGTATTTCTGTTTCTGTTGCGGATTCTTGTTTCAAAGATCCTTTAATCCCGAACATTTTTACGCCAAACAATGATAACGCAAACGATCAGTGGATAATCAAATTTCCTTATGCTTATTCACTTCAAAATCTATTCATATACGATCGTTGGGGCAAGCTCATTTATCGGAGGGAAGATCTGAACTTTAATAAACAAGGCTTTACCTTGATTGGTTGGGATGGCAGAAATACAAGCGGTGAAGAAATGAGTGCCGGTGTTTATTTTTATGTCCTTCAATATACTGATAGATCACAGAATCAACAGTCAGTCAAAGGAAATATCACTTTGTTAAAATAAATTACGGAACTTAGCGTAGAGCGTTCAATCCCCTTCATTTATGGATTAAAAAGCGTATTTTTATGACTCAATTTTAACTTCATGATCCACTTCCATAAGTTCAAGCTTAAAAACGGTCTCACTGTCATTGTTCATGAAGATCCAAGTACACCCATGGCCTGCATCAACATCCTTTACGATGTGGGGGCAAGGGATGAATCGGAGAATAAAACCGGTTTTGCTCATCTCTTCGAACATTTGATGTTTGGAGGCAGTATCAACATTCCTAATTACGATGAACCTCTTCAGTTGGTGGGGGGAGAAAACAATGCTTTTACCACCAATGATATCACCAATTATTACTGCACCGTTCCGGCTGAGAACATTGAAACAGCCTTCTGGCTGGAAAGTGATCGCATGCTCAGCCTTGCTTTTACCGATAAGAGTCTGGAAGTACAAAGAAGCGTTGTGATCGAAGAATTCAAACAACGTTATTTGAATCAGCCTTATGGTGATGTTTGGTTATTGCTTCGTCCTTTAGCCTATACCACACATCCTTACAAATGGGCCACCATTGGTAAAGAGATCAAACACATTGAAGAGGCTGTGATGGATGATGTAAAGGATTTTTTCAAGAAACATTATATTCCTTCCAATGCCATTATGGTGGTGGCAGGAAAAGTAACAGTAGAACAGGTAAAAGAACTGAGTGAAAAATGGTTTGAACCGATTCCTGCAGGAACAAAATTAAAGAGGAATCTTCCCGTAGAGCCGGTGCAAACAGAAGCCAGATCTTTAAGGGTAGAACGTGATGTGCCTGCTTCCGGACTGTACAAGGTCTATCACATGTGTGCCAGAAGAGATGAGGGTTATCATACGGTGGATATCATTTCCGATATCCTAAGCAGAGGTAATTCGTCTCGTCTCTACAAAGCTCTGGTAAAGGATCAGCAGATCTTCTCTGAGATCAATGCCTATGTAATGGGCGATCTGGACAAAGGTTTGTTTGTGGTGAGCGGAAAGATACCGGATGGGGGCGATATTAAAAAAGCAGAGAAGGCAGTAATAGCAGAATTAGAAAAACTGAAGAACGAATTGGTCGATCCTATTGAACTTCAGAAATGCAAGAATAAAGTAGAATCGACTTTGATCTTCAGCGAGACAGATGTATTGACAAAAGCAACGAATTTAGCCATAGCGGAATTGCTGGGTGATGCAAATTCGGTGAATACAGAGATAGAGCATTACGAAAAAGTAAATGCACAAGGAATAAAGGAACAGGCCAATGCCATCTTTAAAGAAAGCAATTGCAGTACCCTCTATTACATGTCGAAAAAGAAATGATGAATTTACAGGACATAGCCAAAAAACTGAAGGAATTGAAATTTCCTGAAACTGTATTGGATCTTTACAAGGAACAACATCGTCATTACCATACCACAGCGCATTTGCTGCAAGTGATACACGGAATTGAAAAGAGCGGTAAAATGAATGAGGATCTTTTTCTGGCTGCTGTTTACCACGATGCGGTGTATGATCCAAGATCGTCAAAGAACGAAGAGGATTCTGTTGCTTTGTTTAAAACGCATGCTGCAAAAGCCGGACTCAAAGAAGCGAATCAGGCGATCATTGAGAAATTGATCATGGAGACCAAATCGCATCTAGCTACTTCAGATCTTTCTCAAGTGTTGATCGATGCCGATCTGGCCATACTTCATGCGCCATTTGATAAGTTGATGGAGTATGAACATCAGATCTTCCGTGAATTTCAATTTGTGGATTACAAGATCTATAAACAGAAACGTCTGGAAGTGCTTCATAAATTCAATACCCGTGGTCAACTGAATTCTTTGATCGAGTATGTGAACGCAAGAAAACCAATGATAGGCGTGTTCTGCGGCAGTTTCAATCCTTTTCACAAAGGACATTACAATGTATTGCAGAAAGCAGAGAAGATCTTTGATAAGGTCATCATTGCCTTTGGAAAGAATCCGGATAAAACGGTAAGAACCTGGCCGGTACCTTCGGTGATCAAGTATCATCAAATGGAAGAATACAATGGTCTTTTGACGGATTTTGTTGCTTCTTTAAGTACAGATGTAGTGGTGGTGCGTGGTCTGCGTAACTCAACTGATTTTCAATACGAGCAGAATCAATACCGTTATATACAAGAACTAATGCCGGGCATTCGCATCATCAATATTTTCTGCGACAAGGAATTTGAACACATTAGCTCTTCGGGTATTCGAACTTTAGAAAAATTCAACAAACACCAATCTTATCTGCTCGATTGATCCATGCTCGATAAACATTTCAATAAAATTTTCTGGTTCTCGGCTTTCGCCGTCTTTGTGGTTGTTTGTCTGCGTGCTTTTTTCATTCCTTTCAGTCATGATGAAGCTGCTACTTTTTTCTTTTACGTTCAAAGTGATAATTACCTTCCTTACAAAGCCCATGTTTATACCAATAACCATGTACTCAATAGTGCGCTCGCCAATTTGTGCTGGCACATAGCAGGCTCGCATCGTTTCGTATTGCGTGCTCCCAATATCCTTGCCTTTCTTTTGCTTTGTTTTGGACTGTACCGCAATTTCAAATACATGAAACAGGTTTCTTCCAAGATCCTTGTCTCCGTTCTATTTCTGTTGACCTATAATTTCCTCGATTTCTTTTCCCTTGCTCGTGGATATGGATTATCCCTAGGATTCATGTTGCTCGGTCTTTCTTATCTCATCGATTATTTTGAAGAAGAGAAATTCAAAAGTCTTGTCATCTTTTCACTCTGCTGGCAATTGGCTCTTGCGGCCAATATGATCCTGGTAGCGGTGATCCTGGTTTTACTATGTTATATTTTCGTTTTCCAATACAAAAAGAGAACAGAAAAAGGCGGAAGAGTCATCTTCACCATGAACAATATTGTACTTCAGTTGATCAATCTGGGAATCCTCGTCTTCTGGGTTCGTTTTTCTTTTTTCTGCAAGGAAAAAGGAGTCTTGGATTATGGAGTAGGGGATAGTTACTGGTTGGTGACCTTTCAATCACTGATCAAGTTGTTGTTCGGAACCGATGAGATCTGGTTTCAGGTGCTGATAGGTGCAGTCTACCTTGTTATTTTTATTTTCTTAATGATCGATATCTGGAGAGAATCGTTCTACATCAAAGACCTTTTCAAGCCGGATCTTTTCTACTCCTTTGTATTTTTATTGCTGGTGGGTGCTTTCTTCATGCAGAAAAAGATATTGCATGTGAATTTTCCGGAAGACCGCACCGGATTGTTCTTTTTCCTTTTCTTCGGAATGGCATTAGCCTTCCTGATCGATAAACGTCCTTCTGTTTACGGAAAAGTGTTCACGGTCCTGGTGTTTGTTTCCAGTTTATTTTATACGATCTTTAGTTTCAGTACAAGTGATTTCAGCACTTTCCTTTATCATACCATGCCTAAGAACATCTATGAGCGTTTGTTGACGGAACATAAAAAAGAGAACAAACTCTTTACGATCGGTGGTCATCGCGTAAGAGAAATGAATTATGCCTTTGCGAATTACAGAGGAGGTTCTGTTCTGAATGCGATGGATAATTCAGAAGAGATGCAAATGAATTGCGATTACTATTACGCCATGAAAAGGGAAAAGCCTTTTTATGATGCCTATTATGAAGAGATAGAAGAAGATAAACATTGGGACAGAGTGCTCTTGAAGAGAAGAGAGAAGATAGAACATGTCCCTATCTTCGAAAGCTATGAACCTATTACGGTTGCCGGTGACGGAGAATTCTTCGACTTCAAGCGTCTGCCGGATACAGTTTACAGATCACACAACCCAATTGAAATAGAAGCAGAACTTGTTTTTGATGAAGTGCCTCGTCCCTTCAATGCCTTTTTTGTATTGAGTTTGAACAATGCAAAGAATGAGACCTATCATTACAAACGTTCTCCTTTGAACTGGCTGGCGGATGATCTGAACGGACAAACAAAATACTTTAAATTGACAACAGGTAATTTGCCGGATACAGTGCGTTCATTCGTGGTTCACATCTGGAACATTGATAAGAAACCAATGAAGGTAACAATGAAGAATTTAAAGATCTATCAATTGAAAGGAAAAGGAGTTGATTTTAAAATACCACAAGGCTTTTATCCTCTCATTGAAAAAATAACTAAAAAACCATTGCTTTAATATGATCGACCGATTGCATGCCCCCGCTTTTAAGACCTTCGATAAGATCGATGTGATCAAAGCCAATAAATCAAAATTGAACAATGGCGTAGATCTGTTTACGGTAAGCGCAGGCAGTCAGGAGATCACACGACTTGAATTTGTCTTTAAGGCAGGTATGTATTATCAGCCGGCCACTCTTGTTTCTTCTTTCACCAATTCCTTAATGGAAAGCGGAACAAAAAGTTATTCAGCACACGAACTAAGCGATGGAATTGATTTCTATGGTTCGTTTTTGGAATTGGGAGTTGGACAGGATTACTCGGGAGTGACCTTATTCTCATTGAATAAGTACTTAAAAGACTCTTTGAAATTTGTGCAAGAGATCATTCAGGCGCCGGTATTTGATGCGAATGAATTCAATATTCATTTAACGAATAAAAAACAAAGACATTTCATCAATTCTCAAAAAGTGAATGTCATTGCAAGAAGGAAATTCTCTGAATTACTTTTTGGTGAAAAACATCCTTATGGCATGCAGGTGCAGGATTCCGATTTCGATCGAGTGAACCGAAATGAGATCCTCGATTTCTATCAGAAGAATTACAGCAATAACAGTTGTACCATTATCGCTTCCGGAAATTTGCCGGATGATCTTACTTCTACTTTGAATAATCTTTTCGGAAAAAAATGGGGATCTGAATCGGGATTGCATTCCAATCCTGAAAAGATAAATTCTGTTTCTCAGAACAAACATTTTTTCGTGAAAGAAGATGCTGTTCAAAGTGCCATTCGTATTGGAAGGGTATTGTTCAATAAAACACATCCTGATTTTTTCCACATGCAGGTCCTGAATACCATTCTCGGTGGTTATTTCGGTTCCAGATTGATGGCCAATATTCGCGAGGACAAAGGCTATACTTACGGTATCGGAAGCGGCATCATGTCATTGGTGAACTCCGGTTATTTTTTCATTTCAACAGAAGTTGGGGCAGATGTAACAGAAGCGGCCGTAAAAGAAATTTACAAAGAGATCGCCATTTTAAGAGAGGAATTGGTAAGTACAGAAGAATTGGAAACAGTTCGGAATTATATTTTGGGTCAGTTTTTACGAAGTGTGGACGGACCATTTGCCTTAGCAGATAAATTCAGGGCTATTTGGGAATTTGGCCTGGATTACTCTTATTTCGATTCCTATATTAAAGCAGTGCGCACGGTTACTCCTCAGCAATTGAGAGATGTAGCAAACAAATACCTTCAGGAAAAAGACCTGATCGAGTGCATTGTGGGGAGGAAGTGATGCCATTGACGATTTACGAATGACGAAGTACGAAGGATGATTTTAGATTGACGATTTACGAAGTACGAAGGATGATTTTAGATTGACGATTTACGAAGTACGAAGGATGATTTTAGATTGACGATTTACGAAGTACGAATGTAGAAGTACGATTGATGATTTACGAAGTACGAGTGACGATTGACGAAGTACGAGTGACGATTGACGAAGTACGAATGTAGAAGTACGAATGATATTTTTAGATAATACTGAACTTGATCGTGAATTATAAGTAATTGGCTCTGTTTTTTTGGGAGTCAGTTAATCTTTAAAAAAAAGTAAAGTCATGCTGAATTTATTTCAGCATCTCACACGGTGCAAAATGGGAATTCAAAAAGTGTAATGAAAGAGCCTTCTTAAGTCTGATCGTTGTTATTTAGCTTGATTCATAAGTAAATGCCTCTGCTTTTTTTGGGAGTCAGTTAATCGTTAAAAAGAACATAAAGTCATGCTGAATTTATTTCAGCATCTCTAACGGTGCAAAATTGGAAT